>Ga0310121_10006237_pt1 | contig 10019 bp, 5 predicted proteins | sample CB27_Tmax_986_MG_FD_203504 | JGI IMG/M metagenome (GOLD analysis project Ga0310121, IMG submission 203504) | Marine microbial communities from Western Arctic Ocean, Canada - CB27_Tmax_986 | ecosystem: Environmental > Aquatic > Marine > Oceanic | place: Canada: Western Arctic Ocean | collected... | reverse complement strand
CAGTCATGCTTTGTTTTGTCACTACCTGTCAAGTTACGGTATTTATCTAGAAGTCTATTTCCTAAAAACGCGGCAGCCATTGCCTCTCTTGCATTTGGCATGGATGTTTCATCAGTTTCAACCACTGCATTAGCTTGCCATCTTGCTCGAGCTTCCCAGGCTAGAATGAATTGTTCCAAAAGCTCTTCGCTTCTGTCATTAATTAAGTTTCTGTATGAATATAACTCAAGAATCAGCTTGTCTATCCAAGTAACTAATGCTTCCGGATTTGACAAACAAGCTGTCTCGTTGTCTTGTGGATCGTTCCCAGCGAATTTTGAAAAGTCACCAAATTCTGATGAAGCTAGTTTATGCATCTCTCTCCACGCTTGGCTCTTTGATGTGGTCGTCACTAATGCCGATGACATAACAATCGGTAGATATGTCATGGCTGTCGCGTAACTGTCGTGTTCGTGGGGATCTAAGAAGAGAGGCTCAGCTCCTAATAATTCCACCAAACCGACAACAGTTCTTACAGCCTGTTTGTCTGCAGATTCGTTGGGGATGACGCAATATTTACTACCGGTAAAGGCGGTCGCAGATGCTTCGTTAATGTCGGTCAACGTATTCTTTAATAACGGATTTCCACCTATAAAATATTTGCCCTCAGGAAGATATTCGTTAGCCCAATCGTTAACTCTTACTTTAGTCGAGCAAGTATCAGTAATTACCACACCTGGGTCAGCTATGGACCCTAGTACGTCAAGAAATTCTCGTGTTTCAGTAATAGAAATGTCGAGAATAATCAATTTGGCCCCCTCAACTGAGGAGCGCAAATTGGAAATAGACTTATCTATAGCTCCCATATCCTTTGCTAAAGATAAATTCCGCTTTTCGGCTGAAGTGCCGACAATTTCGGTATTCTTTAGTTTAGCTGCACGTAGCGCCAGTCCTATTGATGTACCTATCGGGCCCATTCCAATAATAGTTATTCGATCCAAGACAGACTCCTTTGAACTTAAAAATACAATAAGTTCCGGTAGATAATTCACTAATCAATCATACTAAAATTTACGATGAGTATGTATTGATTATAGCAAATAATGGGAATTACTTGACTCACAGTGTAAGTCGTACCATATAGGTGTGTGTCTAGTCGTGCCTGTCCAAGATATGGTTCACATGAATCTTTTTAATGTTGAATTTGATGGTCTTGTATTAAATTGCTAGAATAAATGTGCCGACATCAGAAATTAGAATAGTCTAAAATTTAGGTAATAGGCTGTATAAAAACAAAGTGGCTTGACTAGCCAGTCAAGCCACTAATGAATTAAATCTACTAAAGTATTTAATGACCGCCGCAGCCGCCGCCGCCGCCGCCTTCGCCACAACCGCCGCCTTCGCCGCCGCCACCACAGCCGCAACCGCCGCCGCCGCCTTCGCCACCACCGCCGCCACCACCGCCGCCACCACAGCCGCAGCCGCCGCCGCCACCGCCGCCACAACCACCACCGCCACCGCCACCACAGCCACAACCGCCGCCACCACCGCCGCCTTCGCCGCCGCCGCCACAACCACCACCGCCACCGCCACCACAGCCGCAACCGCCACCAGCATGAAAATTAGGATTACTTATGACGAACCCACTTCTCATAAGTCCATCCACATAGTCAATTTGCGATCCCTCCACAAGGGGCACACTTTCTGAATCAACTAGGACCTGTATAGTTTCGGTATCTACGATGAAGTCGTCCGCCTTTGCTTCTTTCTCAAGACCCAACATATACTGGACGCTACCATCTGGCCCTGGCATCACCATGACCCTCAGCATTTTTCCGTCTTCCTTGCCTTGTTTTTTAACAACATCTTCTAATTTCGCAGCAGCTAACGGAGTGACCTCTATGATTGGAGTAGTAACCAAGGCATTCACCTCTCATTCCAATTATGTTCGATTGATCGTTTAAATATCCTATGTTCGATTGATCGTTTAAATATCCAAGGACACATAGGTCATTAAAGAGAGTAGCATCGTGTGATTGATTCCGTCAAGATATTCTCGTAACTGTAATAACTTTAAAAACATATTTTATTTTATGAATTCACATTGACACTATTCGGAAGATTTAATATACTTATGTGGCTGAATGATCTTAATGGTTGACAGCGTAACTTTAAGTTAAAAATTTCCTCTGGTAGTTCTAGCGAGCCGGTACCACCCGTCCCCATCCCGAACACGGAAGTGAAACGGTTCAGCGCCGACGATACTGCGCCCGCAAGGACGTGGGAAAATAGGTCACCGCCAGGGGGCTTTTTTTTGCATGAAGTTAATCATCCTCATAATCGGGAGAACTGAGAAAATTTATCCAATTAGGTCGGAATTTCGGTAATTTCGTATAAATAGGTATTTGTACACTTTACACCTCTCCACGAAATTACCTATAATAGATAAAGCAATAATGCATCCGTTGAAGTGGTAATTAAAGTGAGCTCTCTTTCATCTTGTCAAGATTCTAATGGGCCTCAGGATATGGGGGCCTTGCTTGATTCAATCGAATTCAAAGCGCCTATGAAACATGGTGATGTTGTAGAAGGCGTTGTGATGAGAGTTGATCCTGATGGAATATTAGTCCACATAGGAAATAAGTCAGAGGGTGTCATCCCACCGGGCGAAATGCGTAGCCTCGATTCGGAAGAAAGAGGTAAACTGAAGCTTGGTGATGCGATATTAACTTTTGTGGTAAGACCAGAAGTAGGCGAAAGGGGCGCAATCCTATCCTTAGACAGAGCTGTCTCAGAGCATGGATGGCATACCCTTGAAAAATTACAAAATTCAGAAGATGATATCACAGGTAAGATTCTGTCTTTCAATAGAGGCGGAGCTATAGTCGATGTACATGGAGTTCATGGATTCATTCCGATTTCGCAGCTGGTAAGTGTATCGAGAGAAGTGTTTAGTGCCGCTCATGGTCTGACAGGGGCCGATGGTGGTGAAGGGCATGTGCCGATCGAAGAGCAGAACGCGAATAAAATTTCTTTAGAGAGTGAAATCGGTAAGGTAGTTTCGTTAAAAATACTGGAGATAGATAAGGAACGAAACAGAGCAATATTTTCTGAAAAACAAGCTCTCTATGAGAAAAGAGATGAACGGAGAGCTCAGCTGATAAAAGAGCTTCGTGAAGGTGAGGTGAGGAAAGGGAAGATCACAGGCATCAGTAATTTTGGAGCTTTTGTGGAGTTAGGCGGTGGAGACGGACTCATCCATATTTCTGAAATGTCATGGAGTCCTGTTAGATCTCCAAGTGATTTAGTTAAGGTCGGCCAAGAATTAGATGTCTATGTTCTGAAAGCTGATGCGGAGAACAAAAAAATTGCCCTTAGTATAAAGCGACTGCACCCAGAACCCTGGTTAACCATGAGCGAAAAGTATAGGGTGGGTGATCTTGTGGGTGCTTCAGTGACAAAATTAACTGATTTCGGCGCGTTTGCAAGATTGGATGGTTTGGATGGTGATAAAGGGACTATAGAAGGGCTTATACATGTCTCTGAATTAACTTCAAAATCTGTAAACCACCCCAGAGAAAGTGTAAGTGAGGGCGATAAGGTACAACTGAAGATTTTAACAATTGAGCCTGAGCGGAGGCGTTTAGGACTCAGTTTAAAGCAAGTTGTAGAGGAAGTGGGCGAAGAACTGTTTGAATAGCATAACGGGTATCATAATTCTCCCTAGGAGATGATAATGGCAAGTAGATTCGAGAAATTCTCTGAAAGAGCCCGCAGAGTGCTCTCCCTAGCACAGGAGGAAGCACAGCGATTTAATCATAATTACATTGGTACTGAACATATATTGTTAGGTTTGGTTAGGGAAACTGAAGGTGTTGCAGCAAGGGCTCTTTCTAATCTGGGGATTGAGTTAAGCAAAGTAAGGTCAGCGGTGGAATTTATCATTGGGCGTGGAGATAGGCCCACCCCGGGAGAAATCGGCCTTACTCCCAGGGCAAAGAAAGTTATTGAATTAGCGGTGGACGAGGCACGTAGATTAAATCATCACTATATAGGTACCGAACATCTCTTAATAGGACTTATGAGAGAGGGTGAAGGTGTCGCAGCTGGAGTATTAGAAAGCCTTGGTGTTAATCTTGATAAAATCAGATCCGAGACAAGCCGAATACTCACACAAACGGTCCATCCAGCTCAAAGTGGATCTGGGCCTAAATCTTCTTCTACTCGCACGCCTACACTGGATCAACTTGGTGTCGATCTTACAGAAGCTGCCAAATCTGGCAAGTTAGATCCGACCGTGGGCCGGGAAAAGGAAATCCAGAGAGTAATTCAAATTCTTAGTCGCCGTACAAAAAACAATCCTGTTTTGGTAGGAGAGCCTGGAGTAGGTAAGACGGCGATTGTTGAAGCTTTAGCTCAACGGATCGCAGATAATGATATTCCGGGCACTCTTCAAGGTAAAAGACTCGTCACTTTAGATATGGGTTCCCTGGTTGCTGGCACCAAATACCGGGGTGAATTTGAGGAGCGCCTGAAAAAGGTTGTTGAAGAAGTACGGAGTTCCCGTAACTGCGTGTTATTTATTGACGAAATACACACCATGGTTGGGGCGGGTGCAGCTGAAGGTGCAGTTGATGCAGCTAATATACTCAAACCCTCTTTGGCGCGAGGCGAATTGCAGACAATCGGGGCTACGACCTTAGATGACTACCGAAAATATGTTGAGAGAGATCCTGCCTTAGAACGCAGGTTTCAGCCTGTAAGAGTTGAAGAGCCTTCAGTGGATGAGACAGTTGATATATTGAGAGGTGTTAAAGGTCGATACGAAGAACACCATCAGCTGGAGATATCGGACGATGCATTGATATCTGCAGCTCATCTCGCTTCGAGATTTATAGCGGATAGATTTTTGCCCGATAAGGCTATAGATTTAATAGATGAAGCTTCATCTCGAGTACGCATTGATTTTAGTACCGCTCCTAGTTCAATTAAAGAAGCAACTAAGACGTTAGATAATCTCCGAAAAGAGAAAGACGAAGCGATATCTAGCAGACAATACGAGCACGCTGCAGAGTTAAGAGATAGAGAGATAAGTCTGTCTGGTCAAGTTAGTGAACTTGAGAAGAATTGGCAGGAAGAAATCGGGAAAGAGACACCCATTGTCAGCGATGAAAATATTGCAGAAGTGGTAAGTATGTGGACAGGCATACCGGTAACACGTTTAGCCTCAGAAGAGACTGAACGACTCGTCCATATGGAAGAAGTTTTACATGAATCGGTGATAGGACAAGACGAGGCTATTACGATGCTATCAAAGGCAGTTCGGCGTGCTAGAGCTGGATTGAAGAACCAGAAACGTCCCACGGGTGTGTTTATTTCCCTTGGACCCACGGGTGTCGGTAAGACATATGCAGTTCAGAAATTGGCGGAATTTTTGTTTGGTAGCGAAGACTCTGTGATACGTTTGGATATGTCTGAATACATGGAGCGCCATGCGGTTGCTCGTCTAGTCGGAGCTCCTCCGGGGTATATAGGATATGACGAGGGTGGTCAATTGACAGAAGCCGTGAGACGAAAATCTTATTGTGTAATATTACTTGATGAAATAGAGAAGGCGCATCCAGATGTTTTCAATATTCTACTGCAGATCTTTGATGATGGCCATTTGACCGATGCTAAGGGACGAAAGGTTGATTTTCGTAACACGTTAATAGTGATGACTAGCAATATAGGCTCAGATCTCATACGTCAAGATCGCACAATAGGATTCACGCGCAGTGGGGTTGGCACACGGTCGGAGCAAGATGCCTATGACCGTATGAAAAATAATGTTATGGATGAGGTTAAACGCTTTTTCCGTCCGGAGTTTTTGAATCGCATAGATGGCACCGTTGTTTTCCATGCATTAAGCCAGGGACATATGCTTCAGATAGTCGACTTAATGTTGAGAGAGGTATCAGCCAATCTAATTGAGAAAGCTATATCACTAGAAGTCACAGACGAAGCCAAGAATTGGTTGTCAGAAAAGGGTTATGACCCCACTTTCGGTGCCCGACCTCTGCGAAGGCTAATACAAGACACTATTGAAGATAAGCTATCCGATGAAATACTAGCAGGAACCTTAAAACCTGCAGATACCGCTGTTGTGGATATGGTAGCTGACGAGATTGTGATCAGGTCTCAATCACCAGTTGCAGTAACATAAGAGTGTATGTGAGACTTATCTTATAAGTATAAACACGATTGCCTGCTAACTGCCCTTGTAATGATGATCTGCGCCGTGCCAATTCATGAGTTCTGCCAGCGAGATTTTAATATCTCTTTATGAAACCATCACAGTCTTGATCGGTACCGTAGTTATAGTTAAATCACACCAGGACCCGAACTAAATATGCGTAGTTCAAAACAATCAACAGTCTATGTTTGCGAATCTTGTAATTACACTGCAATGAAGTGGGAAGGTAGATGCCCTTCCTGTACTCAATGGAATACTCTCATCGAGACGTCGAAGCCCAGACCAACCCAGCAAAACCAGGCTATAGGGTGGCTAGACTATGCGGACAGCAAACCTCATGAACTATCCGGCATTTCTAGCCAAGGTATATATAGAAGTAAAACGTCCTCGAAAGAATTGAATAGAGTTCTTGGTGGTGGTATTGTTCCGGGCTCCCTAATTCTTATATCAGGTGCTCCAGGGATAGGTAAGTCTACATTGTTATTAAAGCTAGCAATGGAGAGAGCGACAGCCAAGAATCCGTCTATTTATATAGCAGGTGAAGAATCTACCTCACAGATCAAGATTCGGTCGGTACGACTAGGCTTGTCTGGAGATAATTTATATGTACTACAATGTACCGATTTAGAAAGAGTATTTAGCACACTGGGTAAATTTCAACCCTCTATTGTTGTTGTTGATTCTATTCAAACTATGTTCGATAGAAGTTTACATGCAGGTGTCGGGAGCTTAACACAGATTAGGGAATGTACTAGGAAAATGATGATATGGGCGAAAGATAATGATGTTTCTGTTATTCTTACTGGTCACGTTACTAAAGATGGAGATGTCGCTGGCCCAAAATCATTAGAACATATAGTGGATGTGGTTATTAATATGGAAGGAGATCTAATAAATTCTTGGCGGATGCTTAGACCTGTGAAAAATCGTTTCGGATCAACCGAAGAAATCGGCATGTGTGAAATGACTGATACAGGCATTGTAGATTTAGAAGACCCGTCTAGATCCTTTATTGATGAACGGAGAAAGGACTCCATTGGCTCCACTATTGTTTGTGTTATGGAAGGGAATAGACCAATGTTGTTGGAGATCCAGGCTTTAACTTCTCCTTCATTTATGCCTAACGCTAGACGGATCAGTACGGGAATTGATTTAAGTAGATTGCATTTGGTCTGCGCTATATTGAGCAAGAGAGCGGGTATTAATTTAAATAATCAAGATATTGTAGTTAACGTTACCGGTGGGTTTAAAATTACAGAACCCGCCGCAGACTTGGGTATGGCTTTGGCCATTGCATCTAATATTATAGGAAGTCCCATTGGGTTAGGAATGGCGGTTATTGGTGAATTAGGATTAAATGGTGAAATCCGCAGAGTTTTTCATTTGGAAAGAAGGATTGATGAAGTAAAGAGACTTGGTTTAAAACAATGTTTGGTACCCGGTGCAATTGGCAACTCTAAATTTTCGAATAACGAGCTACAAATCATTAATGCTAATACTTTAGTCGGAGCATTGGAGTTTATTAAATAATAAAAACCGATGTAGTATCGTATAGGAGGTGGGATCCTGAAAGTAGCTTACTTCGACTGTATTTGTGGCGCCAGTGGGGATATGATTTTAGGAGCTCTGGTTAATGCTGGAGTTTCCGTAGATGGATTGCGGAATGCACTTAGCAGTCTAAGTGTACTGGGATATTCTATATCTTCTACGAATGCCTGTCGTGGAGGAATTTCAGGCACACTGGTTCTGGTGAACCAAGACGATGTTGGACGGAGACGTAGAGGAATACCGGAATTTTTAGATACCATAAAGACCAGTAACCTTTCTAAGTCAGTTATCGATAAATCTGTAAAGATATTTGAGAATTTAGCGCATGCTGAAGCAAAGGTGCATGGTTCCTCCATTGAACAAGTAACCTTGCATGAACTAGGTGAAGTTGACACATTAGTGGATGTTGTTGGCTCAGTAATTGGTCTTGAAATGTTAGGGATTGATCAAGTGTTTTGCTCTCCACTTGCCGCCGGTTCAGGATTCGTTAAAACTGACCACGGATATTTACCCGTGCCAACACCGGCAACACTGGCGTTATTTGAAATGGCCAACGCCCCTGTTTCAGCCACACCAGGCGATATGCCAAACACTGGAGAAATGACAACACCCACTGGTGCAGCCATTTTGACTTCCTTAGCGACCTTTGGGAAACCTAATATGTCTGTTTATAAGATAGGATATGGTTTAGGCTCACGAAATCCGAAAGAGTACCCTAATACTATTAGAATGTATCTGGGAGAGAGATCTAGCGATCATACCCGAGATAATCTCCTGATACTCGAAACTAATATCGACGACATGAGTGGTGAATTACTGGGATATCTTCAAGAACGACTCTTTGCATTAGGAGCGAAAGATGTCTGGTTCACTCCTATTCAAATGAAGAAAAATCGACCGGCTACGATGGTCAGTGCCATAGTCTCTATTGCATCCGAAGCAGTTGCTACCACCTTGATTTTGAAAGAGACCTCTACTTTGGGTGTGCGAGTACGGCCATTTACTAGGTATGAAGCAGATAGGGAAGAGGTACAATTCGACTCCACATTGGGGAAAGTAAGAATTAAACTCAAGAATTTACAAGGTCGGCGTATAAGCGCGTCTCCTGAATACGAAGATTGTAAAGAGATAGCACTTAGCATGGAAATACCGCTTCAGGAAGTGTTTCGCCGCATTCAGCAGGAAGCTGACGAACAACTCTGACTTATTGAATAGACCGTCCATTTAGCATGCAGAGTTGAAACCAATTGCTAATAGACATCAGTATGGTCTGAAAATGCTGTTTTCAAGGTCAATGGAATAGTTGACCATGGCTGAAGCCTTTTGTAGAATGTCTTAGTCGTGAGTAGGCTAGTAGTCACAATTTAAGGCAGCTAGCCTCCTTTTAATTGGGACTAAATGTCTGGAATTCGTCTTTTCTGGAAGGGCGGACAGGCCCCAGTGGCGCAACAGGAAGCGCAGCCGACTTGTAATCGGCAGGTTAGTGGGTTCGAGTCCCCTCTGGGGCTTACATTCTTGTATTAGGCTGAAGTTGTAGTTCATTTAGGAACTGGCCTTGGGTTGAATACACTGGTATACTTGAATATTAGTGGACTTTCTCAAGGAGGGGTGGGTGAGTGGTTAATACCACCAGACTGTAAATCTGGCGCCCGGAAGGGCTACGTAGGTTCGAATCCTACCCCCTCCACCAGGAATTATTTGTTAGGGGATGAATAACGAATAAAAATATTTAAATTGCCCACATAGCTCAGTAGGTAGAGCGCGTTCTTGGTAAGAACGAGGTCAGCAGTTCAAGTCTGCTTGTGGGCTTCACATATCGGAGGAGAATATAATGGCGAAACAAAAGTTCGAACGTACGAAGCCCCATCTTAATGTAGGGACTATTGGTCATGTCGATCATGGTAAGACAACTTTGACCGCTGCTATCACGAAAGTTTTAGGAGCGGCTGGGCTTGCTAATTTCAGGGCTTTCGATACGATTGATAATGCTCCTGAAGAAAAGGCCAGAGGTGTTACTATTGCCATCCAGCACGTCGAATATGAAACTGAGTTGCGTCATTATGCTCATGTGGATTGTCCAGGACACGCCGACTACATAAAAAATATGATAACAGGAGCGGCTCAAATGGACGGGGCTATTTTGGTTGTTAGTGCTCCAGATGGTCCTATGCCTCAAACCAGAGAGCATATCCTTTTAGCACGTCAAGTTGAAGTCCCAGCCATTGTGGTTGCTCTTAATAAAGTTGACGCAATGGAT
>Ga0310121_10006236_pt1 | contig 10021 bp, 8 predicted proteins | sample CB27_Tmax_986_MG_FD_203504 | JGI IMG/M metagenome (GOLD analysis project Ga0310121, IMG submission 203504) | Marine microbial communities from Western Arctic Ocean, Canada - CB27_Tmax_986 | ecosystem: Environmental > Aquatic > Marine > Oceanic | place: Canada: Western Arctic Ocean | collected... | reverse complement strand
CGCGTGAGAACGCGCAAACGGGACAGATCGTAATCGCCGGTACCTGTCGTCAACACGTTTGACGCGTAACGATCCGGATGAAAATGAATGCCGCGATCCCCGTAATCCATCAACGCAAAAAGCACCGCGACCATGGTAAAGCTCGCGGCAGCGATGCCCATGCGAATCAAACGAGAACGCTTCGTACCCGACAAGACAGCCGGTCGAAATTCACGCCAACGGATGGTTGGAAGAAATTCTTTCATCATTCGTTGCACACAGGATATCGCTGTCCATGCGTCGCTGCAAAGGGTGCAATGACGATTCCTGCAAGCTCATGGTAGGATCTCAGCTTCCAATCACGTAGGAGAACGTGTGGCTCAGGCGTCGAACATCCCTACCGATACAGGCTATGAATCGCATCTCGCTTTTCTTGAAGACCACTTGCGTCGTCTCGAAATCATGCTGCGACAGCGAATATTGATCCGAAACAAAGAGGCGAGTGAGTTGGGTACAGCCCCTGTCTGGCCGACCGGAAATGCAGACATCGACCCAAACGACCTTGCCAAGCAGATCAGCACGTTGAACGACACGATCGTTCGACGAAGTGCAGCCACCGACCGAAATAAAGTGCAACTACCGCTGCTGGAGATCGTGGAGCGTTTTGATCTCGATGGGTTTGAACGAGACGTGCTCCTGCTGGCGCTGGCACCCACGCTGGACAAGAGCTTTGGACGGTACTTCGGACTGCTTCGCAATGATCCGCTCCGTCAGCAACTGGACGTGGATCTAGCGTTCTCGGTTCACAGCACGTCCATGGCCGAACGCATCGAGATGCGACGATACTTCGCGCCGAACGCTCCCCTGGTCACCCATCACCTCATCGCGCTGGATCGGCATCGATTGGAGATCAGCGACTCGTTCGTGAGCCTCGGGATCCGACTTCCACAGCGTGTGCTGGGATGGTTGCTGGGCGAAGAAAATCTGGACGAGGCACTGCAAGGATTCACCCAAGTGATCGAGGCCGATGTCACGTTTGATCAAGTGGTATTACCCCCACACATTCACCAGTCCATCCTGACCATGATCAGCAACCACACAGAGTACTTGGAGACGTTGGAGAATTGGTCCATCACCGACTCCATTAGTTATGGGCGCGGCATCGTGATGCTCTTTTCTGGAGCACCTGGCACCGGCAAGACAATGACAGCCAGAGCCATTGCGCACCACTTGGGCAAACGATTGCTCTTGGTCGATCCCCAACAGATCTTCGATCTCAAACGACCCGTTGAAGACAACCTTAAAGACCTCTTTCGAGAGGCGAAACTGCAAGACGCTATCGTTTTTTTCGACGACTGCGAAGGGCTCTTCATTCATCGCACGCAGGGAAATCAACAGTTGTCGCTCATCCTCAGCGCCATTGAACAGTATGACGGCATGATTATCTTGAGCACCAATCAACCCAGCTGGTTGGATCCCGCACTGGATCGCCGGGTGTTGTATCGGATCTCCTTCGACCACCCCTCCGTCAGTCTTCGGCGACAGATTTGGGAGCGCCACCTACCGAACACAGTGCCGGTCGCCGACGATGTAAATTTGGAGCGGTTGGCCATGCTCTACGACTTTACGGGAGGCTACATCAAGAACGCTGTCCTGGTGGCCATCAATCGAGCCCTCATGCGGTCCGAACGCCCTGCTGTCATCCGGCAAGAAGACTTGGAATCCGCAGCAAGCAGCCAATTGCGGTCCCATCTCAGTGAATTCGCGGATCACAATCGGACACCGCTCCGATTGCACGATTTGATCCTGCCTGAAGACACCATGAACCAAGTCCAGGAGATCCTCGATGCAGCCCGCAGCCGCAGCATCGTGCTGCAAGAGTGGGGATTCGGAGAGAAATTCACGACCGGCCGAGGGCTCAGCGCTCTATTTGACGGCGAACCGGGCACAGGCAAGACATTGTGCGCTGAGATCTTGGCGGCGGAGTTGAGTCTTCCACTCTATCGAATTCAAGTTTCCAGCGTGTTGAGCAAGTACATTGGAGAGACCGAAAAGAACCTGACGAAGATCTTTAAGGAAGCCGAACAGACCCATTGTGTATTGCTCTTCGATGAGGCCGATTCGCTCTTTAGTAAGCGAACCGATGTGAAGAGTGTTCAAGATCGCTATGCAAACATGGAGATCAATGTGCTCTTGCAACTCATGGAACGCTATGAAGGCCTTGTTCTACTGACGACCAACCTGAAACACAGTATCGACAAGGCTTTTGAACGCCGTTTGAACTTTAAGATCAGCTTCCCCTTCCCCGAAGCCGAATACCGGCACCAGATCTGGACGCATTTGTTTCCACCCTCCGCCCCCATGGAGGAGGCGATTGATTTTGACGGGATTTCCGAATCGTTTGAGTTGTCCGGTGGCAGCATCAAGAATGCGGTGATTCGATCGGCCTACCGTGCCGCTGCTCGTCCGTCTAAGATCAGCATGGACGACATCGTCGAAGCCGCCAAGCGAGAGTGTGCTGCGGCTGGAAAGCTTTATCGAGTCATGGCGAGTGACGACGACTTCTAGACATTGACGGCACAGGCGCCGATTCCTATTCTGCCAGACGAGCCTACAGGAGATGACCGTGCGACGACTCGACACAAGGGAACCTGGGTTTCAAGCCTCATTGGACGAGCTGCTTCGGGACCGTGCAGCGGGACCAACCGATCCCATCATCGCTCAGCAGGTCGCCGCCATCATCCAAGCAATCCGAAAAGACGGGGACACCGCATTGATCCGTCTTGCGCAACAACATGACGGCCTCCAGGCGAACGCAACAGTCGATGATTTGGAGATCCCAGCCGAACAGATCCAACGCGCGTTCGAATCAACCCCCATTGAAACCATTGAGGCACTCCAAACGGCGGCCGAGCGCATTCGACTGTTCCACGAGCGGCAATGTGAATCCGACTGGTCGATGGAGTCGGATGACGGCACCTTGTTGGCGCATCGCATCGTCCCTTTGAAAACCGTCGGCGTGTATGTCCCGGGGGGTACCGCGGCGTATCCGTCGAGCGTTTTGATGAACGCCGTCCCCGCTCGTGTGGCCGGAGTCGAAGAGATCATCATGGTCACACCTGCGCCCAAGGGGGCCATCGAACCCGCTGTGCTGGCCGCGGCAAAAATCGCCGGCGTGGACCGAGTATTTCGCGTGGGAGGAGCACAAGCCATCGCCGCATTGGCGCTGGGCACAGCGACGATTCCCAAAGTGGACCGTATCGTCGGCCCGGGAAACATCTGGGTGGCCACCGCCAAGCAACAACTCTTTGGTGTCGTGAACATCGACATGATCGCCGGCCCCTCGGAGATCTGCATCATTGCCACGCAAGAGGGTGGCGCCACCGCGGAACAACTGGCCGCCGATCTACTCAGTCAAGCCGAGCACGACACCCGCGCGATGGTCTGCCTGATCAGCCCCGAGGATGCCCTCATTGAGCGCGTAGAAGAAGCGCTCTGGCGTCAATTGGAACACCTGCCTCGAGAGCCCATTGCACGCGCGGCCATAAACAACTGCGGAATGGCCATCCATGCGCGCGATCTGAACGACGCTGTCCACGTGGCCGAACACATTGCCCCCGAGCATCTGGAGTTGGTGATCCCAGACGCGGATGAAGTCAGTAAGCGGATCCGAAACGCCGGGGCGATCTTTTGTGGACCTCATACTCCGGAAGCTGTTGGCGACTACATCGCTGGGCCAAACCACGTTCTCCCCACATCCGGATCGGCCCGATTTTTCTCTCCCTTGGGCGTGTACGATTTTGTCAAACGCATCAACGTGATTCGGTTCTCGCGCACGATGTTGGAGACCTTGGGACCCAAAACCATGCTGCTAGCGCATACCGAAGGGCTCGCGGGACACGCGGAGAGCATTCGACTCCGACTCGAACAGAACGATGAGCCGGGCACTCCCGGATCGGGGGTCTGACCATGTCACAGGTCGATATGACGCGCTTTCCCGCACTTCGCCCTCTGATGCAACAGCGCGAACGACAAGCCAACTTGATTCGAATGAGACGTCAACTGGATCCGATGGGCGGAAACGCCATCCTCGCCTTTTGGCAAGAGCTCTCAGCGCGCATCCAAGAAGAAGACGAGTCCGCCCATCTAAAAGGCCTTCTCGGGGAGATTCATAAAGACATCGACATGCTGAAAGCACTCCGGCAGACCCTACAAAACCAAAAAGGCCACCCTCAGATCGAGTCGAAACTCCTTCATGTGGTGCGCTTGCTTCTGATGCTCTTGGAGATCGCCGACAAGCTGAAGCTGTGGTACAGGCACGTTCTCGACAAGGACTTGGCCTACATCATGTCCATCAACTTGGCTGCCCCCAGCAAGGCCCGCGAAAAGAAGGACATGGATCAAGACAAGAACAAGAAGGGGCAGAAAAAAGCCAAGAAGGCCCTCGAACAAACCAAAGAGAAAAAGAAAGGGCCCTCCAGGAAGATGGATGCCTAAGCCGGCTCTCCCCAAATTGTAACAATGATCTGTCGCTTGGATCCGCGCCGCCGATGTTCCCACAGATAGAGCCCTTGCCACGTACCCAGGCCCAACCGTCCCGAACAAACAGGGATCTGCTCGGAGGTTTTGGTGACCGCACTGCGCAAATGAGCCGGCATGTCATCGGGGCCCTCCAGCGTGTGGGTGTAGCGGGCATCATGTTCCGGCGCGAGTCGTTCCAGCCAGGCCTCTAAATCAGCCCGAGCAGTCGGATCCGCGTTCTCCTGAATCACGAAAGAACAACTCGTATGCCGGATAAAAACAGAGCACACGCCCGTTTGGATGCCCGACTGAGCCACGATCGGTCGAATGGTATCGGTGACATCATACAACCCGCGACCGCGACTGGCCGTATCGATGGTCACCTGCTGCTGATGCATCCCATGCCCACTCATGATAAACACTCCTCCACCACCGCACTACTCAACGCCATCACATCCTCAAAGAAACCGGGATAGCTGACGGCTGCACAACCCCCACCCTTCAGTTCGGTCCAGCCGTCTCCTCGTGCGATCAGACCCGCGATCGCGCCAGCCAAGGCAATACGATGATCGTTATGACATTCAATCACTCCTGGCTTCAAGGGTGTCGGTCCGTCGATCACGAGACCGTCGGCCGTCTCTTGGACCGCCGCGCCCAACCCGCGCAACATGGCAGCGGTGGTGGCGATTCGATCGGATTCCTTGACGCGAAGCTCCGCCGCATCCGCGATGACTGAACGACCCGAAGCCTGTGTGGCCAACACCGCCAGAATCGGCACCTCATCAATGGCACGTACCAACTGCGAACCCCGGAGATCAAAGGGCTGTAGCGAAGACGACATGGCCTGAATAGTGGCGATGGGTTCACCCCGAGACTCGGTGGATTGTGCGTGGATCCGCGCACCCATGCCTTGCACGATCTCCCAAAAGCCCAGGCGCGTAGCGTTGAAGCCCACCCCTTCGATGGTGATGGCCGAATCGGGCAAGACAAGTGCGGCCGTGAGCAAGAACGCCGCCGATGAAATATCACCCGGAACCTCGTAACGTTCCAAGGACTGCAAAGGGCTTGCCGTGACACTCGTTGCGAGATCCTGGCGCTCTACACCCACGCCCATCTCGGCCAACATCCGTTCGGTATGGTCGCGCGACGGACTTGACTCGATCACCGTCGTCATTCCAGAAGCCTGTAAACCCGCAATTAATACCGCGCTCTTGATCTGTGCACTGGCCACTGGGGTTTGATAGGACATCCCCGTCAAAGGGCCGCCGGTGACCTGAATGGGAGGATAGGTGCCATCGGCGAGCTCGAATTGAGCTCCCATAGCGGCCAATGGCGTGGATATGCGAGCCATGGGACGACGGGACAAGCTGCCGTCACCGCACAACGTGGCTGCAAAGGGCCGGCCCGCCAAGAGCCCCATCATCAGGCGCATGGTCGTACCCGAATTGCCACAATTCAACGCAGAGGAGGGCGGCTGAAGCGCTGAAAATCCACGCCCTCGAACACAAACACCCGTGTTGAGCTCCCCGTCGATCCCGATTCCCAATCCCGACAATACGGTCATGGTGCTGACCACGTCGTGGCCAGTGGGCAACCCATGGATAACTGTGTCCCCGTCGGCGACCGCGGAGAGAATCAGCGCCCGATGGGCGATGGACTTATCTCCCGGCACACGAACCCGTCCGCGGACAGAATCGGCCGACCGAATTCGAATGGTGCCAGCAACTGATTCTCTCATGTCAGGCCGAACGCTCGTCGCCGGTGTAGAGTACCCACGCACGCCCTTGACGTGCGCCCTGTAAGTCCGCTTCCACCTCGTCCCAGCGCCCCTCAACGATCTTTTGCCGTAGCGCCGCCAAACGGGCGTCGAATCGATCCAAACCAGCCAAAAGATTGGCTTGATTGAGTTCGAACACATCGCGCCACAGCGTGGGGGGCGTGGAGGCGATCCGGGTGGTGTCTTTGAATCCACCGCCGTACAGGCCTTCAATCTCCGGATATTCGCCGTGCACATCATTGGCCACACAACACAGCGCATACGCGGTCAGGTGGGGCAAGTGACTGACTGTCACCATCACCTCATCGTGACGATCGGCATCCATCAATTGAACGCGGGTCCCCATCGCTTCCCAAATACGTTTGGCTTCACCCAACGCCCACGAATCCGTGTGTTCGGTGGGTGTCAGCAAAGTCACTGCTTGGTCAAACAGTGATGCGTGCGCTGCGTCCGGCCCGGTACTCTCCGTACCGGCCATGGGATGGGCTCCGACAAAAAAACCGGGGCCCGTCCAGATGCGGTCGACGTCATGAACCAAGTGTTTGGTCGAACCCACATCCATCACCAACGCGCGCGCTTTCAACACGGGCGCAATGCGTTGCATGGTCTCGACAATGACGCGGGGCGGGGTGGCGACCAACACCAGATCCGCATCCCGTACAGCCTCACGGGGATCGGTCACGAATTCATCAACGAGTCCCAACGCACGGGCGGTCGTGCCGACATGCGCCGACAGATCGCAGCCAACTACGTGCGAAATTACACCGCTTTGCCGTGCGCGCAGCGCAAAGGATCCCCCCAGCAGTCCCACGCCGATGACCGTAAGTCGGCGATGAGAGTCACTCATGCCAGGACCTGTGTCAGCGCGTCCAAGAAACGTTGATTCTCTTCGGGCAATCCCACGTTGACCCGCAAGTGGTTGGGCAGTTCGTATGCATGCATGGGCCGAACAATCACTCCTTTGTGCAGCAGTGCATCGAAGACCTCACGCCCGTCGCTTTTGACCTGGAATAGGACAAAATTGGTGTGGCTGGGGGTCGGATGTAGGCCCAACGACTCCAGCCCCCTCACCAACATGTCCAGGCCTTCCTGCGTCGACGCCAGTACACGTTCGAGATGGTCGTTGTCATTCAACGCCGCCAAGGCACCCACCTGCGCCAAGTGATTGGTGTTGAAGGGTTGCCGCACTCGCTCCATATAATTGGCCAATGTGGGCGACGTAATCCCATACCCAATCCGAACTCCCGCCAAACCATACGCCTTCGAGAAGGTCCTCAAGACCACCGTTCTGGGCCGTCGTGACACGATGGAGAGTGCGTTAGGACGCCAATCTGGCCGCACATACTCAATGTAGGCTTCGTCCAGCACCACAATGGGCTCGTCGCCAACACGTTCCAAGAATGATGCCAGCTGCGCCGGAGGAAACATGGTGCCTGTGGGGTTGTTGGGATTGCACAGGAAAATAAACTGGGTCGCGTCCGTAACGCGCTCAGCAATGGCATCCAAATCAAACGTGAGCGTCTCTTTGGGCATTGGCGCTGCCACAAAGGGGATGCCCGCTGCCCGCGCAATCAAACGGTACACCACAAACGTGCTCTGACTGGTCAACATGCCGGCTTGAGGACCACCAAAAGTGCGTACAAGGAGTTCGATAAGCTCGTTGGAGCCATTGCCAAATATCAATTGCTCCGGGGCCACATCCAACCGTTCGGACAACGCGCGTCGAAGGTAGAAAACACCGCCATCGGGGTAGCGATGCATCTCAGGCAGTGCCTGTCGTATGGCCTCCATCGCAAGCGGCGATGGCCCAAGCGCATTCTCGTTGGATGCGAGCTTGATAGCATCTGAAATACCCAGTTCTCGCTTGAGCTCGCTGAGTGGTTTTCCGGGTGGGTACGGAACCAACCCCTCAATGTGCTCGGGCACCAATGATTTGACCATGGTCGCCTCTCCGACGTCATTGGGCATTCTTCGTATCAGTGAGAAGGAACCCCGTCAATGGACTCGCCCTGGACGGTCGGGGATTCCCCGCCAATCCACGCAACATGTTCCAGACTTTCCCGAAAGACTCTGATATAGGATGCTGTGCGCTATGTGCACGTGGAATAACAAGCCCTATTCGACCATTTGAAGTCATGTGTACAACTTGACAAGGGTCAAATCCACCATGAAAATCGAAGACATGCGCGGCATTCGTAGAGGATTGATCGCAACATGTTTCGTTTTGTTGCTCCCCCATTCTTGGGTATTCGCACAACAGCATTCCAATTCTGGCGCTGATTTAACAGCCAATCTACGGATCTATACCACCAAACACTTTGTTCTCAAGAGCGATTCTCCACGTCAATTTGCCGAGGATTTGGGCACAAAGCTCGATATCTATTATGAGCAATTGGGTGAAATGCTTCCCAAGATATTGGGCGAGCCCGTGCAAGCCATCCGAGCGTCGGTGATCTTGTTCGAGAAACAAGACGATTATCAGAAGTATGCCAACCGAAACGCGCCCCAGTTGGTGAACAATGGGGGGTTTTATGACGGGGCCACACGAACCATCGTTACCTACCGCTACAACAACTCTCTGCAACTGTATTTTCACGAAATTCTCCATGCCGTCATGGGGGAGTTGTTCAAAGATCACTACTTCCTGAGGTACTCAAAGAAGCATTGGCCCATTTGGTTCGACGAAGGTCTAGCGGAGTATTTTGGTTCGTTTGAACTCCGGGACGGAACACTGCGTTTTGGTGCCCGCAACAAGACCAAGATCGCCTACTTGCTCAATGCCTTACACACCAAGAGTTTTGTGAATCTTCCCCAGATGCTCACGGCCCTCAGCGACCAGTACAGTGGAGCCACCATGAACCTGTATTACGCCGAGGCGTGGGGACTAATAGACTTTCTGGTTCACCACGAACGGTATCGAAAAGCCCTGCCGCGATTTTTTGCGGCCATCAAAGCAGGGCGTGATGGGTACGAAGCCTTTCAGGAACACTTTTCCAGCGATCTGACCGATCTCAACAATCGTTGGCGGGCCCATTTGTGGAGTCTCGGTACCATTACCGAAGGTTGGCAAGACCTATTCGATGGCCAGTCCATTGATGGTTGGACCGTTCATGAAGGAGGCCAATGGTCCATTCAACAAGGACAAATCGATGGGCGAGGCAATGAAAACTACAACTACTTGATTCGAAGTGAGCTCCCGCGAACGTCGTTTACCTTTTCGCTCGACATCCGACTGGAGGAAGGCACCGCTGGTGTAATCTTAGGAAACAATTATCACGATGAATATCCGTATTATTATCTCGTAGACATTGCCCACAATCAGGTCACACTTCGCCGAGCCTTTAGTGCAACCAAAATCACCACAGTTCGTGATGAACATCCGCATATACCCAGCAAGAATTGGTTGCCAGTCAGTGTCAGTGTGGCCAATGACCGACTGCGTGTGTGGGTCAACGGCCAACTGGTTGTCGACGAGCCGGAACACAAAGAACGCTATTCCCTCTTCGGTGTCTACTTGTATCAAGGTCGAGCACGCTTTCGAAATCTCAGAATCCGTAACGAACCCCCCACACCACCGGCGGCTCCAGCCACCTTGGAACGATAAGTCCACATGGCCAGTCTTTACGACGATTTAAAGCGGGGTGACTTCCACCCCATCTACGTCCTCACAGGGGACGAAGAGTTCGAGAAACGAGGCGCACTTAACGCCATACGCTCCGCAATTTTGGGTGGCAAACCCGACGT
>Ga0310121_10006234_pt1 | contig 10023 bp, 15 predicted proteins | sample CB27_Tmax_986_MG_FD_203504 | JGI IMG/M metagenome (GOLD analysis project Ga0310121, IMG submission 203504) | Marine microbial communities from Western Arctic Ocean, Canada - CB27_Tmax_986 | ecosystem: Environmental > Aquatic > Marine > Oceanic | place: Canada: Western Arctic Ocean | collected... | reverse complement strand
TATCCTAGTAATTTCCCCAAGAAAGAGTCCATTCTCATAGACATAGCTTTCACAGGCATTTCTGTGGATATTAATAACGTTTTATACCCTTGCTTCATAGCTACAGCAGCCACCTTTACAGACATGAAAGATTTACCCACCGTAGGTCGAGCAAAAAGTGAATATAATTCACCAGGCATCCATCCTACACCAAGCCTATTTAGAGTCTTGAAGGGGGTTGGTATACCCAACATACCTAAAGACCTATCCTTACGCTGTGCGACCCTCTGAGAGTACTCTGATAGCCTGTCTATACTCCCTGAGTCATACACTTCTATATCATCATCTACCGTAGCAGTTACAGACTCTAATTCTTGTATTAATTTCTCTACCGCTTGCTGTGGATTATCACCTTTAATTTTAGGAACCCACTCAGTAGCAGACTGCACAGCAGTTCTATACATAAGTTGATGTTTCAATTGACCTGAAAAGAAACTTACATCGGCTGCATCAGCAGTACTTTGGTCTAACTCAGGATATTTAGCCGTTAGTATAGCCCGTGAAGGCACTTGGCGACTTTCATCTAACTCATCTAAAATAAATTGAAACGCTTCACCAAAAACTGCAAAATGTTGTGGGGTTACGTTAATCTTCTTCAAATCGGCATAAGATGAGATATTTAAAACTATCCCGCTTTCTACATAATTGTAAGAAAGGTTGCTCACTTAGCCCACTCCTTTAACTCTTCTTCTATTTCTGATATCCGTTTTCGGTCAGATGCAGATGGGAACCACCTAGTAGATGCTTCTTCATACTCATACCAAAGATTTTTTTGCCTCTTGTTGCCTCTATCTTTTACTAACCACTCTAGCTTAGGGTGAGCAGAGTGAGGATCATAATCCGCAAAGTTCGAGCAGAATTCGGAGATAATAGTTCCCGATTTAGTTGCAACCTCTATAGCAAGTAAAATAGTATACACATTATAAGTATCAAATAAAACCTTTAGGTCGTGTAAATCTAACCCTCCCCATCGTAATGAGACATACGAATTAGATTGATGCAATTTAAACTGGGAGTTCCAGCAAGCCAATAAATCCTTACTAGTATATTTCTCAGGATTTTTTCGTCTAGGCAATTTCGCTTCTAACTTTCATGAGGATAGAACCTAACTCAGCCTCGTTTTTACCACCCAAAAGTTGCGTCCCTGTACCCATCAGTATCTTAGCCAACTCTTTGTTAGATTCAAATTTTAATTTTACTAATTGATGTAGTGTAGCATACTTTACATCATTCCAGTTGGGTCTTATCCAAATATCTTCTAAAAGGTTTCGCACTTCTGCTAAAGAAGTTTTAGATATTTGAAATTTTATCGCCCTATCGGAAACTTTAGCAGCTTGGAAAGCATGTTCAACAGAAGGGTAGGTAATACCTTCCACTATAATGGAAGATAGATGAGAATTCCTCAAGCACTTGTAAGAACCTTTTAGTTCAAGTCCTTTACTTCTCCAATTCTTACTCACGGTAACCACCATCTATTAACTTGACATAATCTCTAACAGATAATTTTACTTCTTGCATTTGTTCTGCGCCTTCCATAAAATTATTAGATTCCGCTAAACGAGAATTATATACTTTTTGTATTCCTTCATCTATTGTACCAATTAAATATGGTAAAAGTACGTTAACCGTCTTTTCTTGCCCCATACGCCATAATCTATCCTCACGCTGAACCATAGTACCAGGATTATGGACATAGCCATAATGAACTAAGGTATCTGCCCCTACCATATCCAATCCAAATTTTCCAGCGTCCGTGGATACCAAGATTCCCTTTTTAGCTTTATTAAAATCTTTAACCACCTCAAAACGGTTATTCTTTTCTTTTCCTGATATGTAATAAGGAGTATCAAAATACTCTTTCAACATTCTAGCACTTCTTTCAAAGAAGGTGAAGACAACTAATTTATCTACAGTATCATATAATTCTTCAAGCCATTGTCTTTTAGCCTTATTTTGTAGGTTCCCATACATCCCCTCAACAAAATACCTAACATCTAGCGTAGCCGATCCTACAGTTTTATGCTCTTCTTTACTACCACTTTCTACCCACGCCTTAAACTCAGAAGATAATTTAGAGTACTCTGTTTTTTCTTCTGAAGACATCTCCAAAGGAACGGGGGTGTAAATTTTGGGAGGCAACTCTGATAGCTTCTCTAATTTGGTTCTACGTAAAACAAACGGAGAAGTTAAAGCGTGTAATTCTGGTAACTTTTCTTTCTTAGCACCAATTACTTTCCCATTCCAATCGACTTCACAATACCTTTTAGTAAATGTATATACATTATCAGGGATTACCTCAGGACGGATAAATTTCATTATAGAGAAAAATTCAGTTAGGCTATTCTCGATATATATTCCCGACAGAGCAAACTTATAATCAGATTCTAACTTTATAGCTCTCTTAGTTCTTATGGCTTTAGGATTTTTTAAATACACCGCCTCATCCGCAATAATGACATCCCATTTGTGGGGCATATCATCCCAATCTCTATTAGGGTGAAGTAGATCGTAATTAGCTATAATATATTTAGCCTTAGATTTCCAAACAGCCCTACGTTCTTCTTTAGTTCCTGAAACTACAAAAGCGTCAATATTAAAGTGTTTTTTAAATTCATCTGCCCATTTCCATTTAAGGGAGGCAGGACATAATACCAATACCTTATCGGCGGAAACATCTAACGCAGCTTTAATAGCTTGTATGGATTTCCCTAAACCCATATCATCTGCTAATAATCCTTTTTTAGCAAAGGTTAAAAACTCTACACCTACAGTCTGATACGGACGTAGTAACCCATCTGATTCGCCTTCTTGAAATTTCAAATCCACTAATTTTAAAATAGTGGCTTCTACATTTTGTTTAGCTAATTTGGCTTTATCTGTCCATATAACTTGATCTAATTGCTCTAAGGATTTACTGGCTAATCTAGGAACTCGCCATTCTTTTTCAGTTTTGTTCCATTGACGTACTGGTAAATTTTGGACGAGTTTCAAATCCCCTTCATTGTAAGGGAAATCTAGCGTAAAAAACGGGGCTTGGTAATCAATCCGAATCATCGCAGTCTTAAGTGTTGATTCCTCTCTACGTGAGTTCCTTGGACTGTAAAATCGTCGTGCCTAGATAAATCTATGATAGCTTTTTTATCTACTGATAACTTCAAGGTAGGATGTCCTGATAATTCCTCAGGCAATTCATTTAACTGCATGGTTAGGGTAGCCTTCATATAATCTGAAGGAATGACATTTTCATCATCTACAACTAAGCTCATAGGACTGTTCTGAATGTTAGCAGAGCCTAGCGTTCCACCTGCCTTCGTTCTTCCTGACGCTTCTAGCAAATCTCTCATGTACTGTTTAATTCTGTCTACATGATTATTTACTGCTTTTTTCTTACCCTTCAAGCGATCTATCTCAACATCTAATACATTAGCTTGTGCTTCTAATGTTCTAACAGATAATACAAGACTTTCCATACGTTGATCTAAAGTTTCTGCAATACCTAACAGGGTATCAGATATATCTACATCTTCTTCTTCGGCAAAATCTATAAGGGTTTTGTATTGTTCAGCTAATTCATAAATGTTAGTTGGCATTCTTCTCTAAGTCCCCATTCTAATTTCTTTTTGATACTTTCTCTAAGCCTGATAGCATTGATTCCTAGTATATCACTAATTTCTCTCAGTCTGTATCGTTGAGTTCTTAAATCTATAAAATCTAATTCCTTAGGAGATAGATTACAATTCTCTATCAGGGACAGCAAATTAACTTCCTCAAACACTTCTACTTGACCAGGATCCTCAAGGGCAGATAGAAGCTTAGTAGACATAGAACTAATGTATTTTGAGTGGTCGGTATAGGAAGAACTTAAATGTTGGTCTAATGAAACCGTATGAACTCTCTTTTGAGCCTTAGCCATTAAACTTCGGATAACATTCAACATAGACACATGCAAATAAGTATGAAACTTAGCCGTAGTGTTTTCGGGATTATACCCTCTAGCAGATTTTAATATAGCGACCCTTAGTTCTTGGGCAATATCCTCTCTGCCTAAACCTATTATAGACACGTTGCGAAGCATAGAATTAACCTTGGGTTCCCATTGCTCCAATAATTGCGCTTCGCTATGTTCCATTTAGATTACCTTATCCATTTAATATTGATGTCTCGGTGACCTAAATATTCCTCTAATAAGAATCGCTCTCGTAATAAACGCATAACCCCTGTAAAAGTACGCATTATAGTCTCCCTAAACGCACTAAGGAGTGTGGAGGGCCGTCTACATGGCGGTCACGCACTCGAACTGGTGGAGGCGGAGGGATTCGAACCCTCGTGTTAGCATCCCACTCGATCAATCCTACCGTATTCCTATGGGCTTTTTAGTAGTTGAGACTTTACATCTCTGATTGATTGCTGAGAGACTAGTCGAAACCAGTCGCCCCCATTAAGTATTATAGCATACTTTTTAATAAAGTATGCTATAAAATAACTCACATGGCAGGATTCCCACCCTGCTCCTTCTCTCATGCCTATTTGCGTTGACCACACGTAGGACAACTGATGTGAATGTCAATTGTCTAATACCTGTCAACCCTTACCACCCGCTTCACATACGGGTCATGTGAACTTATAGTATACACTATTTTATTAAGTTGTCAACCCCTGTTTTCCACATTGGCAATTTCCACCACATTTACATTCAATAAGCATTATTAATCCTCCGGTTCTAAAAATACAGGAGTGCTTTCACCAACCCACGCTCCTGCGACGTTGAAATCAAAGTATTCTACTGCTTCTTCCCATGACATGCCATCACGTTCTACGAGAATTTCTAAACACTTCTCTTTGTTATATACAGCGACAGGATAATTGAACTGATACCCAAACCCTACCAATGCTGTATCAAACCCGTCTGCCGTTACTGCCCCGTCAATATTATTGACAACAGATGCCTTCCGCATAGCCTCATGGGTTGGTCCATCTATCTTGGTCAAACTACTCATTTTCTAGGACTTTCATCCCAAGAGCTATAATTCCGCCAATTGTCCCAGTGGCTATTTCTGGATACCCGTTTAAGGCTCCAAAACCTGCTAAAAGTCCTAGCACAAGAATAGCTAGAAATATCTGGGGTCTAAGTTTTCCAATCATACCATATCTCCTTATGCCTAAGCATATTGAATATCTGCTTCTATGATGCTCGCCCTAGCTACTACTAACCATAGTTTACTATCTTTTAGAAATTTCACATCCAAATCCCAATCGGCAAATGTTCTATTATCTACCTCGGTTAAAACTTGCTGAACTTCATCTATTGTATTACAAGTAAAGTTTTCACTCAACTCAGTTCGTTTATCTTGTACTATGCTCAATTTACTTACCTTTCTTAGTGGTGTGTAATGTTGCTACAATCTCGTGGTCAGTTAGCACAAAATGTTTTACGTCTTCATGCTCTATTATCATCTGAGAGTGCTTTATAAATACCACCCTATCTCCAGCTTTCAGTCGGGGTTTGATAGTCTCACCAGAGAATTCATTGACCCGTCCTTGTCCCGCACTTTTAATAACACCATATCCGTGAACTGACATCAATTCTCCAGGAATGTGTAGTCCTCCCTTAGTCATAGTGTTGTCATCTTCTACTACTAAGTACTTACTATCATAAGCTTTTAACTTTTCTACCATCACTTATCTCCTAATTTCTATTGGTAGCGGGGGTAGGAATCGAACCTACGATCTTCTAGTAATGAGCCAGATGAGATGCCACTTCTCTACCCCGCAATGGATACTATATTATACGTTATATTATCTAAAAACCTATGCTCCTAATTTGAGCATTCTATCAAGGGCAACTAAAGCATTTGTCTTATGCCCTGGTTCTACCTCAATCCTATTTATGGCGATTCCTGCCAATATGCCCTCTAACACCCAAAGAATGTACGCAGGATGTATTCTATACATTGTAGCACACGGACACACTATAGGGTCGATACAAAAGATATTTTTATCAGGGTACTGTTGGGATAATCGCTTGACCATATTAATTTCCGTACCAATTCCCCAAGACGTTCCTGAGGGAGCATTTGCGACAGTTTTTAATATAAACTCCGTAGAACCTGACATATCCGCTGCGTCCACCACTTCTCTAGTACACTCAGGATGTACCAAGATATTGGTCAGGGGATTTTTATCCCTGATGGCATCTATTTGATCGGTGGTAAATCTAGTGTGAACAGAACAGTGTCCCTGCCACAATAGCACAGTAGCTTTATGAATCTCATCTTCCTCTAAGCCACCCATAGGTAGGTGAGGATTCCATACTTTCATATCTGACTCAGGTATGCCTTTAGCTAATCCAGTATTTCGTCCTAAGTGTTGGTCAGGTAAGAATAATATTTTATTCCCCCTCTCCAACGCCCAATCAAAAGCTTTATCTGCATTAGACGACGTACACACTAAACCACCATTTTCTCCACAGTGGGATTTAATAGCAGCAGCAGAATTCATGTAGGTAATAGGAATAACCTCATCGGTGGATCCCAACGCATACTTCAAAGCACTCCAACTAGTTTCTACATCATCTATAGTTGCCATATCTGCCATAGAACAACCCGCTGCCAAATTAGGTAGTATAACGTTTTGGTCGTCTGATGTAAGAATATCGGCTGTCTCTGCCATAAAATGGACACCACAGAAAATTATCCATTTAGCATCAGTAATTTCCGATGCTTGTTTAGATAATTGATAAGAGTCTCCTGTTATGTCAGCGAATTGCATTACATCATCACGTTGATAGTGGTGACCCAATATAACTGCCTTGGTTCCAATTTCCTTACGAGCAAAAGCAATTCCTTCAGTTAGTTCCTCAGGAGTTAGCTTTACATACCTAGTAGGAATTTTCTGCCAACGAACACCTGATTTAAACTCCTCTTCAAGAGTCTTGGTACGCAGATTTCCGTCCGACTGGCAGAAAGCCGATTGTTCTAATTCAGTTATAGGTACTATTTGTTTAGTAGCCGTTACCATGTTAAGCCCCTTCTAGAGTCAGAACTGCTTGACTCATGCGATTAGCTGCAATATCGCAATACCGTTCATTAATTTCTATCCCAATTGCCTTGCGATTTAGATCCTTAGCCGCACGTAATGTTGTCCCTGTTCCACAGAATGGGTCAAGTACTATCTCCTGAGAATCTGTCATGAGGGCGATACTTTTGGTAAGTATCCTATAAGGGGTATAACCAGGATGTCCATAGGTTTTCTCACGAAAGAAATAACCTTCACCCTTTAGCCTAATATTTTCCCATAAATCTGAGACAGTACGCTTAGGCTTGCCTGTAACGAGTACCGTTTCAAATTGGTCTGCCCATCCACCACGCAAAGCACCACTTGCCCCTCTCCTTACCACAACTAGGTGGGCGGACGGAAATTGGTTCGACCAAAAAGGCATCTTGTATCTGGGGGCTACCCAAACCTGAACATTAGTTAACTGTTTACACTCTGTAACAATCGACTCCATTAAAGCGTGGTACTCGTCTTCCGGTAGGGCATCACTCGCTACTTCGTAATCCTTCCCCACATTGTAAGGCGGGTCGGTGATTACTGCATCTATTTGATCTAAAGTCGGAAATACATCACGACAGTCGGCATTATAAAGAGTAATTACATCATCTTGATAATAAGGTTTCATTATTTAGTCTCTAACCCTAAAATTCTTTGTTGTGCAACTGAGAAATATTCCTCGCCCAACTCACAACCCCAAAATCCTCGTCCCATTCTTTTTGCTACTACACCTGTGGTTCCAGTTCCCATAAACGGATCGAAGACTTTATCATTTTCCTGAGTAAAGTTTTCGAGTATTTTTTCTACGAGCAACTCAGGGAAAACTGCGCTGTGCTTTTTAGAGGTACTTCTTCCTCTAGGTATACTCCACAAATCTTCCAAAGTTCCTCTATTGAACTGCCCGCTTTCGAATTTTCTAGAGATGGCTCCCTTGGGAGTATCCTTTTCAAAAACCAAAATCAGTTCAGTTCTTCGGTTGAGTACCTTTTCTTGCATGGCAGGTTGACCATGCCCTTTATCCCAAACAATAATATCTTTCAAGTTATCGGCAAAGTCGCCAATCATTTTGAATACTGATCTCTTACTTCCTGTAACAATCTGGATATTATAAAAAACTAAGTTACTAATCCTTAGCAATTCCGCCAAGACCTCAGAGTGGAATTTATTGTATTCCTCAATAGGTAAATTATCATTGAACCCATCATATTTAGTGCTGAATTCTTTAACAATCTGCCTAGAACAATACTTACCATTTCTAATTCTAAGATTCATATTGTACGGGGGAGATGTAACCACCATATCGAAAAAATTATCCGGTATACGTTTCATTACGCTTAGACAATCTTCTAAATATAGATTTACCTCTCCATCTAACGATGTTTGAGGAGGCTGTTTAGTCATGTAGTAGGAGAACCCTAACTGCTCCCCGCTTAGTACTTTTTCACTTTGCATGAGTTTCGTTCCTATCACTTCAAGTATCCAGAATTTTCAACTTCACCTAAAACTTTTTGCATTTTATCGAAGTCCAGTCTCCCATTATGCCTTATTCTTCCTTCCATGTCAACCCATATGTCTGAATCTCCTGCTGCGGAAGCAATCTGAGGAAGAGCGAACTTCATGTTATCGGGACCTAATCCACCTGAGTAACCAAACTTGGCTCCCATCAATACTTCTGAAGATTTTGGCCAGGTATCGGGAGATCTACCGCCCCCATGAGAAGTGTCAAATAATCCTGATACATTTACTCCCATAGAATTAGCAAGTCCAAACGTGTAATTATTTTGAGGAACGTCATCTAATTGTAAAATGATTTCTTTACCTTTGAATAACTCAGTGTTGAACAACTCTAAAGTTGAAGACGGTGTGTGGTGAGGCGACCCATGAGTATTAATCTGCACTCTTTTGAAAGATTCCCATCCTGCTATAGACAAAACTTCTACTGGATTTGAATCCTCTAACAATGTTCTAACTGAACACATATGGGCAGACAGAGGTAAATTGGTAGACGTTAGTTCCTTAACCCAACCAACATCAGGAAAAAGCCCGCCTCCATAGTGTGGTGTCTGTATACCCCATTCAATATAGGGATGAGAGTCGTAGAGGTTGCACATCTTCTTAATAGATGTTTCATTACTTGCTCCACTAAAAGTTACGGTGTGTAAGTTCAATATGCTTTCCTTAAGCTTGTAAGGACTTAAGTATAGCATAGATTTAAGAACATTGGACAAAGTATATATTTTCCTACCCAATTATAATTTTATTATACTCAAGATTTTGAAAAATAAATGGTCAATTTTTAAGGGCTTTATATTATACTACCTACGTACCCTTACTTAAGTAAGGGTAAGCATTTCTGTCTCTATCGTAATGTTCTCTATCGCAATAGAGATTTTGGTTTCCTCGCAGCTTTTTCTGTTCCAAGGCAGATCTTAGGATAGGCTTATCCTCTCCGCAATAATTACAGGTAAACGAAGTCCAAGGAGACTCGTACAGCCCATCCTGCTTGAATATCTCAGCAACTCTGCTTATAGATATCCCTAGCTCCTGTGCGATGCTTGTAGCGGTTCTAGCGGGGTCTTTTAGCTTCATCTTATTGACTTGTCTACGTCGCCATTTATGAAGTTTCATTAGAATTCAGATACAGAAGCATTTTCATGTTCATACGATTTTACAGCATTAGTTACTTCAGTTTTCCATTTAGCTGCTAACTTATCTGCATCTACAATTTGACTAGGTGGAAAAAGAATGGCTGAAGATGCCGCTACAACCCTAGTCCATTGTGCGTCTGTGAATGATACCGTTACATCTGGCATTAGTTTTTCTCCTTTAATTCTCTCACTTCGTCTGAAAGTTCTTGTACTGCTTTTATTAGTATCGGAATAAAGTGAGTATATTTTGCTTTGTACATTTGTTCTTCATTTCCATTATGGAGTA
>Ga0310121_10006233_pt1 | contig 10025 bp, 2 predicted proteins | sample CB27_Tmax_986_MG_FD_203504 | JGI IMG/M metagenome (GOLD analysis project Ga0310121, IMG submission 203504) | Marine microbial communities from Western Arctic Ocean, Canada - CB27_Tmax_986 | ecosystem: Environmental > Aquatic > Marine > Oceanic | place: Canada: Western Arctic Ocean | collected... | reverse complement strand
CAAAAAGTCGGCGCCGTCCGTATCACCATCGTCGTCGAAGTCTGCGCTCGATGGAGTAGATTGGATTTCGAAGGCACCGATATCAAGACGCGCGCTGCCATCCCCATCGCCATCGCCTATTCTTGAGAACGGTTCGCCGCGCTGGTCATACTGGGCGACTACAACCTCGACGCCCGTGGAGTCCACGATTGGCACCACTGCATTCGGATCACCCGAATCGACGGCCGGGCTGTCCGGCTGCAAGGCATGCGTCATTGTCCTGCCGCCATTGTTCGCCAGCGGCTGTAACCTCGGATCAGTCACTTCCGCCAGATCGTTGTTGTTGAAGGCTAACAAACCACTGCCGATCCCAACCAGGTTATAACCTAACGATTCAAAAGAATTGAATTCGACCTCGCGCGATTTCTGGACATCAAAACCCGTATCGTCTGTGATATCTCCCGGGTCATTCAGATTGACCACGTTGCCAGCAATAATCGACGAGTAGACCAGCGTCTTCGTAAACGAATCGCCGAAGGAAACAATTCCACTGCCATGGGCGGCCTGATTCTCGGTGATCGTTACATACCGCAACTCGAGCTGACCGTCGAAATTCATCACACCGCCACCTTCGTCGCCAGCGACGTTGCCAGAGATCGTGGTGTTCAGCACTTTGCCAACGATCGGATTCGGGTCGGGATCAGGATCGGGCTCTGCCGGCAAGCTCGTATTGCTCCACAAGCCGCCGCCATCGCCGCTCGCCTCGTTAGCGGCGATCGTGCTGCTATCGATCAGCAATGTACCACCTGTTGCGCCAGCTCGATGGTATACGCCGCCGCCATTACCGGTGGCGTAGGAATCGAGCACCGAAACCATCTCCAGTGTCAGGTTCTCGACGGATCGGATAGCGCCGCCGTCACCCGACACATCCCCCCCGGTCAACGTCAGGCCAAACAATTCCACGTCGACAAATGCCGCCGCATCACCGTCATCGATTTGGAACAGTCGCGAACCGTCTCCGTTATTCTCAGTAGGCGTTGGATCAAGCGCGACGGCACTGATCGTTAGGCCGGCATTCAAACCACTAGCATCGATGGCAAGTCCATCTGCGATAGGCAGCTCACCCAGACTACTGCTGAGCGAGATCGTTCCGCCATTGAGTGTCGCGTCGAAATTGATCAGATTCCTTCCCAACTGCAAGTTCGATAGAGTGAGCGCTTCGCGCAATGTTACGACGTCTGGCGTGCTATCAATACCGCTGAAGTCGATATCGCTGGTATCGGCCAGGGAATTGACAGTAAAGGACTGCTCGAAGCCACCCGTCTCTACGGCGCCAATATCGATCACTTGCTCCTGAATTCGCCTGAATCCCAATCCACGCTGGTCAAACTCAACAGGGAAGGGAATCTCCGGATTCCCGGCGTTCAGTACGGGGCTCGCACTGAGAGGCTCGTGCGTCAGAGTCGGGCCACCATTGTCTGCCAGTGGTTCAAGCATCGGATCCAACCCAAACAGGTTGGGACCGATTTGCGTCACGGACGTGCCGTTGGCATTCTCCACCAAGCTGTATCTGGCCAAAATAGTCGGAACTGCAAACAGGTTGACGTTGTCAATGTCGGGAGCTATCCCGTTGTCGGAGTTGCCACCGATGATGCTATGCTCAAGCGCTAGCACACCATCGAACATGTAGATGCCACCGCCCGAGCCGCTGCCGTCGCCATCGGAATCGGCATGGTTGTTGTAAACGGTGCTGTGCAGCACTCGGAACTTGGTCGGATTCTCGTCGAGGATGTGAATCGCGCCACCACTGCCAGTCGCGGTGTTCCCAGAAATAGTACTTGAAGTGACCACGACTTCCGTCCCGCCACCCTCAGCAGCAATCGCGCCACCTTCGTCTGCCGATTGATTGTTCAGCAGAGAACTGCGATCGACCGACAGCGCTGAAGTCGTATGCACAGCGCCACCGTCATCGATGGCAGTATTATTTTCAATCGAGCTTCCTGAAATGCTCAGGGGCCCTGTCGCAGCGACCGCTCCACCGGTCTCGGCAGAGAAATTATCGTGGATCCGCACATCTTCCAGGCTCAAGTTCTCGGCTGAGAAAATGGCTCCGCCAGCGGTGGCAGAGTCTCCCCCCGTCAACGTCAAGCCGCTAATCAGAACTCTAGCAATTGTGTCTGGATCTTCACTGTCTGGATCTTCATTGTCGATGGTAAAGAGTTGAAACCCATCGCCCTCGGTCTCAGAAGGATCAGGTGCTTGAAGCGTGAGTACCTCAGAACCAGGTCCTTCAATGATGACACCGTTGGAAATCACCAAGGAGGCTAGACTCGCATCCAAGTCGATTGTGTAGTTTTCCAGAGCGTCAACGAAGAGATCCTCGGCAAAGCTGATTTTTCGACCGCTTCTCGTACCGTTCGCCAGAAAAATGGCTTCGCGAAGCGAAACGAAATCAGGTGAGGCGTCGACGAATTCGTCCAGTTCGACGTCGAAAGCGATGTCGTTGACATCGTCAAGCGTGGTGACCTCAAAGGGTGTCAGCGGTTCCACCAATCCTTCGCCTACTCCGTAGAGGCTTTGGATTCCGGCAATATCGTCCGGAAGCAAGATGCCGTCGCCTAAATTGTCGAAGCGGCCCGCAATAGTTGGGTTCATAATCGCATCGACGACATCTTCATGCCCCAAGCCGAGCGAATGGCCCAGTTCATGAGTCATCACTTCGATGACATCGACGAATCCGGAGGAGGATCCGATGCCCCAGAAGTTGCCGTTGTCAAAATGCAGGTCCCCCGACTGGCCAGTGCCACCTTCCGGCGGAGGAAAAAAAGCGTGAGCGAGAGCATTCGCGCCAATACTGCCATCAATAAAATGATGCCCAATCCTGATATTGGCATGCTCGTCGGCGTCGTAGTCGAGGTCAATGCTCTCTTCGGGAAGTGGGCCGGTGTCGTCCACTTCAATAAAATGAAGCGGCGTAACCGATGCCCATAAGCCCAACGCCTCTTCGGTTGCTGCCCTCAAACCGTCTTCGTCTACCTCGCCTAGCATCCCTCCATCGAAAAGGTTACTGTAGCTGTAAGTGATTTGGATCCCGACCGTGTCTGGATCTTGATCTTCCCAGGCGAGGATTGCTCTGAATTCTTCAAAGGAGGTGCCTTCGGTGCTACCAGGATCGTGACCTTCGGTAGCTGGGTCACCCATTCCATTGCCACTGTTATTATGCTCGTCAAATTCCGGTGGGGGCGCTTCACCTGCCGGGACGTACCACATTCCGTGGGGGGCGATACTGGAAGTAGCATTGGCATCGTGCGACTCTGAATCGAGATCGAGCGCTGATTGCGGGGAGTTCATCGACAACAGGCGGCGCACCTCAAGGGTCTCGAATTGAGGCCGACGACTCCGGGTGAACCGACCGGTCTGCCTGTTCGCGGTATTCTGCGATCTTTGATTTGCCAAAAACCAATCAAAGCGCTGCTGTCGTGCCATGCGTTGTTCCCCTGCTCCGTAGCGGTCGCCAGTCGTAGATCCCTGAGAAGATAAATCGGAATTAACGATTAGGCCGACTTTAATGAATCTAAACACCGAGTATAAACGGGCAATTCGAACGTTGCAAATAATCGGTCTAATCGCTACGAGGCCCAATTCAGGGCCTAGAGGTGCAGAGTCAAAGCCCGGCGAGGGGGCAGAAGTGCACTCGACTTGACGGTAAAAGGCCGCAGCGGGGCAGCATGACCGCTTCGCAGATACGCGAGACGATAGCCGGGACAGCAGAGGCGAGCAGCGGAGGAAGACGAGGAAAAATGACTAGTTGAATGGTCCGCTTCCAGCGACCTTTGGCGCAAAATGACTAGTTGAACGGTCCGCTTCCAGCGACCTTTGGCGCAAAACGTGAGCTGCAACGGGGTCTTGACGACGCCTTACGGCGATAGGACGCCATCGGTGGCGAGCCCGACAACCTGATTCTGAACGGCTCGTCGTCGCCTATCTGCCTCGAACGGAACTAGGCGAACTACCCCTCTTCGTCGAATCGTAGCTTTGCGAGCCGAGGCTGCCAGCTACCGCTTGTAGCGCGTCTCAGAAACCGTCGCTAAGACTCATGGGTCCAGCTTCCCAGCGGCCCTTACCAGACATATTCGATGCCACCGTTGAACCCGTGATACAAAGCATGAGCTTGACTCGAAACAGCCGTCGAATAAATGTCTGCCTGGTCGATACTGTTGCCTGCCGTGGCCAAACTATTGAGATACATTACCTGATAGCCACCGCGCAGTGACAAACTTGGCAAGATGTCGGCGACTAGGGTGGCACCACCTTCGGCGGCGAAAGCGATCTGGTCCCCCGTCGACAACACATCAAAGTCAGGATCGGAGGGAAGTGTCGCCGCATGGCGGAACTTGAAGTGGTTATTGTAGATACCGGCCTTAGCTTCACCGCCAAATCGCAAGCCCTGCCGGAGGCAGATCCAACCATCACCACCAAATTGGAAACCGACCATGTCGTTTTCACTACTCCAAAGTCGATTCGCAAATTCCACCGCCGCTACGACCAAAGCCTGGGAATTAAAATTGAATTCCTCCGTCATCCGCAGATAACGGGCGCCTAGCAACCAAGTCCCTGACACACGTGGATTGTTTCCGACCCAATAGCGGCGGTAACTGATTTCAGTACTTTGCAAGTCTGATTGATAGTCGAGCGTATGGACATTTCCGTCGTCAAAACCAGCGACCAGCGTCCCCACACCAAAGTTTGAAAAGGATGTAAAGAGCGAAAAGGGCACGCCGTTATTCACGGCAGCGGAAGTCACCGTGTCGGTAAAACCGATATCGTAGAGGCCCATATAAGTTGCTTCCAAAACAGCTAAAGCACCCACGTCATAGCGGGCCGCAATCCGCCAGCCTGGCTCAAAATCATCGTCATCATTGTTCGGATTCAGGTAGCGAGGAGCATTCGGGCCGACACCAGCCGAAGAAAAAGGGCCGACTTTGTTAAACAGTTCAGCAGCCTGCAAGAACACCACGTCGGCCGAGATGTCGAAAAAGTGGGGGCCGCATTGATCTTGGCCGTAGCCGCCAAAGTCGATCGCCATCGGGTCGCCGTAACCACCAGCCCCAGGTGCGCAGAAGCCAGGTCCACAAGCACCACCTGGGCAGGACTGGCAGTAGCTGGCCGGCAAAACGATCGGCCGGCCTTCGACATCCATAAAGTCACCCCCCTCGGCAGCCGCCTGGCCGCCCGCCAGCGGCGACGCCGGCATTCGTTGGGCGGCGCCACCCATAGGCATATTCATGCCAGCGAAGTTAGGGGCTCGATACCCATGCGGTTGGGCGTTGACAAAAGCTGTTGGCGTCAATGCGGCAACTAGCAGTGCAACGATCGATCGCCATCTGGTCGGCAAACTGCGGTTCATCCCTAAGTCCCCCCTAAAACGGACACGGACAAGTCTTCTCGCTTGGTCCGTCGTATTCTGTGTAGTCTGTAATGTGTAACTTGTATTGCGTGTTCCAATGCCGCTGAACCCGAGGGCGCCATGGGCATACCAAACACAAGAACTTTTTCCCCGTTGTTGGGATATCGGATCATCGAGGGCCGAATAATCAGAGTTTCCAGCACAACCGTTAGAATTCCTAAAAACATGCCATCTGTTACGTTCCCCCCCCAACTGACAGGTGTGGCAGGCAAAAGTCCCAAAGGTCCCTTTTTCCAGGGCTTTCGGCGAGGTATTCTGCGTCTGCCGACAGCGATTTTTTGCGGCAATTTACTTCAAATCGCTTTTTGCATGGCCGTCAAATCGATGCACTGCCGATCTAGTCGTAGCAGGTTTGCCGCTACCCCTGCGTTTAAGGATGCATCCCATAATTCGTTTTTTCCCACGATCCCCCGCAAGATTTGACCCATTTGTAGCCAGAAACTACTATGAATGCTGGTTCTTTAGACTAGCTGCCAGCGATAAAATCACAGGGGAAACCCGTTGATAGCTGGGATTCGAGTTTGCCAGATCGATTCCGTCGTTTAAGAACTAGCGTCTGCCGAGATTCCGGCTGGACGCCGCTCGCCTAGGAACAGGCTTTTTTAGATTGGCCAGCCGCATGCGCTGGTGAAGATGTCGGCCGCCGGTTTAGGTCGAGACATCTGCGCTACAGGCACCCCTGCTGCTAGATCTAACAATGCCTCCCAAAGCATAGCGGAAGCCCGGGCCATACAAGGGCAATTTTATTGCCGGCATTTATCCGACCTGCAGGTCGGTATTTATCGGCATCCAAATGAGAGGTAGCACGAAGTGAGCAAACCACATTCCTTGCCAACGAACTCCGACTCAAGCTCGCGGTCTCGCCGCCGCCGTCCAGCCGGTGTTAGCCGTCGCCGCAAGCAGCTCAACTTGAGTTTCGAAACCTTGGAAGATCGCCGGGTGATGTCCGCGCAGTCTCCACTAGATACAGGGGCTCCACTCGATACAGGGGCTCCAATCGATACAGGGGCTCCACTGGTTACACGGGCCACCGATCTGCAGGCTAACCTGCAAGGGAATACTGTCTCGTATTCCAGCGCGACACCTGAAGGTCAATTGCAGATGCTGCTTGACGAAATCAACCGGCAGGAATTGCAGTCAACAGCCAACGCTCGCGGTGATCGCGCGAACCGTGCACTGCCCAGCGATCCCCTGCTAGGCGACCAGTGGTTTCTGCTCAACAACGGCCAGCAGGTCGGTAGCCCAGACTTTCAAGTGATTTTTGGTAAACCGGGAGAAGATATTAATGCCGTCCCAGCCTGGAACCTCGGGGTCACAGGCGAAGGGGTCGTGGTCGCGGTGATTGACAGTGGAGTTGAATTCACCCATCCCGATTTGGCTGGCAACATCGACGAAACGTTCCAATTTGACGCGATCACCGGTGATCTCGATGCTTCACCGGAACGGCTTGAGGCGGAGCCTGATAACGCGCACGGCACTGCCGCTGCTGGTCTGATTGGCGCGGAGGCAAATGGAGTGGGTGGCGTTGGCGTTGCGCCAGGAGTGCAGTTAGTGCCCATTCGTTTGATTGATGTCGGTCAAACGCCGCAAGCAACCATCGACGCCTTTCGGTTTCGTGCCGACGAGATTGACATCACCAACAATAGCTGGGGCCCCAGCGATCAGCTTCGCGCATTAGATGGTCCTACTGCAAACGAGCTGTTGGCACTGAGAGACTCGGTCATCTCTGGCCGCGACGGTCTGGGCACCATCCATGTATGGGCTGCGGGCAATGGTGCCCATGAATTCGAAGTCATTGATCCCGCCAGTGGCGATGTCCTTAGTGTAGAAAGAGTCCTTGATTCCGCCAGCTATGATGGATATGTAAACTCTCGCTACACGATCGGCGTTACGGGTGTCGACCACGACGGAGCTTACAACAATGTCGATGGCACGGTGACCGGCTATCCCGAGATTGGACCTTCTGTACTGGTGGCAGCACCAACCGGATCGGTCTTTTTGAGTGTGGGTAACGATACCGGCATTGGCAGTGGGTTGTTGACCACCGATACCACGGGGGATACCGGCTTCAACCAAGATCCTGATGAAGACAATGGCGAACAAATCGACCGCGATTTTCTCGACGATGAAGCGTACACCTCCCGATTCAACGGCACTTCTGGTTCGGCGCCCATTGTGAGTGGCGTCATTGCCTTGATGCTCGAAGCCAATCCAAATCTTAGCTACCGAGATGTACAGGAAATCCTCGTCCGCTCGTCGCGACAAAACGCCGAGTTTGATACCCAAGCGAGTGGCGTCGATTCGTCATCCGGAATCGAGTTCCAAAGCACCTGGATCGTCAACCAAGTCCCGCTGTTTCATGAACCTGACATTTTTGATCCGCTGATTCCCAACTTCAACCAACTCTTTACCCCAACCCTCGACCCGAGCTTAACGACTCCGTTCGGTGCGCATTACGCGCCGACACCCCAAGTGCTCACCAACGGAGCCGGCTACACGGTGAGCCAAGGCCGTGGCACGAACAATGAGCAAATTGGCTACGCCCATGGCGTTGTCGATGCGGAACTCGCTGTGCAGATGGCGATGCAATGGACATCAAAAGGACAGCATCTTCCAGATGAGTTGAGCTTTACCACTTCGGCGTACGTACCTGTCGGTAATGCACTGCCTCCGGCGGTCGTAATCGACCCCGATGGCATCGATCTGATTGTGCCGGGCGGGCTTGGCGGAGGCGATTTCGCTCCCTATTATGAAGAATACTTCGTCGACATGCCGTTCGAAGATACGGACGCAACGTTCGATGTCCGCGGGCTTCCCGAGGAGCTCACCGTCCCTAGTCCCAACGACATGACGGTTGAGCATGTAGAAGTCACCTTGAATATTGGAGGTGGCACGGCGGACGCACTCGACAACCTGCGAGTCCTGCTTCTTTCCCCCAACGGCACCCACTCCGAACTGAATCCTTACTACGTCGATCCTTCATTTCGTAACTTACATCAGGCTGTCCTTCCAACGCTGCAGGCCAACGGCCTCAATGGCGTGAGTACCCCCGATAATTTCCTTGATGCTCAGTCGGTCGATAACGGCGGTAACCTAGTTTTCACCTTTTCCTCAAATCGGATCTGGGGTGAACGTTCTGATGATGCGCTGGTGATTGACCCTGTCACCGCAGAGCCATTCACAACATTCGCTGGCAGTGGTGGAAACCTACACAATTTTGTTGATTCCAGCGCTGGTGATTTCGTCACGCAAGGGTGGCAATTGCACTTTGAGAATTACAGCACTGCCGATTTGGTGGTCAACTCGATCGAGACCGTTTGGCACGGCAGTCCCATCGGTGCCAATACGCAACGGATTTCCGGTTTGGTAGGAGTCGATGACAACCGCGACGACCTGTTCAATTATAGTCGTGTCATTCAAAGTTTCGCTGACCTCGATGGCGACCCGACCACTAACCGGTTGGGTGAAGTGATCAATACGATCGACACCAGCCACGAATCGATGGGTGCCAATATTACGGTCCTTGCATTCCGCGATTTGAATAGCAACGGCCTCGTCGATCCTACCGATATCCTGGTTGACCAATTCTTGACTGGGGCCGACGGCAACTACTACTTTGATCTCGTGCCTGATGACTACATCATCGCCTTAGATGATGAATCTCTCGGCAGTCTCACGGCTCTCGATGATTCGTTGAGCCCCGCTGGTTTTCTGCAAGATTATCAGGCCCAGTGGACAGTCGGCTCTGATTTTTTCCAAGTCTGGGATTATGATGTCAGCCTGGAAGTCCCCATCGATCCAGCCACCAGCGCGCCGTTCCCACTTATTGATGGCGGCGGCAACACGGTCGAATACCATGTTAGCAACATTAACTTCCTACTCGATCCGGGTCCTCCAGCAGCCCCCGAAGTGGTGTTTAACGGACAGGTCATTGCCGACTTGAATGGGGATGGTATTTTTAACGGCAGCGACACAGCGGCTCCTGGGATCTTTGTTTTTGGCGATGTCAATCGCAACGATCAGTTTGACTCGGGCGAGCAGTTCACATCGACTGATGTCAATGGACAGTACACACTCACTGTGCCTAGTACAGTCACAGCGGTCATCAACGTGGGGGTGCAAGCGCCCGTCGACTGGATCTTGACTTCGCCCACTTCGGGTTCACTACAATTCTTTACGTCACCAGGCGATTCGATCATCGGTGTTGACTTCGCCATGCAACCTCCGCTCGCTGGCGCCGGACTGCCTGGTTCTTCTCAGCCGGGGTCCATTTTTGGGACCGTCTTTGACGACGCGAACGAAGATGGTATTCAGCAGACCTCAGAAGGTGGCATCGCAGGTTTTGATGTCTTTATCGATAACAATGTTAGCGGTGTGTTGGATGCTGGTGATACGGTCGTCACCACCAATGGAAACGGTGCGTTCGTCTTTACCGATGTCGCCGTTGGGACGCACCAACTGCGAGTCGATGTAGGTGGCGGTACGTCACTAGAACAGACAGTTCCCATTTTTGGCTTGCCCAACTCAGTTGTGATCACCGGTGGAAACACCGTCAGCGGGGTGAGATTTGGCTTTCATA
>Ga0310121_10006232_pt1 | contig 10026 bp, 9 predicted proteins | sample CB27_Tmax_986_MG_FD_203504 | JGI IMG/M metagenome (GOLD analysis project Ga0310121, IMG submission 203504) | Marine microbial communities from Western Arctic Ocean, Canada - CB27_Tmax_986 | ecosystem: Environmental > Aquatic > Marine > Oceanic | place: Canada: Western Arctic Ocean | collected... | reverse complement strand
AGCGGTCAAGTACGACAGCACGACCGAAGGTCAGCCCGTTTCCAATGCCGGTGCCATTAAGCGATAACACTACTCATCTTCTCCGAAGCGGCTCGCAAAAAGTGCTTTGATCTGATTAACAGCAGCTTGGGCATCGTCACCATCTGCGGTCACGCAAATGTGAGTGCCCTGGGTCGCTGCCAGCATCATGAGCCCCATAATGCTCTTACCGTCGCACACATGATCTCCCGCTCGCACCTCAACCCGAGCGTCAAATTCTGCAGTGGTCTTGACCAGACTGGCACAGGCGCGGGCATGGAGGCCCAGACGGTTAATCACCTCGACGCTCTGTGAAACTTTCATGTCAGGTTAGCAGTGAATTCATGTTGAGATCGCGATGAGAAACCTGAACAGGGGTATCTCGGTACTGAAAATACTCGACAAGCCGCTGCGCGACGTAGACGGATCTATGCTGCCCGCCGGTGCAGCCTAAAGCGACCGTCAGGTAACTTCGGCTTTCTTCATCATAATGCGGTAGCCAGTGATCAAGAAAGCCACTGATCTGGTTGACCAGTTCTCGTGCTGCACGATCAGTTTCGAGAAAGTCAATTACTGTCTTATCCAAGCCTGTCATGTCACGAAGTTCGGTTTCCCAGTAGGGGTTGGGCAAACAACGAACGTCAAAAATATAGTCCGCATCTGACGGTGTTCCGTGTTTGAACCCGAATGACTTGAAGATAAGAGTTGTTCCGTTTTGATGCTGTCCGCTGACAAACTGACGGATCATCCCGCGTAGCTCGTAAGGGTTGGTGGAAGTGGTGTCTATACGGCGATCTGCATCTTGTTCCAGCGGCGATAGCAGTCGCCTTTCTTCAATAATTCCATCGATCAAGGTTGTTGTATCATTGGTCAAAGGGTGTCGACGGCGGGTCTCACTGTATCGTCTGACTAGAGTCTCGTCATCGGAAATCAGAAAGATGATTCGAACAGCGAGTCCGGCATTGCGCAAATGCCCTAGGCTCGAGGGGACAGCCTGAAGAAACTGTCGGTTGCGTGAATCAATGCTGACAGCAGCTCGGTCAGAAAGGCCTTCAGTGTTTTGTCCCAGATAATCGGACAGCTGCGGCAATAGCACAGCAGGCAGATTATCGATGCAGTAATAGCCTAGATCCTCCAGAGCGTGCAGCGCAATGCTCTTGCCGGATCCGGACATACCGCTGACTATAATGAAATCCATCGTGTTGTCTGCTGGTCTGTTGTTTTGATCGCTGGAACTCTGACGTGCCCCCTGTGTGATGTCAGGTCAGGAGTGCAAACAGCGTCTGAGCATCACGCGCTCTGAGAATAGCTTGTCGTTGCGCTCTATTGCTGAACGTTTCTGCCAGACTGGCCAGTATGTTGAGGTGCTGTTCTGTGGCATTAGCCGGTACCAGCAGGCCCACAATCAGCTGGATGGGTCCATCATCTATCGAATCAAAATCAAGCGCTTGGCGCAACCGGATAACTGCAGCCAATGGTTCGGTCAGGCCGTTCAAGCGACCATGAGGTAAGGCAATTCCATCGCCTATGCCTGTACTTCCTAACCGCTCGCGCTCATTTAGCACTTGGAACACAGTGTCTCGATGCAGATCAGATCGATTGTGAGACAGTAATCCTGCGAGTTCCTCGAGCATTCTTTTCTTGCTGGAAGCTGCGACGTTCACCCGTATTCTGCTCGTACTGAGCAATCCTGTTAAAAGGTGGCGATGTGCTGTCGAATTCATGCGTGTATATTTTTCGGAGGACAGTTTGTAGAAGACAGAGTTCGGCTCGATGTGAATGGGTCCGAAGAGCTGTCAGAGCACCGATTTTCGCTGGTTTGCCGGAGGAATGTTCATTTGTTCGCGGTACTTCGAGACTGTGCGCCGAGCGATGGACATACCTTTATCGGCGAGCATCTTGGAAAGAATACTGTCGCTGACTGGCTTCGAAGGAATTTCGAATTCTATCATTTTTCGGATCTGTGCCTGAACAGCACGAGCTGACTGACCCTCACCCTTGTTCACGCCAACTTTGGTGGTGAAGAAGTGTTTGAATTCAAGAATCCCCTTCGGTGTCAGCATATATTTGTGGTCAGTTGCCCGCGACACCGTTGATTCGTGCAAATTGAGAGCCGATGCAATTTCGCGCCTTGTCAGTGGTTTTAATTGACTCTCCCCTTCAGTCATAAATGTTTGCTGCCGCAGAACGATTTCTGTTGCGACGCGCAGGATTGTCGCAGCGCGGTGATCCAGGCCTCGAATGAAGGCTGTGGCTTCCGACATTTTTTGTTTAAGGTATTCTTGGGTATCGGTATCTTGATTTTGTAGATTTCGTTGATAGTAGGTCGTTACGCGCAGTCTGTGGCTGATTGCCAAGTTCAGTGTGACCTGCCATTTCTCTTCCTGGCGATAAACGTAAACATCTGGCACCACATGGTGCGTTTGTTCAGTGCCCAGATGTCTCCCGGGCGCATGATCAAGGGTGCGAATCAGATCGATGACCTGCGACAGTTCCTCGCGGTCTATCTGTAACAGACGAACTAACTCAGTGAACTTGTGTTTGGCCAGCAGTGGTAGGTGTGCCCTGACTAATCGCAATGCAACCGTTCGGCCGGGTGTGTTCTTACCGAGTTGTTCCAGTTGCAGGCGAAGGCAGTCGGCAAGATCGTATGCGCCAATCCCTGGAATTGAGAGCGTTTGTACCAGATGCACCATAGCCTCGATCTCCGGTGCCTGGACGCTGATCTGTGCTGCAAGAAGCTCGTGTAAATCATCAACCTTTGCCGTAAGGTAACCCCGCTCGTCCAGCGATCCAATCACAGCCCGTGCAATGGCAGCATCTTTGCTGCTTAACCGGTGATCCGAAAGGCTCTGAAGCAATTCATCCTGTAGTGTGGTGTCCTGCTTTACAGTGTCGTAGGGATTGTTCCTGTCGATCCCGGCCACGTGATTTAAGTCAGAATTGGTGTCCCGGGACAACGCCACGTCATAGGTGTGAGAGATGTCGGTCGGCTCTTCAATTTCAACCGCCGGCGACGCTTTTGAGTAATCGACCAGGGTATTTTCCGGGTGTTCTTCAACCTGCTCTAGACAGGGATTGCACTCGAGTGCCTGCACAATCTCCTGATCAATCTCAATGCCGGAGAGTTGCAGAATACGAAGAGATTGTCGCATCTGCGGTGTCAGCTGCAGATGCGATTCTGCTCGAATTTGTAGCGATTGCTTTATGGCCACAAGACTCAACTCATTGACGCGAGAACGTCTTCATTGCAGGGTTATAAGTTTGCGAGGAATAACAACCAGCTGCTGTCAAAGACTGAATTCATCGCCTAGATAAATGGTGCGGACTTCAGGGTGGGCGAGTATATGATCTGCTGTTCCGGACGTCACTATTCGGCCTTGTGCAAGAATGTAGGCGCGATCACAGATGCCTAGGGTCTCCCGTACATTGTGGTCAGTGATCAGGACACCGATTCCGGTATCGCGCAGGTGGGTAATGATGCGTCGAATATCACCCAAGGAAATCGGATCTATGCCTGCGAAAGGTTCGTCCAGCAGTATAAAAGCAGGCTGCATGGCAACTGCTCGAGCGATTTCGACGCGCCGGCGTTCACCACCGGAGAGGCTGTAGCCTTTGGCATCGCGTTTGTGTGCAATACCAAACTCGGACAGCATGGCATCAGTTCGCTTCAACCGCTGTTCTGCACTGAGATCGGGTAAGGCCTCAAGTACGGCCAGGATATTCTGCTCTACAGTCAGTCGTCTGAAGATCGATGGCTCCTGGGGCAAATAGCCAATCCCCAGTCTGGCCCTGGCATGCATGGGAAGATCACCGATGTCTGTGTCGTCCAGTTGAACAAGACCATCCCCCCGCCGGGTAAGTCCACAGATCATGTAAAAACAGGTTGTTTTACCTGCGCCATTGGGCCCCAAAAGGCCTACAATTTCCCCGCTGTTTACGCGCAGGTCAACATGATCGACAACAGCCGAACCGCGAAAATATTTTACCAGTCCGTGAGTCTCCAGTGTGGCCAAAGAATATCTCCCGATTAATTAGGTACGCAATGTAATTCCGGGGTAACACCACATCTCGACTTTACTTTCCATCGTCGCTAAGGTTGTTTTGCCAGCGGGTAGCCCAGATGTCGTTGATGTTCTGCAACAGTCGGAGCCGTAACGACGGCACCCAGACGCCGAAACCCACTGGTGGCGAGATCATTTTCCAGTTGTTGCTGACTTCAAGGATACGAACTCTCGCACCGTTCATGAGCTTCCCGACCACGACCGAGTCTGGTCCGGTCGACGGTGTACTACGCAAGCGTACATTGTCGCCGGAGACTATACCGGTTGGACCCTGTCCGGACACATAACGACCGTAGATCCACACCCTCACTCCGCGGGTAACATTCACCTTGGACCAACCGTCGCTTGAGGTGATTACTTTTGCGGGTTCGCCCGCGTTTAGTGCGCCAATGGACGGTGAAGCCTGACTGCGGACGCCATACATCAACGCGCCGCCTTCGACAACATATGCGGCACGAAATGGCAAGGTCTGCAGGCTGATTGAATGAGTGGCAGTCGACGTGTCTTTCGCACCAGTGCTGCCGGTGTTAGCGACCGTTGCTGCACTGGTTTCTTTGGATCTCGGTTGTAATACGATGCGCGGTCGATCCGAACCGCTGGTAACAAGAGTTGTTGAAGGTTGACTGGAGTTGACCTTTGGTTGTTCAGGGGCTTTGGTTGTTCGAGTCTGGCCACGGACCTTCATCTTATCCTGCGCCATATCGTAGACGATGGTGTCGCCAGAGATTGTATCGGAGCCTTGTCTGATTGTGGCTTGATCGAAAAACGTAACTATATTATTGATTTCATCCAATTCGATTTTCTTGCCCTGGCCGATGACGTCTTGCAGTTTCTGTTCGGGCCGTTGTCGAAACACGGCTGGATTGCCGCGTGCTATCGCCTTTTCCAGCTGCTCACCCTGGTAAAAAAGTTCGACCTCATCTGCAATGATTCTGATCGTGCCCTGCTTGATTGAGACATTGCCACGGTAAATGCGCTTTCCGGTGGCAAAGTCGAGATCGACTTCGTCTGCGTCAATCCATGCTTTTTGATCACGGTCACTTTCCAGCGCGTGTACGGCCGTCGACGGAATCACTAATAAGGCAAGGAGAACGGCAACGAAAAGCGGGGGGGACATAAGCTGAATTCTAACAAACCGAGGGCGACCACCCCTGAGAGACCGACACGGTTGATCGCCGGGCAAACGATTACGGGGTGGATAAGCTCGAACGAGGGGGTCTACCAGATAATTACCGGAGTTTAATGGTCATTCTATCGGCTGACGTCACGCTGCCCACGGCCTTGTCTGTTGCGCCTTGAGTGACCTGAACGTTACCCTGCAACAGAATCTTGGTGCCGTTTTCATAGACCAGACCGGAGTCGCTGAAGGTCGTGCGTGCTGATTTGTCCTCGTCATATTGCACCAGTCGGGGTTCATCCAGCAAGGCGGTATTATCGTCTGGGAAATGCGCCAGGCGCTTGGCTTCCAGTACGTAGGCGATGCCATTGGTATCACGTCCTGTGGTCGTGAACTTATGAATGTAGTAGTCCGGTTCGTGACTGACAATCGGTGCATTTTGGAGTAATTTAGGGTTGAGAAAATACATCTGCAGCCATAGGCTCAGTCCAAACATTACCACTATCGCGGCGACGAGCACTGCCTGTTCGAGGTGTCGATCGGCCATTTCAGAATATGCCGGCCCGCATTAGGTCGAGTGCGTTGAGTGCACCAATCGGACGCTGTTCCGGATCTACCGCAAACAATCCGTTGATTGAGTGTTGACGCATGAGTTGGACGACTTCAGCGGCCAGCGCATCGGCGGTGGTTGTACGCGGGTCCGACACCATCACCTGGTCAATCACGGTGGTTTTGACATCTATGGACTGATTTATGGAGCGCCGGACATCACCGTCAGTATATATACCGATCAGGTGGCCTTCAGAATTGACTATACCAGTCATGCCCAGGCCTTTGGCCGACATCTCTTCCAGTGCTGTGGTGAGTTGACTGCCGGATGCAACCAGCGGCATGTCATGACGGGTGTGCATGACATCCTGAACGTAAATCAATAGACGTCGTCCCAGGGTCCCACCAGGGTGAGATCGCGCGAAGTCGTCACGACTGAACCCACGGGATTTGAGTACAGCTACGGCCAGCGCATCTCCCATGCCCAGAGTGGCCGTAGTGCTGGCTGTAGGTGCCAGGTTGTGTGGGCACGCTTCCTTGTCGACACTGGTGTCGAGACATTCGACCGCAGTATTACCCAGCGTAGACTCCACCTGACCGGTCATAGCAATCAGGGGTATACCCATGCGTTTAATGATGGGCAGTAGGGTCAGGATCTCAGGGGTTTCCCCGGAGTTTGAAATGGCAATCACAAGGTCACCCGGTGTGATCATCCCCAGGTCCCCGTGACTGGCTTCTCCGGGGTGGACAAAAAATGCTGGAGTACCGGTACTGGCTAGCGTTGCAGCTATTTTTCCGCCAATGTGGCCTGATTTCCCCATCCCAACCACTATGACGCGGCCTTCACAGGCCAGCAGCAGCTCGCACGCGCGGCTAAATCCAGCATCAAGCCTGTCCGCGAGCTGCCCCAGTGCACGGCTTTCCAGGGACAAGACCTCTCGGCCTTCCCGAGTAAAATCGATTTTGTTCATGACACCTTAATTTGTGATTAAGCAGCCAGCAGCCGTGATCTGGGCTATTCTACTGGAATCATGCATTGTCAGTGCTCAGCGATACGGATCGTGGTTCAGGCCAAACACTTCTCCGGCTCCGGGCTTGTTGGACTGTTAAAAGTCCAACCGCAGGTCAGTTCAGCGGGGCGTTCGTTGCCGAACAGAGGCTTATGATGGGCTTCCCGGCGCTGTATTCCAAAACAGTCCTCGGCCGACCGTTCCTGATGTTGGCGTTGCTGCTTGGTGTTCTCATCTTTTTCTCAGCTAATGTCAGCCATTTCCGTCTGGACGCGTCTGCTGATTCTCTGCTGCTGGAGGATGACGAAGACCTCCGAGTATTTAGGCAGATGTCTGAGCGATATCAAATACGCAGCTTCATCTTTGTTGCGTTTATTCCGAACCAGGATCTTTTTGCTCAGAGTACGCTCAATGTAATCAGTCAGATTAAGGATCAGATCACAGCGCTCGACGGCGTTGAATCGGTAGTCACCCTGCTCGATGTTCCATTGCTGAAGCAGCACAAGGGATCTTTATCAGAGATAGCCAGTAGTTACCGAACCTTGGCGAGTCCACTGGCCGACAGAGAAAAGGCAAGAGATGAACTGACTGTCAGCCCTATCTTCAGTGATCTGGTGATCAGCGCGGACGGCAAAACGACTGCACTGCAGGTCAACCTGGCGGAAAACACGCAGTTAATCGCGTTACAAGCCGAGCGTGACCAGTTACTGTTGCGAAGCCAGCAAGCCAACTTCACAGTCACCAAGAAAAAATTGTTCGACCGCGTTAAGCAGGCTTACGTCGTGGCAAAACACGACGCCGATCAGCATAACCACCAGCTGATCGAACAACTTCGCGGCATCATGGGCCAGTACCGAGATCATGGGCAACTGGTGTTGGGCGGCGTGCCAATGGTGGCCGACGACATGATTACCTTCATAAGGAACGATCTGTTGGTTTTTGGCTGTGGTGTCTTTTTGTTTCTGGTGTTGATTCTGAGTCTGATCTTTCGCCAGCCACGCTGGGTGTTGTTACCGTTGATCAGTTGTGCCTATGCCGGTCTGACGATGGTAGGACTACTGGGGTTCATGGACTGGCCGGTCACAGTGATTTCGTCAAACTTCGTTGCACTGATGCTGATCATCACCATGTCTATGACAGTCCATCTGATTGTTCGATATCGGCAACTCGAGCGTGATGAACCAGGCTGGTCGCAGCAGGAGTTGGTGTTCAAAACGACGCGGAAAATGTTCTGGCCATGTCTCTATACTGCGTTGACCACAATCATTGCTTTTGGATCGCTGGTATTCAGTGATATCAAGCCGGTGATTGATTTCGGGTGGATGATGTCTTTGGGCCTTGGCGTCACTTTTCTGACCTGTTTCCTGTTGTTCCCCGCCATGTTGGTGTTGCTTGGTCACGCGTCACGAGCTCAAATACAAACCACCCGGCCGTTCCATCTTACGTTGGGTTTGGCCCAGCTGACCGAGCATCATGGCAGGTGGATATTGGTGTTGGCTGCCGTGCTGGCTGGGTTGAGTTTTGTCGGCATGATGCGCCTTGAAGTGGAAAACAGTTTTGTGAACTACTTTGACGAGGACACTGAAATCCATCGTGGCTTGCGGGTTATCGACGACCAGCTTGGAGGCACTACGCCGTTGGACATCCTGATCCGGTTTCCAGAAGCCGAACGCTCGCTGGCATTAGAAGAGGAAGATGAAGAACTTAAGTTACTGTTGGGTGCGACAGATACCGGCGGTGATCAAGACTACTGGTTCACCCCGGACAAGATAGAACTTGTCAAAAAGATCCACGACTACGTCGGGACAGTCTACGGGATCGGAAAGGTGATGTCGGTGGCGTCACTCGTTCGCGTGGGCGAAGAGATCAACAAAGGACCGTTTGATGCGTTTGAACTGGCGATTGTGTATAAGCGCATGCCCCAGGATCTAAAGTCGACACTGATAGATCCCTTCATTTCAGTTGCAGACAACGAAGCCAGAATCAGTGTCAGAGTCAAGGATTCGCTTGCCGATCTTCGTCGCGATAAGCTGCTTAAACAGTTGCGAGCCGGGCTTGTTCAGGATGTGGGACTAGCCGAGGATCGTCTGCAGATTACCGGGCTGCTTGTGCTATACAACAATATGCTGCAGAGCCTGTTTAAGTCACAAATTGAAGCACTGGGTGTCGTGATGCTGGGCATTGCAATTATGCTGCTCATACTTTTTCGATCTTGGGCACTGGCCATCATCGGAATCATCCCCAACCTGCTGGCCGCTGTGTCGATTCTGGGCCTAATGGGGTTGATCGGAATTCCACTAGATATGATGACCATCACAATTGCCTCGATTACAATTGGTGTTGCTGTCGACAACAGCATTCATTATCTGTACCGGTTCAGAGAAGAGTTTCTACATCACCGTGACTATGTGAAAGCGCTGCGCAACTGCCACGCCAGTATTGGCAATGCAATCTCGTATACTGCCATAACGATCATTGCGGGGTTCTCTATATTGACACTGTCGAATTTTGTGCCGACTATTCACTTTGGCATGCTGACCGCATTGGCGATGTTAATCGCACTGCTGGCATCGTTGACGTTGTTGCCTAAACTGCTCCTGATTTTTAAACCATTATGAATCGACAATCGTGACTACTCAGCTGCAACGTTTTAGCAGTCGCCTTGGAATGCGCGTGTTTGGGATCGTGTTGTCAGCTGTTATGTTATTTGTATTTGTGGCAGCGCAGCCCGCTCGAGCAGACCAACGACCCGACACGATACTGCGTGAAACGGTGGAACAGTTGTTGGCTGAGCTCGACAGTAACCGGTCGACACTGACAGCCGACAAGTGCAGGCTTTATTCCCTGGGCAATCGTCTTGTCCTGCCACAATTTGCGGTCGACAAGATCAGTCGACTAATTTTGGGAGCGCATTTCAAGGCAGCCAGTCCCGAACTGCGAAATCGTTTCACCCGTGCTTTCATGGACCTGATGATCAGAACCTATGCCACTGCCATGTTCGAATACACCGGTCAGGAAGAAATCGAATACCTGCCCCTGGCTCTCGATGAATCAGACCGGACTGCCTTGGTGCAGACCCGAGTGCGGGTTCCCGGACAGGCGCCAGTGCCAGTCGATTATGCTTTCCTGCGTAGTGTGGACGGCCGCTGGCAGATTTACGATGTCAGGCTTGACGGTATCAGCTTGGTATTGAGTTATCGCCGCAGCTACGACCAGATCATCCGGTCCAAAGGGCTCGAGGCCCTCATCCATGCGTTGGAGACACAGG
>Ga0310121_10006231_pt1 | contig 10026 bp, 5 predicted proteins | sample CB27_Tmax_986_MG_FD_203504 | JGI IMG/M metagenome (GOLD analysis project Ga0310121, IMG submission 203504) | Marine microbial communities from Western Arctic Ocean, Canada - CB27_Tmax_986 | ecosystem: Environmental > Aquatic > Marine > Oceanic | place: Canada: Western Arctic Ocean | collected... | reverse complement strand
TTCCGCTCGGTACTTCTTACCTCGTGCCATCGAATGCCCTCCTTCAAAATATGTCCAATTCAACGGATTATCACTTCCGTTCTGGACTCGGTTGAAGGGGGCAGGTCAAACGGCCCGGCAGCAACAGCCGGTCATGACAGAGTTCATCCGGCGCGTTCGGAAAATGCTGGATTCGGCTGGAGAGAAAAAGGGACGCCGGCTGCTGCTGGGGGTGCGCGTACCCCAGACATTGGAGGAATGCCATCGCCTCGGTTATGATGTGCCCACTTGGATCAAGGAAGGGCTGATTGATTACGTCAGCCCGGCCGATTTCTTTTTTTCCGACTTCAATGCGAAGTATGAGGAGTTCGCTGAGTTAACCCGGGCCTCGGATTGCTACCTCTATCCTACCATTCAACCGTTGCTGTGCCACAGGGATGACGCTCACCGGCTGACCCTGGATCAGTATCGGGCCGTCGTGCAAAACTTCTACGGAGCGGGTGCTGACGGCCTGTCCGTCCACAATTACCCGTACCACTGGGGGCATCTAATATGGAAAGCGAGCATACGCAAGAGTTATCCAGGCCCGGCCGACAACTACCCCAAGATGCTCGATTACTTCAAGATATTGAAGGACCCGCAGGCTTTGGCCGAGGGTGCCCGGCACTACCTGTTCTATCCGCTTTGGCCGCGCCGCTCGCCCAGTGACACGATCAAGAATGACCGAGCAGTGCTGAGCCGCAGCGAAGCGGGAGAGCGGGTCACATATCGCTTCCGCATCTGCGAGCGTTTGCCGGAGACGGTCGAGCTGGCGATCAATTCGCAGGAGCTGTACGAGGGAGCGTACAACAAGGCGGGTAAGGCACATGGCGTGCGCGTGATCTTTAGAGCCATCGGCCTGGTGCCTGGCGATGAAATCGCGGTGGATGTGAACGGCGAGAAGATCGTTGCTGAGAACATCCGGCACATCTGGCATCAGGATGGCCGATCCGGGTGGGACGGGCGCCCGTTGCCGGCCTATACTGAGTTTCAGTTTATGTTGGCCGCGCCGCCAGGAATTTACGGCGATAACCAGCTGGGCCTGAAGATCATCAAGAATGCCTCCGGCGCCGAGGGAGACATTGTCGTCGATGAGGTCGAAGTCCTTGTGCAGCCGAAGAATTTGCCGTAATCGCTCAGGGGAAGCACCCCTTGATGCCGCCCAAAGCTGGTGATCGTGAAGGTTGCCATCCATCATGAGTTGCATGCCGAGTTAAGTGCTCTGCGCTCGTGAGCCGCCGACAACCGTCGGGAGGATACACACGTATGATTGTCGATTCGTTTACTGTTGCCGGAGGCTGCCAGAATCGCCCGATCCAACTTGGGATCGACCAGCTGCGGAGCGCCATGGATAAGAATGGCGTGGACCTGGCCATGACCTTCAGCCTGCGAGCCATTCAGGCCGAGGCATTGCTTGGTAACGAGTACCTTTATGCGCTCGCCAAAGAGGATCCTCGTATTCTACCGGTTGCCGTGGTTGATCCGCACAATTTCCAGTATCTCGATTCGGTGATTGAGAGCGCGGTGGCCAACAAAGCCGTTGCCCTGGCTTTCCACATGACTGCACTCCCTTGCCCGCTGAATTCGATTCTGTTTCGTCGGAGTCTGAAACGGGCGGCCGCAACCAACAAGCCGCTTATTTTCGTCGACAACGTGGCCGGCCGGCTAACCCAGCTTGCCGAGATGACCCGAGACTTGGGATGCAAGAAGGTCTTGTTGGCTGGTGCCAGCTACCATCATGGGGCTGAGATGCTCGCACTCCTGGAAGAGTTCGGCCACATTTATGTAGAGACCAGTTGGCAGGTCAGCCCCGGCATTGTCGGCTTGTTGGCCGGGGCCGCCGGATCCGACCGGATACTGTTCGGTTCCATGGCACCGATGCGTCCGATGCGTCCGGCTCTGAACATGGTCGCCGAGGCGGAATTATCCGACAGTCAGAAGACCGATATCCTCGCACGCAATGCGCTGCGTTTCCTGGGCCGCGAGGAACATGCCGCGAGGGTTGCCGACGAGGCGCCCCAACTCATGGGCATGCCCCAGGTTCCCGCCATCGACGTCCATTGCCATTTTCGCGTCACGCCACAGGTTCCCTCAACTTGCCTCGGTGGTGCGGCTATTCAGAAAGAACTCGAACGTTTCAACATCGAATCGGCCATCGTTTCTGCCTCGGTTGCTTATAAGGACGACATGAATCTTGGCAACGAGGAAATGCTCCAAGGCATCAAGACCTTCGAGCACATGCTGGGCAGTATAGTGGTCAACCCCCATCATCTTGAAGATTCCATCAAATGGCTGGACGTCGCCGCCAGTGATCGTCGAATCGCTCACGTAACAATCAATCCTGGTACTACGTACGAACAGTACAGTTCTCCGGCGTGGCTGCGGTTGTTTGCCGAAGTTGCCGCGCGCGATCTCGCAGTTTTCTGGAACACCGGAGGACAGGACCTTGCCCGTCGCAATGCTCACGCAACCGTCAGCGGACACCTGTGGAAGTTGCGTGGCGCGCCGCCGGATAAAGTCGACTTATTCAAGCGTGTTGATGAGCTGTTTCCCGACATGCCCATCATTCTGGGACACGGTTATGGGCAGGAAGGGCTACAATTGGCGAAGACCTGCAAGAGTATTTATCTGGACTTGTGCAGCACCTATCCCGAGCAGAATGTTTATCGCCGAGCTATCGACGAGGTCGGTGCACATCGTGTTGTGTTCGGCACCGATCTGGAGATGATCTCCCCGGCATTCGTTCTCGGCAGTGTGTGGGAGGCAGACCTGGACGAGCGGGAGCAGCGCATGATACTGCGTGAAAACGCTTGCGACATTCTGAAGCTGCCGCGGCAAGCCCGACGGTAGCTATCTCTTCAAGAACGGTATTCAGGCCATGACGCATACTGTTTCCGGTTAGGGGAGAATAGCCAATTTTGCTCAAGTCGTATTGAAGTGGGTCGATGATGGCGCGACCGCGATCTGCGCCGTGGTTGTCGTGGGGATGGCCGCGTGGTTTGCTCGCGCAACAACGAAGTTCACAGAACTACTTCGTTGCTTCCAGATCGATGACCTGGATTCCTCTGGCGATCTCGCAAGTAGCTAGCCTGCTGTTAGCCATCAGCTACCTCGGCCAACCAGGCGAAACCTATGGGCACGATGTTCGGCAAGTCGTATTCATCGTAGTGGGATACTTGGCCATCCCGCTGATGATCTACCTCTTTATCAACTTCTTCTACCGTCTTGGGAATGATCATGGATTGCAATCCATGTACCGAACACTATTGGGGCAGACCTGATTGCCGGATTTTGTTTCAGCGCTTGATCACGGGAACGCCAGTTTCGTCGCCACGAAAGTCACGGATCAACCGGGCGGCGCCTTCGTAGATCAACGTCAACTCGTCGATCGCCTCGAAGAATCTGGCACCCTGCGCAACCAGACGCCGGGCCGATTCGGTGCCCGACGGCGTTGTTCCGAAGGGGACTTCGTGCTGGACGCACAGGGCCAGGATCTCCTGCAACGGTCCAGCGACGTCGGGATGGTCGTAGTCGCCCGGATGGCCCATCTCCACCGAGAAATCACCCGGGCCCACGTAGACCATGTCCACTCCGGGAGTCGTGATGATCTGTTCGGCATTCTCGTAACCGAGCCGGGTCTCGATATGAACGATGATCGTTGTCTCCTGGTTCTGGTCGGCTATCCAGACGTTCCAGTCGGTGGGCGCCACGTAGCTACTGTTGCCCCAGCCGGGGGCGACCGCCCGGCTGCCGTGAGGCGGAAATTTTAAATAGTCGCGGAGCGTCTCGACCTGCTCGCGCGTTTCGGTCCGCGGCAGCTGGACCCCGACGATCCCGCACTCCAGCATCTTGGCCACCTCGGCCCGCTCCAGCTGCGGCGTCTTGGCGATCACCGGCAACCCGTTGTCCCGGGCACAAAGCACCGTGTCGACTATGTCGGCCGGACTGAACCAGGTGTGCTCGTTTTCGATGAACACAAAGTCGAACCCGGCTTGCAGGTAATACTTGATCAGCGACGGCCGCAGGTACTCGGTGATTATGCCGCCGATGACCACCTGGTCGCCCCGCAAGAGGTTCTTCAGATGACGGCCCGGGCCTTCGGTCGGTGAGGGGTGCTGGCTGGAAGAGGAAGTTGGGGCTTTGGCCATCTGGGTTTCTCGCTTGTTTTCAGGTTTTCTTCTGTGGTTTATGTGCGTCAAACGCCTCTGAATCCTACTAACGCGCAGGCAGGTTGTCTAGAATTGGCTGTGTGGCTGCGGCGCGAATTGACGACCGGGGCGATGGAATTGATCGGCAGGACCGCGGCGAAAAAGACAAAGCAGGAATCCCGAGGTGTGAAATCCGAAGCTCGAAATCCGAAACATAGAGAAACCAGGAGACCCACATGCATCCGATAATCGTCCGCCGGGCTACCATCCCGGCGCTGCTGGTAGTGATCTGTTTCGCCCGTTCGGCGGTCGTCGTGGCTGATGCCGCCACCCCGAACGTGCACATCGTCGTCGGCGCCCAGGCAGATCCGTTGGAACGGTTCGCGGCGCGGGAACTGGAATTGATGCTGGAGAAACTGTTCTCGGTCAGCGCCACGGTCGGACCGGGGCGGGAAAACTCGGCGACCGCCACCCTGCTGCTGGGACGGCCGGAAAGCAATCCGCAGGTGGTCTCTGCTGTCAGCGGTGCATGGCCGTCACTGAGCGATCAAGGCCTGCTGCTCCGCCGACTGGATGAGGATCCGACAGTGCTGGTCGTGGGGGGTGGCAGCCCGGTCGCCGTGATGTGGGCTGCATACGAACTAGGCGAACGCTGCGGCATTCGCTACCTGATCAATGAGGATGTCTACCCCGCGAAAATTCCCTGGAACGGCTGGCCGTCGCTGGACGTCACCATGGAACCCAACCTGCGGATCCGCTGCTGGCGGCTGGTCAACGAGCTGGCGCCCGGCCCGGTCTCGTGGAGCATGGAGGAGAACCGGCGCTTCCTTCGCCAGATCGCCAAGATGAAGTACAACCGCATCCATTGCAGCTTGTGGCCCGCCCAACCGGCGGTGCATTACAGCTTTCAGGGGATGCCCAAGCCGCCCGGAGTACTGTACTTCGGACTCCGCTTCCCGATTGACGAGGACATGGTCCCGGCGGAACGGTTCACGGGCCTGGAATTTTATACCAACCCGGAACTAGTCGGGGCGGCAACGCCTGAGGAGGAGCGGCACCGGTTCACCGCACTGGTGCGTGGCATCCTGGACGAAGCCCGCCGGCTGGGGATGGAGACCGGTCTGTCGATCCAGCCGTTCGAATGGCCGAAGGAGATCATCGAAGTATTTCCGGGTTCGGAGGCGGCTCACCAGGTAGGAGGTGTTACCGCCGGACCGGGAAAGAACCAGTCGATGGAGGACCCGCTGCTCCGCGAGTTGGTGACCACCATCATTCGAGCCTACATCCAAACTTATCCCTACATCGATCACATCCACATCGGGATGCCCGAGCACCGCGGCTGGAGCGGCCAGGCGGCGGAGGCATATGAAAAGCTGGCCGCAACCTACGGCGCTGATCCGAACGCCTTCGAGCGATTATGCCGGCAGGCGCGGGCGAGGACCTCGTTTCCCGGAGGTGGCGAGCGGGTGGAGCAGATGCTCAAAGGGGATCTTTCCGCGCTCTGGTTCTTTGACTCGCTATTGCGCGAGAAACAGTTGCTCCGACGCCCCGGGGGAGGCCCGGACGTGAAGCTGGTTTACAACGCGGTCGTCGCCGAGTTGCATCCGCTGCTGAACAAGATGGTACCGCCGGGCGGTGAGTTGTTGAGTTTCATCGATTACACGGCCAGTCGCGTGCTGCAGCAGCGGGCACTGATTCAGGCGGTCCCTGCGGACCACGCACCGTCGACGCTGATCTTCACGCTGGCCGACGACAACGTAGGGGTCCTGCCCCAGCTGGCCACCGGGTCCCTGCACGCGCTGATGGGCGACCTGCGCAAGAACGACTGGTCCGGGTTCTACACCCGTTACTGGACCGTCGGCGACCTGGACCCGGCGGTGCACTTCCTGGCCCGGGCCAGCTGGCAGGCAGCGCTGACTCCGCGGGAGGCGTACGTGGACCAGGTCCGGCACATCTGTGGCGAGGAATCGGTCGCGCCCGCGGTCGAGGCGCTGGAACTGATTGAGCAGATCACGCTGGGCCTGGACCAGCACGGACTGGGTTTCGCCTTTCCGGTGCCCGGCATGATGAACAAGCACTACCGGCGCGGCGGTCTTTCAGAATCGTTGAAACAGGATCATCAGGAGTACCGCCGGGCGCTCGCTCTGATGAACGAGGCCCACCGGCTGAGCCGTCCGGCCGGTCGCGCGTACAGCAAATACTTTGTCGAGCGGCTGCGGTTTGCCGACCACTACCTGGACGCGGCCGAGGCCTACGGCGCGACGGCCGTTGCCGAAAAGGGGGGCGATACGGAGGAGGCTCGCCGCCAGATCCAGCTGGCCTACCAGGCGATTCGCGAGGCGCTCGAAGCGTACGCGGGCGTGGCCAAGGACCATGGGGACCTGGGCGCGATCGCGCTGATGAACGAGTACTGCTATCGACCGATCCGCGACAAGCGGAATGAGTTGAAGTAGTGGAGAGTGTGTTTGTTTCGTTCCAAGGTTTGATTAGAAATATCGCCTGCGGCTTGCCGTTAAACGAGCAGGCTACTTCCCGGTCGCTGCCAGGATGTCCAGGATCGCATCCGCGACGCGGCGGCGCTCTCCGTGCATGTCGACCCGTGCCAGGCTCGCCTTGTCCGCCACTTGTGCCGAGCTGACGACGAGTACCGTGTTGCCGGCGATCTCGTCCAACAGGTCCAGCCCCGCCTGGCCCGCCGCGCGGAGCCGGTCGTCGTCGGCCACCATTGCGGCCGTGGCAAACTGGTCAAGCGTCCGCAAGTAGCGATAGTCGTCGATCCCCTCGCGGATCGCCTCCCATTTCACCGTGGGGATGATCTCCTCGTCTTCAATCCAGACGTAGGAGAACAGCATGTTGTGTTCCGAGGGCGCAAAGGCAACTTCCCGCCGATCGAGATAACCGAAGAAGCGGCCCCGGAACTGGCCATGGTTGTAGCACCACATCGAGGCACCGTGCAGGCCGGTCTTCCACAGGTAACGCCCAAAGTAGTGTCTCAGATCGGCGGTGCCGTAGTCGTACGACAACCCCCAGCCGTAGGACCAGAGTTGCTTGCCCAGCGCCCGGCCCTTGATCAACAGGTCAGCGGTCGGCGTCCCCAGGATCCACACATCGTACAGCGGTGCCAGCGCGTCGGTCCGCTCCCGCATCTCGGCTCGGGCCGTGATCGCGGTCGTCGTTTTCAGGTGGCCCAGGCCGTGTCTTCTCAACGAGGAGAATCGATTTCGGGCGCGCCTCGTCGTCTCCTCGCTGGCGTCGAACTCGTCCCAAACGTAGTACAAGACTTCGGGCCAGTGTCTCTCCTCAAAAATCCTGTCAAGCTCCCCGACCAGTTCAACCTTGTACCCTGCACCCATGCCACCCGCGTACATCTCGATCAAGGGTACCGAGCCGGCCAACCCTGACTCGACCAGGATGTCGATCAGTTCCGCGTACGACATCGGCTTCGACGGGTCGACCACCCAACCGGTCTCCTTGCTGTATCCCACGGGCTGGTCGACCTCCAGCCGGATGTCTCCCGTGTTGTGACCGATCTCGGCAAAATAGTAGACCGTCGTCGTGTTCATGCCATGCTCGCGCATGTCGCGGGCTACATTGCGGGCCCGTGCGACACTCTCGGTCATGGCCCCGTTGGCATATATAAAATAGCCCATGTCGGCCACGCCGGCCAACTTGAACGGCATGACCGTCAGGCGGACCGGCAGGCGTGTTTCACCTTCGCTGGAACCGACCGTGACTGTGCCGGTGTACTCTCCCGCCGCCTGCCGGTCGGCCAGCTTCGCCGTCAGCCAGAAACGCTGGCTGCGCCCCTTGTTCAGGTTGAGCCGGTCAAAATTCCGCAACAGGTTTTCCTGTGACCGGAAACTGTAGGCGATCCATTTCTCCTGCCACAGCGACTGATGCTCGACTCGGCGCATGTCGACGGCGGCGGACGGAATCACCGCCCCATCTGGACCGGCGAGGTCGCTTACGTTGACCTGCACGCCGGCGACGTCCCGCAACGGGTAGAGGGAAAACGTCCAGGGCACGTACTCGCCGGAACAGCCAACGATCTGGAACTCGTGAACGACCTCCTCTCGCCGCGGCACCGAGCGGTACGTCATGGGGCGCGTGTACGGCCGCGCGTAGACCAGGTATCCCGCCCGCTGTTCCGCCTCGGTCGCTTCGGGGGGCGGCCAGTTGTCACCCGGCGTGATGTCCTTGCGGCTCGTGCCGCCCAGGATGACAGGGGCGCCGTTGGGATCGGCCAGACGGAATTGATACCGCGCCTCCAGGTCCCCCGTGTCGACGGGATGTGGGAGCGAGATGTGCGCCTGTGCGCCGTTCTCAATCCTCACCGGCTCGGCGTATTGAAAGACTTCGCCGTCGGGTCGGTGGTAGGGATTCTCGTCGCTGCGGCGGGTGACAATCAGTTGCAATTCGCCGGCGAATGCCTGACCTGTCTGGTTGGTCAGTTGCACTTCGACCGCTTCATCGCCCGGCTGCGGCGGGATGAAGTGCAGGTCCCAATGGTAGGGCGAGAAGTCGGCATCGATCTCTAACTGGCCGAACTGCCGGGGGTCGTCCGATCCGCTTGCCCAGAAACTGCGGGCACTGCCCGCGCCTGTGCTCGCATCCGTCTGGTCATCGTGGCTGCGGTGGACGGCGCATCCCCAGGTGCCGGACGTTTCGCGGCTCAAGTGCAGCATGGCCCACGGAATGGCGGCCTCGATCCGGTAGCCCTCGTCGGTAAACGAAACGGCACTCTCCAGGTAATCGGTCGTTAGCGGCAGACCGAACGTGGCGGGGATCAGGGCATCGATCTTGAGTTCGTCGATCGGCCGCATCTTTCGTCCCCGGCCCGTACCGGGGCTGAAGACGTACCCGGTGGTGCCGTTGGCGTTCAACCGAAACTCTTCATACAGCTGGAGCTGACGGGCATGGCGGGCGTCCACGAACAGCCGGATCCCCTCCTTGACCTCGTCAGGCGACTCGGCGAGTCGCTGCCGCAACGCGTCGACGTCGGGCACGTCACAGTCGACGGCCACGTACAGGTGGCGCGCGTCGTAACCGATCCATCCCCGCGTTTGGTGTGGATGGAGTTTGTCGGGGTCGTCGGCGCTCTGAAACTCCTGGAACGCCGGGTCGCCGCTCCAGCATGCTTCATCCAGCACGCCGTCGATGACGGGGGCCGTCGCAGCCGGTACCGCCCTGGTCGACCTGGAAACACCTGGCTCGGTGGCCCAGACGGCGGCGGAGGGCACAACAGCCAACAGCAACATGCATCGGGCCGCGGTGTGCATACTCTCCATCCTTTCATTTGATTGCCCTAAGAGGGCGAGCGACGCCTAGGCTACTTCGGCCCAGCAATTCGTGGCTCCTGATGACGTTGACACGGTTCTTGCATCGGTTACAGATTGGCGATTTCAGGTTCTAGGGCTGGTACGGACGCTGCCAATCACCCGTAAATCCCTGCACTCCTTGAACCCGTACCATTCCGCGTTTCATGTCGAATTCCGCCGCGATATCGTCGGCAAAACGAATGCGATGCAAAGTGCGTTGCGGGTCCAGGAATTCGTGAGAAACCATTTCGGAATACTTGGTCTTCGTGTGGTAGGCGGCCCAGAGACGAAGCCAGTCACAGAAACGTTCCACATTCGGAGAATTCCAATCTTTCGTCGGCACTTCCCCCCCCGCCCATTTGTACGATGGCATGGTTGTCAGCAACAACTCGTAGAGCCTGGGATTGCGATCTTCGGGCCAGTCAAGGTGCCCGTATCCTCCGCCCATGAAGCAGGTGGAGAAGCAGTCGTGAAACACCAGTTGAGTCCATGGAATCGGTTCACCAACGGGTGAGTAGTCACTGGACCAATTGACGATACCG
>Ga0310121_10006230_pt1 | contig 10029 bp, 9 predicted proteins | sample CB27_Tmax_986_MG_FD_203504 | JGI IMG/M metagenome (GOLD analysis project Ga0310121, IMG submission 203504) | Marine microbial communities from Western Arctic Ocean, Canada - CB27_Tmax_986 | ecosystem: Environmental > Aquatic > Marine > Oceanic | place: Canada: Western Arctic Ocean | collected... | reverse complement strand
TAAGGTTAAAGCTTCCTATCTGCAGTTGTCAGCTACAAGAGATGTGGCGCTCGGCCGGGAACGATGCGAAGCCCTTGCTTGACACCTCAAACCCTCCCCTCCATATTGGAGAGGCCATGACTTCGCTGAATCCAAAGCGCGCCCTCTGTGCTCTAGCCGCTACCTGTTTCCTGGCGGCCTCGCTCCCAGCCGCCGAAATGCCACGCTGGCGCGCCGGAGCTGCCTCCATCCAGATCACCCCCGATGAACCCCTGTGGATGGCTGGTTACGGCAACCGCGACAAACCATCGCAGGGAACCACACAGCAACTCCACGCAAAGGCTCTCGCTCTTCGTGATGCCGCCGGCGGCCGAGTCGTGCTCGTCACAACCGATATTCTCGGGTTCCCTCGCGACCTTGCGCAACGCGTTACCGCCCGCGCCGAGCAGCAGTACGGGCTTGCTCGTGAACGCGTCTTGCTCAATTCGTCACACACACATGCCGGACCCGTCGTCGGCCGAACCCTCGCCGCCGCCTACCCCAAGATGAGCCCTCAGCAGTGGGCCGACGTGGATACCTACACGCAAGTCCTGGAGGACAAGATTGTTCGCGTGATCGGCCAGGCTCTCGCGGTGCTTGAGCCGGCCGAGGTCAGTTTCGGACGAACCCGTGCGGGCTTCGCCGTCAATCGGCGTTTGCGAACTCCGGGGGGCTACCGAGGAGGCAACGTCAATTGGGAGGGACCGGTCGACAACGAGGTCCCCATCCTGCGCGTGCGAGATGCCGCGGGCAAGCTGAAAGCGGTCGTCTTCGGATACGCCTGCCACAACACCTCGATCCGAGGCACCGACTACGAGTTCCACGGCGGATGGGCCGGCACGGCGCAGCACATTCTCGAAGAGGAGCATCCGGGCGCGGTCGCCCTGTTCATGATGGGATGCGGCGCCGATGCCAATCCGTATCCGCGCGGCGGCGTCAAACTTGCCAACCATCACGGCAAGGCGCTGGCGGGCATGGTCTCCCGCGCCGTCGGACGCAAGCTGCGCAATCTCGACGGCCCTCTGAAACCGGTCTACGAAGAGTTCCCAGTAGCCTTTGCCCAGCCGCCGCCCAAGGAGGAGTTCGAACGACGCCTCACCGAAGACAACGAGTACCGCAAGTTTCATGCCCGTCAAATGCTGGAGATCATCGAGCAGAAAGGCAGCCTGCCTCGGCGCTATCCCTATCCGGCGCAGGTCTGGCAGTTTGGTGACGACCTAACACTCGTCGCGCTCGCCGGTGAAGTCGTCGTCGACTACGCGCTGCGTCTCAAGAAGGAACTAGGCGGGGACAAGCTCTGGGTAGCCGGTTACTCGAACGACGTCTTCGCGTACATCCCCTCGCTACGAGTCCTCAACGAAGGAGGCTACGAAGCCGAAAGTGCCATGATCTACTACGGCCAACCCGGACGCTTCTCCCCCTCCGTGGAAGAAACGATCATCCGCAAAGTCCACGAGCTCGTCGTCCGAGTGAAATGACCGGCGGCCAAGACTCCGGCCCAGCTACAGACTTGCGTCCTTTTCGAGCAACCCCGTCTATAGGGGTAGAAGCACACTCGAAAGGAGCTATCCCATGTATTTCCCCACTTCCAGCCCCAACACCCGTGTCCACATCGGCCTGCCCGTCACCGACCTCCAGCGCTCGCTCACCTTCTACCGCGCCCTCTTTGCACAGGAGCCTACGAAGACCCATGACGGCTACGCCCGCTTCGAGGTAGCCGATCCACCATTGAATCTGTCGCTACACAAAGACGCGGAGGTCAGCGGCAACAAATCCAGCGCCTCGCACTTCGGCATCCAGGTTCGCTCCACCGACGCCGTCGCAGAGCGAGCGGCCGAGCTCGATCAGGCCGGCCTCGCGCCAAAGCGTGAAGATCAAGTCACCTGCTGCTACGCCGTCCAGGATAAGGCCTGGGTCACCGACCCCGACGGCAACGAATGGGAGGTCTTCGCCGTTACCGACGACAGCGCCCAGCAGTACGAGAAGTCGCTCGCCGGCTCCTGCTGCGAAGATACGTGTTGCTCGGAGCCCGTCACGTGAACTTGTCGACAGAGCAGGTCTGGAAGGACTTTCGGTCGCAGGTGCGGCGCTTCCTGCTCCACCGCGTTCGCGACGAAGCTCTCGCTGACGACCTGCTCCAGGAGACCTTCATCCGGATTCATCGCGGGCTGGGGTCGGTGCGTGACCCCAGCCGCATCATGCCGTGGCTATCGAGCGTGGCCCGCAACGTCGTGACCGACCACTATCGGAGAGAGTCACTCAACAACAAGATCCTGCGACCCATTCCTAGCAAGGAAACAGGCAGTACTCACAACTACAACCAGGAGCTGGGTCAATGGCTCAGCGTCGTCGTCCGGACCCTACCCGACAAGTACCGCCGCGCCTTTGAACTCGCCGAGATCGAGGGCCGCAAGCAGCGCGATGTCGCCGCCGAGCTGGGCCTGTCCCTCTCCGGGGCCAAGTCGCGCATCCAGCGCGCCCGAGCCATGCTCCGCAAGTCACTTCTCGACTGCTGCGAGGTCGAGTTCGACCGTCGCGGCAACGCTGTCAACTACCGCGCCCACGGCGAGTGCGACGATTGCTCGACCGTACCCGCCGAATCCTTGCTTCCGGTGTCGCAACTCAAGCATTGACCCGATCACCTCCGTACCCAGAGAATAGTCCGAACAAGGAGGCATCATGTCTGAACAGAATTCATCCCGCCGCGACTTCATGAGAACATCGGCTGCCGCTGCCGCAGCTTCGGCGCAAACCGCCAGCGCCGCTCAGACGCCGGGCGGCGTCGAAGCCGAAAGCGTAAGAGCCGGCGAATGGCCCGCGGCGCGGCCACTCAAGAAGAAGGTTCTCTGGAACGAGTTGGCCCGTAGCGAGTTCCCGCCGCTGCTCGAGAACGACCCTGTCGTGATCCTGCCGATCGGGTCTCTTGAGCAACACGGTCCGCACTGCCCAGTCGACATGGACATCAGCATTCCGTACCACATAGCCACCGCCACGGCCGAAGGGATCGACGATTTCCCGGTTGTCGTCGGCCCGCCCGTATGGACCGGCTTCACACACTACAACATGGGTGGCTACGGCACCATCACCGTACGGCTGGAAACATTCATCGCCGTCGTATCCGACGTTTGCCGCAGTATCAAGGCCAACGGTTTTGACCGCATCATTCTCATGAACGGGCATGGTGGGAACGTCGCACCGGTAACCGCAATCGCAAACAAGCTTGCCCAGGAAGACATCCTCACGCTCAGCTTGCCGTACTGGAACCTCGTCCAACAGGAAATGCAGGACTGGTCGACCGCCGACATGCGCGGCCCCGGACATGCAGGCGAGTGGGAGACGGCCTTCCAGATGTACCTTAGGCCGCATCTCGTCTTGATGGATCGCCGCGAAGCAGGCACAACCCGTTGGCCGTACAGCCCGGCGGTCCGCAAGTACGCGCACGTCCCGGAGCGCCGCCGCGAAAGCGCCAACGGCTCGATGGGAGACCCCTTTGCGGCGACCCCCGAAAAGGGCGAGCGCATTTTCAACCTGGCGGTCGAGAGGTTGACCGCGATGGTCTGCGAGTTTCACGCCACTCCGGTCCTGCACTACGAAGAGTTCGGCAGCGACGCGAAGGTTCTGCCAACGTTGTTCTAGTTTCCAGGCGAGGCAGCGGCATGGCGCTCAGCGACGCGCTACCACTTCAGGACCTGCCAGAGACTAGCGAAGTCGTCCGTCCACAGCAGCGGCGGCCGGTCGCTGTCGTCCCATGGGACGATCGAGTCTCGCACCTCGGGTGTATCCAGAAAGGCCCGGTTCGAGGTGAGAAGCACCCACGTCGAAAAACTCACGCCGCTCTTGGGGTCATCCGGAGACTCAGTCCGAACGACCTCGCAATGGCAAACGTCCGCGAGCGCCCGAGTGACCGGGGTCAAATCGAGGGACCGGTTTGAGATGTGGAACGTCAGTATCCCATCGTCGGCCAAGTGCTCCCAGTAGACTTCGGTCGCCTCGCGTGTAATCAGGTGGATCGGAATCGCATCGCTACTGAAGGCGTCGATGGCCAGGATATCGAACCGGTGTGGCCCCTGCTGCGCTAGCTCCCTCTCAAGCTGAACACGAGCATCTCCCAAGACGATATCCACGTCCGCCTTGCTATCCGCGATGTACGTATAGGGTTTCTTCGCAAACCGTACCACCTCCGGATTGATCTCATAGAACCGCAGCTTGTCGCCCGGTTTCCCATATGCCGACACCGTCCCTACGCCCAGCCCGACCACTCCCACGTTCAGTCCCGATGCACCGCCGGCCGCACTACTGCGTGGGTGATGGAGAGCCGCCAATCCCACACCGCTCTGGGGCCCGTAGTACGCGGTCGCCCACTTTCTCTTCTCCGGGTCTTGGTACTGCTGTCCATGGACGATCCGGCCATGCGTCAGCGCAAGTTTCTCGCCCACTTCATCATCGTGACGGCTGATCTGCAGCACACCGTAGAAGTTGCGGGACGCCGCGACCATACCGTGACTCCGAATGCGCACCTGGGCGTAAAGCACCAAGGCGAGCGCACTCACCATCAAGCCGAGCCGGAGGTATAGCGCACCACGAGCAGAGAAGCCCCGTACCTTCACACCACTACGCAGCCACGCCAACTGCGTCAGAAAAACGCACGCGATCAGGCCGACGTGATAGTCCCAATAGCCGTCAAAGATCACGGGAGCAACGGCCGCCACGAAGAGCCCACCGAGCGCCCCGCCCGCCGAGACCACAAGGTAGAACAGCGTAAGGTGAGCCGGGTCCGGCCGTGAGCGGAATAACTCGCCGTGGCAAGTCATGCAGCAAGCGAACAGCGTCCCCGCATAAACGACGATCTGTGCCCAAAGCGGCACGAACACGCCCCCAAACAGAACAGCCGTCGCCAAAATCGACGAGACGCCCATGAGCAATCCGAAGTGAAAGCGGTTGTACCAGCGCTCGTGCTCGAACGTGATGATGAACGTCACCAGATAGAGCGCCAGCGGTATGACCCATAGAAAGGGTATGACCGCCACTTCCTGAGACATCTGGTTCGTCGTCGCCAGCAGCATGATGGAGCCGGCCGCCGCCAGCCCGAGCCACAGCAAAATACTGACGGTTGTCGGCGCGGGGCGGTCATCCCCCGAATCGCCGTCGGCGGCAACGTCTACGCCTGTATCCGTTTGCAGCTTCGCCGAAACGGCCCGCCACGCGCTCCAAGCACACAACACAGCGAACGCGCCGTATCCCACTGACCATATGCCCACCTGGGTTCCGAGCGTCAATGTCGGTTCGACCAGAAACGGGTAGGTCAGCAACGCCAGCAGCGAGCCGGTGTTCGAAAGGGCATACAAGCGGTACGGCGAATGGTTCGAATACGAGTCGCTGAACCACCGCTGCACCAACGGCGTCGTCGATGATAGCAGAAAGTATGGTACGCCCACGTTCGCCAGCAGCAGCCACAAGATGAACCCGGTGGGCTGCGTGATGTCCGCGCGCTTCCATATCTCCGCCTCGGGCGTGATCGGAAGAAAAGCCAGGGATACCATCAAGGCGGCGATATGGATGAGACTACCGACGCGCCGTGACAGATGGGTGCTGATCAGGTGGGCATAGGCGTAGCCTCCCAGCAGGACGACTTGAAAGAACAGCATACAAGCTGTCCAGACCGCCGGACCACCGCCAAACCATGGCAAGATCACTTTCGCGATCAGTGGCTGGACCTGAAACAGAAGGAAAGCGCTAAGGAAGATTGTGACCGAAAGACGAAGCATTGGCAGAAGCCCTCGAACCCCGAGCGCCGCGGGGACGAGGGCCAAGTGCTGCTATTTTCTCATGCCGGCGTCACCGCTGGAATTCGGGTGTATTGCTTATGCTAGCTTTGCCGGGACCTCAGCAAGACCCCGATCAGTACCGAGCGCTTGCCAAGCCCTAAGTTACGCCTGAGCCGCGGCCTCATCCGGCTTTACAAGCTCCGGTTGCGGCTCGTCCGACACCTGCAACCCCAGCGCCTTGCGAAGCTCCGTCTCAAGCGTATCCCTCAGATCGGGATGGTCCTTGAGGAACTGCTTCGCGTTCTCGCGCCCCTGCCCGATGCGGTCGCTGTTGTAGGAATACCAGGCGCCGCTCTTGTTCACCAGATTGTTCGCGACACCGATATCGATCAGGTCGCCTTCGAGGGACAGCCCTTCGCCGTACATGATGTCGAACTCGGCCTGTTTAAACGGGGGAGCAACCTTGTTCTTCGCAACTTTGATTCTGGTGCGGTTGCCCACGATCTTGTCGCCGTCTTTGATGGCGGCGATGCGACGGATGTCGAGTCGGATCGAGGCATAGAACTTCAGCGCGCGGCCGCCGGTGGTCGTCTCTGGGCTCCCGAACATCACGCCGATCTTTTCGCGAATCTGGTTGATGAAGATCAGACAGCAGTTCGACTTGTAGACCAAGCCCGCCAATTTGCGGAGCGCCTGCGACATCAGCCGCGCTTGCAGGCCAACGTGCGTAGCACCCATCTCACCGTCGAGCTCTGCTTGTGGCACCAGCGCCGCCACCGAGTCGATCACTATGATGTCGATCGCTCCGGACCGCACGAGCACGTCGACAATCTGCAACGCCTGCTCACCGCTGTCCGGTTGCGAGACGAGCAAGTTATCCACATCGACGCCCAGGTTGCGGGCGTAGAGGGGGTCCATGGCGTGCTCAGCATCGATAAAGGCGGCCATGCCTCCCAGCTTTTGGGCTTGGGCGAGGGTTGACAGGGCCATCGTCGTTTTGCCGGACGACTCCGGTCCGTAGATCTCGATCAGCCGCCCGCGCGGCAGCCCTCCTACACCGAGCGCCGCATCCACGGCGATCGACCCGGTCGGGATCACACTTACCGGCACAATCGAATCCCGCGACCCCAGTCGCACAATCGCGCCCTTGCCGTGGGCCTTTTCAATTTCCCCGAGGGCATGGTCCAGGCTGCGTGTTCGCTCACGATCGTTCATATCAAAACTCTCCTTTATCTCCGCTGAGGGAGATTGTAGCAAAAGGCGAATAGAAAGCGAAAAGGGCGATTTGTGCTTCCGGCCCTTTAGAGGCCACAAGCGGCGAGTGGCAGGCCGCGGGGGCTAACGCGCTTCATCAGGCAGAGGGGCATAATATCCACGGCGGACCCGCACTTTGGTGGGTTTCTTCATGTTGGTCCGGATCTCCACCTTGTGGAACGTGCCGTCGGCGACGAAGTCCGTCGGGGAGTACAGAATAAAATACTGGTGCCGCAGTTCGTTCGCAATGTTCGTGAACGATTGTTCCAGATCCGTCGCCTGGAACGGATGGAACGGCAGACCGCCGGTTTCTTCGGCGAATGTCCGCAGGATCTTGTCGCCGTCCTGCTTGTTGCCACTGCGATTCGTTGAAATCGTGAAGATCACGGCTTCGGCTTTGTGCGCCATCTCGAGGGCCATCTCGCGCGTCACACTGCTCTGGTTGTCTTCGCCGTCGCCGATCACAATCAGCGCCCGCCGGAACTGCTCGGGCGGCCAGTCTTCGGGCAGCTTGTCTCGGCACGCATAGTAGATCGCGTCGTAAAGCGCCGTCCCGCCGCCGGCACGCACGCGCCGGACACCCTTCGCGAGCTCTTCGGGATCGCTCGTATAATCCACGATCAACTCGGCGCGCGTATCGAAGCTCACCAGGAATGCCTTGTCGCGGTCTTCTCGCACCACGCCGCGGATAAACTCGATCGCCGCCTCTTGCTCAAACCGGAAGCGGTCGCGGACGCTGTTGCTCGCATCCATCACGATCCCGATGCGTAGCGGCAGGTCACTCTCGCGAACGAATTCGCGGATCTCCTGCTCTTTCTTGTTGTCTAAGACCTTGAAGTCCTCGCGGTCTAGGTTGGTGACAAAGCGATTCTTCTTATCCGTAACGGTGAACAACAGCGGTACCCGCGAAACCTCTACGCGGATCGTCGTCTCGATATCCAGGACCTGCGGGATTTCCTGGGGTGCGTTCTTGCCGTCCTGGGCGAAGAGCGTGAGAGCACCCAAAAGGACGACCGCGAAGGCCGTTGTGATTCGCTTCATCAAAGATAGTGCTTGGCGAAAGCGCCCTTATTATAGCCCCAGATTATGCGTCAACTTTGTGAAATCATTACCTAACGCCGCGGTCACCGTAAGCGGTTCGCCGCTACTGGGCTGTTGAAACCGGATCTCGCGGGCATGCAGATAAAACCGCCCCAGCGCATCCACTCCGCCGGGGAGCCTCGCCGCGCCGTAAAGCCGGTCGCCCACGACCGGATGCCCGATTACCGACATGTGGACGCGGATCTGATGCGTCCGCCCTGTCGCGATGCGCAGCTCGACGAACGAAAACCTGTCGGAGCGCCGGAGCACGCGGAAATCCGTCTGCGCCTTCCGCCCTTCTCGCCGCGCGGCCATGCGGACCCGCGCCCGGCTGTCCCGTGCAATCGGCATTTCGAGCCGCGTCCACGGGACTCCGTCCACTTGCACCCGCCGCCCACGGTCGGCATGCTTCGCGGGATCACCTTGCACCAAGGCCCAGTACGTCTTGCGCACCTTGCGTGTTTGGAACTGCCGTGCCAAGGACTGGTGCGCTGCATCCTTCTTGGCAGCGAGAATCACACCGCTCGTGAACCGGTCCAGCCGATGCACGATACCCGGCCGCAGTTCTCCCCCCACGCTCGACAGCTTTCCGAAGTGATAGAGCAGCGCGTTGACCAGCGTCCCATCCGACCGGCCGGCCCCGGCGTGAACCACCATCCCCGCAGGCTTGTTAACCGCCACAAGATCATCGTCTTCGTAGAGGATATCGAGCGGGATGTTCTCCGCAACCGCTTTCAACGGCTTTGCCGGCGCAGGTTCGACGGACACAACTTCCCCGCCCTTCAACTTCCCCGATGCCTTAGCCTCCGCGTCCCCAATCACGACCCGTCCGGTCCGAATCCATTCCTGAATCCGGGCCCGGCTCGTCTCCGGCATCCGCTCCGTTAGAAACCGGTCCAACCGCTGCCCGACGTCCCCTGATTCAACCTGGAATGTCATTGACTCGTGGCGCACGGCTCGTCGTCACGGCTTCTGGGGTGAGCCGTGTCCGCCATCGCCTAGTCTACCTCGGCGCCCACTCCCGCAAGAAAGCCATCACCTTATCCCGATCATGGTGATCGCCCTCTTCCAGATCCCCCGTGCTCTGCGAGTGCAAGACCGCACCCGTATCATCCAGAACAAAGAAATGAGGGTAGCCCCGAATCTTTGGATACCGGGATAGCACCGCCTCGTTCTTGTTCTCCGGACTGAAGTTGACCTTTACCGTCACATAGTTCGCGTGTAGCAGCTCCGCGACATCCGGATTCGTCTCTAAAAACTCGTCCAGCTTGTGACACCAGATGCACCATTCGCCACCCACATCCAGCAACACCTGCCGCCCGCTACGCTTTGCTTCGGCGACCGCATCCGCTATGTCCTTTGCCGCGTCGCGCGAAGGGTCGAACTTCGTTACGGGTACGTAGTCCGAAGCCCCGACTGTATTGTTACCCCCGCACCCTAAAACGCATAGGCAAACCAGAGCGACGACCATCAGGAAAACTCTCGTCATGGCTGGGCCTCCCATCACGCTTCATAGTAGACACGTTTCTTGCGGGGGCGTGGGGAGCAATGAATGAAGCAGTAAGTATCTTCTGGCGTCCGCGGCCTTCCCTTTGCCGCTCTCAATCGCTCCACAACAGAGAAGGAGGCGCGACTGTCAAGGAGCGCGCCCGCGAGCCCAGCGAGCGGTCGGCCAAAGGCCGATACAGGCCCTCGCATTTCCGAACACCCCCGGCCGCGCCCCCCATCGTAGCGCGCGCCTCCCGGTGGGCCGAACCGGCGTCCGCACCCGTCTTCCTCTGACGGATTACTAGTACGATCGCGATTTAAACGGAGCCTTCGGCAGACGCTACGCGTGGGAGTAAGCGAAGAGAAGATTTAGAGATAGGCGCAACGTCGGGACACCACAAGGAGGTGTCCGATGACACAGTTA
>Ga0310121_10006226_pt1 | contig 10032 bp, 11 predicted proteins | sample CB27_Tmax_986_MG_FD_203504 | JGI IMG/M metagenome (GOLD analysis project Ga0310121, IMG submission 203504) | Marine microbial communities from Western Arctic Ocean, Canada - CB27_Tmax_986 | ecosystem: Environmental > Aquatic > Marine > Oceanic | place: Canada: Western Arctic Ocean | collected... | reverse complement strand
GATGTCGTCCGCGAACTGCTGCGGCGAGGGACCTCCCCACGACCAGGCCGCAACCGTTCCGGCGTCTCGTAGCTTCTGACCCAGAAGCTTGTACACCGGCACCTCGAGGTACTTGCCCATAACGTCGTATAGGGCCGACCCCAGACCGAGATTGAATGTGTTGTTCATGAACTCGAAGGGACTGCGGCCGATCAACGGCTCGACCATCGAAAATGGCGGCGGTGGGCCGTTCCAGTCATAGTCGCCGTAGCCTGTGATGCCGACGTCGGTGTGGACCTTGAAGACAACTCGGTGGTAGGTTGGCCATCGAGTCGTAACCACACGGTAACGCTCTGCGATGGGCGGGAAAATCGGAATGATTTCGATATCGGTTATCTTCAAAGGGCACCTCTACGACCTTCCAGCAAGCTCTCGGGCGCCAGGGTAGTTGAATTGTGCAAGTTCCGCAATCCGAAGGTCACAAGACGAGACGGAGAGCCCGACGGTCTGCCGCGGCCGTATCGGGCGGACAGGCTTCGCCGAGCATGATCCAGCGTCATTTTCTCGGGATATTCGCCTCCATTCTAGCGGCGGGAGCCATGATTGCTTGCAGCTCGCCTGCGGAAGATTTTACTCCGCCCGTGCCCGTCGTTCCTTCGCCCTACCCCACTATCGCCGATCTGGGCTACACGATCCAGCTCGGTTACACGCACCACCGGGCCGACGGAAATCGCGTCGTCGAAGGGAAAGGACCGTTTCCGGGTGGCTCCGTTGTGGACATACCGATCGATGGCTCGCCTGGCTGGGTGGTCGGGACGGCGCTAGACGAACAGACCCTCTAGGTCGTGGCAACCGACGCCGGCGACGTCCAGGCCTTTCAAGTTTCCGTATCCGGCGCGGTCGAGACCGTGGACATCCTGCCGGGCCGCCTCCCGCACGGCATACCGCCACTCGTGCGGTTGGACGAGGACCGCGCCTCGCTTACGACGTCGGAAGCCGACGCGATTTCCACTTTGACGCATCCGGTAATGCTGTCACAGTCCGGCCGCCTGGTCACGATAGACGAGAGCGGCGACTTGATCGTCGAGTCACCGCCTGGGGCGATCCGGCTCGGAGTCGCCGCCCTGCCCAACGCACGGCTGCTCGTCGACGAATATGAGCGGCTCCTCGTGCTGACCGGCCCCACCAGGCGTCTTTCTCACGAATTAGTCGGCGACCCGATAGAGGCCGAAGGGGTCACACTGGTGGACACTCGTCGTGGAGGCGGCCAGGTGGTAGCGAGCTTTGAGATCGCGAACGACGCCGTAATCGAAGGCATCGCGCCCATCTGGGCTGACCTGACGGGCGATGGACAGAGAGAAATCATTGTGACAGTCAGCGACACGAGCGAAGGCGCCCAAATTGTCGTGTTCAGCGAGTCCGGAAGCCGGACGCAAGCGGCCCGGCCGTTGGGCAGGGCCGCAGATGGCGGCACCAGCTGGCCGTCGCGCCCTTCAGCCCTGGCGGCGAGATGGAAATCGCGGAAGTCCTCACGCCGCACATCAGTGGAGTCGTCGGCTTCTACCGGCTAGACGAAGACTCCCTATAGATCGTCGCCCAGCTTCCAGGATTCTCGACCCACGCCATCGGCTCCAGGAACCTCGACATGGCACTTGCGGGCGACATGGACAGCAACGGGCGGGTAGAGCTGCTGATACCGACTCAAGACAGGAGCGAGCTGATGGGCATCCGGCGCACCTCGTCTGGCACGATGGTCGCGTGGACGGCCCCGGTCGGCGGAACTCTGACCACAAATCTGGCGGCAGTCGGCCTGAACAGCGACCAGTTCGCCGTGGCGGCGGGCAGCGACGGAAAGCTGCGTGTCTGGCTCCCGGACGACTAGGCCGGTCTAGCCAAGCTGGTCGTGGGCCCAGGTCAGCAGCTGCTCGGTCTCGGGCCACCCGATGCAGGCGTCCGTAATGGATACGCCGCCGTACATCAGCTTCGAGGCATCGCCGTTGAGCTTCTGGCTTCCGACCATGAGATTGCTCTCGAGCATGCAGCCGATGACGTTGCCGTTCCCAGCGGCGCGCTGGCCGACCACGTCTCGGAAGGCAGCGCCCTGCCTCGTGTGGTCTTTTCCCGAGTTGGCGTGGCTGCGGGCGCGCGCCCGCAGCCACGCGTTGGCCTCGGCGACCGCATCACGGCCGTAGTTCGGGCCGTGTTTGCCACCCTTCAAGGCCAGATGGCAGTAGGGATTGCCGCCCGTACGAACGATCGACGACCGACCATCTCGGTCGATACCCAGGAAATCCTGTGGCAGTCGGGCCGAGATCATCGCGTCGATCGCGGTCTGCGGGCTGCCGTCCGTCGCGTTCTTGAAACCGATGGGCATGCTCAGGCCGCTTGCCATCTGCCGGTGGATCTGGCTCTCGATAGTGCGAGCGCCGATGGCGGCCCACGACACAAGTCCGGCAATATACTGCGGCACGATAGGATCAAGAAACTCCGTACCTACGTAGACGTCCATCTCCGCGAGATCAAGTAGCAAACGCCGGGCGCGACGCAGCCCCGTGAGAATGTCGAAGGTGTCGTCGAGATCGGGATCGTAGATCAGCCCTTTCCAGCCAACGGTCGTACGAGGCTTCTCAAAGTAGACCCGCATCACGACCAGAAGTTTGTCGCTGAGCTTGCCGGCCAGGTCCTTGAGCCGTCCGTCATACTCGAAGGCGGCGCGCGAATCGTGAATCGAACACGGTCCGACGATGACCATCAAGCGGCTGTCGGCTCCTTCGATGACCCGCTCGACCTGGTCCCTGCCGCCGAGCACGTGCTGCTCGACCTCGGACGTCATCGGGAGCTCGGCGATAAGCTCGGCGGGCGTGATCAGCGGCTCGGTGCTCCGGACTCGAACGTCTCTTGTAGGTGTCTTCAGCATCGCAAGATTCCTTTGGTTTACGGCTTCGCAGTTCTGGTCCCCGCCCGCGCTTCGCCGGTAGATTTCGGACAACAAAAAACCCCACCGCTGCCGGTGGGGTCATGGTGTTTCGGTCCTTTAGTAAGCTGAACCTACGTCACGCGCACCTTGTCCTCGCCAGCAGCCTGGGGCCCGGTAAAGTCGCACCAATTATACGCGGTCGTGCTCCATATCAGTTTCCTCATTGCATTTAGCAAATAAGGCAAGCGGCCATTGAGTCAATACCTTGCAGGCCGATGTCCCGGTCCGTTCAGATAGAGGCAGACGTCAATCCTCTGCGACGATCGGGGTTCGCAGCACCCCGATTCCCGACATCTCGACCTCCACGACGTCCCCTGGGGATACAGGCGCGACACCGGACGGCGTGCCCGTCATGATCACGTCGCCCGGCTCCAGAGTGACTGCCTGGCTGATGTAGGAGACAAGCTGTGCCACGGAGAACAGCAGGTCCGACGTGTTGGACTGTTGCTTGACCTCGCCGTTAAGCCGCGTCGTCAGGTCGACGTTCGTAGGATCGATGTCGGTCTCGATGACTGGGCCGAGCGGGCAGAACGTGTCGAACCCCTTCGAGATGAGCATCGACCTGTTTACCAGCTCGGCGTGCTGGAGCTGGCGCTCTGTCATGTCGTTTCCGCATGTGTATCCGAGCACGTAGTCGAGAGCGTCCTCCTCGGCAACACGCCTGGCGGGCTTGCCGATAACCGGCACGAGCTCGCCTTCGTACTCGACATGGGTGCCCTGCCGCGGGTAGACGACAGGGTCGCCGGGGTTGGTCAAGGTCGTGCGCGGCTTCATGAACAGCATCGGGCGCTCGGGCTTAGGAAAGCCCATCTCCTCGATATGCGACACGTAGTTGAGGCCAACGCAGATGATCTTGTCCGGGACGACCGGCGCCAGCAGACGGACACTGCTCAGATCGCCGATCAGGCTTCCTATCTCGAAATTCCCGAAGGGCGAGCCTAGAAGCTCGTGAACAGCCCGGCCATCGAGCACTCCGTAATCAGCACCACCGCCGGCATCGTACCTCAGTATCTTCAATATTTGCCTCCGCCCAGTTCCTTACCGGCGTTTGTGTGTCGCCATCTGCTCGGCGTACCACTCTTTCCCGAAAACCTCTTTCTTGTAGAGCAGTCTACTTTTTGCGGGAACGATCTGGAGCCCCAGGTCCTCCAGAGGCAACTTGACCGGAGAAAAACCGCGTCGTTCGGACTCTCTCAGCGCGATTGCCATTTCGAGCACGGTCCGCCCGTTGTCACCGCTGGACCTGGGCTCGATGTCCAACTCGACCGCGTCGATGATCGACTGGATGCTCGCCGCCTGCCGGTCCGACATCGACTGCCAGCCGTCCTCGCCGAATGGGCCCCACCAAACCGAGTCCTCGAACAGCCCGCCCTGTTCGACCATGGTACGCCGGCCTCCCCTCTTCTCACACCGGTCGGGCGAAGCAGCTGGAAGAACTGGTAATCGCTGTAGAACACGCCTTCGCTGCACACGACCTCGATGCCCCGCCTACCAGTGGACTTGTCGTGGATGAAAGCGGTCACGCCGTTGGCGAACCGGATGACGCCACCCAGCCACTGGTCGTGGTCGGAGGACGCGTCGAGGGTGCCCAGAGTTGTGTCAGCAGGATTGCCATCGACCCAGCCGACAATCCAGTCAACGTCGGCGTCCCCGGCGAAGAGCCGGATCACACTGAGTCCCTGGCAACCATCTCCCGACCCTACCGACCCAAAGTTCGATATGCTCTGCACCTCACCCAGCTCTCCGTCTTCGATCATCTCACGGGCCTTCCAGAGCTGGGGAAGGTTGCGGAACATGTCTCCCGCACCGAACTTCATGCCACGAGATCGGCATTCCTCGACCATCCGGTCGGCCTCTTCGAGTGACAACGATACGGGCTTCTCGCACAGGATAGCCCCCACACCGGCACGAGCGCAGGCGATCACAACCTCAGAGTTCACGCTGACAGGCAGGATGGGAGCGACGATGTCGAGCTGCTCCTTCGCCAGCACCTCGTTGTAGTCGTCGTACCCGGATGTGAGGCCGAAACGGTCGCAGAAAAGGTCCAGGTTCGCGGGATCGGGATCGGCCGCGGCCACGACATCGGACAAGGGATTGAGGGCGTAGGCCCTGGCGTACTGCGTCCCCTTTCGTCCGGTCCGATCACGCCGACGCGGTATTTGGCCCTGTCGGTCAGATCTCTGTTACTCCCATAGTACTTTATCGTCTGCGTCCGACAGGCGCATGCAATGCGCCCCCTATAAAAGTCCTGCCCTACCCCGTGGAGAATATGGAGGTCTTCGCCGGCAGGCGCCGGATGTCCGAATACTCGATCGTCTTCGCGACTTCGTGCCCGTCAGCCATGACCGGCGTGGGCCCGCGCAGCACGAACTCCGCCACGTCGAAGGTGTTGTAGCAGACGAACGCCTGGGAGAACCTCTCGATCGACCTCTCGACGCTCCGGCCGAGGTCTGGGAAGAGCAACGGTCCCGTGTCGACCTGCATCCGGCGATGCTCCGTCTGGAGGTTCATGGTCTTGATCGGATACTCCAGCATGGCACGCCGTCCGTGCTCCTCGTCTCGTAACTCCGTTCTGGCCACGAGCGGTCCGCCGGTGAGCGTCGCCTCAATGACCTCGTCGTCGCTATCGAGCTGCCGGGCCTTCGCGTGGTAGCGCAGCGAAACCTGAAAATCTGGGTAGCTGTCCTCGAGGCTGCGCACGGCGTCAATATCGCCACCCGGGTTGCCGGCGAGTCCCAAACCTACGTGGCCGGCCATCATCGCCGTGCGGGAGAAGACGCCTACAAACTCGCGGTTCGGATCCTGCCAGAGAGCGTCGGACCGGTACATCCATTCGGTCCGGCACGGAGTGATCAGGAAAAACTCCTCGGTTTCACCGGTCCGTTCGTCGATCAGGTCACACCTTGAATCGAGCTGAATCCGGACGGTGTTGCCCCAGGGCATGTGGCCAGGCTTGCGAGGGTCGGCGGGATTGAATTCTCCCGTCCAGCGGATGTATGAATCGCCGTAATCACATATCTGCGCGTCCAAACGTTCTTCTCCTAGGGATCGCTAGTGCCGATCGTAGGCGGCGATTCGCCGTTCTGATAGAACCAGTCGGTGGAAAGGACTCTCACCTTGTTCCCACGGTCGTGAGGCGCCACTCCCAGCTCACGCATCAGGTCGTCATAGTCGACTCCGTAGATATCGGTCAGGATCGAGCGGTCGCCGAAGACGCACAATCCGTATGTGATGACCACCTTGTCGTCAAGGAACGCGACGGTAGGCTCGTTATGCCGGAGAGGGCCCGGGGCGCGGTGGTAGCGCGATCGGTCGATGGGCTGTTTATACTTCCCCACGATGACCCTGGCCGGCTCGTCTGCCTCGATATAGGCGGTGTCATCCAGTGACTCAAGGTTGCGGTGGTGCGTCCACGTCTCCCCCTCATCCTTGCTAACCGCGCAGGTGAGACAATGGCGGTAGAGGCCGGACATGATCTCCCATCGAGATATCTGGTTCCACACGACAAGAAGATCGCCGGTCGAAGGGATACGCTTTACGTTGCAAGGAGCTGGGTAGCACGCGAGGCCCGTCGGTTCCGGTTCCGTCCAGGACTCACCTCGGTCGGGTGAATACGACTTGAAGAACTGGCCAACGTGGGTCCGGCAAAGCATCATTATCCGGCCGTCTTTGAGCTCAACAATCGCCGGCTCCTCCACCGAGTAAACCCCTCCAAGCCCTTCGTCTAGCATCACAAATGCTTCGTTGCGGCTACGTACCCAGGTCTGTCCCTGGTCGTCGGAGTAGTACGCGAACCCGTAAGCCAGTGAGCCGCGGCCCGCCCCCGTGAACTCCTCCCCGAACCGCACGATCGCCTTTGGGTTGTCCGCCAACACCGTCGTTTGGAGGATCGCGTACGCGGGCATGACGATGCGCCCGTCGCGCAGGACGATGGTGTTGTCATGATTGGTGTGAATGTCGGTGCCGGGGGGGTTGATATCGACGCCGTCCGACCACGTTACGCCCTCGTCGGAGGATACGTGGAAGCTGTTGACGCTGAGCCCATCCGAGTATCGCGTGACGACCAGCGCGAGCGACTCGCCGGGCAGTCGAGTCAACTGGGTTTCAAAAGACGCCGTCAAGTCCTGGCCACTGACCAGCTTCAGAGTCTCGGGCGCGCTCCACGTCCGCCCCTCGTCTTCGGAGAGGTTAGCGTAGAGCGGTCGGTCGTCTACGTGGCCCTGCCCCCACACCCACATGAGCCTTTTGTCGTTCAGGACTGCAACGCTCCCATACGAGGGGCTGATCTTGACCTGGTCGAGCTTGATGATCGAGTTGACGTATTCCGTCATATTCGCCTCGAAGACCGGTTTGGTCTATTCATAGAACCAGTCTGTGGAAAGTACACGGATCTTGTTGCCGACGTCGTGGGGAGCGAGGCCCAGTTGGGCCATCAACTCGTCGTAGTCTACACCGTAGGTGTCTGCGAGGACGGACCGGTCGCCGAAGACGCTCATTCCGTAGATCACGATGACCTTGTCGTCTTTGAACACCACCGACGGATAATCGAATCGCAAGGGTCCGGGCGCCCGGTGATAGCGCTGGCGGTCCACCGGCTGCGCGTATTTCCCAATCGGCACCATACCAACATGGTCCGGCTCGATGTAGCTAATGTCGTCGAGAGACTCGAGGTTCTTGTGGTTCTCCCACGTCTGTCCTTCGTCCTTGCTGATCGCGCAGGTCAGCCGATGCCGGTAGAGCCCGGTCATGGACTCCCACCGCGATATCTGGTTCCAAACGACCAACAGGTCGCCTGTTCCCGGAATGCGTTTGAGCCCGCAGGGCGACGGGTAGCAGGCCAGGTCAGTCGGCTCCGGGTTGGTCCACGTCTCGCCTCGGTTCTCCGAAAAGGTCTGGAAGAAACGCCCGAGCCCCGTTCGGCCCATCATCAACAGCCTGCCGTCATTCAGCTCTACGGCCGTAGGTTCGCCGAACGAGTAGCTTCCCCCGACGCCCTGGTCCAGCGCGACGAAGGCTTGGTTGCTGCTCTGGCCCCACGTTTCGCCCTCGTCGTCCGAGTAGTAAACGTAGCTGAACCTGACCGATCCAGCGGCCGCGTTCGAGAACTCCTGGCCGAACCGCGTCGCTCGCTTGGGGTTGGACAGCGGCTTCGGCCCGAGGCTGCCGTACACAGGCACGACGATGCGCCCATCGTTCAGCACCAGACTGCGGTCGTTCGACGCGAAGACCGACCTTACCTCCGGGCTGAGCCGGAGAGGCGCGGTCCACGTCTCGCCCTCGTCCTCCGATTTCGAGAAGCTAATGCCCACGTCGTATTCGCCGCTCGAGCTCCGCTGCACCAGCCCCAACGCGCCCGACTTCAGCCTCAGCAGGTTCGTGTCCATCACCCCGAGCAGGGGCGAGCCGTCGGCCAGCTCCAGCATCGATGCCTCTCCCCAGGTCTCGCCGTCGTCGTCCGAGTAGTTCGCCTTGAACGGCAGGAGCGGATCGCCCTGGCCCGAACCCCAGGCCCACATGAGGCGGCCGTCCTTCAGGACGATCACGTCGCCGTACCGTTGGGATATCGTGTCCCAGTTGACTATTTCGTTGACGTATTCCGTCATCCCGTCTCCTCGTCGCAGGGGTGCCCTACTGCGGCTGTCCTTCGTAAAACCAGTCGGTCGACATCACCCTGACCTTGTTGCCGCGCTCGTGGGGCGCCAGGCCGAACTCTTCCATCAGCTTGTCGAAGTCCATTCCGTACGTTTCCGTGATCACGGATTTGTCGCCCCAGACGCACATGCTGTGAGTAATGACAACCTTGTCGTCGATGAAGCAGATGGTCGGCTCGTTGTATCGAAGTGGGGCGGGCGCTCGGTGGTACCGCTGGCGGTCGATCGGCTGCCGATATCCGCCGTCCAGGCCGACCTCGATGTCTCCAGGCTCGATGTAGGCCGTGTCGTCGAGTGATTCGAGGTTCCGGTGGTGTTCCCAGGTCAGCCCCTCGTCCTTGCTGACAGCGCACGTCAGGCGGTGCCGGTAGAGGCCTATCATGTACTCCCAGGTGGAGGTCTGGTTCCATATGACCAGCAGGTCACCCGTGCTGGGAATCCGTTTGACGTTGCAAGGCGACGGGACCAGCGTCAGGCCCGTCGGCTCGGGCTGTGTCCATGTCTCGCCCCGGTCGTTGGAGAACGACCGGAAGTGCTGTCCGAGATAGGTGCGGCCGATCATCAGCACCCTGCCGTCCTTCAGCTCCACAACCGCCGGCTCCTCCATGGAGTAGCTGCCGGACGCTCCATTCTCGAGCATGACAAAGGTCTCGTTGCGGCTCCGCCCCCACGTCTCACCCTCGTCGTCCGAGTAGTAAACGTAGCTGTATCGCAGGTGGCAAGCGATGTTCGCCCCGAAGTAGTCCTCGCTGAAACGCCTGAGGCGCTTGGGCTTCGCCAACAACGACGTCGACGCGATGTGGGAGTAGACCGGCACCAGTATCCGACCGTCGCTCAGCACCGCGCTCACGTCGTGAGCGGCGTTGGCGAAGGTGCCCGGCGGGTTAATGGGGGCGCCGCTCGACCACGTTTCGCCTTCGTCCCGCGACACGTGGAAGAACTGCTGTCCAGGCGCAACTTCCTGGATCAACCCCAACGCTCCGCTTGCCATCCTCACGAGATGAACGGCCATCAGTCCGGGCAGGGTCGAGCCGTCGGCCGTCTTGAGGGGTACGGTGTCGTCCCAGGTCTCGCCCTGGTCGTGTGAATACGTGGCTTGAAGACGGTCTTCCGGGCGGCCGCGACCCTCGCCCCAAACCCACATCAACCTTCCGGCAGTTAGCGGCATCACGCTCCCGTAGGCCGGGCTGAGCCGGACTTTGTCGAGGTGGATTACCGAGTTGACGTACTCAGTCATAGTTGTGCTTTCTCGCTGGGCCTCAAACCCTTCTTGCTTCGTTCCGGCCACAAAGGATACTCGCATCTTCGATTAGATGCGAGCGATTGTGCGCCTCTCGTCTAGCAGCTACCATACATACGCCTGAGACCCCCTCAAGAAGACACGACGCAGCGATCCATGGAAGCTGCTAGACGAGAGGCGCACAA
>Ga0310121_10006225_pt1 | contig 10032 bp, 7 predicted proteins | sample CB27_Tmax_986_MG_FD_203504 | JGI IMG/M metagenome (GOLD analysis project Ga0310121, IMG submission 203504) | Marine microbial communities from Western Arctic Ocean, Canada - CB27_Tmax_986 | ecosystem: Environmental > Aquatic > Marine > Oceanic | place: Canada: Western Arctic Ocean | collected... | reverse complement strand
TCAAGCGAGGGATCATTCCACGGCCCGTGATTGATCCGCGTTTCGAATCGTATCCGACCTCGGGACTGGAAATGAATGTGAAAAAAGCCTCGAACGAAGTTACCCTTGTCGTCGAGCGACCGAAATAACGGCCGGCGGTGCGTGTGCTGAAAGGCGGGCGCGCCCGCCTTTCAGCACACGCACACCTTGAATTAGCGGCTTTTGCTGACAGACTCGTGGGAAATCAAAATTCCTATCAGCATCAGCCGTTAAGTTTGGTAAACTTGTAGGGGCAGAGTACATGGTAGGACGGGACCATTGTCCCGTCCAAAGCACGTCTGATCGCGGAGCGATCAACGACAATACTAAAGCGATGACAAGTCATCGCACTCGATAGTTCCATGATCTACAAGCCCGGCATCTTTTGGCATTTTGTTTTCTTATGCCCGGTCGTCGCGATGGCGGACGACCCAAAGGAACGGCCGCGCAGCAACGCAGAGATTGAGTTCAGTCGGCACATCGCGCCTATCCTGGCGGCGCATTGCCTTGAGTGTCACGGTCCGGATGCTCAAAAACGCCAGGCGGGACTGAGACTGGATACTCGCAAGGGAGCGCTCGCTCGACTCGAGTCGGGAGGCTTTGCGATCGTTCCCGGCAACATTGGCCAAAGTCAACTGATCAAGCGCGTAACGTCGCACGACAACGACTTTCGAATGCCACCTGATTTGAAGAGAAGGCTTTCTTCGCATCTGATCAAGTTGCTTTCCCGGTGGATTGAACAAGGCGCGAAATTCAGCCGGCATTGGGCGTTTGTCGCGCCTCGCCGACAGGCATTGCCCAGCGTGAAGAACAAGGCTTGGGCGCGGAACGCGATTGATCGCTTCATTCTGGCGCGCCTGGAGAACGCCGCACTGAAGCCAGCACCCCAAGCTGGCAAACGGACGCTTATTCGACGCGCGTACTTCGACTTGATCGGACTGCCGCCGACTCCCGACGAGATAAAGGAGTTTCTAAAGAACGACTCGCCTAGCGCATTTGCGGAATTGATCGAGCAGCTGCTGGCGTCACCTCATTATGGTGAGCGCTGGGGCCGGCATTGGCTTGACGTGGCGCGATACGGTGATTCGAGCGGTGGCGATGAAAACGATTTCTACCCGCTCGCATTTCGTTATCGCAATTATGTTATCGATGCGATGAACGGAGACGTGCCTTACGATCAGTTCGTCCAGGAGCAGATTGCCGGTGACCTGCTGCCGTCGGTTGACGGTGTGCGGAGAGAATTGGACCGCGTTACCGCAACGGGCTTTCTCACACTGGGGATGAGGATCCTCAACGAAAAAGACCCGCTGAAGAAGCGAGCCGACATCGTCGACGAACAGATCGACACGCTCGGCCGGGCAATCCTGGGGCTTACTCTTGGCTGTGCAAGGTGCCACGACCACAAATTCGACCCCGTCTCAAACTCGGACTACTACGCGTTGGCGGGGATCTTTCACAGCACCGATTTGAAAAATCGGACTTTGAAACAAGCGGCAAAAAATACGCAAAAAGTCATGGCCGTCGCCGACGGCAAAGTTAGAAATGTCAAGATCCACATCCGCGGCAGTCATTTGTCATTGGGTAAAGAAGTTCCGCGAAGCTTTCTGCAGGTGATGGATGATCGTCGAGCGCAGTCGATTCCCGCTGATCAGAGCGGACGGTTGCAACTGGCGCGCTGGTTGACCCGACTCGATTCGGCGGCGGGCGGCCTGGTCAGCCGGGTCATGGTCAATCGTATCTGGCATTGGCACTTCGGCCGGGGCATCGTGGGGACGCCGGACAATTTCGGTGTCAAAGGGCAACGACCGACTCATCCGCTTTTGTTGGACTACCTGGCCCGCCGCTTCATCCGTGACGGTTGGTCGATCAAGTCGATGCACCGCTTGATCATGCTTTCGAGCACCTATCAAATGGCTGCGCAGAATCCTGTTGTACAGACGGCGCAGCTCGATTCGGAAAACCGACTCTATTGGCGTTTCAATCGGCGCCGGTTGGAAGCCGAGGAGATTCGCGACGCGCTGCTGTTTCATGCTGGGCGACTCGATCGGTCAGTTGGTGGAGCGCAGACGAAAATCAAGTCGCGGGATCTGTCGCCGACCGACATGGTAAAGAATCGAAGGCATTACGAGACTTTCCGGCGACGGTCCGTTTACCTCCCGGTGGTGCGCACGAACGTCTACAAGTTTTTGACACTGTTGGATTTCCCTAACGCGTGCCGGCCGGTCGGTGAGCGCGACGCAACGACCGTACCGACTCAAGCATTGATGATGATGAACAGCCCGTTTGTCATTCGGCAGAGTGAGTTTTTAGCCAAGTCGATTCTGGCCGACGAGCGGTTTGATAACAACTCGGCGCGGATTCGGCAGCTTTACTTGCGGCTGTTGTCGCGTCCGCCGGCGGAAGTTGAGACGCGTTGGACCAGGCAGTTTCTGGAGAAGTACGAACAGCTGTTGAAAGGCGAGGCGGATGACGGCATTCGCCGCTGGACGGCGTGGACCGCTTTGTGCCAGACATTAATTTCATCCAACGACTTTTTTTATATGAACTAGAACGTCAAAGTTCGAAGCGAATTCTGGGGGCTCGCTTCGCTCGACCCCAGCCACCCGCCCAAAAGGCCAAGCACGAGATGCAACCACACCAATCCGAACTCCTATCACGCCGTCAGATGCTGAACCGAACCGCCGTCGGTTTTGGCGGCTTGGCGCTGAGTGGGTTGCTGGCCGATGCCTGCCTGGCGGATGCCCGTCCGTCCAATCCGCTCGCGCCACGAAGCCCTCATTTCGCGCCGCGGGCCAAACGGGTGATTTTCCTGTTCATGCACGGTGGCCCGTCGCACATTGACTTGTTTGATCCGAAGCCGCGACTTGATCGCGACGACGGCAAGCCATTGCCGTTGAAGAGCGCGCGCCTGCAGAACGCCAAACGCGGAAACTTGATGCGATCACCTTGGAGCTTCAAGCGATATGGTGACAGCGGAATTCCAATGAGCCGTTTGTGGCGACATTTGCCGGACGTCGCCGACGAACTCTGCATGATTCATTCGGTATGCGAAACGAATGCCGCACACGGCGCTGCGTGCATGAAATTGCATACGGGCGACGACGCGCTGGTGCGACCCAGTATGGGTGCGTGGATCAGCTACGGTCTGGGCACGGACACCCAGAACTTGCCCGGTTTCATCACGATCTGTCCCACTTCCATGCACGGCGGCGTCACCAATTATGGCACGGCATTTTTGCCGGCCGTTCATCAGGGCGTGCCACTTGGCGCACCGGGTTACCCCAACACGCTTGCCAAGAATGCCACTTTCGACTTCATGACCAACCCCCGAGCTACACCGGCGCAACAACGCTTGCAACTGGAACTGCTACGGAAGCTACACGAGCGACAAAAACCAAACGACGCCGAGTTGGAAGCGCGCATTCAATCGTTCGAGTTAGCGTTTCGCATGCAGATGGCTGCGCCGGAAGCGATGGACACCTCGAAAGAATCCACGGCAACGCGGGCGTTGTACGGACTGGATGACAAGACAACGGAGAACTTTGGCTTGCAGTGTTTATTGGCCTGCCGTTTCGCGGAACGCGGCGTTCGATTCATCCAGGTTAGCCACGCGCACAGTCTTCCGTTCAACAACGAACAATGGGACCAGCACTCGCACTTGAAGAAGGGTCACGAGGCGAATGTCGCGCAGACGGATAAGCCCATCACCGGGCTGATCAAAGACCTCAAATCACGAGGACTGCTGGACGACACTCTCATTCTCTGGGGCGGCGAGTTCGGTCGAACTCCCACGGTCGAAGTCGGCAAAGCGGGGGGGGGGCGTGACCACCATCCTGAAGGGTTTACGATGTGGATGGCGGGAGGCGGTGTCAAAGGCGGTTACCGATATGGAAAAACCGACGAATACGGTTACTACGCCGTTGAAGACCGCTGCACCATGCATGACTTGCACGCCACCATCCTGCACCTGCTGGGGCTCGATCACACGCGGCTTACCTATCCACATGCCGGCCGCGACTTTCGTTTGACCGATGTTTACGGCAATGTTGCCACGAAAGTGATCGCCTGACAGCGAGTAGCAAAAGCGGGCTGGCGACGCATCGTCATTAGCCGTTTGGGCGTTAGCCCCGGTTCTTTGAAGGAACGATTTTGTGTGAAGAAACCGGGGCTAACGCCCTGCGGCTGATTGTTCCTCGCGACCTCTCCCAGCGGGAGAGGTAACTGCTGCTTCTATCTTGCAACGCGGATCTTCTTGAGAGACTCGTCACTGGTTCCCTCAAGAAAGTAAATGCGTCCGGAAACCGTTTTGGGTTTTCCCGGTCGTACCGTACCGAAGGCGAGATCGATGTCGGTGCACGGCCAGAACGACCAACCAACCGAAATCGCGTCCGGCGAGTTGATCGCGACAGTCGCCGGACGACCGGTTTTGCGATGAGTGGCAATGAACCTGCCTTGTACGCCGTCAACCGGGATCTTGATGGGAACGGCCGGCGACCCTTTTAGCTTTGCGTCGTTCAGGTTGCCTCCCATTCCATCGAGCGCGAATTGGTTGCGTTTCAGTTTTGCATAGCCGGGTTTGTCGCCGAGCGTCGCGACGCGAATCCAGATGCGCTTCGGGTTGGGGATGTCGCCTAACCGGCGTTTTTTACCGCCGATCCAAACCAAAGCGTCGCGACCGAATCCTTCGGCCCAACAGTGGTTGAAACAAAGGTGCGTTGCAATTCGATCACGCACCCGATCGTCATCAACCCGCAAAGTCAGCTTGTACGCAACATGATCTTGCTTGGCCTGGAACGTAACCCGCAAAGACGCCTTCGGTTTGTCGCTTTCGTAGACAAGCGCGCAACTGCGATCACCTTTGCGTTCCCAGCGGTGCCGCTTCCAGCCATCGCGCGGAAAATAGGGCATGCTGTCCGTTAATGACCTCATCCGGCCTTCAACGTCCAACGCCCACCGCGCGTTGGGCGCGCCGTCCCATTCGATGACCAGGGTCTCCTGGCGATAGCGATCCAAGCGCCGGCGATACGACTCGCTCTGGTCGAGCTTCTTGACATATTGCGACGCGTCTTTGATCCCCTCTTTCAAAAGTCGTCGCCATGTTCGATCGATGGGCAGCGGTTCGCGTCCCGTCTTTGCCTTGAGATGCGGATAGGGGATCACGCGGATTGATTGGCGAATGTTACCTTTTACAGGACGATTCTTTTTCGAGCGAACTTTGGCGATGAAAATACTATTGTTACTGCCGTGTTTTTCGCATTTCGTGGGATCGGTCGCATGCTTTCCGATCGACTGCATCCATTCGGCAACCGTGACCCAGCTTTCGTGTTCGCTGATTTTGGTCACGCCAAAATTGCCCAACCGCGCGCCTCGTTCGGGAACCAGAATGCGCTCGGTGCTGCGTACGACGCGAAGTGTTTCAGGGTTAAAGCGTGCGATGAACAACGGAGCCCGGTGGCGGAAAACGTGATCGTTTTTTGCACCGCGACGCGTGTAAACGAGGTACAGACGCTTGCCGAGTGTCAACCAGTGCGTCTGCGTGTTGTAGCTGCCAAGTAACTTGCCGTCGTCAAACGTCAGCCGCCGCGGCATATCAAAGTGCAAGCCGTCTTTGCCGGACGTGACATAGTTGTGATCGTCGTTGCGGAGCGTCATCAGATATCGACTGCCGTGCCGAACGAGCGACGGCTCGGAGAATCCGCGGCTCGTCTTCATCGTGAATGTGTCGCCGTGCTCGATGTACTTCAGCGTCTTGCCGTCGAACGAACACCTCATGACAAACGACACTTCCTGGGCTGTAAATCGGCCACGCGCTGTCTTACGTATTTGGGCGTACGAGGGAAGTAAGATGTCGCCGTTCTTCAGGTCCACTCGTTGTGTGCTTCCGGCGCCGTCCATGAAGAACAATTCCTTGTCGGGCGTCTTCAGCGTTCGAAACGGCGACCAGCGGCGCGTCTTCGGATCATAGACGCTGTACCCGGTGTCGCGCGGACGCGGATGCGGGGCAAGATTATCGTTGAGGTACCTGACCGTGTGACCCGTTCCCAGCAGCGTCCGGGTCTTCGCGTGCCATGTGGGCCAGAAGTCGCAGATCCCTTCTTCGATTCCACCGGGTCTTTTGCGTCGGCCGAACGCCGCAGCCTGACTGATCGGTTTTCGTAACCAGGTCTTTCCACCGTCGTCGCTGCGCAACTCATGGATCGGGTAATAAACATCCGAGCCGCTGATGCGCAACTCGTGCATCGTCAACACAACGGAAAATGGTTTGCCGGAGGAGCGAACCAGACCGGTTCGGGTATGAACCCAGCACGTCTTACGGTCGTATCCGCTTCGAGCCGTTTGAAGTTAACACAGTGCTGGCAGTCCGCCAATTTTCAACCACCCGGATGCAAATTCTCCGCGGATATCTCACCCCGGAGACCCTTTTAGGGGGGCCAGATTTTACGCACCGGCCAGGAGCAGGCTAATGAAATGATAAAATGATAAATGATAGGAAATTTGATTTCCGCTTTGGGACGTTTTCCGTGATGAAAGTGGTCGAGCGTGCCACAAGAAACCGGCTCACCGGTGAGCAAAGCACGCCTCGAACGTCCTGGGCGCAAACCGTCCCCGAGTTCGACCCATGCCGGTTCCTAGAAGGTGGCCAGAAACGCGTCGATATCGACGTAATCGAGTTCGTGGACCAACTCATCCACGTCGGGTGGCGCCCTCGGTGCCGAGGACTGCCACAGCCCGATTGAAGTTGACCCGTACCAATCATTACGGATTGTCCACGGGGTCTGGGAGATCGTGGGCGATCATCATGTTTTCGAGCTGCCGGACTTTGATGGCGAACTCGTACCTCAAATAGACGGTCAGCTCGGTGCGGAATATACGATACCGCTTTCGGCCGATCTCAATCCGCTATCCGGTGGTAAATTTCAGACGCCACCCTATTTAGCCCATGACTTTTTTACGCTAACGGAGCCCGTATCATTCATTGGTGAATGGGACAATTACGACTTTCACGCGGACCTTGCCGATTCGGCGGTATTTAGCCAAGAAAGTTCGGGTGCAATTCTGTCTCCAATCGTGGTGAACCCGGGCAATGACCAGATTGATTGGCGATTCTATGTTTACACCGACTTCAATTTGTTCTCGGCCAACTTCGCCCCTGACGGGCAGCCCCTCGCCGCTTCGCACGTGGCCGTTGGGCGCGTAGGTGATTATCACCCAAGCGGCTAACGACAACCGGCTAAGGCGCGGAGGTGACGCATCCCTGAAAGAGGCTTGTGTGTCAAGTAGTCGTTTTCCTGGTTTTCCTTGGGGTCAGCGCGCTCCTTGAGCGGCCACAGGCGGCTCCTGTGTTTCTGAAGGATCGAGGTAGGAATTGTGATTGCGTCTGATTGTCTACGGTTCTTTCTCGGGTTCGTTCGCAACGTTCTTTTCGCGTCCGATTGCACCCCAAAACATCCCTTCGTGGATCCTGCTCCTGCATGTGAGGAGTCACCCGACTGGTTGTCGGCACTCAAATATTCGTTCTGCGACCGTCCTGCGCGCCATGGTTCGTCTCAATCACACCGACGTCATCGTGCGTTGGCAAAACCAAACGCCGAGATCCAGTGCGTACACTCAGACTGAACCAAGGGCACTCTACCGTTCAATCTTTGATGCTGTGCGAGACATGCTACACGACGAGGCCTTTGAGGGCCACGACCAGGTTATGGCTCGGTACTTGAAACCCGACTTACTCATACTTGATGACATGGGAATAAAACAGCTCCCGAAACGAAGCGGTGAGTATCTCTTCGAGGTAATCATGCGACGGCACGGACTGAGAAGTACCATGATGACCAGCAACCGCCCGTTTGAAGATTGGGGCAAACTTATTGGGGACGTGCCCGCGGCAACCGCGATTTTGGACCGGTTACTGGAGAATGCCGAGGTCATCCAGATCACCGGAAAAAGCTATCGGCTGAGGGGCAAGACGGGCAGCAAAGAAAAATAGCAAAAAATCTCAGTCACTCGTGACCGCCGAGGTTAGCAAGACCCGGTTTCTGGCGGCGGGCAGTTCCACCGCCGCCGCTAACGCGATGGGTGGTAACTACGGGAGGTCGATGGCTCAGCCGTAGTTTCCGAACGTCCGTTTCTACGGGCGGGCAGAGGCACCGCCAGCAGTTAAGAAGCTGATGTTCGTGACCAAGGTCGGTTCGACCTTAGTCGCGAACGACCGCACGCAGGCCGCCAAGCATTGACCGGCGCGATCAATTTGACTACGCTTTTCGCCGCTTGGAACCGAGCGTAGCCTGCGCCAAGCAGATTAACGCAGCCGTTGTAAAGAACCATTTTCAGTGCTGAGAAAAACCATAACGCTGATCCAGTCACCACAACGGTCACTTGAGGATCTTAATTCGAACGTTCTTAAAGTGCACCACCATCCCCGGATCGTGCAGTTGCAGCTGAATCATTCCCTTATGCAAGCGGCGTTCTAATTTGAGATGTTCGGTGAACTCGGAAGAGGGCTTGCCGTTGATCGCGAACTTGAAATTGTTGCCCTTCGCGATGACGTGTATATCGTTCCAATCGCCTTTGCGAATGTCGTTGCGAGTGACGGCGCCTTTAATCTTGGTCAGCGTGGGACGGTCGTTTTCGTCAATCACCAGTCGGTCACCGCGAAAGCAGGCGTGCTCCACTCGGCCCGGCGTATGGAAGTCCCATGCTCCCAATACCTGTTTGCCAATGCCGACATGGCCGATATCGGCGTGATAACCCTGGAATCCTCGGGTCCCCGTTTCGTCTTTGCGAGCACGTATGTTCACTCCGCTATTGCCTTCCCCCAAGAATCGATAACTCAATTTGAGTTCGAAGTCTGCGATCTCTTTCTGGTTGTAGACCAAATAGCTGCGCCCTTTAGCTCCTTCCCCGACGATCATTCCATCGTGTGCGCTCCATGCATTTGCCGCTTCGGCCGGCATGACCGTCCATCCCTTCAACGTCTTGCCGTCGAAGATGGAGACAAAACCCGGTTCGAGTTTCGTTTTCGTTTTGGCATCGTCGGCGGTAACGCCCATTGAAGCGGCAAACGCAATTACCAGCATGATGCTTGTGGTCCAGATTAGACGTCTTGGGCAAATTTTCACTTGAATTCTCCCACTACTTTAGTTGACCAAGTTCTGAAAGGTAGCGAATGAGGTCCAACAACTGCGACTGTGTGAGCACCGAGGTCAGTCCTATGGGCATTGGACTGCCGGCGGTCTGCGTTTCCTCGATGTTCTCTCTCTTGATCAGGAGGGTTTCATGACTGTCGAGCTTTTGGATGAGCACGTCTCCAGAGGCTTGGCTCGCCTTGGTATGACGCTCGTACCCCTGGTGTATCTTGCCGCTGTCAGTAAGGACCTGGACGACCGTGTAGCCTTCCTTGATTTGCCGGTTGGGCCACAGCAGCTCTTCGACGATCCGCTCGGCAGACAGTGTTGTGCCAATCGCAGTCAAGTCGGGCGCGGTGACGCCGCCGACCTTGTGGCAAGAGGTGCAGGCAAGGGAGTTGAACAGCAGGGCCCCCTCATTGGCGTTGCCTTGCTTTCTAGCGTCGGACGCTACTTGCTGAACATACGCTTCGTTGTAGTCGGGTGTCTCTATCCGGGCGCCCATGGATTGGCTCAGCACGTCGAACAATATCTTGTCGGATCTTCCGGTCGCGAAGAGGGCCCTCACTAGTTGTTTTGCGGCGGCCGGTTCGAGCTGCGCGGTCTGAAGCGCGAAGGCCAAGGCTTCGACGCCGCCCGGGTGATTCAGGAAGGCCAAAACGACGGCGCTCGCATTGGATGATTGGACTTCCGACGGGCCGCGGGCGAACAGGTCGGCCGCATGGCGTGCAGCGGCCTCGGCATCGACGTCGACGAGCGACCTGACAGCGGCGGCGCGGAGGGCTGGCGGGTTGGGTGCCTGGGCGTACGCCGCAAGGATGTCGCGACAACTCGGTTCTTGCATGTCGACCAGGGCGCCGAACGCGGCGGAGCGTACTTGCACGGGCAGCTG
>Ga0310121_10006223_pt1 | contig 10034 bp, 6 predicted proteins | sample CB27_Tmax_986_MG_FD_203504 | JGI IMG/M metagenome (GOLD analysis project Ga0310121, IMG submission 203504) | Marine microbial communities from Western Arctic Ocean, Canada - CB27_Tmax_986 | ecosystem: Environmental > Aquatic > Marine > Oceanic | place: Canada: Western Arctic Ocean | collected... | reverse complement strand
TTTGGCTTTTAACAATTTCCCTTTCTCTTTCTTCAGCAATGATTTCATCATATATTTCTGCAATATCTTCTGATTTAGGAGATAGCTCTTCAAAAATTAATTCAGCTGTTTCATCATCAATTACTTTATCTTTTTTAGATAATTCAAAACCGAGCTCAATGATTTTTTCTTTGAGCTCTTTTTGAGAAATCTCTAGTTTTTCTGCTAGATCAGCGATTTTTGTGGACATAATGCTAATAAACAATAAAGAGCCTTTGCAGTCTACGAAAAAAACGTTTTAATGTAAAGCAAATAACTATAAAGTACAGGTATGGAAATTTTATTATCAATACTTGGATTTGTAATTCTTTCTGCCCTCGTTTTCTTGATTGTTACTATCAAAAAACCTCAAGAAAATGATGCAGAAAGCAAGATGGTTTTTGAATATATAGAATCTTTAAGGAAAGAAATTAGAGAAACAAATCAAGAAAGTAGGCAAGAAACTCAAGTTAAACTAGATAAAATACATGATAGGGTAGCTAAAGGTCTTGAAAGTTCATCAAACACTTTACAAAAACAATTCTCAGAAAGTGCTAAGATGATCAAGGAAATCACTACAGAGTTATCAAAAGTAAAAAATACGAATACTCAGATTCTTGGCTTTTCAGAAAAACTTCAAAGTCTAGAAAATATACTTAAAAACCCAAAAAGAAGAGGTATTTTAGGTGAGTATTTTTTAGAAACACTTCTCAGTGATGTATTACAGCCAAATCAGTATAAAATGCAGTACCAATTTAATGATGGAGAAATTGTTGATGCTGCAATATTTTTCAACGAAAAAATCATCCCTATTGATGCTAAGTTTTCTTTAGAAAAATATAACATGATTATGGAAGAACAAGACTCAGACAAAAGGGATCGCTTAGAAAAAGAATTCAAACAAGATATAAAAAATCGTATTGATGAAACTGCGAAATATATTAAACCAAATGAAAATACTACAGATTTTGCTTTCATGTTTATTCCTGCCGAAGGTATTTATTATAATCTTTTAATCTATAAAGTTGGGAATCTTGATGTTAACTCACATGATTTAATAGAATACGCCTTCAGAAAACACGTAATTATTGTTTCTCCGACATCGTTTTTTGCTTATCTAGAAACAGTTTTGCAAGGTCTAAAGGCATTGAAGATGGAAGACTCTATTAAAGAAATTGTTAAAAAAGTAGGGGATTTAGGAAGACATTTAAATAGCTATGAAACTTATCTAGAAAAAATGGGGAAGAATCTAGGTACAACGGTAAATATGTATAATTCAGCATATAAAGAATTTAATAAGATTGATAAAGATGTTTATAAAATTACCGAAGGTGATAAAGGAGGTGAAGTAGAGCCTCTTTTAGTGGACAAACCCTTAATTGAAGGATAAAATAAGAGCCAAATTATAGTTTTTCAACAATTTTAACCAAAGATATATGGACTCAAATAAAAAAACACTATTAACATTAGGGCTAGTGGCTGTAATTGTTATTGCCTTTGCTTACAAAACTGATAATGAATCTCTTTATAAAGGACAACTCTTAGATCCAGGTGTTGGTTCTTCATCTGATGAAAAATCTGATCTTACTTGTACTATTGATGCCAGTAAATCAGATACTGGAGAAGTAACAGTTGATATATCAATCATAAATCTTGGACCAGGAGGTGTAGATGGAAGTACGCCATTTAAATATGCAGTTTATATAAATGAACAAGAAGTTTTTTCTAATACAGATTCATATAGTGTAATGGAAGCTGGTGATGTTTTTCAGTTTTACTACCCAATATCAAAAGCAGTTTATCAATATGAAGACACTGGTGTAGTTAAATGTGCAGTTGATATTGATTCTAATGTAGATGAAGCAAACGAAGATAATAATACTGACACAGGAACTTATTGAGCCGGACAAATTGGTTTGAAGTCACAAAACCCACAATGAAATCCTGGATTAGGGTTAAATTGTGAACTCTGCATTTGTTGAATCAAATCGAGGATTTCTTTATCTAAATTTGCTAAATCTGCCTCAGTCCTACTTGTAGAGATTTTTTTATTATTTTCTAAATAGTAGAGGCTGAGTTTAGACACCGGTAGCTTAAGAACATCTCGACAAGCTAAAGCATATATTGATAACTGGAGATCCTTATCAAGCTTCATATCTTCTCTAAAACGACCGGTTTTATAATCGATAACTTCATAGCTTCCATCAGGGAGCTTGTCGATTCTATCGATTCGGCCATTTATTAAATGTTCACCAATTTTAATGTTGAAAGGTTTTTCTAAATAAGCAGGAACAATCCAGGGCTTGGAATTCTTATCATAGAATTCTTTTAGAAGCTCAAAGCCTTTTTTCTTACGTGTTTCTTCATGCTCAATGCTGTCATAACCATATGGCATCCAGTTTTTCTCATAAAGTTTTTCTAAAAGCTCTAAGCTAACTGATTCACCTCTTTTTAAGTATTTATAAAATTCATTCAAAGTATTGTGAACACTAGATCCAAAATTGGCAGCATGTGAGTAAGGAGCTGGGATATTCATCAAATATCTATAGTTGTACTTTAAAGCACATGTCTGAAAAGTGCTGAATTGGCTGTAGCTAAGCCTTTTCTTGTTAAATCTTGGTAGGTCAAAAATTGCTTCTTTGGCCTCTCTAAATTGTTTTAATTGACTAATAGCATCTTCACTTTCCTCATGAGAAAAGTTTTTAACATATTCCGATATTTCTTCTATAAAAGGGGACATTTTCCACTTCTTGCTCCCTTCATATTGTGCACTATAAGTGATGAAAAGTTTTTTTCGTGCTCTAGTCATGGCTACATAAAAAAGTCTTCGTTCTTCTTGTATATGAAAGTCACCCTCAGGGTAAATTTCATTGGTTAACTCCTCAGGAACCGAGAAAGGATCAGAACGTCTGCTAGAAGGGAATCTTTGTTTTACTGCATTCACAATAAAAACATTATCAAATTCAAGGCCCTTAGAACCATGAGCTGTTAGAATTTGTACAGAATTTCTATCTGTGAAACTATCTACTGCAAAAACTGCATTGGCTTCTTCAAGCAAATTGAGATATTGAACAAAATCTAAAATGGTATTTGTTTCATTTTCTCTTTCAAACTTACTAACTTGCTTAGCAAACTCATTAATATTTTCAATTTCTTCCAGTTTATCTTGATCTATTAACCCTCTTAAATGTCCAGATTTATCTAAAAATCTGCTTATAACTAGGCCAACTGAGTTCTTTTTTGAGAATTCAATTAAATCATCAAGTAAAATTTTTAATTTTTCTTTTCCACCTTCTAAACCAGGTATTGTGCGTGTGCTATCTTCATTTTTTAATTTGTGATACAGGGAATCTCCAGATTTATTTAAAAGATCCAAAATTGAGGCCATTGGAATATCGAAAACCTCCATTTTAAGTAATCTTAGCATGTTAATATCGTCTTTAGGGTTAGCTAAAACTTTAGTTAATGAAATTAGATCTTTAATTTCTTCTAAATTAAACAAACCTTTCGGATTTTTTACTTGATAGGGGATCCCCAGAGCCTTTAATTCCTCGATAAAAGCATGAGCATGGCTATTAGCTCTTATTAAGATGGCAAAATCACTAAATTCTTTAGATTCTTTCTTAGCAATTTCTTTTATTTGATTTGCCACAAATTTTGCTTCTTCTATAAAATTTGGGAAATTATGTACTTCTACATCATGATTTTCTTCAATTTGGCATTCCAGTTTTTTATTAATTCCTTCTTTTAATTCTAAACGGTCAGGATTATTATTTTGAATTAGCTGATAAGAAGCATCTAAAATACTTTTATTACTTCTGTAATTTTTACTTAAAACAATTTTCTTAGCATTCGGAAAATGTTTTTCAAATTGCAGTATATTAGATAAGCTTGCTCCTCTCCATTTATAAATACTTTGATCGTCATCACCAACCACGCTTATATTTTTGTGTTTCTTGGCTAGCTTTAAAACAAGCTGAAATTGGGCAAAATTTGTGTCTTGAAATTCATCTACAAGGATGTATTTATATTTTTTTCGATATTTTTCTAGACAAGATTTCCTTTTCTCCAAAAGTTTATTGGCATAAAAGCTTAAATCTCCAAAATCTAAATAATTGTTTTCAAGCAGAATTTTTTGATATTTTTTGTATGCATTTGCTAGTTCTCTCATTTTCTCACCTTCTTCACCTTCAATTTTACTAGCAAAATTAATATAATCATTTGCTTCAACCATCTCATCTTTTAATTTTGAAAAATGATTTAAAAGAGCATAAATAAATCTATTAGGATTGCCCAAAGGTCTGTAATAATCTAGTTCAAAATTAAATATATTTTTTTTGAAAAAGAACCATTGTTCCACTTGTGAAAGTATTTTGTAGCCGGGATCAATGCCAATTTCTAAGCCAGATTCTCTAAGGATTTGATCTGAAAAAGCATGAAAGGTTTTAATAGCCATTTCTTCATAGCCAAGTGGCATTTTAAGGTCAATTCTTCCTACCATTTCATTTGCAGCCTTTTCGGTAAAAGTTAGAGCCAGAATTTCATTAGATTTTAGCTCTTTTTCTTGTATTAAATTCAAAATTCTAGAAGTAATAACTCGAGTTTTTCCAGTACCAGCTCCAGCAATTATTAAAAGTGGACCTTCACCATATTTTACAGCTGTATCTTGCTCTACATTTAATTTCATCATGGCAAGATAATACTATAGGGATAGATAAAAAAAAAGACACAAGAGCTAAGAATTCCCTTGTGTCTTTTAATATTTTTATTGCTTTATGCCGCTTCTTCTTCTTTAGTTTCAGCTTCTTCTTCTTTAGTTTCAGCTTCTTCTTCTTTAGTTTCAGCTTCTTCTTCTTTCGCTTCTTCAGCCGCTACTTCTTCTTTAGTTTCAGCTTCTTCTTCTTTAGTTTCAGCTTCTTCTTCTTTCGCTTCTTCAGCCGCTACTTCTTCTTTAGTTTCAGCTACTTCTTTAGTTTCAGCTACTTCTTTAGTTTCAGCTACTTCTTTAGTTTCTTCAGCCGCTACTTCTTCTTTAGCTTTCGATTTTTTCTCAGATTTAGCAGTCATAGCATTAATTGAAAGACCAACTCTATGTTCATTTGGATCAATATTAATGATTTTTGCTTCTATTGTGTCTCCAACCTTCAAAACTTCTGAAGGATCACTTATCTCAGTTTCAGAGATTTCACTTACATGAATTAAACCATTAATTTCATCATCTAGTTTTACAAAAGCACCAAAAGGCGTGATTCGATTTATTTCACCTTTAATCACATTGCCAACTTTATATTTTTTAGTTGCTTCAACCCATGGATCTGGAGTAAGTCTTTTCATTGATAAGCTAATTTTGTCATTTTCCTTACCAATAACTAAAACATCAAGTTTATCTCCTAATTTTCCATGGTTGTTAGGATCTTTTACATGTCCCCAAGCAATTTCTGAAATATGTACTAGTCCTTCTAGTCCATCAAAAGTAACGAAAATACCAAAGTTTACAATACCACTAATTTTACCTTTTATTTTTTGACCAACTTCTAGTTTTTCTAAAGCAGAATCTCTTTCTTCTAGTTCTGCAGCTCTTTCAGATAGTATTAATTTTCCACTTTCTTTGTCTAAGTTTAGTATTTTTACGAGTAAAGGAACGCCAATTAGTTTTTGCAATCTTACTAAAATTTGACCACTATCTGCACCATTTACACGTGGATAGTGTAGAGGTGCCAATTGAGATACAGGAATAAATCCTTTAATACCATCTATATTCAGTAGAAGACCACCTTTATTAGCTTCACTGGCAGTTACTGTAATAGCTTCATTATTATCATAAGAATGGATAAACCTTTCCCATGTTTTTTGTTGACTAGCTTTTCGAAGTGATAAAACAGCTAAGCCATCTTCATTTTCTTCATCTAATATATAAGTAGTTACTTGATCTCCAAGTTGTAGGGTTTTAACTGTCCCTGCACTATCATGAGCTTCTTTACCACTGATAATACCAGTAGTAATTCCTCCTAAATCAACTAAAATTCTATTGTTTTGAATTTGAATTACTTTACCATCAATAAATTCACCAGGTTTAGGTAAAACAATATCTCCAGCAGCATTTAATAATTGTTCCATTATAGAACTTGAGGCATTACTTGTAACCATAGACTTACTTAGCAAGATGTCTTAATAATAAAAGCTTAATTAAGATAACCTTATCTTGCTAATAAAATAGATTTATTAATTAAGCCTTTGGAGTATATTTTATCTTTTCAGCTTTAGTCAAGCTATTTCTTTTTAACTAAGTCTAATTCATTTCCTTTCTTAGCAATTTTAATTGTATCGCCATCCTTAAATTCACCATCTAAATACTTCATTGTTAAAGGGTCTTCTATATATTCTTGTATAGCTCTTCTTACAGGTCTTGCTCCATATTTAGGATCATAACCTTTTTGAGCAAGGATATCCAAAGCGCCAGGGCTTATTGATATTTTTAAATTTTTAGTTTTTAGACGTTCTTGAAGGTAACCAATATGTAATTTAACAATTTCTTTGATATCGTCATTTGTAAGAGCTTGAAATACAATAGTTTTATCAATTCTGTTCAAGAATTCAGGGCGGAAATGGTCTTTAAGATCTTGAAGTATGTCTTCTTTTATAGCTTCAAAATCTTCTTCAGCTTTTTCAATTTCATCATGTTTATTTGAAAATCCAATTGGAGCTGCTTTCTCAGTAAGTTTTTTAGCTCCAATATTAGAAGTTAGTACGATTACAGTATTTTTAAAGTCTACTTTTCGTCCTTTTGCATCACTTAATTCACCATCTTCTAATATCTGTAATAAAAGATTGAAAACATCTGTATGTGCTTTTTCAATTTCATCAAATAGGATAACACTATATGGTTTTCTTCTTACAGCTTCAGTTAATTGACCACCATCATCATAACCAACATAACCAGCTGTAGCACCTATTAACCTTGAAGTATTATGTCTTTCCATGAATTCACTCATATCAATTTTTATAAGTGCATTAGCATCACTATAAACTTCTTCAGCAATAGCTTTTACAAGCTCAGTTTTTCCTACACCAGTTGGTCCCATGAATATAAATGAACCAATTGGTCGTTTTGCATCAGCAAAACCTACTCTAGATCTTCGTATAGCTTTAGATATTGTTGTTACAGCTTCGTCTTGACCAATGATTCTCTTTTTTAATGCTTTTTCAAGGTTTTGTAACTTAGAAACGTCATCTTTCAGTAGTCTTGTAACAGGTACTCCTGTCATTGATGCAACAACAGCAGCTATATGATCGGTTTCTAATTTTTCACGTTTAGATCTAGGAGTTTTAATGAATTTTTGTTCATCGATTTTTTTGATTAATTCAAGCTCTTCATTTCGTAGTTCTGCAGCTTTTTCATAGTCTTGTCTTGAAACACAATCTTCTTTTTTCTTAATTGTAGCATTTAATTTTCTTTGTAATTTTTTAATTTTATCGTTATTTATTTTAGATTTTATTCGTTTTTTTGCAGCTGCTTCATCAATTAAATCAATTGCTTTATCTGGTAAAAATCGATCATTAATATATCGTTTTGATAAATGAACTGCTGATTCCAAGGCTTCATTAGTAATCAAAAGGTTGTGATGATCTTCAAATGCTTCACGAATACCATGTAGCATTTCCATAGTTTCTGATTCGGTTGGTTCTTCAACCATTACAGGCTGAAAACGTCTTTCTAAAGCAGCATCTTTTTCAACATTTTTTCTATATTCAGTAGTAGTAGTAGCACCAAGTACTTGAATTTTTCCTCTTGATAGTGCTGGTTTTAATATGTTAGCAGCATCTAGGCTACCTTCAGCACTACCAGCTCCTACCACAGTATGGAATTCATCAATAAATAAAATTACATTATCTTGAGATGAAGCTTCTTCGATGATTTGTTTAATTCTCTCCTCAAATTCACCTCTATATTTAGTACCTGCAACAATAGAAGCCATAGAAATAGATAATAGTTTTTTATCAAGCATATTTTCTGGAACGTCTTCTTTAGAAATAGCATGAGCAAGACCTTCGGCTACTGCGGTTTTTCCTACACCTGATTCTCCAATTAAAACTGGATTATTTTTTGTTTTTCTAGAAAGAATGCTAATCACTCTCTCAATTTCAAGTTTTCTTCCAATTACTGGGTCAATTTTGCCATTTCTAGCTTCTTCAACTAAATCAGTTGAAAAATAGTCTAAAGCAGGAGTTTCAGTTTTTTTCTTGCCTTGTTTTTTCTTGTCTTTATAGGTCTCTGCATCATTGTTTGCAAAAGGTTCTTTTGGTTGATTTGATAAAACCCCTTGTAATCCAGTTAAGAAAAACTCAATAGGATTCATCATTTGAGGTGTTTTAGGGTTTTGATTTGATATTTCATTATCAGCACCTTCTTTATTATGTTGAAAACCTTTAGCTCTTTCAAAAATTTCAATAATTTTATCTTTAATGTCATTAGGTGAAACCTTCATGTTCTCTAAAATAACAGTTGCAGCTGTATTGTTTTGAGAAATTAAAGAATATAGTAAATGTTCAGTTCCTACAAAAGAATGACCATATTCATGAGCAACTTTTACAGCTGTTTCTATTATTTCTTTAGCAAAACCACTTAATCCACCTGGCTCATCAGCTTTTTGAGGAGTACTGCTTCTTCCAACAGTTTTAAGTACTAAATAAACATTATCTAAAGACACACCAAAATTAAGTAATATAGATGAACCTAAAGAATTCTCTTGAGATAAGATCCCTATTAGAATGTGTTCAGTTCCTACATAGCTTAATTTAGCTTCTTTTGCCTTTTCTTGAGCTACCATTAAAGACCTCTTTGCCTCCTTTGTGAACTTATTGAATTGACTAAAATCTGTCATGCTAGGTTTTGTTAATTTTTATTTATCAAACAATTTTATCATAAAACTGATGGACATAGAATAGATTTTATCTATTTAAACTTTACTCAGGTATATATAATGCTTTAGCAAACATTTTAGCACTCACAATTATAGAGTGCTAAGGGATTGAAGTCAAATATTTAACTAATAATAAAAGCGCCATTCATGCTCAAGGCCTTTACTAAGTCCAATACGTTTTGAAGATTTTATCTCAGGAATTTGAAAACCTCTGTCTTGAATATAGAAATCTTTAGAGTTACAAAGGTCAATTTCATTATTTTCCATATTTATCTCTAGTGTTTTACATAATTTGCCTGGACCATCAAGTTTAGGTTCAGATTTAAAGCCAGAAATAGCTTTAAGAGCCCTTATTAAAACAGCAGAGCCATTTCCTTCTTCTTCTGTAACTACATTAAAACAATGGTACATACCATAAATAAGATATACATAACTATAACCAGGAGGGCCAAACATCACTTTTGTGCGTTTAGTTATACCATTGTGGGCATGGCAGGCTGGGTCTATACCGCCACCAACATAGGCTTCAACTTCATTAATTTGTCCAACAAAATCACCTTTTATTAAATACTTTCCTAAAAGATTTTTAGCTACTTCAGTAGTTGCTTGATTAAAAAAAGATCTATTGAGTTTATTCATCTTCAATAGTAGTAATACTAGCCGCCATAGTTATAAGAACATCATAAAGTTCTTTAGAATGTAATGCATATAGTCTAAAAGTATGACCACCTATAGATCTATAAGCAAAATATTGGTCACCAACAAGGTTTCCGGTTATTTCAAGGTCATCAATCATAATTGTTTCACCACTAGGGATATCACTTGAGATTATATCAAGCCCCAAAACTTCATTGCTTAAGTCCTCTTCTAGTGGTCCTTCACTAAAGGCATAATGGTGTAAAACATCACCTGCACTACCAGATGAGCCTGCATAATACCAATCATCAGGCATTAATGCGCTAAAGGAATACAGAGCACTTTCAAAAGGTGTATATTCGTGATAGATAGAGCTTGTTTCGTATAGTATTTCTCCTGTTTCTTCGTCAATAGTTTCAGTAACTGTCGATTGTACAAGTTCATCATCTTCAGTTGTTT
>Ga0310121_10006222_pt1 | contig 10034 bp, 12 predicted proteins | sample CB27_Tmax_986_MG_FD_203504 | JGI IMG/M metagenome (GOLD analysis project Ga0310121, IMG submission 203504) | Marine microbial communities from Western Arctic Ocean, Canada - CB27_Tmax_986 | ecosystem: Environmental > Aquatic > Marine > Oceanic | place: Canada: Western Arctic Ocean | collected... | reverse complement strand
ATTGCCCACGGAGCGGACCTTGCCTTCGTGTTGCAGCAGGTTCTCTTCGCCGGGACGTTCATCTTCAACGTCATCGGCCGCTGCTCCCTTGACGGCTTTCTTGCTCAGCTCGATGACCCTGGCCACCAGATTGCCCTCAGCGTTCTCGGTGGAGCTGACCTTCAACTTCTGGCCACGTCCCAGCTCCGAGGCGCCGGACAGACCGATGAACCGGGTAGCGCCGTCGATCAGTACGGGAGTATTGCCGGTGTAAACACCGAAGGCCCGGGGAGGGAAGCCGACGCCGAACTCTAGAACTTTTACGCCCATGGCGCGGGCGGTGGCGAAATGCCCACACTCGTGGATGACCACCAAGATTATGAGCAGTGGCACCAGCGTGCCGATGGCTATGAGAACGGTTTCCATAAATATCTACTGTATAAGATTACGGCCCGAAGGCTGTAAAAGATTGCTAATTATTGGTGAGTTCGACCGTTCGTCCCGTTGCCCAGCGGTCCGCTTCCAAGAAATCCTCGGCCTTGTCGCCCGGCAGAGAATCGTGCTCGGACAGCACCCGGTCAATCACCTTTGGGATGTCGGTGAACCCAATCTTAAAGTCTAGGAATGCCTGAACCGCCACTTCGTCGGCTGCGCTCAGCACCGCGGGATAGGTGCCGCCCTTCTTTGCCGCCGAGACGGCCAGGTCGAAGCAGGGGTAGCGGGCCGAATCCAAGGGGTCAAAGGTCAGGGAATGGGATTTCTTGGTGTCCAGTCTGGGTATCATGGCGTTGGGCAGCCGTTTCGGGTAGAACAGCGCATACTGGATGGGCAACCGCATGTCCGGCGGTCCCATCTGGGCCTTGACCGAGCCGTCGCTGAACTCGACCATTGAATGTATCATGCTTTGTGGGTGCACCACTACTTCAATCCTGTCCCAGGGCACGCTGAACAACCAATGCGTCTCGATCACTTCAAAGGCCTTATTCATCAGCGTAGCAGAGTCTATCGTTATTTTCTTGCCCATCTTCCAGGTTGGATGTTGCAGGGCACGTTCCGGTGTGGCTCCCGCCATTTCCTCGATGGGTGTGGTGCGGAACGGCCCTCCAGAGGCGGTTATGAGTAATCTGAGTATCTCGTTGTCCTCGCCCCTCAGGCATTGCCAGATGGCGCTGGGCTCGCTGTCCACCGGCAGCACCTCGCCACCGTAGCGCGAGGCGTACTCCTTGATTAGCCCGCCGGCCATTACGATGGGCTCTTTGTTGGATAAAGCCACGGACTTGCCGGATTTGAGGGCGTTCAGGGTTGGCACCAAGCCCACGCTGCCCATGAGCGCTACCATCACTTGGTCCACGTTTTCCAGACAGACCATGTCTTCCATGGCGGTAAATTCGGGGGAATATCCCGGCCCGGAAAAGGCCTTGGCGGGCGGCTTGATGCAGTAAACGTGCTTGGGGCTGAACTCTTTCACCTGCTCCGAGAACAGGTCGACGTTGTTGCCGGCGGCCAGTCCGACCACTTCAAACTCGTCTGGGAACGCGCGGACGATGTCCAAGGTTTGGCGGCCAATGGACCCCGTAGACCCAAGTACGACGATTCTTTTCATAAGACAAACACCATTGCTAACGGGTAGGCAATATTTTTCACGGAACAAACACGGTAGCTACCAGATAATAAACAGCCGGCAAGGCAAACAAGATACTGTCCAAACGGTCCAACAGCCCGCCGTGCCCAGGGATTATACTCCCAGCGTCCTTAACGGCGGAGATTCGCTTCAACTTGGACTCCAACAAGTCTCCCCATTGGCCAACGACGCCCACCACGCCCCCGATAACCGCCTGCTGCCATGCCGGAATTCCCAGGCTTAACACCGCGCCCAGAGCCAGCGCGGCGGCGACGGCAGAGACGAACCCACCCGCGCTCCCCTCCCAGGTCTTGTAGGGACTGATGCTGGGGGCCATCGGGCGGCTTCCCACGGCGCGTCCGACCAGGAAAGCCCCTGTGTCGGTAGCGAAGGTGACCAGAATCGCAAATAAGAGCCAGCTCCGCCCCAGGTCTGCCGTACTATCTGTTACTGGCTCGACGATCCCGGAGCCGGTAATCCCCCGGAGCACTAGCACATGGGCCAAGAGGAAGCCGACGTAGAGCGGCCCGCCGATCAGATAGCAGAACCCGGCCCGAAGGCTGCGGCCAGGCGTATCGCCGCCCCTTCCGCCGCCCCTTCCATAGAATGCAATGAACCAGAGCAATGAAGCAAATGACCCGGCGGCAATAACGCCCCCGGAGATGATTAAGAAGTCATCGCGGCCTGAGGCAGCCTGGGCCCCTAAGAGCAAAGCAACCACCCAGGCGGCTCCCAGGACCACAGGCGTGGGGCTGACATTGGCCGGCGTCATCCGGTAGAGTTCCCAGATTCCAGCCACTCCCGCAGCCAAGACCAATACTGTCAGCCACGGGGCTCCGAACCAAACGGCTGCAACCAGAACGGGTATTCCAACCAACGCCGTAACCGACCGTTGGAGCAAGAACCGTTTCCTTGTCCCTACTCTTGAGCGGTTTGGGGGGCGAGGGATTGATCTTCGGGGTTGAGACCACCATAGCGGCGACGGCGGTTGCTGAAGGACTCTAGAACCTGCGCCAACTCGGCCGCGTCCAGGTCGGGCCACAGGGTGGGAGTATGGTAATACTCGCTGTAGGCGGATTGCCAGAGGAGGAAGTTACTGATGCGCTGTTCGCCCCCGGTGCGGATGATCAGGTCTGGGTCGGGGCTATGGGCGGTGAACAGATACCGGCTGAACAGATCTTCGTCAATCATTTCGGGAGTGAGCCCGTCCCTGATGATGCGCTGGACTGCTTCCAAAATCTCGGCGCGACCGCCGTAGTCGAAGGCCACGTTCAGGGTGATGCCGGTGTTTTTGCTGGTTAGAAGCTGGGCTTGGGCCACGGACTCCCGAAGGTCACTACCCAAGTTCTCAACCTTGCCCACATGGACGATACGAACGTTTTTCTCGTGGAGTTCCTGGGTCTGGCTGGCCACTGCCTCGGAGAAGATATCCATGATGCCTTCGACCTCTTCCTGAGGGCGGCCCCAGTTCTCGGTGGAGAAGGCATAGACGGTAACAAACTTCACCCCCTTTGGCTCCAAGGTCTCCAATACGCTCCGGATACGGTTTACACCGACCTCGTGACCGGCAAGGCGGGGAAGGCCCTGCTTTTGGGCCCACCGGCCGTTGCCATCCATGATAAAGGCAACGTGAACCGGAATGTTAGCGCCGTCCTCGGGCACGGGCAGGGGTGGAGTAGCCTCAACCTGCACGAAGTTATACCTGCAGTATCTCCGCCTCTTTGGCGGAACCGGTCTCGTCGATCTGTTTGGTGTGCCCCTCGGTGGTCTTCTGCAATTGTTCCTGTGCGCGCCGGTTGTCGTCCTGAGAGATCGACTTGTCCTTCTCTAGCTTCCGCAGGGTCTCGAGACCGTCGCGGCGCACGTTCCTGACGGAGACCTTGCCGTCTTCGATCTTGCGCTTCAAGATCTTGACCATCTCTTGGCGGCGTTCCTGGGATAACTTGGGAACGGGCACGGTGATTGTGGCGCCGTCATTGGACGGATTGAACCCCATCTCCGAGGTCATCAGGCTCTTTTCAATCTCCCGTAGCGACGCGGAATCCCAGGGCTGAATCATGATCGCCCGGGCGTCTGGCACGGAGATAGAAGCGATCTGTTTGAGCGGGGTCATGTTGCCGTAGTAATCGACATCGATGTTCTCCACCAATGCCGAAGTCGCCCGGCCGGTGCGCAGTTGGGTTAGGTCCCGCTTGAAGGCTTCCAGGGTGCGGTCCATCTTCTTTGATACATCAACCAGCACGGCATCCGGGGTTAAGTCGGCGTCTCCACTTTTTGGAGGCATAATCAGTCCCTCCCAGTAATAAGAGTGCCCACGGTTTGACCAGTGAGGATGTTGCCCATGGTGCCCGGTTCAAAAACGTTGAAAACCACGATAGGCAGTTTGTTGTCCATACAGAGTGAAAGGGCGGTGGAATCCATCACCGCCAGGCGCATGTTCAAGGCATCCATATAATCTAGACTGCCGAACCTAACGGCGTTGGCATTTTCATTGGGGTCGGAGTCGTAGACCCCGTCCACATTGTTCTTGGCCATGAGCAGCACGTCGGCGTTAATCTCCAGGGCTCGTAAGGCGGACGCGGTGTCGGTGGTCATAAATGGATTGCCCGTGCCGGCGGCGAAGAGCACAACCCGGCCCTTCTCCAAGTGGCGGATGGCCCGGCGGCGGATGTACGGTTCAGCCACCGCCTGCATCTGCAAGGCGCTCTGGGTTCTGACATCGATGCCCTGCTGTTCCAGGCCGTCTTGCAGGGCCAGGGCGTTGATTATGGTGGCCAGCATCCCAGCGTAGTCCGCAGTCGCACGGTCCATTCCCCTAGACTCGGCTGCTTCTCCCCTCCAGATGTTTCCTCCCCCCATGACCACGGCCATTTCCACACCCAGCCGGGCGACTTCGCCAATCTGTTCGCAGATGTAATTGACTGCTACGGGATCAATACCAAAGGCGGTCTCTCCCTTCAAAGACTCGCCGCTAATTTTCAGCATGACGCGACGATATCGAGGTTGAGCCATACGTTCAGTTTGAGCTATTCGCCGACTTCTAGCCGATTGAACCGGACCACCCGGATGTTCTCCCCGACCTTACCGGCCAACTCCCTGACCAACTCACCAACCGATGAGGAGTTGTTTTTGATGAACGGCTGCAGCATGAGGCAAATCGCCGCGGGAGCGCGGGTTTCCCCATCCTCAATCTCGTCTTGGTCGACGTAGACTGGACCCATGGCCGCCACCTGCATGGCGATGTCATGGGCCAGCTTTCGAAATTCTTCGGTCCGGGCGACGAAGTCGGTCTCGCAGCCAAGCTCGACCATGGCTCCGACACGCCCGCCGGTGTGTAGATAAGCCTCAACAACGCCTTCGTGGGTAGCCCGGCCCACGCGCTTTTCAGCGCTGGCACGTCCCGTTTCACGAAGGCTCGCGGCGGCTTTCTCCAAGTCTCCACCGACCGCTTCCAAGGCTTCTTTGCATTCCATGATTCCAGCGCCTGTCTGGTCGCGCAGGGCTCGGACGAGTTCGACTCCGACAGCCAATTATATTCTCCTAAAGCCGGCCATTGGATGGCCGTGGATTAACGAGACCAGTGGTTATTCTTCCGACTGTTTCTCCCTAGATTCTTCTAATGCAGGCTCGGGCGCAGGCTCTGCCGCTGCTTCCGGCTCAACCACTGCCTCGGCCTCAGCCACCGCAGCAACTGTCTCCGGCATTGCAGCTTCGGGGGCTTCCTGCACTTCTGCGACGGATTCGGCCACCACCGGTTCAGGAGCAGGCGCGACGGGCTCAGCTACAGCCGGTTCAGGCGCAGGCACTTCGGGCGCAACAGCGACGGGTGCGGCCACCGGGGAAATGGCCAATTCTTCCGCTACCGGTTCAGCCACCGGCGTGATCGCCGCCGCGGTCAAAGGTGCCACCTCTGCGACGGTTGCGGTGTCCAAGCCTTCCATATCCGGGAGCAAATCTTCCTCGTCGTCGTCAGGCGACACATACGCGGATAGAAACGTCGACTGGTCCACTTCGGCCATCGCTTCAATCTGCGCCTGCCGCATAGCTTCACGCTGCGCCAGACCTTCTAGGACGGCGGTGGACATGCGGTTGGTGATCAACCGGATGGAGCGGACAGCGTCATCGTTGCCCGGGATGATGTGGTCCACCTTGTTGGGGTCACAATCAGAGTCGACGATGGCGAAGATATCGATGCCTAATCGCCGGGCCTCGGCAACGCAGATGTCCTCCCGGCCGATGTCGATGACGAAGATGGCAGTGGGAACTTCGGTCATGTCCCGCATGCCGGTGAAATACTTTTCCAGCCGGGCCAAAGTGTCGCGGAGCTTAACTCCCTCTTTCTTGGGGAGGACCCGGAAGTAGCCCTGATCCCGCTTCTCCTGAAGTTCCAACATGTAGCTTATGCGGGTTCGGATAGTCTGAAAGTTGGTTAATGTGCCGCCCAGCCAACGCTGGTTGACGTAGAGCATACCGCAACGTTCGGCTTCGCTCTGTATCACCTCTTGGGCCTGCCGTTTGGTTCCCACGAACAGGACTTTTCCGCCCTGGGCCACCAGGTTCACCATCTCTTGGTAGACGTTGTTAATCATGCCCAAGGTCTGTTGGAGGTCGATGATGTGGATGCCGTTTCTTTGGGTGAAGATGTATCTCTTCATCGTGGGATTCCACCGCCGGGTCTGATGCCCGAAGTGGACTCCCGCCTCGAGAAGCGCCTTCATCGTGAGGTGTTCCCGCATTGGGGCTGGCCTGGGTTCTGGGGCTGGCCTGGGCGCCTCCGCGATTGGTGCTTCCCTGATCGGAGCTTCCCCGAGCGGCTCTGCCAGATTCTCTAGTGACTCAACCATAAGTTCTGTCTTTCCAATCTCACCGGCTAATCGAGCCGATTACGTCCGAGAGTCCACCGCAAGGGGGCGGCATGACTCGCAAAGTCCCCGATACCCGTTTCCAGTCTGACGGCTGAGCCGAAGCTGGAGGGGGCAGGTTGATGCTCGTCCGAGTATACCATAGGGCTTTTTACCGAGCAATGGAGCCAGGCTCGACCGCACACCTAGAAATTGATGGTCTAAATGAGCCGGTAGACGACGTTTATCCCGACCGCGCCCGCTACCCCAGCCGCTAGGTCGTCGGCCATGATTCCTAGGCCTCCGGGTAGCCGCTCGAATCGGCGGATCGGCCACGGCTTTAGGATGTCCAGCACACGGAACACCACGAATGCAGCCGCCAACCAAGGCAGGGTCTTGGGCAGCAGCAAACAGGTGACCCACATGCCGACGAATTCGTCCCAGACTGCCCGCTTCGGATCGTGATCGGCTTCAGTAATCAGACTCTGGCAGGCCCATATACCGGCCAAGAAACCCGACGCACAGAACAGGAAAAAGCCTGCTGAGTCCTCCTCCAACGGAGAAAATCCGTAGATCAGCACTGCCGCGAGACTGGCTACGGTGGCCGGAGCAATGGGGGCGAGCCCTATGCCCAAGCCGGTGCCCATAGCCCAGCCGATGCGGCTCAGAACAACTGTCACTAGCCGTATCCCAGTCGGTGCAGGTCATCCTCGCTCATTCCCAGGTAATGTCCGATCTCGTGCCGCAGCGTGACCTTGATCTCCCGTTCGGCCTCAGATCGGCTGGAGCAGTTGCGCAAGATGGGCTGACGGTAGATGATGATTCGGTCGGGAAACATGAGTCCTCCTCCCTCCCGCTCCGTCAAAGGAACACCGCTGTAGAGCCCAAAGAGGGTGCCCTCGCCATCGATAAGTTCCTCTTCATCGGGTCCGGGCCATTCCTCAACCGCCACATCCACGTTGTCCAGCGACTGTAGAATCTCCCTGGGCAACTCCCGGTAGGCCTGACGCACCAGACGGACGAATTCACGGTTAGGCATGTTGATCAAGCGGAGAGCCCAACCTGCTGCCTGATCTTTTTGAGGATGTCGATCTTCTGTTTGAAGAGCTCTCTCTGGTCTGCGGGCACTGGTCGAAAAGCCCAGGTCTGGGGAGAAGAGCCGAATATCTGGGTGGCATCACAGCCGATTTCTTGGCCTCTGGCTACGGCATTGCCGATACCTCCGACCGTGGAAACGTGCGCCCCAATCTTCAATCTATACCCTCCCTAGGTCATACCCCTTCGGCTTACGCCTGCTATTATCCCGAGACAGGCTTAATCCCGAGCCTGGATGGGCTGAAACCGCACCGCCAATTATACGGTAGCGCCTTCTTGGCGGTATACGGCCTTGGGAATATAATCCGCCAGTATGCGAGCCCTTTCATTAGAACAAACGGCGAAACAAACGGGCGGCCCTCCGGTTTTGGCCGTGGTCGACATCCCCACTCCTGAACCTGGACCCCGCCAGGCCTTGGTCCAAGTCACGGCCTGCGGGTTCTGCCACCACGACCGCTCGGTGATGACTGGGGTGCTCCGCCGGGGAGTTGAGCCGGGAGTGATCCTGGGACACGAGATATCCGGCGTGGTGGTGGAGACCGGGAGCGAGGTCGGCGGACTGAGGGAGGGAGACCGGGTAGTCAGCATCCTCACCGAGGCCTGTGGCCAATGTGACCGCTGCGCCAGCGGGCGGGAGCACCGGTGCCGCGAGGGCGAGGGCATCGGCCATGGCCGCGACGGCGGGTTCGCCGAGTATGCGGCGCTTTCCGAGCACAGTCTGGTCAAGGTGCCCGAGGGGGTGGACCCGGTGGGCGCTTCGCTGCTGGCCTGCCCAATGGGAGTGGCCCTCCAGGCGGTGCAAGAGACAGCTCAAATATCCCCAGGAGAAACCGTGGTTGTCACCGGCGCGGGCGGTGGTCTGGGCTCCCACGCGGTGCAGGCAGCGGCGGCGATGGGAGCACGGGTCCTGGCCGTTTCGTCTTCCCCGGAGAAGGAGAACGTACTGCGCGATCTGGGCGCCGCCGAGGTTCTGGTGGACAGCGGTCTGGACTTCGCCGAACTGGTGATGGCCCTGACTGGGGACGAGGGTGCAGACGTGGTGATCGATACCGTGGGTTCAGCCTTGTTCCCCTCAACCCTTCGAAGCTTGGCCCAGTTCGGTCGTCTGGTCTTGCTGGGGGAAATCCTGGGGCAGAGCGTCAGCTTGAATCCGGCGGAGGTTATCTTCCGCGACGCCAGAATACTCGGAGCATCGGGAGTGTCCCGGGCGATCGTAGAACAGGCCGGCCGAATGACGCTAGAGGGCATGCTGCGGCCCGTGGTGGACCTGGAACTGCCCTTGGAGCAAGCATCGGAAGCCTACCGGTTGGTGTCAGATAGAAAACCGACCGGTCGAATCGTGCTGCTGCCTGGCGCGGGGAAATCCTAGAAGTTAACCTCCGCATTAGCGGCCGATCAGATGCAGCAACGCCGTAGCCGCGGCCGCAGGCCCTCGCCGGAAAAAGCGGCCAATCTCGCCGCGGTCCCACATGACCAAGAACTGGCTGGCGATGAAGATGGAACTGTAAGATCCGACCACCGCGCCAATCGCCAACACCAACAACAACTCACGGATGCTGGCGCCCCCGATGAACAGCATGGCCAGCAACACCACCAAGGTCGTGGTGCTGGTGTTCAGCGACCGGCCCATGCTCTCCATGATGCTCAAGTTGACCATGGGCGCCAAATCCCGATCCGGATGACGCGAGACGTTCTCACGGATGCGGTCAAAGACGACGATGGTGTCGTTAACGCTGTAACCGGCCACGATCAGCAACCCCACGATGAACATCGAGTTCACTTCTAGGTTGATGACCCTGCCAAGGATCGAGAATACACCCAGGATTATGAAAAGATCATGGACTAGAGCCAATATGGCGCTGACGCCATACCGGTGCGCCTTGGGGACCCGCCGGAAGGCGTACCACACGAAGAGCATGATGAACACAGAGGCGGCAATCAGGGCGTAGAAAGCGGTCTTAACCGTTTCTTGGGCCACGATGGGAGAGACGGTGTCAAACTCAACGCGGTTCCGTTCCATCCCCAAGAACATCTCCAAGTCGCGCTCGATAATCTCTCGTTCCGATAAACCATCGCCAACCGCTTCTTCCAATATTTCCGTACGGATAAAGAAGTTGTCGCCGCCGATCTTTTGAATCAGCGCTTCGGGGTGGCCCAATTCGTCCATTCGTTCCCGAACATGGTCTTCCTCCACCGGTTGGCGAAAGGAAACGTTCATCACGGAACCACTGCTGAAGTCGATGCCCGCCTTCAGACCCGAATCCAAGGTGATCCAACCAGGCGCTGCAATCATCGAGATTAAGCCCGGAACCAGAATCAGCGTGGAGATCAGGAAGTACCAGCCGCGTTTGCTTACAACATCTAGCACTAGCGTCCTCCTCCCCGGGTTTGGACCGCCGCTTGGCTGCCGCGTTGTACCGGCTCTGGAGTGAACAGATTGATCCGTCGGCCCAGTCCGATCCAGGCCATTGCTTGCAGAAGGTTCCGGCTGACCACCA
>Ga0310121_10006221_pt1 | contig 10034 bp, 8 predicted proteins | sample CB27_Tmax_986_MG_FD_203504 | JGI IMG/M metagenome (GOLD analysis project Ga0310121, IMG submission 203504) | Marine microbial communities from Western Arctic Ocean, Canada - CB27_Tmax_986 | ecosystem: Environmental > Aquatic > Marine > Oceanic | place: Canada: Western Arctic Ocean | collected... | reverse complement strand
TGTACCAGAAACTGTGCGATCATCATACGCCCCACAAGAAGGCATTCCGGTTGACGCTGGCCCGCATTTTCGCCTCCCCTGAGTTTCTTTATCGGCTGGAACAGCGGAGGCCGGTGGTGCGATCGGAAACGGACGATGTGCCCGCTCGTCCCGCGGCTCACTCCGTGTCGGACCTCGAACTGGCCAATCGCCTCAGTTATTTTCTCTGGTCGTCGTTCCCCGACGAGCAGCTGCGCGAGGCGGCGGATCAAGGTCGATTAACCGGCGAGGATGCAGAACTTCAGCGCCAGTCGCGGCGGATGTTACAGGATTCGCGTATGCGGCGGCTGGCGATTCAATTCGCCTGTCAGTGGCTGCACATCCGCGGCTTCGATCAGCTCGAGGAAAAAAGCAGGACTCACTTTCCGAGCTTTGCGGCGCTGCAAGAGGATATGTATGAAGAGTCGATTCGGTTCTTTACGGATCTGTTCCAGAACGACGGTTCGATCCTGGACATCCTCCAGGCGGACCATGCATTCTTGAACGAGCGGCTGGCAACTCACTATGGCATCCCCGGGATGAAAAACCCGGGATGGCAACGCGTGGATGGTATTCGCGAATTTTCACGGGGCGGCATCCTCACACAGGCCACGATCCTGGCCAGACAATCGGGTGCGTCGCGAACCAACCCGATTCTGCGCGGCAATTTTATCTATGAAACCTTGCTGGGCCAGCAGCTGCCCCGTCCACCCAAGGATGTGCCCGACCTGCCGGACGACGTGCCGGAGGGACTGACCGAACGGGCGCTGATTGAACAGCACAGCTCTGACGAGGCCTGTGCAAAATGTCACGTTCACATCGACCCCTACGGGTTTGCGTTGGAAGAGTTTGACGCTATTGGACGCTTCCGTGAGGTCGACTCCCACGGTCACTCGATTGACACCAGCACGACATTGATCGACGGCACCAGGATCGAGGGGCTCGACGGTCTCCGGAATCATTTGCTGAACACCCGCCGCGACGAATTTGTCCGGCAGTTTTGCCGCAAGTTGCTGGGGTACGGACTGGGCCGGGGCGTACAGCTCTCGGACGAGCCGTTATTGGACGAAATGCTCGAGCGACTGGCGACAAACGACTACCGGTTTTCGGTAGCAGTTGAGATAATCGTGATGAGTGACCAGTTCCGGATGATTCGTGCACAAACCCAATGAAGGAATTCTTCCATGAAAAACCGCCTCTCTCGTCGAACCTTTGTGCGCGGCGTTGGTGTATCCATGGCGCTGCCGTGGCTGGAGTCGATTCCTGTTTGGGGTAATGACTCCGGTGCGGCACGCGGTGCTTCGCAGGCCCCGCTCCGGTTCGCCGCCATATTTTCCGGCAACGGGTTTCACGCTGGAAAGTGGTGGGCCAAGGGCAGCGTCAGCGAGATGGAACTGGGCGAAGTGCTCCAACCGCTCAACGATCATCGCGAGAAGTTGTTATTCGTGCGCGGTTTGTACAACGAAGAAGCGCTGAAAGGCAATATTCACAGTTCTCAGACGGGCAACCTGCTTTCCGGCGCACCGTTGGCGTCGGGTGGCGAGATTCGTTCCGGCACGAGTATCGACCAGGTGTTGGCCCAATCGTATGGCCGTGGCACCAAAGTACCCAGCCTGGTCCTGGGGTGCGAAAGGGCAAACCCCTCGGTGCAAAAGAATTACTCGATGCTCTACAGTTCGCACATTTCGTGGAGCTCGCCCACGACACCAACACCGCTGGAACTGTATCCCGCTTTGGCGTTCGATCGCTTGTTCAAGGATACGGCCGGCTTTGAGGACGAAAGTGTGCTCGACTCCGTGCTTGAAGACGCGGGGTCTCTGCTCCGTAACGTCAGTGGTGCCGATCGGCAGCGGCTCGACGAGTACTTTAATTCCGTCCGCGAAGTCGAACGGCGGATCGAACAATCCGGTCAGCGAGGCGAACTCCAGGGCTGGCGTCCGACGCTCGACGGGCCGAATATCCCACGACCGGTGGATGGCCTGCCGCAAGATATCGGTGAGCACATGCAATTGATGTGCGATATCCTCGTATTGGGATTCCAAACCGATGCCACGCGGATTGGCACGCTCAAACTCATCAACGACAGTTCGTCCATGATTTTCCCGCACCTCGGCATTGAGGCGTCGGGGCACCACGCATTGTCACACTCGGACCGCGGTAAAGAATCGCCCGATTGGCTGAAGATAAATCAATTTTGTGTTGAGCAACTCGCGTACATTGCCCGCAAGCTGGACGCCGTCGCGGAAGGGGATCGCACCGTATTGGATAATTCGATCATCATGTTGTGTTCGAGCATGATGTCTGGCATTCACGACGCGAATCAGCTCCCGGTAGTCATTCTGGGACGTGGCGGCGGCAAGCTCGAAACAGGACGCATCCTGGACTACCTCGACAAACCGAACCGCAAGATATGCAGTCTGTATCTGTCACTCATGGATAAGTTCGGCGTTTCGCTCGATAAGTTTGGCGATTCGACGGAACGATTAGCGGAAGTGTGACCGACGACGACGCGTTATCTACGGATCTGGGGTCAGGCGTACAGAATTCAATTTTTGCTGACGAGCATTTCACCATTGTTGAGACCGTTTCCGGGCTAAAATTGAATTCTGGTCCGCACGTTCACCGGGTGGGCGCGGCAGGACACTCACCCGATAGACGCTGGGCGGTTCACCCCCGTCAACTGCTGATCGAAACTATTTTTTCACATGTCCGGCAGGTCTGTGCGCGATTGGCCTCCATTCGTGACTGACGTGCGGCAATCCGTGAGGCCTCAATCTGCTTCGGGATGGCACTTCCGGTTCCGAAGTACATCTCATCAATAGGTTGGCAGGGCATTCGAGGTGGGAAACCAACAACTCAAGATCAGAGGCTATCGCGTCACCGCAAACCGGTCGAGCACCTTTCCCTCTGCTGAAATGTGTTTGACTTCGAGAGATGAGCCCCGGACGTCGACAACCGTGAAACCGTGCACATTGGCAATGTATTTCTCCGTGAAAGGCTGCCACGATTCGGGACGGTCCGTCTGTTCCGGATTCAACAGGCCAGCGCCGCCGTTACCCGTAACAATCTGAATGAGACCTCTTGGTCGGGTCTTCCTTCCACCGTCGAATTCCTGGTCGAGACGAAATTGGCCGGGCACCGGGATATCGTAGGACTTGACCGCACCAATGAGAGCTGCGTTGGGTTTGAAACTCAGCGGCTTACTTCTTTGGTAGCTGTGGTGCATCCCGCTCAGAATCAAATCGACCCCCTCTTGCTCAAGGATGTCCGCCACGGCGCGCAAAGGTGGGTGATGTCGGGAGGTGCACATCGCACTCAACCGCGGGCCTGATGGCCCCCGTTCGCCTGTAGCGCGACCTGCCGGGCTTGAACGGGCGCGTGAAAATAGCAACCTCGTTCAGCCATCGCCGTCACGACGACTGGCGACGAATGGTGAGGCCTGATACAATAACACCGTAGCCGCCAGCAGATGAGGGGCGATATCTTGTGCCCGGGCGGTTTGGGGTGAGCCATACCTTCTACGAAGCAGAAGGAGTGCCAAGCATGCCAGGTCGCCATGCTAACCCGTTGCAGGCGCGGTCGAGAACGGGTTTTACCTTGATCGAGTTGCTGGTGGTGATCGCGATTATCGCCATTCTGGTGGCCCTGCTGTTGCCCGCCGTACAGGCGGCCCGCGAGGCGGCGCGGCGCATGCAGTGCGCCAACAACCTGAAGCAAATTGGCGTCGCGATGCACAGCTACCACTCTGCCTGCGGCATCTTCCCTGTGGGGGATATCTCGTGGGATCCTGGTGACTGTGGTGCGCCATTCGGTGATAACCAACAGTACAAGGGATATGCTTGGAGCGCCCACATACTGCCCTACTTGGAAGAAGGGGACCTGTTTGATCAGTTCGATTTCGTCAACTACGATCCCTTTCGTGGCCCGAATCACGCCGCTGGACAGCAGTTTGTCACCACCTATCTCTGTCCTTCGGATCCCACGGGGCCTGTGTTCACAACACAGAGCATCATTTGGCAGAAGTATGAGGCGGGGTGCAACGTGTCCGGCGTGGCCGACAGTTGGGATTACACTTGCCACGGAACGTCCCGACACAGGACCGACGGCGACGGCATCTTCTTCAACCAGTCGCGCGTCAGAATCCGCGATATCAGAGACGGAACAAGCAAGACGCTGATGGTGGGCGAGGTCGTCGGGTTTGGCGACACGGGTTCCACCGACCCCTGGGCCGTGGGAAAAGCCCCCTGGATCGTGGATAACATCTTGCACACGCGCAACGGCATCAACCTGAACGTCCCCGCGATTGTCATCTGGCATACCCCTGACATCATGGGATTTGCCAGCTACCACCCGGGCGGCTGTCATTTTCTCGTGGCCGACGGGAGCGTACACTTCTTTTTGGAAGACATCGACAGCCACGTGCTGCGTTCGTTGACCACCCGGAACGGCGTCAGCAATAATCCCGATCCGGCTCTGCAGCGTGACATAGGGATTCCAGCCCACGTACTGAACTAGGCTCTGTTTCAAAAGTCCGCATGTTGCGATAGCACGGTAATGCTGTCGCCAACATCTTGTAATGCTTTGCCATTGCCCTGGAGTTTTGAAACAGAGCCTAGTGAGATAGATCGTGCCGACAACTCCACAACAATCCAGCGGGCGGGCATTCAGAGCTGGTTTTGTCGTGCCAACCGCCGTGTGGTCTTTCTGTGCCGTCGTGGCGATGCTGGCCGGTTGCTCCGACGACGACCCGTACGAACGGATACCCGTCTCAGGTAGCGTGATGTTTCAGGGCCAGCCGGTGCAGGACGGGCAAATTCGTTTCAACGCCCAGCCGGGCACTACCGCGCCGGCAGTGATCGAAACGATAACCGATGGCCACTACGCCACGACCAATTCCGGCGGCGTGCCCGTGGGGCAGTACCGCGTGGAGATCCGGTCCTACGACCCCAACACCCCCTTGCCCAAGACGCCGAAGGACCCGCAGCGCAAGCAACTCCTGCCGGCGAAGTACAACGTCCAGTCGGTGCTGGAGTTCGCGGTCGAAGCCGGCCAGGACGAGATCACCCAGGACTTCGACCTACTTAATTGACACGCTTACACGCTTGGCAAGGCCGGTCCAGCCCCACCACCAATCGCGCGCCTTCGCCCACCGCGTCTATACCGCAGCCGCTTTGAAATGTCCGGTTTAATACACCTCGGCAAACTGAAGGGAACGGGTCATGAACACTTTAAAAACTAGCGTGATAGCGGCCTGCGCGGTTGGATTAGTCGGAGTCGTTTCAGCCTCGGCGGCGGAGAAGAATTTTCCAGCGCAGCTTCAGACAGCCAACATGGGCGGCGTGCCTGCCCTGACAAAAAAAGATCTCATACCCATGCAGCAGGGGGCGTACCTCTTGCGGTGCCGCGACGGCAGCGTAACCCAGGTCCCCGCTGAAAAGATCAAGCTGCCCCACGATCCGAAGGGACACGCACGATCCGAAGGGACACGTGCAAATCGTCAACACAGCGATGGGCCCCGACGGGGCGATCTACGTCAATCAAGGTAGCATTATATGCCGGTCCACCGACGGCGGGCGGACGTGGACTTCGTACCCGCGCCAGGAAGGGCCGTCCGGGACATTTTCATTTAAGGTCCTCAGCAACGGCACGTTCATTGCCGCCGGCCCCGAGCCGCCCACAGACGTGAAGCCCGGACCCGTGGGGATCTGGGCGTCCGGTGACGAGGGGCGGACGTGGAAGCTGATCAGCCAGATCGAAATACCCGAGAAATTCCACGCCCGCTGGATGTACACCCTTAGCCGACTGCCGGATGACACCTTGCTGTGTGGCGTGGTCCGTGCGGCCAGAAAGAGGGATGAGAAAGGTAATTACGTTTCGGGGGCCAACACGCTTGTGATCTATCGATCTACCGACCAGGGCAAAACATGGTCGCAGCCCGTCAAGGTCCGCGATTGGGGCTACGAGGGTGGCATCACCCATCTGCCGTCGGGGAAGTTGTTGGCCGCGATTCGCGTCCAAAGATTCATACATCCGACCGATACTCCTGAATTCCTGTCCAAGTATCAATCCGGAAAGATGGTCTATAAGATCATCTTTTTGGCCGATTCCGGTGACCAAGGACGGACGTGGAAGAACGTCCGGCAGCTCACGACTGTTTTTGGTCAATGCTACGGATATCCGGCCGCCTTAAGCGATGGCACCGTCGTCGTTGTTCACGACACTCGTTATGGTCCCGGAGCGCCAAGCGGCAGGGCCATCATCAGTCACGATGAAGGAGCGACATGGCAGGACGAAGTGTACTACGTCTATTATGGTATCGCCCAAAGCGGCTACAGCGAGAGCGTCGTGCTGGATGATGACACGATCGTCACCATCGCAGGTGTGAGCGATTACACTGCGGGTAACGGAAGTTGGGAAGCCTGGACCGGCAACACGGATTTGTGGGCCATCCGCTGGCGTCCAGTCAGGGATTAGCAGAGAAAGAGAAAGTGAGAGCGATGGCAGAGTGGTCTTGCGCTTTGGCGATGGATGAACATCGAAATTTGGTGGGGGGCAGTCATGAAGCGTTGGCGATGGCGGTGCGCTCCGCGGCGGACGTCAGGTACTACACGGCGTTCGACTATGCCGACCACATGTGTGTCCCAGGTTCTGAAGTAGGATTGGTTCAAGGGGTGCTGAATTTTCCAGTTACGTATTGGCTGGAAGGGGGCCGGGTCGCTGGCATCCACACGATGCGATATCCTTCGGATTGCTCTCTTGGATTTCAACCGTTTCGACCATCGCTTTCGCTTGTCGTCTGTAACGATAATGGACAGTATGGTGTGGCGCGCCCCTATCTGGACGGCCGACCGGGAAAGGCTGTGGTGGAGGACAGATCCGGCTCAGGATACGAGATCCTGGATCGTTTTGATGAGGAAACGCCGGCCCCCAGCGAAAACGCCATGTATGCGTACGGACAATATAACTGGTGGGTCCGCAATGATTGGGAAGAAGTGCTGCGGCACGACGCGGACGGGGCGGTGGTGAGTGGGTCCCTCGAGGCAGTGCAAGATGCTTTTCGTTCCGGCAAAGAGATCAAGGTCGGAGTGCAACGGCTCTGCGATACGTTGGCACCCCAGGGAGAAACCCCAATTGACCACGAGGTCTTTGTGGGTATGGGTCCGATTTACAATCATCAGGATCAAGGGTTTCTGGGCGGTGAGTCACAGCCAATCGTGCGGGTGGTGCCCGGCGTGCCGCTGCGCTATCGATCAGGAAACTGGAATTATGGCTGGATTCTGCCGAGGACCGATGGGGTGGTTCATCATCTAGTTGTCAATCCGTACACAAACGAGTTCATCAGGATGGAATGTCGATCCCCGGTGCGGTGGTTCGTGCGCTAATCGCATACCGGTACAGGCATACGGCGAAGAAGAAAGAACCTTCTCTGTTCTCTCCGTTCCCTCCTGTTGAATCGACCGAGACGCAATGGGCTTCTTCGGTCAGTGAAACCAGTGTCCCGATGCTAGCGATTGAGAGGATACCTTTTTATCTTTCTACCGGCTATTCTTCTTCCAGCCGTATTTCGTCAACTCTTTGAAATCGTGCAAAAGAGTCACCTGGTGAAGCGTGATGTTCACCCGCATTACTGCATTAAATTGTCGGCAGAAAAATATTGGGCAGAAAGATGGGTCAGCGAGAAATAGCACCGCCTCAGATGGGCCTATTGCGGCCATCCGAAAGTTGACAGTCCACACGTGGCTGGGCCTTCCAGCACCAGCCAGAAATCGGCGTAAGACGTGTCAACTGCCGCAGTCGCGTTATGAGACGTTGCCGTGAAAAACTGCTGCAAGCGGCGTTTTGGTACGGGGGGTCATAATGTGGCGCCTCTCGGGGAGAGGCGCCCACAAACACGGCCTCGTCCGGAAAAAATATTTGTGACAATTTTCTGACGGGTATTTACATGCAGGAAATAGCGATTAACGTAAGAAGAGGTCCGCCAGCCAAACGCCTTTGCTAGCGTTCGAGAGGGTGCTGGACGAGCACCTTGTATTTGTCGAGTGATTCGAGCCCAGAGAAAAGAAGAGAGGTCCGGCCTGTTCCCTTTTCTCGGTTCGGGTTGCTGTTCCCCCTTTTGCCATCTGCTGGCTCGCATTCCATACCGACCGCCGTTTGCGGATGAATAAATTCACGGCCGCGATCCTGTTGACGACCGTGGCGGTGATCCTGGCTTGCCTGGCCTTTGGCGTTTACCGGCAGACCACGAGTTGATGAGTTGTCCTGCGCCCGGCGGCGGGCTAGAATCGCCGGTTACGACAGTCAACGAGGGCGCGAAAAGGGGCCTCTTGAAAGTGAGGGGCAAATGACGCAAGTCCTTGACAGCATTCGAGGACGGAGTTATTTGCAGGTGCGCCCGGCGCAATCGAGTTTAGAGAGGTTGACCGATGTCCAAGCCCCAGACCCAACCCTTTTTATCGTCAGGGGTGAGTCGGCGCGATGTGCTGCGAGTCGGCGCCGGGGCCGGCGTTCTCGGTCTGACGCCGTTGTCACATGCTGCAGCCAATCGTGACGATGTGTTCGTGGTCAAGCCGTATCTGCAACTCGGCGATGCGCCGCGGCTTCGCAAGGCCGAACAAATGGTCGTGTCATGGCATTCGGCGGATGGGGATACCCGATGGAGTGTTGAGTTCCGGGAGGGCCGGCGTGGAGAGTGGGTCGCGACCACAGCGCCGCAGTCCGCTCGCGTGGCGGTCATGGGAATCGTACCGCATCGAGTTTTCCGCGCGACGTTGACAGGCCTTACGCCAGGCGGTGAATTCGAATACCGCGTGCGGCTCAACGATCAGGTCGCGTTCACGTCCACTGGTCGAGCCCGCAAGAACAGGTCTCAGTCGGTTCGCTGTGTTGTCATGGGCGACTGCGGAACCGGGAGTCCGCAGCAGAAGAAGGTCGCGTTTCAAGTGTCGCGAACCGATCCAGATTTCGTGCTGATTCCGGGTGACATCGTCTACAGCAACGGACGCATCTCGGAATACCGGCCGTTTTTCTTCCCCGTCTACAGCCCGGAAAAAGCAACGCCCGAAACGGGCGCGCCGCTGCTTCGATCCGTTCCATTTCTCGGCGGGCTCGGTCAACACGACATCGGCGCGACGCTGGATTACTACGCAGACGGATTCGCCTACTACATGTACTGGTCGTTTCCGTTGAATGGCCCGGTTGGTGATGAGGGTAGTGCCAATGCCTTCCCGCTCGGCAACAACGAGTCGCGGCGGGCAGCCACGCTCGCCGCAACGCAAGATCGCTACCCGCGGATGGCCAACTACTCGTTCGACTATGGCGACTCGCACTGGACCGTGCTGGACAGCTATAATCCGCACATCAACTGGAACGATCCGGACCTGCGGGAGTGGCTGCGGAAAGATCTGGAATCAACTGATGCGACCTGGAAGTTTGTCAGCTCGTACCTGCCGCCGTTCAACTCCTCCGTCGAATACCCGCACACGCAAAAGATGCGGGTAATCGTGGACATCCTGCAGGATACCGGCGTGGACATCATGTTCTGCGGTTACGCGCATTCGTACCAGGTCACGTATCCGCTGCGGTTTACGCCGGCCAGTAAGCCGGACGGCCCCGTTCGTGCCACCGGCTACGAGATCCCCGGCAAATTCGAATTGGACCGCGAGTTCGACGGCAAGACGAAGACAAAGACGAACGGCATTCTCTACATCACCACGGGCGGCGGCGGCAGCGAGTTTCTGCACAGCCCCGAGCAGACAGATAACCCCGACACATGGCAGCCCTTCACTGTCAAATACAATGCCAGCGTCAACCAATTCACCGACCTGCGAATGGACGGGAACCTTCTGGCCCTTCGTCAGATCGACCTGAATGGTAAACTCATTGATGAATTCCGGATCTCAAAATGATGGGATCCTTACCAGAAAACAATGACTGACTGATAACTGATAGGAAATTTGATTTCCTCTACCAGAACCGATTCTAGTGAGTGAAACTGCTCGATTGTTTTGGCGGTGTTG
>Ga0310121_10006220_pt1 | contig 10035 bp, 7 predicted proteins | sample CB27_Tmax_986_MG_FD_203504 | JGI IMG/M metagenome (GOLD analysis project Ga0310121, IMG submission 203504) | Marine microbial communities from Western Arctic Ocean, Canada - CB27_Tmax_986 | ecosystem: Environmental > Aquatic > Marine > Oceanic | place: Canada: Western Arctic Ocean | collected... | reverse complement strand
CCACTTCCTCGGCAGGGGTTGCCGTTCTGATGTCGTCCCTCCTCATGGACCTCCGAGTCGCGGTCCGTGCGCTCGTCAAGGCTCGCGCCTTTTCGATTACCGGCGTAACGACACTCGCCGTCGCGATCGACGCCACTACGGCGATCTTCTCGGTGGTCGACGGAGTTCTACTGCGTCCGCTCCCGTGCCCGGACGCTGATGAACTCGTCAGCGTCGTTGCGGGCGTGTGGCCACAGGCGGGAGGCGGTGACGAGGCGCCGTTCTCCGATCGCGGCTACTGGCATTTCGTGAACGTCAACCGGTTGTTCGAGGCGTTCGGCGCGTATCCCGCGGGCAACACGCAATGGCCGTTGACAAGCGACGGACCGCCGCTACAGGTCGATGTCGGCATGATGACGGCGAGCGCGTTCGAGCTGATCGGGGCCTTCCCGCAACGCGGTCGCCTTCCGGCCGCAATGGAAGACGTCCCGGACGGTACCGACCTGGTGCTCATCAGCGACGGACTCTGGGTCGACCGGTACGGTTCGGACACGGACATCATCGGACAAACGATCGAGTTGAACGGCGCGTCGCGGGAGGTCATCGGCGTCATGCCGCGCCGCTACAACTTCTCGACTCCTCAAACGGACGTCTGGATCCCCCAGCAGCTCGACCCCGCGAGTGAGAACTTCGGGGGCCATCACTTGGCCGGGATAGAGCGCCTCTCTGATGGCGTCACGATTGAAGCCGCCGGGGCGAACGCGGAGAGCCTCATCGCGCGCTTCGACGAGATCGGGTACGGGCCTCAGTGGTTCTAGGGGGTCTTCAGCGGTACGGCGGTCGTGCGCACGCTGAAGGGGACGGGATCATCGGTGATTCGAGGCAGCCGCTACTCATTCTGCTCGGCACGGTAGGCTTCGTGCTGCTCATCGCATGCAGCAACGTCCCGAACCTGCTACTCGTGCGCGCCGAGTCGCGCACGCGGGCGCGCGCCGTACCGGATGGCGCTTGGTTCCGGACGGGGACGTCTGATCCAGTACGTCATGACGGAGAGCATACTTCTGGCTTTGACCGGTGGCGCCCTGGGTATTCTGCTGGCCTACATTGGGACGCAGGTACTGGTATCGATGGGGCCGGCGAGTATTCCGCGGATCCACGAAATCGGGATCAACGGAAGCGTGCTGGAGTTCACCACGGCGGTGACGCTTCTCTCGGGCCTGCTCTTTGGCGTGCTTCCCGCGGTTCGGGCTGGTTCCAAGAAGGCCTTGCTCGCTCTCCGTGACGGTGGCCGGGGCTCCGCGATCGGCCGGGACCGGCACCGCGCGCGCAGCCTGCTCGTCGTCGGTCGAGTCGCGCTCGCCCTAGTCCTGCTCGTCGGGTCGGGGCTGATTGTGGGCAGCTTCCAGCAGCTTCGCTCGGTCGATCCAGGATTCAACGCGGAAGGCATCATGACCTTCCGTCTGTCTCCGCCGCCTACGAAGTACGTGGGTGCCGAGGCCACTGCCCAATTATACGACCAACTCGTCGAGCGACTGGAAGCAATTCCTGGTGTGGCCTCCGCGTCGGCTATCAACAATCTACCGCTCACTGGGGGGGAGCGATCTTGACGGCTCGGATCGAGGAATTTCCCGTCGAGGAGAGCCAGTTCCCGCTGTCGTTTCTGGCCAGACGAGCGATGCCGGGGCACTTCGCGACGATGGAAGTTGCCATCATCGAGGGCCGAGAATTCATTCTGGACGACCGCAATCCCCCGCTCGGATCTCTGATCATCAGCGAGTCGATCAAGCGGGAGTTCTGGCCCGACGTGAGCGCTCTGGACAAGAGAATCTGACACGCGGGCGCACCGGCCCGTGTTGCGGGCGTCGTGGGCGACGTGCACGACACAGGTCTGGAGATTGCAGCCGAGCAGTTCGTCTACAAGCCGATGTTGGACTCGGGGGGGGTGCGTCCGATAATGATGCTCGCGCGTACAGACAGTGACCCCAACACCCTGATCCCGGGCATCCGCAGTGCGGTCGAGGAGCTCGACCCGGTGCTGCCCATCACGAACCTGCAGTCGATGGAAAGCTTGCTGGCAGACTCGCTGAGCCGTACCAGCTTCACGATGTCCTTACTCGTGCTCACGTCGGTGATTGCCCTCTTCCTGGGCTCGGTGGGCATTTACGGAGTGCTGTCGTACGTCGCGACGCAGCGGACCCCGGAAATGGGGGTGCGCCTCGCGCTCAGCGCCGATGCCGGCACCGTCAGGAAGATCATCCTATCTCAGGTAATGCTCCTGGCAGTGCTCGGTGTCGCGGCCGGCCTCGCCGGCGCGATCTCGCTCGGCGGCGTGATGAGCTCCCTGCTCTTCGAGGTGAGCCCGGCGGACCCGGCCACGCTGGTGGGCGTGTCGGTCATCTTCTTGGCGGTTGCCGCGACGGCGAGCGTCATTCCGGCGCGACGGGCCGTGCGGACGCCGCCAGCCGTAGCCCTTCGCGCGGACTAGGGCGTCGGCTGATCTAAGAACGGTACGGGCACGTAGTCCACGTCGCGGAACGATCAGAAACCGTCGAATACCGACTGTATCACTACACCGAAGACGCGCAGGATCAGATCGGGTCGATGGCCTCGTAAATTGGGTCATTTGAAGCAGTTCTTGTGACAGCCCGTGGACACGAAAAACCCGGCAGGGCTGTAAGGCCTTACCGGGTCTTGTTTTGTGCCAGAGCGGGAAACCGGACTCGAACCGGCGACCCCAACCTTGGCAAGGTTGTGCTCTACCAACTGAGCTATTCCCGCGCGTTTACGGTACCGAACCTAGAAGAAACATTTGGGGTGGTCAATGGCTCCAAGGGGGAGGGAACCAAGTTCCTCGATAGCCCGTAAACCCTTATGTTACGCGGCCAATCGGCCCCATGGGTCTCGGACTGGACCCACTCCCCAATAAGCGATCCGCATGCGCCGCACGCTGGCTCTCGCCCTGGTGCTCCTGGCCCTCTCAAGGGGGAACGCAGTGGCCCAGGCCTCCGACGAGACCCTGGTTCCCCAGGGCAGCCTGAGACTCCAGTTCAACCCCTCGTTCACCGCCTGGGATCGTCGGTTCGGGAAACACACCGAGGGTGGCGAGCTCATTTCTGCTGAAGAGGCACTGGGATCGGACCTCACTGACGAATCTGGAGCCGTGCTCTTCCCCGCCGTCGCCGATCTGGAGGACCATCTGCGGGCACTCTCGGGGAACGGCACATACTCCGGAGTGCTCGGCGCGACGAGTGGCCGCGTGAGCCAGGACGTGACGCGCATCGACCTCGGAGCCCACGTGGGCGTCTTCGATTGGTTCACGATCGGTGTCGTGGTCCCCTTGGTGAAGACACACACGTCCGTGGACGTCGCGGTGCGGCAGAACGGCGTGGGTAGCGACCTCGGCATCAACCCGACCGTCTCGGAGACGAATGCGGTACAGAGCTTCCTCGACGGGCTATCTGGCGCGCAGGCATCGTCGCTGGCTCGGGCCGAGACGTTGTGCTCGGCGGATCCGGCGAGTGGTGCCTGTTCCGCGGCGCAGTCACTCGCCAGTCAGGTCGGTTATTTCTCTGACTCCTCTGAAGGAGCCTACTTCGCCTCGGCGTTCTTTCCCGTGCAAGGCAGCTCGATCGCGCGGTCGCTGGCCGACGCGGCGACTTCGCTCGACGGCGAGCTCGTCGACGCCGGCCTCGGCGGGATCGGCGCTCCGATGGTGTTCGCGACCGAGCTGCTCACCGAGCAGTCGCTCGTCGGCGCGCCCTCAGCGGGTGCGTTCGGTATCGACGGCTCCCCTCTGCAAGGGCTCAACTCCCTGTGGGTGCTGGGGGATGTTGAGGTGTCCGCACTCGGCCGTCTTCTGGATGGAGAAGTACGCGACTCAAGCTCGCTCACGCCGCGCGTGAGCTATTCTCTCGCCGCTGGCGTACTCGCCCGGCTCGGCACGGGCTCCATCGATGCGCACGACATCTTCCTCGACGTCGGGACCGGCGATGGCCAAATGGACATCGAAGCGCGCGTGCTCGCCCTCCTCGGTCTCGGCGACCGGGTCGTCATCCACCTCGGGCTTCGCTATGGGGTGCAACAGTCCCTGAGCCTGCTGCGGAGAGTCGCGCCAAGGGAGCTCGTGATGCCGCCGGCCAACACACTCCGGGCGGTACGTTGGACGCCGGCCTCGTACATCGGTGTCGACGTCGAGCCGGTGTGGCGGTTGTCACCCGAGCTCTCTGCGTCGGCGAGCTATCGGCTTTACTCGAAGGGCATCGATTCCTATGCGATCCTGGGCGACGAAGTTAAAGGGAGCCCACAGGTAGACATCTCCGACCTCGAACGGGAGAGCGGTGCCACGGTCCACCGTGCGGGACTCGGTCTGCGATACTCGACCGTCGAGCCATGGCGGGCGGGCGAAGCGTCGCGACCGCTCGAGCTACACGTCCGGGTCGTCTCCTCTCTCGCCGGCAGCGGAGGGCACACACCTGTGGCGACGACGGTCGAGTTCGGAATCCGATTCTTCCGGGCGATATGGGGTGGAGCCTAGGCGCCAAGCAGCTCGCGGGCGTGCTCACGAGAGGTCGGCGATTCGGGGTCCCCCCCCAGCATGCGGGCGATCTCGTGGACTCGCGCGTCCCCCGCCAGCAGGGTCACGGCCGCAGTGGTGCCGAGTAGGTCCTGCGCCTTCTCCACCAGCATGTGTGCGCGGGCCCGGGACGCGACCTGCGCGAGGTGCGTGATGACGAAGACCTGATGCCGCTCAGCGACGTCCGCCAGCTTCCTCGCCACGGCCGACGCCACCACACCGCTGACGCCGGCGTCGATCTCGTCGAAGACGAGTACCGGCACACGATCCAGGTCTGCCAGGATCGCCTTCAAGGCGAGCATCACCCGCGAGAGCTCCCCGCCACTCGCGATCCGGGCAAGCGGCATCGCGTCGAAACCCACATTGGTGGAAACCAGGAATTCAACGCTCTCGGAGCCACCCCTGCCAATCGCCCCATGCGCACGCAGCGCGACCTCGAAGATGGCGGACACGAGCCCGAGCTCAGGAAGAGTCTCGCATACCGCGGCCGCGAGGTGAGCCGAGCCCTTCAGCCTCAGAGCGCTGAGGCGAGCCGCTTCCTCTTCGAGCTCCCGTCCCGTGACCTCGATCCGCTGACGCAGGAGCTCCAGGTCATGATCCGAGTCGCCCAGCTCCGCCAACTCGGTCCTCACCCCCTGCGCCGCCGCGAGCACGTCGGCCAACTCCGGGCCGTACTTCCGCTTCAGACGAAAGATCATATCGAGCCGCGTCCGGACTTCCGCAAGCCGGCGCGGATCGTGATCAACGCCCTGGGCGTAGTTGCCCACGTGCCGCCCGACGTCGGAGACCGCATGCGCGGCATCCTGCAGCTCGGAGAGTTGGTCCTGCAACGAATAATCGTAGCTGGCGAGCTGCTCCAGGAGCTTCAGCATGGCCGCCATGCGGTCGGCCACCGAGTCATCGGCGCCGTATAGCGTCTCGTAGATCGAGCCAGCGCCTCGCGCCAGCTCCTCGGCGTGCTCGTGCCGTCCAGCTTCCCCCGCTAGCTCCGCATCCTCGCCCGGTCTCAACGCGGCCTCCTCGATCTCGGCGAGCTGGAAGTGCAGGAAGTCGGAGCGGGTCTCGATCTCGCGCACACGTTCCTCTCGGGCTTCGAGTTCGCGCTTCTGCGCCTGTCTCGTGCCGTATAGCGTGGCCACCTTGTCAGCCGAGTATCGTGCGCCGGCATACGCGTCGAGCAGCGCCCGCTGATCGCGCGGCCGCAGCAGGGTCTGATGTTCGTGTTGACCGTGTAGATCCACCAGCGTGGAGCCGAGGCTGCCGACGACACCGGCACCCGCGGGCGAGCCGTTCACCCACGCCCGATTGCGCCCCTCGGCCGCGACTTCGCGGCGCAGGATCATCAGACCGTCCTCGAGCCGGAATCCGCTTTCCTCTAGCTGAGCCTTTATGTCCGCCCGATCGCTAACGTCGAAGACCGCTTCCACCGTGGCGCGGTCGGCACCCTTCCTGACCACGTCCGAGGAGGCTCGCTCGCCGAGCAGGAGAGACAGCGCCCCCACAATGATCGACTTGCCCGCACCGGTCTCTCCCGTGAGGACGTTCAGGCCGTCCGAGAGCTCCAGGGTGAGATCCTCCACGACGGCGTAGTCACGGATGCGCAGCTCTACCAACATTCCTACGTGCGCTCCGGTGGACGCGCCGCCCAGTTCAGCTTGGTTCGCATCGTTTGGAAGAACGTTTGCCCGGGTAGGCGAACGAGCGAGACCGTATGCTGCCCGCGCCGCACCACGACTGATTCGTCCACACCCACGGCACACTCTACCTGCCCGTCGACCGTGAGTTGAAGCTCGTGGGAATGGCCTATGGCCCGGACCGTAACTTCCTCGTGCGCGGGAATGACCAGGGGACGCACGGCGAGCGAGTGCGGACAGATGGCGGTCACCACGATGCACTCGACCTCGGGCACGATGATCGGCCCCCCGGCGGACAATGAGTAGGCGGTCGATCCAGTCGGACTGGCCAGGATCACGCCATCTGCTGAAACGCTGCCGATGTCCTCGCGGCCTTTCGTGCGACCGACCGAAAGGTTCAACGGTGTCACACGAGCCGCACCCGAAGTGTGGATGACGATGTCGTTGAGCGCGTGAAACGGCCCCACCCCGTCGCCGTCCGCACGCTGGACCGCCGCCTGGAGCGTGAAGCGACGATCGAGCACAGCCACCCCATCCAAAACCTCGGTGAGGTGCTTCTCAAGATTGTGTTCGGGGGTCGCGGTCAAGAAGCCCAGACGCCCTAGGTTGACCCCGAACACGGGCACGTCGGCGTCCATCGCGAGGCGTGCCGCGCGCAGCATCGTGCCGTCCCCGCCGAGCGCGAGCAGGAGGTCGACCGGCGCGTGCTGCTTATCCAAGAGCTTAGCTCCAGCCGGCGCATGCGGGTTGCCTTTCTCGAACATCAACTCAATGCCGCGTGCTTCGCAGAATGTCAGCAGGCGCTCGACGACCGCCGGGACCTCCGGGCTCGCACGGCGGAGGACGACGCCGAAGCGGCGCATCGATCCGTTCAGCGCCTGCCCTCCCGAGCCCTTCACGCTCCCACGGTACTGTGGGAGGCCACGGTGCTGTGAGAGGCGGAGGCGACGAGCTCCCTCGCTCGAGCTGTGATGCCATCCACATGCAAACCGATGGCGGCGAGCAGCTCATCGCGCGCGCCGTGTTCGATGAACTCGTCGGGCATGCCCATCGAGGATACGCGCGGTGCCGTCGCCAAGTCCAGATCATGGATCTCGCGCGCCATGAACGCACCAAAGCCGTTGGTGATCTGACCTTCTTCGACAGTCAGCACCGCCGGATGCCCACGCACCACCTGCTCGAACAACGGTCGGTCGTACGGCTTCAAGAAGCGGCAATTCACGACGGTACAGTGAATACTTTCGGCGTCCAACGCCTCTGCAGCGGCCACCGACGGCAGCACCATCGTGCCTGTCGCGAGGATCACGCAGTCCCCACCGCTACGGAGAACCTCCCAGGTGTAGGGCGCGATCCGCTCGATGTCATCGAGGTCTGACACCTCCTGCGGCACTACGGCCCGGGGCCACCGCACACTCCACGGGCCGTCGTTTTTTTCCGTGGCGAGACGGAGCAGAGCGAGCATCTCGCTGCCGTTCTTCGGGGCCGTCACGGTCATGCCCGGAACGCATAGCATGTACGCGATGTCGAGCCCTCCGTGGTGGGTCGGACCGTCCTCGCCGGCGATACCGGCCCGGTCCATGCCGAATACCACAGGCAGTCGCTGAAGCGCCACGTCGTGCACGATGTTGTCGAAGGCGCGCTGCAGAAACGTGGAGTAGATCGCGACGATGGGCTTCACACCCTGCGTCGCCAGGCCGGCGGCGAACGTAACCCCATGGCCCTCGGCGATGCCCACGTCAAAGTAGCGCTCTGGGTGGGCTTCCGAGAACGCGTCTGTCGACGTGCCATCGGGCATCGCCGCAGTTATCGCCACGACCTGCGGGTCTGCGTTCGCTAGTTCGATGAGCCCCTTGCCGAACACCTTCTGGTATCGTGGGAGGTCACCGCCCTTCTTGGTGCCCTCGCCGGTGGCCTTGTCAAACGGAGACGCCGCGTGCCACATCCACGGATCGTCTTCGGCCTTCGTATAGCCCTTCCCCTTCTTGGTGATCACATGCACGAGGATGGTGCGCTTCATGTCCTTCACGCGCGAGAACGTGTCGATCAGAGCGTTGACGTTGTGGCCGTCGATCGGACCCACGTACCGGAAGCCGAGCTCCTCGAAGATCAGCCCCGGGGTGAGCAGATGTTTTGCGCTCTCCTCCAAACGGCCCACCATCTTCTCCATGGCGATCGGCGTCCTGTTCAGGAGCTCCTTCACGAGGTTGCGCGCCTTGTTGTACGCCGGGTTCGTGATCATCCCCGTCAGGTACTTGTTCATGGCGCCGACGGCAGGCCCGATCGACATGTCGTTGTCGTTGAGCACGACCACGAAGTCTCGCTTGGTGTGGCCCGAGTTGTTGAGCGCCTCATACGCGAGCCCACATGTCATCGCTCCGTCGCCGATCACCGCCAGGACGTTGAAGTCCTCACCTGCGAGGTCGCGCCCCACGGCCATCCCCCACGCGGCCGATATCGAAGTCGCGGCATGGCCGGCTCCGAACGCGTCGTACTCCGATTCGTCGCGGCGCAGGAACGGCGCGAGACCACCCCGTGTGCGGATCGTCGGCAGGTCCTGGTTGCGACCCGTCAGCATCTTGTGGATGTACGCCTGATGTCCGGTGTCCCACACGATCTGATCTCGCGGAGTATCGTAGACGTAGTGCAACGCGACCGTGAGCTCAGCGACACCCAGGCTGGCCCCGAAGTGCCCCCCCTTCTCCGACACCACGTCAATGTGCCGAGCCCGCACCTCGTCGACGAGCTGCTCGAGCTCGTCGCGCCCCAGGCGCCGGATGTCCTCCGGATATTTGACACGATCCAGCAGCGGCACCGTACCCGCTCCTTGTCAGATGTTCGGCTGTGATGAAAGAAGATACCCGCACGGACCGTGCCGAACAGGTTGTCCCACGTCTATTTGTCCCGCTCCACAACGTAGAGCGCCAACGAGTTCAGAGCCGGCGCGTCGATACCTCCGGAGCTGAGCGCCTCCAGCGCATCGTCTACGTGCGCTCGGGCCCGGTTGCGCGCTTCCTCCAGCCCGTAGAGACCTACGTAGGTCGACTTGTCGAGCTCAGCGTCACTTGGCCGCTTGCCCAGCGTCTCGGCCGATTGCGTGGCATCGAGCACGTCATCCGCGATCTGGAACGCAAGCCCGATCGATGCGCCGTACCTCCTCAGCGCTTCGACGACGTGATCGCTTCCTCGCGCGGCTCTAGCGCCGACCACTAGGGACGCCATGAGCAGAGCGCCGGTCTTACGTCGATACAGTCCGTTCAGCTCGTCGAGCCCCAAGCACTCACCCTCACCCTCCAGGTCGAGCCACTGCCCACCGATCATTCCGCCCGCGCCGGCAGCCTCCATCAGCTCGCGGGCAACGTCGATAGCGCCCTTCGGTCCGCACTCCAACTGCGCTGCCGAAGAAAGCGCCTGTAGTGCTGCCGCGGGAATAAGCGCGGCTCCGGCTCTAGAGGTTACGTCTTCGCCATGATCGACGTGCGTCGTGGGGCATCCCCTCCTCAGTTCCGCGTCGTCCATGCACGGGAGGTCATCGTGCATCAGTGAGTAGGCGTGGATCAGCTCCAGGGAGACCGCCAGGGGATAGATCAAGCCGTTCGCCCCCCCCCCACTGGCTCGATACGCGGTAGTGCAGAGAATAGGTCGGAGTCGTTTGCCTCCGCTCATGACACCATGCCGGATCGCTGCCCCTATATCCGCGCCGGTCTCCGACTCCAACCGGGAGACGACGCTTTCCAGTGCGGCCTCCACCTTCGACCTCTCCCGGGCGAAGTAGCTCGAAAGACCGAAGTCGCTCACGGCTCGTCTACATCCACTTCTCGGGTTCTGTCCCCGGCGAGCAACTCCTCCACG
>Ga0310121_10006219_pt1 | contig 10038 bp, 8 predicted proteins | sample CB27_Tmax_986_MG_FD_203504 | JGI IMG/M metagenome (GOLD analysis project Ga0310121, IMG submission 203504) | Marine microbial communities from Western Arctic Ocean, Canada - CB27_Tmax_986 | ecosystem: Environmental > Aquatic > Marine > Oceanic | place: Canada: Western Arctic Ocean | collected... | reverse complement strand
CGCTCGCGCCACTGGAAAGGATCGTTTTCCGCAGCCCAATGCGCGGTGCATAAATTGCAGCAGTACTTGAGGTCACGCGGGTCCAGGATCTCGTGTGGCGCACCCTTGGCATCACCAACACGGTGGGCAGCCATGCGCCGGACGTAATTGCGACGAAATGTCTTTAGATACCACCGGCGCAGACGGCCCCACGCAAGTTCGATCTGATAACATTTCCCGCCGCCAGGCTGGACGCTTCGAATATTGTCGGGAAGCGGAGGAAACGAGTGAGTCATCAACAGTTCGCCGTGAAGCTAGCGGAAGAAAAACACCGGCTACTTAGAGAATGCCGATTCCCAACAATAAAAATACGTCACGTTGCTGAAACTTGCCAAGGGCCATCTCAGCGCAGGGCCGCAAGCAAAACTGGCTTTACGATCCGCCTAGCAAAACTTAGCCAACCGCGGCCGTCGTCTCTGCCAAAGTCACATAGGCACTCTGCAATAGCTGCTCGGTTTCTTCAAAACTAATGCAGCCATCGGTGATCGAAACGCCGTAATCAAGCGCCGCGGGATCCTTACCAAGCCCTTGTTTGCCGGCCAGGAGGTTGCTTTCGAGCATCAGGCCAACAATTGTGTCATTGCCGGCGGCCCGCTGCGCAATGACGTCGTTCCAAGCCACGGATTGCTTAGTATAGTCCTTATCGGAATTGGAGTGACTGCAATCAACCACAAACCGTGGTGGCAGGTTGGCGGCGGCGAGCATGCGGCTCGCTTCCGAAAGACTTTGAGCATCGTAGTTTGGGCCCAAGCGTCCACCGCGCAGAATTAGATGGCCCATGTCATTGCCACGAGTGTTGACCATGCAAGTCTTGCCGGCATAGTCGATTCCTAAAAACGTGTGTTCTGCTCGTGCCGCCTCCATCGCGTTGACGGCCACCTCCAGGCTCCCTTCGGTGCTGTTCTTAAAACCAACTGGCATCGACAAACCGCTTGCCATCTGGCGATGGGTAGGCGATTCGGTGGTGCGGTGGCGGCTGGCAATCCCGTCTGATTAATATCGAGTAGTATCTCGCGCGCCAGTCGCAACCCGCCGGACATATCGAAAGTACCATCGAGGTGTGGGTCATTGATGAGACCTTTCCAGCCGACGGTCGTCCGTGGTTTTTCAAAGTAGACACGCATCACGACAACGATGCGGTCAATTACCTTTGCAGCAAGTGGGCTGAGCTTTTCAGCGTACTCGATCGCACTGTCCCGATTATGAATCGAACACGGCCCGACGATCGCGATCAGGCGCCGATCTTCACCTCGCAAAATGGCCTTTAGTGTCTCGCGTGCTTGGTACACTGCCTCGGCAACGTCTTCGCCAAGGCAAATATCTTGCTTCAGTTCGGCCGGCGACGTCAGTGAAGCGATGCCCAGGATGTTGACGTCCTGGAGGTGATGTTGCTGCTCTGTCATTAAATTCCATGGCCCAACCAGCCGTCCCGGCCGATTCGTAAGTGGCAGATTTACAGTGGCGAATTTACAGTGGCGAATTTACAGCGGCGGATTTACAGCGGCCCTTTCACAGGGGCGACCGTCTGCCCCTTCGCCTTCCGAGCAAAACTACCAGCTTATCCCAGAAACTGCCGGTTGTCGAACCAGGTTCGCTAGGTGCCGGCAGCTCTCTCGACAAGACAGCCAACTTTGCCTAGGATGGCGCAGCTACCATCCTCTCCGTTTCGGATGCCCCGCGCCGGTCAACTGGGCTTACGGCGCTTCTGAATGCCAAACTCGAAATTGCGACTTCGAATCGCCTGGGAAGCTGCTCGCCTGATGTACGAGCGGCAGGAATCAGAATACTATCGAGCCAAAATGAAAGCGGCTCGAAAACTTTGCCAGGGCTGGGCCAAACCGAGCGACTTACCTAGCAATGGCGAGATTCGCGAGCAGGTTCAGACTCTCGCCCGCCTATACGAAGGGGACCGGCGCGCCGAGAATCTGCAAAAGATGCGCGTTGCAGCGCTCGGTTTGATGCAAAAACTCGATCGATTTCGCCCGCGCTTGATCGGCAGTGTGCTGACGGGGCATGTTCGGCAGGGTTCCGATATTGACTTGCACCTCTTTTCCAATTCGGTCGAGGCGGTCACCCATCGACTCGATCAGGACGGCCTGGTCTACAACGTAGAGCGCAAACAGGTGCGCAAACAGGGTGAACAGCGCACTTATAATCATGTACACCTCGCAGGCGATTTTCCATTTGAATTGACCATCTATGCCGCCAACCTGGCCCACCATGTTTTTAAGAGTTCGATCACAGGCAAAGCGATCGAGCGCGCAACGATCGGGCAATTGCGACAGTTTCTTGATGTTGAATACCCGGAGCTTGACGTCGCAAGGGCGCTGGAAGAAGTCGAAGAGGAAGTTGATCGATTTCAAATCTACGAGGCATTGTTGTTGCCGCTAGAGAATATCCGGCAGAACCTAAAGTACCATCCGGAAGGGGACGTGCTGTACCACAGTTTGCAGGTATTCGACCACGCGCGTGATGAATTGCCTTATGACGAGGAGTTCCTCAGTGCGGCGTTATTGCACGATGTGGGCAAAGGCATTGACATGTGGAATCATGTCGTCGCGGGGCTCGAGGCGCTCGACGGCAGGATCTCGGAGCGCACATCCTGGCTGATCGAGCATCACATGTTGGCCCATGCCATTTCCGACCAAACCATTGGCCGACGCGCCCATCGCCGCCTGCGCGAGTCGGAATACTACGAGGATCTCATTCACCTTGGCCAGTGCGACCGGCGCGGCAGACAACCGGGTGTCGAAGCTCCCGAGTTAGACGAAGCGCTCGATTGCCTGCGGGAGCTGAACCGGATGTTCGGAGACTAGAGCGATTTACTCTTGAATATTCCGGTTTCGTGGGAGCCATTCGTCTAGTTACATCGCCAGATCGCCGCGGAATCAGCACAGATTAAACACAGATACTTCCTGAACTCCGACTCTCCGTGTTCGAACCGTATTTCAAACGATTCATATTTTCGCGTCGTCCGCAACTATCAGGCTCTGTGAACACGTCCGCTGAGTAAACGGTGAAAGCGAACAAAGGTATCGAAACCATCACAGGAATCTTCGCTAACTTGTCACCACACGAAGGGCGAAATCAGTGTCCCATCAAACGTTTGTTTGCCGGGACGGCCGGATCCAAACCCTGCGAAACAAGAACTTTCGGACGATTGGTCCGAACTAACGTACCAGGAATCAAAATCCTATCCGAAGCTAATCTCAACGTTTGTTCGGACTCGTGCGCTCCCCCCGTCAGGAGGGAGTTCTAGCGTTCACAATAACGCCCAGATGCATTCTTTAGCGTCCATCGGTGATAAAGACCTACCGCACTAACGGCAGTTGGCTAACCGCCTGCCGTGTGACACACCGCAGGCTCGAACTGCTCCCAAAATCAGGCGTTCAGAGGGGTGGCAGAATTGGGCTACAATTATTGCCGTAAGTCCTTTTCAGCGTGGTGCTTGTCATGGTTGGCCATGACGGTTTTGGTACCTTTGTTCGCTTTCACCCAGTAAAGGGCCCTATCAGGCCAACTCATAAGGAACTGAAACGCGGAGGACGCGGAGAAAGCGCGGAGGCAAACAATATCGGACCGATATTCTCTGCGCTGTTTGCGCCCTCTGCGTTTAATCCTTGACCATTTGAATTCGCCCAATCTGTTGTCCTGGTTGCGGACGTTGGCCCCCTTGGGTTCAATCTGTGGCTAGTTTTCTCGGGAATTGCTCTGGAACAGGTGCGCAGCACTCGAACGTGGAGTACTCTAGCCTGTCACCCCCAACCACCGGCCGACTGTCTGGGTCGCCTGACCGATGAGCTTTCCCGATAACAAGTCTTCGGTGACGGTGGTTTTGTCGGTCGAAAAATTATGCCAGACGGCTTCCACGTAGGGCTGGCTCGTCTCGGCGAGCGTGGCGTAGTAGCCGTTTTTCTCCAGATCACCAAGGGCAGCGCGGTAGTGGTCGATGACATGCCGATCAAATAGGCGACCCGCCGCCTGTGTCGAGGAGAGCGCCCCACGACCAATCAACGCCACGCGATCGAGAGAGTGAAGCGCCATGGCGCTTGAAACTTCAAACAGGCTCACCTCCTCATCGGTAGCAATGGTGTGCATGTCATTCCACATCCGCTCAATCTCAGCCTGCGGTAGCACCTGCGTAGGGTCGATCTCGCGGACTGCCGAAGTGGTTTGCTCCACCATATTGCGAAGCCCATCCATCGAGATCGGCGGCGTATTGAAAGCGGTGGCCGCTACACCCGACGCGTTGCTAATCGCCGCAAGCAAGTCGCTAGTGCGGTCGATGGTCGTGTCGTCGTCGATCACGCCCTCGCGTTTGAGCTCGCAGGTCAGCTCGTTGAGATAAGTTTGCGAACCGTATGCGATGTCGCTGACGATGGCAAGTAGCATCATGGGCGAGACGTGGAGAGTTGCCAAACCGGCCATTTCTACGAAGTTACCAACCGTCTTACGAGCTACAAAATCGTCGACGGCGGGCTCGTCCGAATCAACTTCCTCCCGAGCCCGGACCCCGCCAACATCCTCGGTCAAGAACTTCAATGTTTCGCCGACCAATATCGAATACGTCTTGCTATCCTGAAACGCCTGTGGCACCAACAGGGTCGCCGACTCCCGAACCGCGCCCCCGGCAGCGCCGGTGGTCGTCCGTAGCGCCCTCTCCGGCAGACTCAACGTATAGAGCAAATAATCGCGAACTGACTTGGACTGCTTATCTTCAGACATAGTTCCCTTCTCGCAAAAACGAGCCGATTCTCTAGGAGTAGCTTCGCCGCACTCCGGCAATTATTGCCGACCAAATCTGTCCTCGACGGCATGGCAATTCAGGCGGGCCTTGCCCACCGAACAACTTTGCCCACGTCCGCCAAATCCGCGACTAGTTCGCGTCCTGTTTTCAAACGGGCAACGGCTACCCCAACAGCGGGCACGTATCATACCACTCACGTCCCTGCGCAAGCATCCACTCCCGACATTCGTCGGGGCCCCAAAATCCGGTATCGTACATGAAGAGAGAAGGCCGGTCACTGGTTTTCCAGGCCCCCAATATAGGATCGCAAATGCGCCAGGCCGCTTCGACTTCGTCGGCGCGGGCAAACAAACTGGCATCGCCTTCAAGCGCGTCGAGTAGCAGCCGTTCGTACGCTTCCGGCATCGAACCGCGAAACTCCTTCTGGTAGTTAAAATTAAGATCGGTTTGCCGCATCCGCATCCCGGCATCGGGCACCTTGGTTTGAAAGTGCAATTGGATTCCCTCGGCGGGCTGCACTTGGATAACCAAGCGGTTGGCCTCCCCCAAATCGCGCGGGCTATCGGCAAACAACTTGTGCGGCGGCGCGTGAAACTGAATCACAATCTGCGTCGTCCGGCACGACATTCCCTTGCCACTTCGCAGGTAGAAAGGCACGCCTTGCCAGCGCCAATTGTCAATGGACAGCTTGAGTCCGGCGAACGTCGCAGTGCGACTGGGCGCCTCAACGCCCTCCAATGCACTGTAGCCTCGGTACTGACCGCGAAAAGTGTCCTTGGCTACTTGCTCCGCACCGAGCGGCTGAATCGCATCGAGCACCTTGACTTTTTCATTACGAATCGCATCCGCTTCATAACGAACCGGCGCCTCCATCGCCGTAATCATCAGCAGCTGCAGCAAATGGTTTTGAATCATATCGCGAATGATGCCAGCCGAGTCGTAATAACCCGCGCGGCTGCCGACATCAACCTCCTCGGCCACCGTAATCTGCACATGCTCGATGTAATTCCGATTCCATATCGGCTCAAAAATCGTGTTGCCGAAACGGAGCACCATCAGATTCTGTACCGTTTCCTTACCAAGATAGTGATCAATACGGTATACCTGATGTTCGCCAAAGACTTCGTGCGTCGCCCGGTTAAGATCCTGCGCGCTTTCCAGATCGGTGCCGAAAGGTTTCTCAATGACGACGCGACGCGATCCAGTCCGTTCGCTGGCCAACCCAGAACTTCCTAGCTGCTGGATCGCGGGCTGATAAAATCGGGGCGCCGTCGACAGGTAGTAGAGCCGGTCGCTTGGGCTCCCCTCTTCAATCTCATCGAGGAATTGGCTGAGCGACTGAAAATCTTCCGCTTTGCCGATATCGCCTTGGTGATAATAAATATGGGCCGCAAATTCCGCCCATTTGCCGCCATCGAATTTTTCTCCGACGAATTCGCCCGTGGTCACCGCCAGTGTCGAGCGCCACTCTTCATGGGAAAACTCGGAACGAGAAAAACCGACCAGTCGCACCGGACCCGCCAGTCGTTCTTTACGAAACAGCTGATAAAGGGCAGGCACCAGCTTACGACTAGTAAGGTCGCCGGAAGCACCGAAAATTATGATAGTGGAGGGCATAGGAGGCGCTTGGTTGCGAGGTGCTAGTTGTTGTGATCGGAGTCCTATCTCACTTCAGTGATTCACGGGCGCTCTGCCCTAGCACACTAGCGCCGAGCGCGTTCAAACTCGCGCCTAGATTGTCATACTCGTAAATCCGCCATCGACGTAAAGCGCTTCGCCGGTGATAAAACTTCCTGCCGCTTTTGACAAGAGGAGCAACGTCGCACCAATCAGCTCCTCCGGATCGCCAAATCGACTCATGGGCGTATGCCGCATAATGTCGGCAACTCGTTCTTCGCTTAAAATCTTGTGATTCTGCTCCGCGGGAAAGAATCCGGGACAAAGGCAATTCACGCGAACCTTGTGTTGCGCGAACTCGCGCGCCACGTTCTGCGTCAGGTTCAGGACCGCCGCCTTGCTCGCGGCGTAGGCATACACTTTCGATAGGGGCAGAAAGCAGGTCACACTGCCAATGTTGAGGATCGCTCCGCCGCCGGCGTCGCCCATCGCCTTGCCAAACACCTGACAAGCGTAGTGCGTGCCGTTGAGATGCGAGCGAATAATCTTGTCAAACTCTTGTTCTTCAATCTGGAAGTAAGGCGTGGCTGCATTAACACCCGCGCCGTTGATCACCGCATCAACCCGACCTTGCTCCGTCAGCACTTTGTCACAAAGCTTTTGAATTGAATCTTTGCTCATCGCATCGACCGTGGCGAAGGAGGCTTTGCCCCCTTTTTCTGCGATCGCCGCAACGCGCGCAGCACCCCGTTCTTCATTTCGTCCGGCGACGACTACATGCGCGCCGGCAGCCGCAAGCCCTTCGGCCATCTGGCCACAGAGTACGCCGGTGCCGCCAATCACAACTGCGACCTGACCTTCAAAACTAAAGAGTTTGTCTAAGTAGTCGTTATTCAGTTTTTTGTCCCTCCCAATACTTCCCGTGAAGCAGTCGTCAATTCACGCTAAAACTCTCAGTTCAAGTTTCACTCCAACAACGTGGTCAGCAAGCGGCGGCTGTTCTTCCGGGGCGCGCTGTTTCGCATTATGGCTGGTGAGCTCAGAGCGGAACCTTTCGCTCTCTCAGCCAGTCGGTGTGAAACATTTCACCGGGCGGCTTGTCAGTCCGTTCGTACGTGTGCGCACCAAAGTAGTCGCGTTGGGCCTGCAATAGGTTGGCTGGTAGACTAGCACGGCGGTAGCCATCGTAGTAGGCAAGGGCGGTCGCAAACGCCGGGACTGGGATGCCAGTTAGCGCCGCCGAGGCTACCACGTGTCTCCAACCGTCTTGCGCCTGATGAATCGCATCTTGGAAATACTGCGCCAGCAACAGGTTTTCCAGTTCGGGATCCTTTTGAAACGCTTCTTTAATACGATCCAAGAACACGGCACGAATGATACAACCGCCTCGCCACAACATCGCACAGTCACCATAGTTGAGCGGCCATCCATGTTCGATGGCGGCGGCCTGCATTTGCACAAAACCTTGGGCGTAGCTGACTATTTTCGACGCGTAAAGTGCTTGGCGGACCTGCTCGATGAATTCCTTCTTATCCCCCTTCACCGTCGGTTCTGGTCCTCGCAGCGATGCGCTGGCCCGGACGCGATCGGCTTTGCGGGCCGAAAGACTGCGCGCGTATACCGCCTCAGTCACCAACGTACTGGGCACTCCCAAGTCGAGCGCAAGTTGGCTCATCCATTTGCCTGTGCCCTTCGCACCCGCACGGTCGAGCACCTTATCGACCACATAGCTGCCATCTTCGTCTTTGACAGAGAAAATATCCCGCGAAATCTCAATCAGGTAACTGTCGAGATCGCCTTTATTCCACTCACCAAACACGTCGTAAAGTTCGTCATTCGACAGGCCGAGTCCTTCCTTCATGAGGAAGTACGCTTCGCAGATTAGCTGCATGTCTCCGTACTCGATGCCGTTGTGGACCATCTTGACGTAGTGTCCGGCACCACGAGGGCCAACCCATTCGCAACAGGGAATGTCACCTCCGGGGCCTACCTTGGCGGCAATGGCTTGGAAAATCGGCTTCACATGTTCCCACGCTGCGGCGCTCCCACCAGGCATCATACTGGGGCCCTTCAGGGCCCCTTCTTCGCCGCCTGAGACTCCTGTCCCACAATAGAGAAAGCCCTTTTCCTCGACGTACTTTGTCCGGCGCTCGGTGTCGGCATAGTAGGTATTCCCGCCATCAATGATGATGTCGCCAGGCTCCAGGAGCGGGATTAGTGTCTCAATCACCGCGTCGACCGCCGGCCCGGCCTTAATAAGCATCATCACCTTCCGTGGCTGGGCAAGATTCTTCACTAGGGCTTCAATCGAGTGGCACCCAACGAAGTTCTTTCCTGCCGCGCGGCCGGCGATGAAATCGTCGACGACGCTCGTTGTGCGGTTATGGACGGCCACCTTGTAGCCCCGGCTTTCGACGTTCAGGGCCAGGTTCTCACCCATTACAGCCAGACCAATCAACCCAAAATCACAATCCGCGCTCATGTTTCCATCGCTTTCGTCGTCCAAGGGGGTTCGGCTGGAAGGCATTGATTGAATTCGCGGAGAAGCTGTTGCTGATACTCTCCCTGAAAAGTACCTGCGAGAAACCGGTCGATCCCCTCCTCATGCAGACACTTCCAACTGGCTTCTTCATTGCCCGGGTTGATCGGATAAAAGAGACATTTGTTGGCTACGGCCGCCTTGTAGTCGCTTGGGGCATCGCCAAGCATCAGTGACTGGCCCTCCGCATACTGGCCCGCGACCGCCAAGGTTTCCTGTTTCGTGCCCGATTCTTGGCCGCAAATCGCTATGACAAACTTGGCTAAGTTATGCTCCTCCCACTCGCCTTGTAAGGCCAGGTTGGGAGTTGCCGAAACCACCAACATGTCAGCCACGTCTACAAGACGTTCCAGACATTGCTTGACCCGCGGGAATGGCGGGACGCCGCGCACCATCGCCGCGATGCTCTCGTTCACGTGACGCGACCAGTCGAGCGCCTTTTTGAGGTCGGGGTCGCCAGTCGCCTCGACGGCTCTTTCCAACGTGGGGTTTCCCAACTTGGTTTCTTGTTCGATCCAATTGATCACGCCTTGCGGTTCAGGCACTTTCAAGCCACGGGCCTGCACCTCAGGCCGCCGCCGCAGCCAATCGAGCTGCTCGACTAGCGCAGGAAAACGGTTGATCCCGCGGCTCTTAGAGTACAGATTGACAAACTCCGCAGCTTCACGGGCAAACTTACTAATCCACTGAAGATTGTAACAATTAATAAAATTAGGAATGAAGCACTCTTTGTGTTTCACTTCCATCGTGTCGAACACGCAACCGTCGGAATCGATCCCGACCAGGAATTCGTGTTTTGGTTTGTAATCTTCAGTCACAGAATGACAGCCTTTTAAATGGAAGGGTACATGGGTTACGCCAGACCGTTGCTGCGGTCGGCTTGGGGAATGTATTTTTTGAGCTGTTGGTCCGCATAAATCGGCTGAATGCGGGCGAGGCGTTGGCGTCCCCCCTCCATGGGCAGCTTGACCATATCGTCACCGATAAGCGGCCGGCAGTAGTCAACGAAGGCATCCGTGACGTCCAGACCATTTTCCGTGATCCACGCTGTGGGAAAACTCCGCTCGCTATTGGCCACCTCGGGTAACGGAACTTT
>Ga0310121_10006218_pt1 | contig 10038 bp, 6 predicted proteins | sample CB27_Tmax_986_MG_FD_203504 | JGI IMG/M metagenome (GOLD analysis project Ga0310121, IMG submission 203504) | Marine microbial communities from Western Arctic Ocean, Canada - CB27_Tmax_986 | ecosystem: Environmental > Aquatic > Marine > Oceanic | place: Canada: Western Arctic Ocean | collected... | reverse complement strand
CCGCCGTGTTCTCTGCTCAAGTGATAACCGCTCCCGGCCGCCCGGAAACCACCCCGCTGGGCCCCGCGAAATCCGTCATACACGCTAGCCGAAAGGACACGCTGATTGGTGCGCCGCTTCATGAATAATTGTCTCGGCGTTAGTTTGCCAATTTGAATCGTCCTCGTCCGCGTCCGGCGTAACGTCATACAGCAGGATGCGGTTCGAGACAGGAGTGTAATAGCCCAGCGCGCCGGATGGCAGTTTGGTGCCGTTACGATTGACGTAGCGGAGAAAGTCGCGATGCGAGGGAAAGACGATTGCGACCAGCGGGAACTGGGGTGAATCCGGACGAAATCCACGGGCTGTAAAGTAGTGTACGAATGAGCGATACAGCTCCTCGAATCGAGTGGCCCACTTGTTTCGTTGGCCGGTGGGATGCACGACCAAGTAGTGTCCAGTCCCGGTCACATCGAATCCGCGGCCGAACTCGCGAATCAGTTCGGCCCTCATTTCGCCCTGTGAATAACTGCGAAATCCTGCACCCAGCTTGCGGAAATTCTTGGCTTCCTGTGGTCGAAACTCGAACAAGGAACCGTCCCGTGCCAGCAGATGCACGTTCGAGTTGGACCAGACTAGCGGAGAACCTTCAATGTGGCGGCCGTTCAGGTCTAGTTCAATCGTGAAAGGCTCGGCACCAGCGGGCGAACTGCTGAACAGAGCCAGCCAGACAACGGCTGCGGAAAACACGATGATTCTCACGAAACGTCCTCCAATCCGTCCAAGTGGTCCGGTCGGATTGACAATCCGACCTACAAAGCGATGCGGAACCGATGCGAACCCCGTGTCCCTACAAAACACTAGCCCGGATAATCTATGAAACGAGAGGTAGCCGTCAGAACCTCCCCAAAAAAACGATTTCCGTCAACAAATGGGATTTTAGGGTAGAGGTTCTCAGGTCTGACCAATCAACAACTGTCGTAGCCGGAGTCGCAAGAGCTCGGGGATTCTCGTAGCTCCCCGAAGCCTTGCGACTTCGGCTGAATGAACACACAACAGTGATTCACCGGCCCGTTCCAAGCTGCGAATTGGACAAACGATGGACCGCAGCAGTAGGATGAAGCTGGAGCTCCCGTTTCTTCCCTTGTAGGAGAATTCGCGTGAATCGGTTCCTGATCGTCATTGGATGTTCACTGGTCGCACAATCGGCAGCGTGGGCACAAACCGAACCATCCGACGCGAGTCTCAAGTCCGATGTGCTGCGACTCGTCCGTCAGTTGGACGATGACCGCCGGACTCAGAGGGACGCAGCCGAACAAGCATTGATCGGCTTAGGGCCAGAGGCCATGCAGTTTTATCCTGAGATCACCCGGCGCACTCCTGCGGAAGTCAAGGAGCGTTTGGGGCGCGTGCGCAAGTCGCTCGAACTCGTGATCGCTGAAGTGGCAGCAGCACCCGCGCGGGTGACGCTCGGCGGAAGTATGACACTGGCAGAAGCGTTCGCGGCACTGGAGGAACAAACGGGCAATCGCATCGTCGGCTACGACGACCAGCGCGGGAAGGTCACCCTCGATTGGAAGGACACGCCGTATTGGCAGGCGTTGGACGAGTTGCTCGATGAAGCGGGACTCAAAATCAATGCTTATGGCGGGCAATCCGATGCACACGTCGTGATCGCTCGACCGGACGATGAGTTGTCGCCGCTGGAGGGCGCTGTCTACAGCGGTGTCTTTCGGTTCGAGGCGACACTGCTCGAGTCGCGGCGGGATCTGCGCAACTCGCTCATCAACGGTATGCAGTTAACCGTCGCCGTGGGCTGGGAGCCGCGCGTCCGGCCCATCTCGTTGCAACAACCGCTGGATAACATCCAGGCAGTCGACGACCAAGGACAAATGCTCACGATCAACCAGCGTCAGAATCGCGGAATGTTGAACGCAGTCGCCGGGAGTGGAATTGCGACTGTCGACTTGCGGATCCCGATTGAACTGGCACCCCGAGGAGCCAAACGGATCGCATCATTCAAAGGCGTGCTCAACGCTTTGGTACCGGGCAGCGTGGAGACCTTTGAGTTCACGGAATTGGGTAATTCACGCGATGTCGAAAAGCGTAAGGCCGGAGTGGCTGTGACGTTCGAGAGGATACGCAAGAATGGAGACGCCTACGAGTTGAGAATGCGCGTGCGGTTCGAGAACGCCGCCAGCGCCTTGCAGTCTCACTACGGCTGGGTCTTGAACAACGAAGCCTACATGCTCGATGCCGACGGCGAGCGGATTGAACACGCTACACTACAAGAGACACGGCGGAGCGAAGGAGAAGTAGGAGTGGGCTACCTGTATGTGTTGCCCGCTGGTCCTGAGGGTTGCAAGTTCATCTACAAAACGCCGGCCTCGATCCTTCAGCTGCCGGTCGAATACGAACTGAAGGATCTGGATTTGCCGTAGCACCTGCTGTTCAGAATTCGTTCAGAGCGTACGGACCACCCGAATGACGGCGGTGGGTGGCACGTCCCTGAGCCAGAGGCGAAGGGCGTGTTGAACTCAGGGTCTTAGTTCATGGACGGGAACCACTGGCAAAGCCAGCGGTCCCCAACAACTAATTGGAGCCTGAAGCGCCAGCGAAGGAATGGCTACTGTGTTCCTGCGCTTGTGCGTCAGGTTTCAATAATCTGCGTTTACGTCCACCAATCGCCGAAAAGATGTCTGAGCTTGTGAAACACGACCGCCTCGCCCGGCTGCTTTCTGCAGCCTTGTTGGCCATGCTGCTCCTTCGTTTTACCGCGGCAAATAACTATGCCCAGGTTCCGCCGCCGGACGATTCGCCGCCGGTGGTTGCGGCGAGCGTCAACGAGCAGCCCATTTTCGTCCATGAAGTAGATCGCGAAATCGCTCGCGTGCTCCGCGGCCGCAACATCGAACCCGAGGCCAAGACGTTTCTGCAAGCGCAAGCCCTCCAGCAACTGATCGATCGTCAGCTTATCCTGGAGTGGCTCCAGCAGCATCAGCGAGCTGCGACCGACCAAGACGTTGAACACGCCATCACGCAGCTCACCAAACAGCTGGGTAAACGGGAAATCGCGTTGGCCGACTACCTGAAACAGCGACGCATGAAAGCGACGGAGCTGCACCGCGCGTTGCGGTGGCAATTAAGCTGGCAGAGGTTTCTGGACCGTTTTCGGACTGACCAAAACTTGGAGCGATACTTCAACGAGCACCGCGCGCAGTTCGATGGTACCGAGTTGCGGGTAGCGCACATCCTGTTGAAGGTCGACCCGAGCGACGCTCGCGACGAGCTTGCTTTGCAGCTGGTCAAGGCCAGACGGATTCGCGCTGAGATTGTTACCGACAAAAAGAGATTCGCCGAAGCCGCACGACAATTCTCCGACGCGCCGACGGGCGCAGCGGGCGGAGATATTGGCTTCATCTCGCGGCATGCGCCCATGCCGGAGCCATTCTCCGAGGCCGCATTTCAGCTTCAGCCGGGTGATGTTAGCGAACCGTTAGTGAGCGCTTTTGGTGTGCATTTGATCCAGTGCTTGGAAGTCAAGCCCGGTCAAAAACGCTGGCAGGAAGTGCGTAGCCAGCTTGAGCAAGCCGTCACGCAGTACCTATTTGAGTGGGCCGCTAGAAAGGTCACCGACGCTCAGATCGAGTTCACCGAGGCGGCGCCGCACTTTAAGCCGGGAACGCACGAAGTGGAATACCGCCAATGAATGCCAAGCCCTACATCGCAACCTCGGGGGTAGCACGAGTGGTACGCATGACACGCTCTTAGAACAAGGAAGTAGGGCCGGAGGGACTTGGGCCCTGAAGCTGTTTGTGGGGCGGTTTCCCCTGTGAACGAAAGCTAGAGTTCACCACGCCCTTCGCCTAGGGCTCAGGCACGTGCCACCCGTGTCAGCTTGTGCACCTGGGTCAGCTTGGCAATACGCTGTTACCCCTCTTGCTTAGCGGTCATGCGGCTAATCCGCAGATGTCGGTCGTAGTGCGTGGTAGCCAGCTGCACGGCATCAGGATGCATGTCCAAGTCGCGGACGAGGTTCGGTAGCTTGAGACGGTGAAAGTCCTTCGGCTGATCCGCTTTCCAAAACAGCAGAAAACCGCCGCTGCTGCCGCCCGAAGCGGCACAAAGAAATTCCTCGGCGTGGAACACGGCCCCACAGATAACGCCTTTGAGCCCCTCGGCGACAAGAGATTGCACCAGCTTTTGCGAGTCCCACTCGTACAGCAATACCAGCGGTTCGTGAACGGCGCCAAGAGGGTTGGGTGCTTTATGCAATCCGCCGCACGCTAGGTACCTACCGTCGCGGCTCATCGCCAGCGTGCGCACGCCGCCGAAATCGACGCGTTGTCCTCCGTTATAGGTGTACAGCTGTTTCGCGTCGAACGTGCGTTCCCGCTTTCCGGATTCAATTTCCCATTGATGGACCTGACCCGCCAGGTCACCGGAGAGTAGCCGTTTGCCATCGTCGTGAAACAGGACGCTGAAGACGTCCTTTTCATGGCCTGACATTTCGGCGGCCAACGTTCCGTCGGCGACGTTCCAGACTTTCACCAGTTGGTCATTTCCACCTGTGGCCAGCAAGGTTGCATCAGGACTAGTACTGGCCGTTCGAATCCAGCCTTGATGCGCATCGACCGTCCGCACGGGCTCCGGGTTTTCGGCCGCGGTCGGCCACCAGATCAGCCGTCCGTCACAACCTCCAGTAATCACCTGCTCGCCGTCAGGCGAAAATGCGATGGTGCGGACCCAGCTATCGTGCGCTCGAAACGCCACTCGATGGCCCTCTGCCAGATCCCACCGCTGGACGGAATTGTCCTGCGCGCTGGCAAACACATATCGAGCCTGCGGGTCGAAACGGCAAGCAATCAGCGGGCTGTCATACTTCCACTGAGTTGTGACGTGCGCCTGTTTCGGATCCGCTTTCAGGTTTGCCTGTTCGGTCTGCTGATCTTGCATTGTCTCACCCCTACGCCAGCAGCTCGCTGATGGGCCCATACGCCGGATCCGCAATGGGGATCTCTCGGCCATCGATATCGAAATGGCCGGTCGAATCGACACCTACGGCCTGCATGTAAGTGTGAAAGAGATGCCCATGGTCCACCTCGCGCTCCGCGACTTTCGTTCCGTTGTTGTTGGTCTTGCCAATCACCGCTCCGCGCTGAATTTTGGCACCGCCTAAACAGACCGACCACGCAGTTCCCCAATGATCTCGGCCATAGTATTTGTTGATGTTGGGTGTACGCCCGAACTCTGACAGCACCACAATCAAGGTACTGTCCAGCATGCCGCGGGCAGCCAGGTCGGCTACCAGCGTGGCGAAAGGCTTGTCGAACTCGCCCAGCTGTTCCAGGTGGAAGTTGAAGTTCTCGTTGTGGGTATCGTAGTTCGAATGCGTTACCTGGACGAACGTGATCCCGTTTTCCAGCAAGCGGCGGGCCAGCAAACAGTGGCGTCCGAAGTCGTGCTTGCCGTACCGATCGTGGTCCTGTTCCGGCTCTTTCGAGACGTCGAACACTTGGCGCTGCCGCATCAGTTCCAACGCCTGTTCATAGTTGGCCGTGTAAGCGTCGGTCATCGCCGTGCGACGGCGCAGCGCAAAGCGATCGTTCACCCGTCGGCGGAAGGTATTGCGCGACAAATCTGCCTCTTCACTGATGGCGTCTGGACGCGTCGTGTGTTGAGGTGGCTTACCGTTTCCCAGTGAGATGCTGGCGTACTTGGGACCCAGATAGGCGGCGTCGTTGCTGCGTCCCCCGCTGCCGCCGGGGGTGATCTGAATGTGGCCAGGCAGCGAACTTGACTCGGCTGAGAGAGTCTTCGCCGCGACGGCACCGATGCGCGGAAAGTCCCCAGCGGGTGTCTGACGGCGACCGGTGAGCATCAGGTAACGCCCCTTGCCGTGACTGTTTTCCTTTGTGTTGATGCTGCGCACCAAAGCCAGATGTTGCATCTGTTGCGCGATCTCCGGGAGCAGCTCGCAGATGTGGATTCCCGGTACGCTGGTCGGGATCGCCCGGAAAGGACCGCCTGTGTCGGTTGCCGGCTTGGGATCCCAGCTCTCCAGCTGGCTGAGGCCTCCGGCCATGTTGATAACGAGGACACGCTTTTGGTCTTGGGCCAGCTGTTTGGCCGCGGCAGCGCTGGCCAATTGACCTAGTCCGCTGACGACGGCGCCCGTCCCGGCGACCAAACTACCCAGGAAACGCCGGCGAGCTGTAAGATGTTCCGCGGAACCGCAGGCATACGAGCATTTCATCGTCGTTCTCCTAGTGTCTGGCTTAATTTGTCGTTACAACTCTGCCGGAGCTAGTCAACGGCCGGCTTGGATGTATGAATAGTCGTTGTTCGCTCCGCGAGCAAATGTCTCTTCGCGGAGCGAAAAGCGACTAAGAACTTTTAAAGAACTAAGTTGTCCGTTTCGTTCTGTGTGCCACTGGCTCTGCCAGTGCTGCATCGCTTGTCCACGTCGCGTAACGAACACTGGCAAAGCCAGTCGCACCCGAAACGCGTCTCGCCGCCGCCAAGAGAGTCTTTCACAGCCTCGCAGCGAAAACCGACGACCGTGACGTCCAAAGTTTTGAGCTCGGTCGTGTATCAGTGACTGAAACGAAACTCAGCGGACGTAATCAACCCCCACGTCATTTCCTTCAAAGCGTCGATCTTCTCTTTCGGCCGTTCTTGGACGTATTGCGCGACTTCCGCCGTCTCTTCTTCGCTGGGGCGCCGAGTTAACACGCTAATATACAGTTCTTCGGCGATGGCCTCTGGATCATCAAGCTTGTTTAAGCGATCTGTTAGGTTTCCTCCGCCTGGACTTAACCAAGACTGCAGGGTTCCAGCGTTGGCGAAGAACAGCGCCTGATCAACGGTGGCAAAGAAATCGCTCTGTGGTTGCCCCGCGGCATGCCCGAAGAGCTTGACGAATGTGTCGACATTACCCTTCACCTTGCCGTACACAAAATCTCCTCTGGCGCGCTCTCGTTCTGCCAGCCGAGTTGGGTCGTCCGGATTCTTCTCATCCAGCGGTAGTTTCTCATCAATCTCGGTTTCCGCCGCTCGCTGTTGTTGCCCCAACACACCGCTGGCTTGCATCACGCTCCATGCCATCTGTTCCGGCGTCAAAGCATCCAAGGACGCGGTGAAATACCGCTGGCTCCATTGCCCACGCAGTTTGTTGCGGGACTGGTCGCGGGCGACGCCATCTTGTGCTGCGCGAGCTTCAAGTTCACTCAGGAGCGCGGCCAGCCCAGCTACTTTCTGCTGAAGCGAGGCTGCCCTCTCCTTCGTTGAGCGAACTGTTTGCTGGGCAGCGGCCAGTTGCGCACCGACGAGCTCAGCTTCCTGTTGCCGCTGACCAATGACTTTCTCCAACTCGGCGACTTTCGAGTTAACCTGATCGCTGCGCGATTTGACACTTTCCGTTGCTTGCTTGAGCTCTGCATCATCCGGCAGTTTCTGGCTCGCCACCTCGGCACTGGTGGCTGCTTCCGCCACTACTTTGGCGACCGCCGCTTGGGACTCCGCATCCCGCCGTGATTGGCGGAGCAGGCTGGTCGCCACATCATGTTTCTGCTGGGCGGCGACCACTGCGGCTTCAAAATGAGGTAGCTCGGCGGCGCCCTTACGGAGCGTCTCACGGCTGGTTGCCAGATCGGCCTGGCACGACCGATACGCTTCTTGAGACCGATCGGCCGCGGCAACCAACTGTACATGCTGAGCGCCTATCCTGGCCTGATCCACGAGTATCTTGGCATCCAATACCGCAACGTCAGCCGCGTCGAGCTTGCGACCCGTGGCGAGTAGGGAGCCTCGCACCTCGTCGATGGCAGCGTTCGCCTGCTCGAGCCGTTGTTGGATCGGTGCGGCGTTGGCCCGTGCGGCGTCGAGAGTTTTTCCGACTGCTTCGACGATCGGCACGACGTCGTCAACTGACTTTTGGGCCGCCGCGACTTCGGTTGCAAGTTCGTCGGCCTTCGATTGAAACGTTGCCGCGGCCTGCGTCAATTCGGGATCATCCGATAGTTTGGCGGCGGCCTCCATGGCTTTGGCGGCCGCCTCACGCAACGACCGGGCTATTTCCTGCTTTGCTACCAAACGCTGCTTGGCTTCCGCCAGCTTTTTCGCTGCCTCGTCCGATTTCTTTAGCGCGGCCGCGACTGCCAGGCCAGCTTTTTTGAACTCTTCGTAGATTTTGTTCGCTCTGTCCCGCGCCTCGTTGAATTCCTTCCGGGCCGATTGGATCTCGTCCAGAACCTTGGCTTTGGCTTGTTTTCGCACTGCATAATCGGCTTCGAACTGGGCAAGCTGGTCAGCGGTTGCCCTGGCCTGGGGACCGAAATCGCCAGGCAAATCAAGTGATCGCTGGTACGCTCGGGTCAGTGCCAGCTGCCGCAAGAACTCCTTGACGTCGTACTTCAGCGATACAAAGTCGGTTGCCAGTAAATCGAGCAGCTCGGGATGAGCGGGCGGATTGTCAAAGTGCTGCAAGTCCAGGGGGGACACGAGTCCGCGTCCCATCATGTGCGCCCACAGACGATTCACAATGTTGCGATTGAATGCCTGGTTCTGGCCATTCGTGGCAAGTTCGGAGAGTTTGGCCCGGCGACTGTATTTAGGGACAGGACGCGTTTTACCTGCTGGTTTGACCTGGTACTCGTCACCCACGCCGAAGACCGGCTCAGTGATCTCCAAATCGCCGGGCAACCGTGGCCGCGTTCTGCCATGTTCGTCGGTGAAGACCGACGTGAACTCTACGTCCCCTTCTGCCTTCTCCGCGTAGAACACCTTCTTGTCTTTGTCGGTAAACAAGAAGCCGCGATTTAGAAAAGCGAAAATGCCAAAGTAGTCGGCCTGATAGTAGTGATCGATCACAGGGTGATCGTGACACTGGCAGCACTGCAGATCCATGCCGAAAAAGACGCGGCCCACGTCTCGAGTTAATAAATTCGGTTCGGCCTCACGTTCCAGGTAAAAATTGACTGCGGCACGGATCTTGGCGTCCGTCCCATCGGCCGCAAGCAACTCGCGGGCTAGTTGGTTCCACGGTTTGTTCTGTGCCACCGAATCGCGCAAGTATTGTTGCCACTCGTTCGCCTTGATGTGCTTGTTGCCCCGCCGTTCCATCAGAATCACGTCCAACACGTTTGCCATGTGGCGGACGTATCGGGAACTGTTCAAGAGCCGTTCGACAACCGCGGCGCGCTTGTCCGGCGAGTCGTCGTCTAAAAACGCCCGTGCCTCGTCGGCCGGCGGAATCATTCCGGCCAGATCGAGATAGATGCGGCGAAGAAACTCGCCGTCGCTGGCAAGAGGGCTCAGGCCACCAAAACTAGCCCGCTCGATCGCCTGATCGATCCGGGCGTACAAGTGCTCATTCGCCACGGCGCGCAGCGGCGTCCAACAGGCGGCGAACAACAAAAGGGCCGTCGAGCAGCGGGCAATAAGACGGAAACCAGTTCTCGTGGCCATCAAACCCCTCTCCTTGCTGTGGCAAGCGGGGCCCCGAAAAACTTTGCTGGGTGGGCGGGACCGTTCTGGGACCACAAGGCCGTCGTCCCGGTAAGCACTTCGAAGCGACGAGCCCACAATGCGGCGACTCATCAACGCTAGTCAATATGTTACGTGGTCCCCCTGGCCCGGGTCAAGAACGGTATTTCAGAAGTTCAATCCAGCAAAGGAATTGGCGTCATTCTGACAAACCCGACGGTCAACGCAGCAGGTTCGAATTGAGGCCGCGAGGTCTGCGTTAAAGAATCGTGCACAGTACGCGCATCCCTTTCTCCTCTGCGGCTCTCTGCGCACTCTGCGTTTAGGGCTAGGATTTAAACGCAGAGCACGCAGAGGCGCAGCGCGGCCGTGGCCGCAACCGAATATTACTGTGGCTTCCAATCCTCAGCTAAGTGCAGCAGACGGCCCACGGATGGCAAAGCGGACCCACGGATGAAAAAGTCTCCCTTATCCGCGGGTCCGCCTTGCCATCCGTGGGTTCTATCTTTAAGAGTTGCGCACGATGCGAAGATTTGAAACCCAAATATCGAAGCGGAATGTCCGAAACGGAAG
>Ga0310121_10006215_pt1 | contig 10045 bp, 15 predicted proteins | sample CB27_Tmax_986_MG_FD_203504 | JGI IMG/M metagenome (GOLD analysis project Ga0310121, IMG submission 203504) | Marine microbial communities from Western Arctic Ocean, Canada - CB27_Tmax_986 | ecosystem: Environmental > Aquatic > Marine > Oceanic | place: Canada: Western Arctic Ocean | collected... | reverse complement strand
TCTTTAATTTTCTTGATATTAGTGGAGTCAATATATCGTAACTCTTTAATACCTTTTTTGACATTATCGTTATCAAAAATAATATGAAAGTGGATTGCTCCATCTTCATACCATCGTCTGAATAGTTCAGGTCCAGATCGGTTAAACTCTAATTTCTTAGAGATAACGTCAAATTCTTCTGCTATCATATCTTTGATATTCTTAGGCACTTCAATCGTGTCCAGTTTATCAAGATATATTGTTACTGGATCCTTATAGGGATCCAATACTATTGCTTCGTTAACTATATCATCAATTGCCGATTCTGCCTCTGGCTGTCTAGCACATTGTCGATATTTAGCAATTAAATCTTGCTGTGTTTTAAATGCAGTATCGAAATTAACAGAGAAGGCGTTTATTCCTCCTCCATCAATTACAGTAGAACCATCGTCCAGGTCTGGCGCAACAAAGGATTTAGATCCCTTGTCTACCACAGATGAGCCAATTTTCTTCTCTATCTTATAACCAAATAGTTCCATATCACCAATTGTTGTTATTTAAGTTAGTATTTGAGTATATTTATACGACTCAAATAACAAATTTATCACCAAGGCCGTATTATCAAGCCAAAACGTCAACTGCTTCAGTATCAACCCCACCATCATCCCAAGAAACTGCAAATGTTACAGTATATTCTTGAACGGCATCAGGAGTTTCCCAAGAAAGGTCTATTGTTCCTACCTCGCTTGGCCAGCCATACACATTTACTGAGTGTGAACTGTCTTCTCCACCCCGATTAATCGGTTGAATTTCGATTTTCCTATGAGCGTCTGAGACTCCCATAGTTGATGCAAAAGAACTAAAACCAGTAATACCTTGTTGCCAGGATAGTAAAGCTCCACGCACAACGTATGATTCATCGTTGATAATTGTTGCTGTCCAATCAACAAATGTTCTATCACCAGGAACCTTCATTTTACGGTTCTGATAAGGAACTTCCACTACACCAACAGTAGTTGCCGGTAGTGTAGTAGCTTTAATCCACATTGCTGTATCTATTTGGGCAATATTTACCACAAATAAATTAGGACGAGCATAGTCACCTGAATACTGGGTACCAAATTTTGTTATATCCATTTGTTTCTCCTATACTTGTCCAATCACTTCACTAAAATCGACACCGGTTTTCGTAGCTACGAAATTCAATGTGATAAAGTTAATTGATTTGGAGGGTTTCAGAAAAATACTCGCAACAAATTGATTTCCGTCAATGACTTCAGGCGTATTATTGCTTGCATCACATTGAACATAAAAATCATACATTCCTTGTCTCGCTTTGATTCCTGCTAGATATGGATTAACCATATTTAAGAAATTCTTACGGGTGAATTCGTTGTTGAATTCAAACAAGAAGTATTTTGCGGATATTGATATCGCTTTTTCTAGAATTATGAACAATCTGCGAACATTGATTCTATCGAAAGCACTAGGTTTAACCAACAGAGTTCTATCTCCCCAGAGGACTGTGCCTTGACCTGGGAAAGTTACAATTGGATTGATTCCGTTAGGAAGCATATACAATTGATCTCTATGGGCTAGAGTTGGCTGATAAGCAAGTTTTACAACTCCCTTAATCTGACCACGATTAAGACCACCTGGACTCCACCAAGCATCTCTTACGCTATCTGTATGAGCCATTAGCCCTGCTACATCGCCACTGAATCCGATCCAGCGGTATGTGTCAGAGTAGACATCATAAACGTATTTGTAGTTACCATCAAGTGTACCGTAAGATGAAGCAGAGTTAAATGCTACATCGGTTCTCCAAGTAATTACATTGTTAACTGCGTTGGTTGCTCCACCAACATTAACAACTTCTTCTTTTGGAGGTGATACAATAGCGATACAGTCTTTACGACCTTCTGCTACTACCTCAATGATGTACTTAGAAACAACAGCAACCTGAGCAGTATTTTCGTTAGAAAGTCCTCCAGCAATTGCTAGGGAAATATTAACTTCGTCTCCGTTTGCTAATGTATCCCAACCTGCCATATATTCGTTAGCACCAACAGTACCTGCATCCACTACTGGGACCCAAGTATTACCTGCTGTTTCACAATCGCCTTGCTCATCGGAACCGCCATCATCACAATGAGCAGGTACTCCAGCCGAAACTGCGAGTCCTCCACTGAAAGTGATTGAGCCAGCGCCTGTATTAGTCACATTTGCTGTGACAATCCAAACTAATTTGGACATCTGATTAAGAGTGTCCATAGCCCAGATGTTTCCACCGTCGCTATTTTTATCACCTTGTGATAAACCTACAAGATAACTTTCTACAATTTCGGTATCAACTACTACGACTACTGCCATTTCGTTGTTGCCGGTATCGGGCTGCACATCGAATGCACCAGCATATTGCCAGTCACCCCAAGTAGCAGAACCATCGTGTGTTTCTACACTAATGCCATTTCCGTATGTACCAGGATATCGAGCATAAAAGCCTTCTGTCAGAGTACCGGATTCCAGTTGTGTTTCAAAATCTTCTTCGCCTGTGATTTGAGTTACGTTACCAGAAGGTGCGGCATTCATCGCACCAGAATCAACGACCCGAACTACTTGAAGACTATTAGTGTACTTCAAGAAAGAGGCAGAAGAAAGAAACGCTGGAAAAGTATCGTTGGTTGGTTTTCCAAAGACAGATACAAGGTCGGCTTCTGAGGTGCATAGATAAGGTTCAAATGCAGGTCCCCAAGTAAAACGACCAACTGTACCACCTAAAGAAGTAGCAACCGCGGGTATTGACGTAGACAAATCAATTTCTTTTGTCTGTACGCCTGGGCTTAATTGAAATCCCATCGTTTTTCTCCTATATAAAATAAGTGTTCAATTATGGTTATCCCTATCGTTTTACCGTTATTGAATTATTATGCGATAATTCCGATGAGATTTGAAGAAGAACCTCTTCTTCATCCATTACAACTATTTATAATTTTCTTTATCTCATCAACTTCAATGTTTCCACATATTTTGCTATAGCGTGATCTAGTCCATCTGTTTTGGAAATCAAACCATTATCGTTATCTGGACCCCAATCCAAATCTTGACTGTCTATAAAAAGGCCTGTATGTGCATAAGGCCAAGGAGGAGTAAAAGGGATAGGATCGCTACGGCGAACCACCCTCCAATGAGTGGGTTGTCCACCAGACAAAACTTGATCAGAGACTTTTGGCGATCCGTAAGAGTAAATTTGAACATTTTTTCCTCTTTTGTGAAGCCACATTCCTATTATTTGTGCAACAGCACCGCCTAAACTGTGGCCGGTAACGTGTACTGTCTGTTCAAGAGTATGTTCATTATCTAAAATTTGCATAATGGTTGTAGAAGCATCTCTAAATCCTTTGTGCATCCGGATTCCTGTACGAGTATCACTTACTAACCTCACATCAATATCAGAAAGTACATTTGCATCATTTGCGGTACCCCTAATAACTATTATTGTTATTCCCTTATCTTGTTTCACTTCAAACGCAACTTCATCCTTTTGATCACCACCACTATCGTAAATAGCTTTGCAATATTCTGCGTGTTCAATAAGAGAGGCTAGAGTGACTGGTAAATTTGACTTATCACCACTACCCAAATCATTATGTGTTGTGTCATCTTTGTTGTGCTTTGCACAACTACTAAACAGCAGAATCGTTATTATTATTATTATGAATTTCCAGTTCATCTTTCTTTTTCCAAGCAGTGGCACCTAATATAGCCCCAAATGATAAATGAAACATTGCTCCGGCTCCTAGAGTAAGAGGTTCCCATCTAGTAACATCACATTTCACTCCTACTGGATATCGAACTATATCATTGCAATGTTCTTCCATTTTTAAATTCCATATTAAAGGAGCAATAAAAAAATCAATCAGACAGATAAACAAATATATCAATCCAGCCCAATCTCTCCAATGTCTGTTTATAGTTTTATTTATTGACATAAGCTAATTAACGATTTGCCATACTTCTCCATCTTCCACGACATATTTATCTGTATCTCCCACACCATCCTCGATAAACCCGAATGGAGTCAAGTCATCCTCTATTTCTCGTATTTGTCCATCATATAAGTTTTTCCTCAAATCTTTATTAGTTAAATCTTTGAATAGTTCTTGGGAAGAGAACCAAGAGAACATTACAAGACTCATTACTAAGTCATCGTGTCCGCCATCTTCGGCTGCCCAACTTTTTCCTTTAACGATAAATTGAGATATTTCTGATATTGTATCTAAATCGTTAATTATTAATTTGTTATTCTCTATAAGGTCTTTGAAATTAGAGCAACCAACCGCTTTAACTCGCTTGGACATTTTGATGCCTAGTTTTGCGTGTACACCTGATTCATTTATTGTGTTTTCATATTCCAAATCATAATGAAGTATATTGCAAACTTCTCCTCCAGGGCCGTTAGATTCAACCAAAATAGTTGCTATATTATATGCTATTCCTACTTGATAAATTATGGTTGGGAAAAGGAGCGGCGATATTGTGTTTGACCGATATTTAGCCACTTGCTTGAAAGGGAATTTTGTGATGTCAATCACACTAAACGTGGAGTAATCTTGACCACGACCTTCTGCTACATCTACGGCTATAAAATAAGTATGTCCTTCAAGAGTTTCTTCGTAGACATCTAGGTTCTCCTTCCGTGATAGTGGACTTTTCTGGACAAGTTCAGCAATCTTAGTCGGATTGATCAGAGTACCTGCACTACCTAGAAATTCACACTCAAACTCTTGTTTAAATTGTTCTTCACTCGTATTTGCAATTGTCTGTTTCTTCCATTCTTCATCTCGTCCAGGAACATCCCACCAGTTAACTTCAAATGCTTTATAATTTGAACGACCTTCTACTGCATTTGTCCACATCTTATAGTAATGATTCATACCATTAGGTGTTGATACAATAATAACTTTTGATGTTTGTCCAGATGATATAGTAGGATAAACAGAATTAAAAAATTCTTCCGCCATACCTTGCTGAATAAATGCAAACTCATCAAGAAAAATTAAATTGAAAGCATATCCACGAATAGCACTTGATGTCGTTGAGGATGCAAGAATTCTGGAGCCATTCTCTAACCAAATAGAACCTTTGTTCCATTCTGATACTCCTTGTTGAATAAACATAGGAAGTCTTTCATAAGCCATTTGGAGACGACCCAACAATTCTCTCGCAGTTGCTCCCTTATTGGCTAGAATTGCTATGTTTCTTTGTTCGTGAAACAATACATAATGTAGCATATATGCAAGACTTGTCTGTGATTTACCAGACTGTCTAGGACTTTTGACTATACAAAATCGATTATTTTGTAATCCTTTAATCAGATCCTTTTGAAACGGCCAAAGATCAAATTTAATTAATCCTTCATCTACATTGACAATGGTCATATAGGTCGTAATAAAATAAATAGGATCGTCCCTACATTTTACATACTCTTCTATCTCCTCTTTAGTATAGTTTTGAGGAACATTTAATTGTTTTAATAGGGGGTTACCTAGGTAGGAATTTATTGTCATAATATAGGGGCTTAATTAATTTTGAATCTTCGGTCTACGTGTCGAACTTTAGATATACCGTGATCATAGATATACGCTTCCTTTATTGGACCATCTATGTTCTTATCCCAATACTCTAGAAATCTTCCGATTCTTGGGTAGTCTGGTATTTGATCATCAGTCTGCCATACAAATTCATTCACTATATGCAAATAATCTGGAATATAATATACTACTTGAACCGACGCAACAGTCCATTTTTTGATTATAATGTGAGCCACGTATCCTCCTGTAATTTAGTTCCATACTGCTATATACCATAATAATAAAATTATTATAAACAATTCTATAACAAGGGCGGAATGATACCAAACCCATCTAGTTTCGTATAAATTATCTCCGGATTTGTCCCGACCGAAAACATTGAACATTTTGTCTTTTACACTATCGACCCATCCTTTAATCTTTCCCATTGAATGTTTTTCCTTTTAGCATTTCCTGTAATTCTTTGGTACTACCTACATAAAGATTATTGACGTTTGTTTTTGGGGCTTCGCCTTCTTTCATTAATTTTAATTCTTTCTGCATCCTTAACAATTCCATTGTAGTTTCGGATACAGTTTTTATTAAACCACTAGCTACTTCATATGCTCTCGGATGTTCCATTTCCTTCGCAAGTTCAAGAATACCTTCAAGAGCATCATTACCTCTTTCTATAAGATTATATAGATTATCCCTAGCATATTGATAATCCACTCCTAGATCACCACTTTCTGGATCTGATTGTACTGCCGCCCTAGGTGCAAGACCACGTTCTCTTCGTGTATTTACAATTCGTTTGTCAAGATCAACAGTTCCAACATCTGGACACTCAAAATCTGCTATAATATCTTCAGCTACCTCTAATTCAGCATCTAATTTATCTTTAACGCTTTTCTTCTCTGTGATCTTTTTCATAATCTCTTTCTTTTTCAATTGACTCAAAGTAGATGATATTACCCTTTTTATCAAGTCTAATATTTTTAATACCGAACCGGGTTTTCATATTTTTCTTTTTTCGCTCATCATCGGCCATATGGTCAAGGTCTTTCCAATAAAAATTCATTTGTCCCAATTTCTTTTTATCAACCATTTTGTTTGCATAAGAAGACCAAGTCCCATCTCTTTCTTCAATTGACGGATCATATTCAGCTACAAGACCCGCGAAAGTTGACAACAATGCTATGTTACTTTGCCATTTCAAAGGATTAATACCTTTTTGCTGTGCTTTTATAAGAGCATTAACCGCTTTATCTTTTGTAGTCTTTAACTTTTTAGCAATAGCGTTGACTATATCTGTATATTTTGCGAAAGTTATCATTTATTTCTTTTCTTTTCCTTTTTCCTCTTTTCCCTCTGCTTCCTTTTTTAACTTTATCTTTATCGCCTTTTTGGTTAAGGCTAATATAGGCATATTATTTGACATTGGATCAACTGAGGCTCGTGTTGCTATATCATTATAAATCTGTTTGTGCTTAAAAGAAATTTTTTGTCCTCTATTCATTTTTTTAAGTATTGTTCTAAACACACTAATATCCTTTTGGGGAATTAGTTTTGTCTGTTTCAATAACAATATAACTTTATTAACATTGAAATTGGGCTTCGGTTTCTCCTCTGCAGCCATATTATATTCCTAGAGAAACCCATCCCTGATCAATTCCATCTCCTGCTTCGTCTAAAATATCAGGAAGCGTATAGCTGACCTCAACTGATTCGACAATTTCTTGTTCTCGTATTGGCGGATAAAGCCATCCCTTTACGATAAAGTCTAAAGACCAATTGACTATTCGTTGTTCTGAAAAATCTCCCTCAAACTCATCCGACAGATTCAATCCAGTAAGTTCGATGGGAATATCTCTTTTTAATTCTAAAGCAGGTATTTCTTCAATTACTACGTTGAAATCTGGTTGAAAATAAGGTAAAATTTGTTCTATAATTTGAAGTCCATCATCCATATAATCCACATAAACGTCAAGACTGAATGTATAGTTATATGGAATAGGAGTATACATAATAGTTGCTTTATTGGGATTAGCTGCCTGATTGAATTTATACTCGTTCATTTGATTCACAGACCGAGAATAATCTGCTTCCATAGCAGTCATAATAAATCCCATTCGTGGAACTTGTCTATTCTTTTTACTGTCTTGAATTAATCGTGCTAGATATTTCTTCCGAGACTCATAAGCCAGCGGCACTTGTATGTCTTTAATAAGTGTACCATCTGCTTCCATTCGTTGAACGTGAATGTTATTGAAGACTGACCCAAAGGCAACAATTAATTTTCTAGTTGTTCCGTGATAAAAAGTTGTTCCAAACATTATGTACTTCCAAATGGGTTCATTTCTGATAGGTCTAGAATATCATCATCCATAGTATCCCAATCAGGAGTTGCTAATTCAGCATCTACTGCCGCTTGTATCTCTGTCTCTACTGCGGTTATCTCTGCATCAGCCACATCAATATCTTCACCTCCGTACTCCCAAGGTTTAAGCGTTAGTGTCCAAATGTGTTGGGCTCCTTCTGGCGCTGGATAAAATGAGCTGTCATTTCCAACAAATGTTACTTCAAATAATGCTTCAGCATCCGTGAAATATAACAAGTCGCCAGCAATCGGTCTGTCATCATCCGTTGCTACGGTTTGTTCTGCAAAAGATTTCTTCGTGAAAGAAACCTTCATTTCGTCAGTTACAGATACACCGAACTTAGAATAGAAATCTCCAACATCTCCATACTCTTGATAATCATCAATCAATATATTAAATGTCCATACGGTATCAAATTTACTAGACGGGTCTTCTCCAAAGATAGGATCTAGCGCCGTACCATATTTGCGTGGAAGATATTTCGCCTCAAATCCAACTACTGCGACAACCTCTTCTACCATATCTTGAACCATTGCAGATTTGGACATATTGTCGAACATACCCACTAGATCACCCCACTATAAAATTTGCTGGAAGTTCGTAATTAAGTGAAAATTCCTCTTCGAGTTTTTCAATCTCTTCTTTCGCTTCATCCCAAACTTGTTGTCCATTAATCGTTATTCCACCCGGTAAGGGCATCCCATCAAACTGTTTCATATTTGCACCCCATTGCTGTTTAATCTGTGCAGTGGCGTACTTCTTAATCCATTCATCGTTGAATACATCTACAGCATAAGATGAAGATTCATCAGGTATTACGGCTTGATACGCTCGTAAGAGTATAGAGTTTCCAATTGTCCAAGTTGCTCCGGCGGCTTCACAATCTACCTTAGTTGTCTCTGCTTCGTCTGAACAGACTGGACCAATAATTTTGCCTGAATGACTGTATAATCTATTGGTCGCTTTATTAAATGTAAATGTTCTATCTAATCTGAAATAACTATTCACCATTTCAAGGTGTTCCATCGTTATTTCAAAATATTGCATATTGACCTTGGTCATATCAAACATTTCGTCCGCCATTATTCTGTAGCGTACATCACTCATCGCCTCGGAAGAGTATCGTCCAGGTTCATAAATTCTTGTCACCGCTATGATATCATCATCCAGAGTCAAATATTCATTTGTTTCATCCTCTTGCGTGAATTCAACATTGATAAACTTCTCCTCTGCACCATCAAAATGGCGCTCAATGAATAATTGGAGAGCATCATCTATTCTGTCATATGCTTGAGTATCGTCCACTTGGATCTCAATCTTTGGAGCTCCAAGTTTACGATATGCATAATCTCTTAAATTGTCTACACTTTGTAATTTAGCCATTACAACCTTTTTCTTTAATCTTTGTCTATATTGTCAATTGCTTTATCAAGTTTTGCAGTAATTTTTTTCTCTAAATGTGGCAGCAATCTGATACCCATATACCCAATCATAAATGCTATTGCGAGGGCAGTATATACGCCAAATTTAAATTGTTCCATTAAAGCTGGTATAGCAAATTCTGCGGCAATCCATCCAGTGGCGGCCGCTAGTGCTACATTTTTTAGTTCAGATTTCCATCCTGTCCAAGTGTGAACTAATCCATTAGTTACTCCTCCAGCTGTAGATGCAAATACACAACACCATTTCGCACCAAATAATGCTAGTAAAGTTTCCATTTTTCTCCTCTTTTATTTTATTATTAGTATTCATCTTTATTTATGTATTTCCTACTCTACCCAACTTTTCAAATGATGTATAAATAAATGTGGAAGAGACTTCTTACTACTATTTATATAATAACGGTGATTGCGAGGTTTAAAATGGAAAATGATTGGGAAATACCCTTCAACCAACGACGAAGGAAAAGATATGATGAACGGTTGGATAAAATATTAAAGCAATACTCTATAACTAAAGTAGAAGGAAAATGTATACACGGAAAAGACTACAGAGAAATGAAACAACTAATATTGGATACAATATATGCCAACGATGAAATTTGAAAAAGATCACCCATATATGATACAATTAGATGAAGTATTAAAGCAATTTTTTGTAGTTAAAGTGGGG
>Ga0310121_10006214_pt1 | contig 10046 bp, 5 predicted proteins | sample CB27_Tmax_986_MG_FD_203504 | JGI IMG/M metagenome (GOLD analysis project Ga0310121, IMG submission 203504) | Marine microbial communities from Western Arctic Ocean, Canada - CB27_Tmax_986 | ecosystem: Environmental > Aquatic > Marine > Oceanic | place: Canada: Western Arctic Ocean | collected... | reverse complement strand
TCTGCATTGATAATGAACCCCCGGCGATGCGGGATCGCTACGGCGACCATCATTTCGGCCGCAGTTGCCTGGTGGCGCGGCGACTGGTGGAAGCGGGCGTGCGGCTGGTGACCGTGGCCTGGCCAATTACGCAAACAACGCCCCACTTTGACACCCACGCCAATCATTTCCCCGACATGAAGGACAAACTGCTGCCCCCCATGGACCAGGGAGTTTCCGCGTTGCTCGAAGACCTGCACGACCGCGGCTTGCTCGACGAAACCCTGGTGGTGTGCACCGGTGAGTTCGGCCGCACGCCGGTGGTCGACTCAAAAGCCAAGGGCGGGGGCCGCCATCACTGGGGTGCGGTGTACAGCACGCTGATGGCCGGCGGTGGAGTGCGCGGCGGGCTGGTCTACGGCAGCAGCGACAAGACCGGCGCTCAGCCTGAGGAGGATCCCGTCCACGTCAGCGATTTTGTGGCGACGATCTATCACGCGCTGGGATACGACCGCGATACCCGGGTGGTCGATCTCATGGGGCGACCGCACTCTATCGCGCAAGGCCATCCGGTGATGCGCGTCTTTGGCTGACAGAGAGGAACACTCATCTACGCTAATCAACAGATCAGTGAAGATGAGTGTTCCGAATCCCGAGCCCCGCATGCGCAACAAGTAAATGCAGTAGAATTACACGTTGGCTACTCAGCCTGAATAACCTGCCCGTCGTCTATGGAGCCTAAATTCCGCCAAATTTTGTAGAAGATGGCGTCGGACGTGACGCTGACATGCCCGTCGCCGAACAGCACGTTAACCCCGCCCGGATGCCGGCTCCGCGCGGCAGCGTAGTGCTGAGCCTGATTGCCGTTGATTCCCTGGCAAGGCATGTCTTCCGGCGGGTCGTCGCCGCACGAGTTTTGGCCCAGGTTGTCGAGGAGACTCGAATTGGGAGTACTGAAGTGCGTGTAGTTGCTGCCTCCCATATTCGGCCAGACCCAGAGACCTCGGTCGTCGGCTTGCGAGGTCGGCCCGTGGCTGCCTTCGTCGTCCTTCCCGGCAAGTATCTCCGCGAACAGGATTGTTTTGGACGTCCCGTCCGTGATGTCTTTGAGGTCCCTTGCCTCTACGGGACGGAACGCGCCGTCGGTAGAGGTATCCGCGTTTGGATTCCGAAAGGAATTAACAAGCCACGTGCCGAGCGTATCGCGGGCCATGCCACCCGTGCCGAAGCAGGCCGCATAGTTGGATCGCGCGAAGCCAACTTTGATTCCGGTGTGCACCCACTTCCGGCCAGCTGCATCGTCCGTGGGACAAACAAAAAGATGTATCGATTGGCTCGACGGCTGATAGTTAATGGGCCACAAGAAGCTATAGTCGTAGTCGTACATGTTGTACACATTGGACTGCTCCAGGTAGGGCAAGATCTGGCCTAGAGGCATATACTGGGTCGGCCTATTCGTCAAGTCTATATCGGCGGTCCAACCCCTGGGTAGCTCGTTATTGGCCGTGACAAAGTTGTGGACCCCCAGGCCAATTTGTTTCAGGTTGTTGGTACACTGGATCCGCCGGGCCGCCTCACGGGCCGACTGCACCGCGGGCAGCAGCAGGGAGACGAGAATGCCAATAATGGCAATCACGACCAGCAGCTCGACGAGGGTAAAACCGTGTTGTTTTCTTATACTCATCGTCGTTGTTCACAGCACGCTTATTGGGAGATCAGATTAAACTCAAACGGATCGGCCGCGCAACGTTCCAAATTCAATTCCAACTCGCTGGCTGTATTATAGAAATGGTGGAAGGTATTGTACATACTCGTCCACTAATTGGTTCCAGTTCGGGTCGTGGACTTTCTTCCAAGTCGGTCGTGAGGCGATGATCGTTACGCGAAATCTGCCTGCATAGACTCCCGCTCTGTCAGTTATACACAAGTGTCGCAATTCTTGATTCACGTGGTTCGGCCATTAACTCGGGGGGGTTGGGGGGAACCCCCCAACGAACTGCTAGGTGGTCTGCCATTTTGATCACGCGCAAGAAATTGAAACCATGCCTCGTTGGTTCACACAGTCGATTGAGGTGGACAATCTTCTGGCGATTCATTGGGGGGTGCCCCCAATAGTGTTCGGCACGAAAATTGCTTTAGGCCTCCATCCTTTGGGAGACCCCCTTGAGCTTGCTCATGCGGTGAACGAGGTCGGCAGCTAAGACATCCAGACCGGAACTCTATCGACCCCCGCGAGCTTGCTCGTGCGGTGAGCGAGGTCCCCAGCTATTGACGGCATAGCAACGGAAAGAAGCCGTGCGAACCAAGTTAGATTCTCGATCTAGGCATTCCAGTCGGTGTCCTACCGTTGCTGTTGGAGACCGTGGACCTGATTCACCACACGAGCGAGCTCGCGGGGGATCTCACGATCAGAATGACAGCATTTCTAGCCGCTGACCTGATTCACCGCATGAGCAAGCTCATGGGGGTCTCGATGATGGGACAAGGTCGAGCATCAATAACCCCGCACGATGAAGCACATTTCGTGCCGAACAGTATTGGGGTATCCCCCAAACCCCCCGCGCTAAACATCAAATCGCGTCAAATGATCATTCCCACACTTGTGTATAAACGACAGACTCCCGCCCTAGGCGGGACGTGTCCGTTTCAACGTGTGAATGGCGTTGCGTCTTGTCATGACAAAAACGGCGAACGGTAGCAGAAGCACTAGGCTGGCAGGCTCGGGCACTGTCGCCACCGACGCCATATTGCCCCAGTTGAACAAGACGCCGTTGAGTTCAACCAGTCCTACAGGAGTATCCGCCGCGGGGCGCTGATTGATCCAATCCGTAGTGAGGTCTGCTCCGTTAACACTCCAGTTAAACAGGACTAAGTTCAAATCAGTGAGTCCCACGTCACCGCTATTGTCATAGTCGCCGTCGATGGCGCTGGCCAACGCCTCGTACAACACGACACCCAAAAATCCCAGCTCGCTATTCGACAAAAGGAATTCGAATTTCAAATCCTGGGGCAAGGTTGTATTGAACAAGGTGCCCAGGTCGAATCCGTCTCCCTGGTTCAGCGTTGTGACTCCGTCCGCCTGCAACTCCGCCAGCTGATTGGCGCTGGGGTTGGCCTCGTCCCAATTTCCCCCGGCGGCGCCTTGGTCGTCGAGGCTGTTCCAGGTGTCCAGAAGTGAGCCGGATTCAGAAGTGATGTTGTATCCGTCGATATCCACCGAGATTTCCGATTCGTTTTGCAGCCTGCCTGCTCCGGAAGCGGGATCGACGACCAACACCAGGTTGTTGTGCTGCTTGCGTCCCACGTAGTTCACCAGACCCTCGAGGATATTGCCAGTGGGGGTCGTATACGTGAAGACGAGGTCCTCGGTCTCCTGGCCGAGCGTCACGAAATTCGGCTGGAACACGGCACCAATAGGCCGGGTCGAGGGGGCCGTTATTGCAGCGGATGTATCCGGATTCAATTCGGCCAGCTGATTGGCCGTGCCGTCCCCACTGGCCTCATCCCATGTGTCCCCATCGAGCTCTTGATCCTCAAAACTATTCCAGAAGGTCGGATTGATCGACCCGACCGCCGACTCGATGCGGTAGCCGTCAATGGAAACAGGAACTGCGCCGGATCCACCCACTCCCACGATCTGTGTCAATCCAGTCAACCGATTGACGTGGAGTTCGAGCGACGGCCGAAACATATCCTCCTCGGTCAGGGAAAGCTCGAATTGGACGGTGCCGCTCTCGTCGATCCACTCGTAGAGCAGAGTTCCGGGTTCCACAGTCGTGTCGATTGTGAACATGCCAAACCCACGGAAGTCGCTATTTTTGTAGAGGATCTGCGGGTCGGTCACGGGCAACCCAAAGGTTATATGGCCCATCGGCGACGGCGCAAACTCGTAGAGGGAGTAGGGGATGAAGTCGGTGAGCCGGAACGCTCCGGACTCGTGGTTGTCTCCCGAAAGCAGGACGACACCGGGGATCTCATGGTCACGGATGTACTCGAAGATCAGGTTGCGCTCGCTGAGGAAGCCCCCCGTAGTGTTGGCAAAGCCGTGCCACGGATCGTCGGCGGTTAGAGACCAGTCGTGAAATGGCACCGACGAGACGATGAACTTGAACTTGCCCGTGGCGGTGTCGAGCCAATCGAGGAGCGCGGTACGCTGCGTGGCTCCGAGCATCGTCTTCGTGGGACCGTCCGGCGTGCTGTTGGGGCTCCGATGGGAGCGGGTGTCCATCACGAAAAAGTCGACCTCGGCCGCGGAGAAGGAGTAGTAGATCTCGCCGGGGGTCATCGAACCGGGATTGTGACTGCCCTGATACTCGTCGAAGGCGATCCTTGCGTTGACATAGCGGCCGGTCGGCCCGGAGCTCCAGTCTTGGAAGATCTCATGGTCGTCCCATTGCATGAACATGGGGATTTGCTGCATGGCCGAGCGAATCTTGGGATCGGCCCAGGTGACCTTGTAGCGATCCTCGTAGGCGGCCTTCGTGTCTGCAATCACCGTCGGGAAGTCGGCATAGATTTGGTCGCCCCCAAGGATCATGAAGTCGGGCTGCCGTGCGATGACCGGATCGAAGGCCACATACGGTTGTGAAGGGAGTGCGAAGTCCGCGCCGTAAGTGAAGCGGATTTGGCCGGGCACTTTCGTCGGCGGCAGGGTGGTAAAGGTACCCGCGAAGGTCTCCGTGCCGTCTAGCAGGACGCGGTAGTCGTACTCGGTCGACGGATCGAGCCCCGCCAGGTCCAGGACCCCAGTAAAGTCATCGGCGCTGTTAAGCGCCGTGCTTGTGGTGAGCTCCGACCCGCCGGCGCTGGGCGCATAAGCCACGTCATAAGGAGCTGCGCCGCTGCCGCGTACCCATACCTTGACGCCTTCGGAGGTGACCGCGCCCAGAATGGGGCCGTGGGTCAGTGAAGTCTGTCCTTCTGAGATGCGCGGTAGCGAAAGAACGACGCCTGCCAAAAGAAAACTCATGGTGATTGTACGGCAACGCATAACTTTCCTCTTTTGTCGTAGGGTTTGGCTATCCTACGCTATCGGGTGCGCAAAAACCTCACTGCCTACTGGTGAATAGTTACACACAACACATCAGTCCTATCTTTCGACGATTCGGTTTATCGCTGGCCACATTAGCGCTTCTCCGAATTGTCAAGCTCGATCTTGAAGACCGAAGTCGCGCGAGAATTGGGCAACTTCTCAGAAGCAATAGAGCTACTCAGCACTGTCGACGATGAAGATGGGCAGTACATGAAATCGTTCTTGATGGAGTTCTGCCACGAAAACACATCCGCCGTGTAGTTGATCCCACATTCAACGTGCGAACGCCGTTGCGTGTTGCCATGACAAAAACGGCGAACGGTAGCAGAAGCACAAGGCTGGCAGGCTCGGGCACTGTCGCCACCGACGCCATATTGCCCCAGTTGAACAAGACACCGTTGAGTTCGGGGAGGCCCACATTCCCGCTGGGGCGGAAATTGACCCATTCCATAGCCAGACCGGCCCCTGGGTGATTCCAGTTGAATAGTACCAGATTGAGGTCTTCAAGTGCTACGATGCTATTGTTACTGTAGTCGCCGTCGATGGCGCTGGCCAATGCCTCGTACTGGACGACGCCCTCAAATCCAACCTCGCTATCCGACAGAAGGAATTCGACTTGCAAATCCTGGGACAAGGTTGTATTGAACAAGGTGCCCAGGTCGAATCCGTCTCCCTGGTTCAGTGTGGTGATGCCGGCCTCTTGCAGCTCCGCCAGCTGACTGGCGCTGGGGTTGGCCTCGTCCCAACTTCCCCCGGCGGCGCCTTGGTCTTCGAGGCTGTTCCAGGTGTCCAGAAGTGAGCCAGCAGCAGAAGTGATGGTGTATCCGTCAATATCCACCGAGATTTCCGATTCGTTTTGCATCCTGCCTGCTCCGGAAGCAGGATCGACGACCAGCACGAGATTGTTGTGCTGCTTGCGCCCCACGTAGTCGACTGGACCTTGGACGATTTCGCCAGTGGGAGTCGTATAGGTGAAGAGGAGGTCCTCGGTCTCCTGGCCCAACGTCACGAAGTTCGGCTGGAACACGGCACCGATCGACTCCGTGGCGGAATTCCCCAATGTACGGGATGAATCTGGATTCAGTTCAGCAAGCTGATTGGCCGTCCCGCCCCCTGCGCCTTCATCCCAGGTGCCCCCATCAAGCTGCTGATCCTCGAAACTACTCCAGGGGATTGGATTGATCGACCCGACCGCCGACTCGATCCGGTAGCCGTCTATGGAAACCTCACCCGTGCCAGGGTTGTTGATCGACGCAATTTTGCTTTGCCGGTCGACGCTGAGCGAGAGCCTCTGTTCCAGCACCAGTTGGGCCAGCATTCCATTCACACCACCGGCCGTTTCTCGAATCGCGAACGACTGGCCAGCCCCGAGCGTTACGTTCGACGTGATTCCGCTGAAGCTGCCCAAGAGGTTGGTGGCGTCGATCAAATCCCAGCTGTTCCCGGGCACAGGGGCCACACCGTTGAACTGGGCGTCGACGGTGCCACCCAGGGTGGCGCCGCCGCCGACCAAAATGGGCGGATGGTCAGCGGCAGTAATCTCTGCCGTCAGTGTGCCCGTTGCGCCCAGCGCGAGGGTGTTGGTCACGCTGACCGCCGCATTTCCATCTCCATCCACGTCGCCGGAGAGACGAAGCGTGCCGGTCCCGGAAGTCCGCAGCGACCCGGCTGCCAATGTGCCCCCTGAGGCAACCGAGAGGGTGCCCCCCGAAGCGACGTCGACCGAACCGGTGACCAACTGGCCTGCCACGGCGCTCAGATTTCCGCCATTGAGCACCTCCAGTGCCCCCGGACCAACCGCAATCTCCCCCACGTTCGGCGGGCTGTCCGTGACTTGGGCAGTACCTCCATTGATGATATTGGCCGTCTGATCCCACGCGGCCGATGGAACATCTTGAGCGAAACCGGTGCTCGACCAATTCGTGTTCACATTGTAATTGTCGGTGCCGGCGGGTAACCAATCGATCGGGCAAATCGAGTTGGGGAAGCACTGCGCATTGGCGTTGCGAGCCACCGTAAAGCTCGTTACGACAGCCAACACGGCCGCAAGATAGATTGGTCGTCTCATCTTGAGGTACCCTTACGGGCCAGGCGATTTCGCATCACGAAAGGGCCGAGAGCGCCAAAGAGGATCATCATCAGCGAACTCGGCTCCGGAATAGCACTGCCAGTCAGGGCCGTTCGATTGTCTTTCCACTGGCGAAAGTCGCGGAAGTCGATGAGGCCGTCCGGAATCAAGTCGCCCTCAGTGCGCTGGGTCACCGAGTTGCCGAAGTTAGCGAGGATAATGTTATAGTCGTTGATGTCTGCGACGCCATCTCCATTCACGTCGCCGGCAACGGCCAGTTCACCTGCTTCTATCGTCAAGGTCGGCCGATTTTCTGCGGTGCCTGCAGTTTCGGCGTCCTCGTTAGCAAAACGAACGAAAGTATATGGCTCTACAATAATGTCATTTACCAGGATCATTTGACCAGGGTTGTCGGTGATCGATCCCGATTGCCAGCCCTGTACAAGCCCAGTGATGTCCAAACTCAAGGGTTGAAATTCGCTCGAGCTGATGCCTGAGATTGCGCCGAATGCTGTGTTTTCTGCGTAGAAATCGACGAGATCATTTCCATCACGTCCAGCTCCGCCGGCCGCGATTACTGCAGCCCGGCCGCGATCAATACCGTCGCCGGGAACGGCAAAGGCTGAAAACTGGACATCTCCACCACCACCACTACCACCAGCGTGCTTTACCCCCGAGAAATCAAGAGTCGCCGATACAATTCCGTCATTGGCGGGAATCTGAGCCAAAGCCGCCGATACATCCATCCACAGCCACTGCTGTTGTGTCCCATTGTGCATCTTATCACTGCAGAATGTCGACCAGGAACTGTCGCCGTCGGGATAGTCGGGGATGCCAGGGTGTGCAGCTATGAAACGGCGAGCGTGGTTTCCATCAAATGAGCCGTGGTTTCCAGCGAGTACTGACCCCTCTGCTGCTGCCAGGTCTGAGTCTGCCACCCAGTCGTCCCCAGAGAAAGTGATTGTTACTGCGCCTGCAGTCCCGACCATCATCGTCGTCAAGGCCATCGTCGTCAGGGCAGCGAATGACAAAACCGTTCGCATCATCATAATAGGTGTCCTGTGCTAAAAATGTCGTAGGTCGACAAACCGTTCGCCGCGCCGGCGCTTCTTATACGTTGACCTCGTGTTGGATGGTGAGCAGCCCGATTGCGGCACCGAGCGACAGAACCAAACCAGTGGGCCTGATCATCTCCTACACTCTTCTAACTCGGGAAGTAAATTGTCGCAGTTACCGCACTTACGCTGTTTGCATTTTAGTAATTATTTCTGCAACTGTCACAAACAAACGCGCAATTTCTGCCGCCGTCCAGCGGAGTCGCCGTCGGCGAGCCTGGTTTCACGGTGAGCGATCGCCGCCACCGTAGTGGGAAAAAAGCAACTGTTCACAGGTTCCAGTCTCTCCGGAGGGCAGGTCTCCTTCCCCACCCCTTTGCATATGTGCCAGTTGCAACAGAAGTCCTTTTCTCTACGATGAGCGTCTCGCCCCTCTTACGGTAACCGGGCGTGGCCGTTCATCTTTGCCAGTCTGTCGGCCCCTACGATATCGACGCACGTCGCCTTCGCCGACCGCGCCCCAGCAGGCCAATCGATCCCAGCACCGTCAGACAAAAAGCTCCTGGCTCGGGCACCACTGTTTCTATCGTCAAGGTCGGCCGATTTTCTGCGGTGCCTGCAGTTTCGGCGTCCTCGTTAGCAAAACGAGCGAAAGTATATGGCGCTACAATAATGTCATTTACCACTATCATTTGACCAGGGTTGTCGGTGATCGATCCCGATTGCCAGCCCTGTACAAGCTCAGTGATGTCCAAACTCTTGGATTGAAATTCGCTCGAGCTGATGCCTGAGATTGCGCCGAATGCTGTGTTTTCTGCGTAGAAATCGGTGAGATCATTTCCATCACGTCCAGCTCCGCCGGCCGCGATTACTGCAGCCCGGCCGCGATCAATACCGTCGCCGGGAACGGCAAAGGCTGAAAACTGGACATCTCCACCACCACCACTACCACCAGCGTGCTTTACCCCCGAGAAATCAAGAGTCGCCGATACAATTCCGTCATTGGCGGGAATCTGAGCCAAAGCCGCCGATACATCCATCCACAGCCACTGCTGTTGTGTCCCATTGTGCATCTTATCACTGCAGAATGTCGACCAGGAACTGTCGCCGTCGGGATAGTCGGGGATGCCAGGGTGTGCAGCTATGAAACGGCGAGCGTGGTTTCCATCAAATGAGCCGTGGTTTCCAGCGAGTACTGACCCCTCTGCTGCTGCCAGGTCTGAGTCTGCCACCCAGTCGTCCCCAGAGAAAGTAACTGTTGCTGCGTCTGCGGTCCCAACCATCATCGTCGTCAGGACAGCGAGGGCAACAAAAGACGCAACTGTTCGCGTCATCCTAACAGATCTCCATAGATCTCCCGCACAAAAAATGCACTTTGACATCATCATTATTATTCCCCCTTAGTGAAAACCCACAACAAAATACAAGTGACAATTCACACGAGTGAATCATCAAAAAAAAAACGACCTTTCGATCCTTTCCGCAGCCCGCACACCCATGGCGTGCAGGACTAGAAAGATTCGAAGGGTCGTTTGTTTGCTTGGCTTTACCTCAGAGATTGCCGTTGGATTCATTGGAACTGACTCCGTAAGTTATCACTATCACGCGTCTCTTTACGTCTTCATTTTCTCGCAATTAACTCGGCCTGTCAATACGTTGTTCAGATTATTTTCGGATTTTTCCCTGGTTGCGGGTAAACGCCAGACCACTCAACTACCAGTGGTCCTGGAAAGCTTGAGAAAACCCTCCCAACCGGGGTTTTTCATTCATGGCGAGCGTCGTCGTAGGCCATGGGGGCGACCCTGGCATTTATACATACGTCGGCGCTTATTAGCTGGTGACTTAGGGTGGCGGTGACGCAAGTGGCTATCAAGCCGACGAAACAATGCCGAGCGTGTGTTGCGTTATGCCG
>Ga0310121_10006213_pt1 | contig 10049 bp, 8 predicted proteins | sample CB27_Tmax_986_MG_FD_203504 | JGI IMG/M metagenome (GOLD analysis project Ga0310121, IMG submission 203504) | Marine microbial communities from Western Arctic Ocean, Canada - CB27_Tmax_986 | ecosystem: Environmental > Aquatic > Marine > Oceanic | place: Canada: Western Arctic Ocean | collected... | reverse complement strand
CTGTGGGCTCTATTTTGGAGTCGCCCAATAGCATACGAATCTCGGTTCAAGTACGGGGGAACACCGTACTGGTTCATATTCCCCTGCGTTGGATAGAGCAGGTTCCCGCGCGAAAGCTCGAGGAGCGAATGGCCAACGCCCGTTTCGGGACCTGTGATCCAGAGATTTCCCCGGCCGACCCCCGTGAGGTGGGCGGTATCGGGGTAAATGCACCCGATGTTGTCCTCGTTACTGTAGACGCCTTTCGTTGGGATCGAACTTCGATGGGAAAATACCGTCGAAAGACGACCCCGAAGCTGAACCGATGGGCGAAAAAGGGTGTCGTATTCCGACGGGCCTATACTCCCGCCGCGTCTACACGGCAGAGCATGCGGGCAATCTTTTCGGGCCTTATCCCATCTCTCGTAGAATCGCCCAAAGGACCTCGATGGGGACTTACCTTTACGGCCGAACAAGCCACTTTGGCGGAATATCTGAAAGCAGCTGGTTATAAGACCATTGCGCTCGTCTCGGACAAGACCGCTTTCCCCAAGGAGTTCGGAGCGCTCGATGGCTTTGAAGTCATCGATATGTCGCCGGGAAAGGTCCACAAAAAGTCGAAATATTCGGCGGACTTCAAGATTGATCGGGTTCTGTCCCATCTTCGACAGAAAAACCAGGGGGGAGTACCCCGTTTTATCTGGCTTCACATACGGGAATTACACCGGCCGTACGTGACGGGTACTGTCGGTAGGATCTACGGCAAGAAGGCCACCGATCGCTATGATGCTGGCCTGCGATTCGTGGACAACCAATTAGACCGGTTGCTTGAATTTGTGAACGGATCGGAGGTGTCCCGCCCCACGGTTGTTATGGTGGCCTCCGATCATGGTGAGGGCTTCAAGGAACACGGCCATCGATTCCATGGGAGCGCGCTCTACGAAGAATTTGTCCATGTTCCATGGATGGTCTGGGGCCCGGGCATCGTGAGCCAGGCGATTGACGAGCCCGTATCTTTGATCGATCTTACACCGAGCCTGCTGGGATATCTGGGGCTTGATGTGCCAAAGGCGCTCTGCGGTCACGACCAGAGTCGGGTATGGGCCGGAGAGGCCAAGGTCCAACCCCGCCCCGTATATATCGAAGTATTGCCGGACAAGGCCCGGAACTACTTTGTGATCGCCTATATTGATGGGAACAAGAAATACGTTCGCTACCCGTCAAGCGGTGCAGAGGAGCTTTTTGATCTCGAAACGGATCCCGGGGAGGAGACGAATCTGGCGTTACAGCCCGATAGCTTAGCCGGCCTGTTTCGAGAGCGCCTTTCTCAGATGTACATTTCCCACGGCCTTGATCCCCAGGACTATGGGCTGGAGCCAGTCCGGGCACAGAAGGACAGGAAGGTTCAAAGTACGACAAGCAGGTCACCCTGATGTCCGTCGTACTCAACCCGGACATATTTCGAGCCTATGATATCCGTGGTGTTGCGGAACGCGATCTGACAACAGAGTCGGTGGTCCCGATCGCCGATTCTTTTGCCGACATGCTTGTGAGCGCGGGGAGTCAGGATGTAGCACTCGGGCGTGATGTTCGTGCAACATCACCTCGAATCGCCGAGGTATTTCGGCAGGCTCTCTCCTCAGCCGGGCTCCAGGTCTACGATCTGGGCATAGTGTCGACACCGATGCTGTATTATGGAGTCAGTCGTTTTCAGCGGGGCGGCGGTGTGATGATAACCGCGAGTCATAATCCCTCCCCAGATAATGGTCTTAAGTTGCTCATCAACGATGTGGCGCTTTCCGGGGACCGGATACAGGAGATCTATCAAGGTGCGCTGAAGGGGCGACGAAATGAGGCCGACGGAGGCGCGGTTCATAGCACGGATATTCTGGATACCTATGTCACCGAGCTTGCCGAGCAGGCGCGTCTGGGCTCTCGTTCTCTGAAGGTCGCAATTGATGGCGGCAACGGGATGTCGGGTCCGTCGATCACCAGGCTGCTCGATCGCCTGGGCGTTGAGCATATTGATCTGTACTGCGATCCCGACGGCGATTTCCCAAACCATCATCCGGACCCGACCCAGCTCGACACCCTGGTCGATCTGCAACGTACGGTATTGGAACACGGATGTGATCTGGGTCTTGCCTTTGATGGGGATGGAGATCGAATCGGTGTTGTGGATGAGGCGGGGCGCGTTGTCCACGGGGATCGGTTGGTGATTATTTTCGCTCGTGAGATCCTGAAGGAGGTCCCCGGGGCCCGGATCGTCGGTGAGGTGAAGTGTAGTGATACCCTGTTCTCGATGATCAAGAAATGGGGTGGCGATCCCATCATGAGTCGCGTAGGGCATTCCTTCATCAAGGCCACATTGCGGGAACAGGGTGCGCTCTTGGCGGGTGAGATGAGTGGTCATATGTTTTTCAAACACCGCTATTACGGTTTTGATGATGCGGTCTATGCGGCGATGCGCCTATTGGAGATCGCTTCGAACATCCCAGACGATGTCCCGTTCTCTTCTTTGCTTTCGGACGTGCCGCAGACGGTCACTACGCCGGAGATACGGGTAGACTGTCCCGACGCCCACAAGTTTGCGGTCGTTGATACGGTAATTTCGCATTTTCGTGCGATTCGGCCAGTCGAGGATATCGATGGAGCTCGCGTCCGATTTGACCAGGGGTGGGGGCTGGTTCGGGCCAGTAATACACAGCCTGTTCTGGTGTTACGGTTTGAAGCCGCTTCCGATTCCGAACTGAATGCCTATCAATCCGAGATCATGGAGGTCGTAACGGCTGCCATCTCGGCTTGTGTTGATTCTGTGTAGAGGGAGAGTTTCGTGGCGAACCCGGTGCGAGCGATAGTATGGCAACCCTACCGGCTGGAGTTGTTGGACCAGCGGCGATTGCCCCTTGAAACGGTCAGTTGCTCTATTACCGACGCGGCAGCCACCGCCCAGGCGATCCAGGATATGGTAGTACGCGGCGCTCCAGCCATTGGGATTACCGCAGCGTACGGTATGGTTCTGGCCGCCCATCAGGCGACCCAGGATGAAACCGATCTGGGTACGGCCCTGGATACGGCCCGGCAACAACTTGCGGCAAGCCGTCCGACGGCTGTGAATCTTTTCTGGGCTCTGGATAAGATGATGAAGGAAGCCCATCGTATGATGGATGCGTCTTTGTCGAATGTGGAGATCACCGAAGGACTCGAACGCCTGGCCTGTGCGATTCATGCCGATGACATTACGCGTAACCGGGCCCTTGGCGATTACGGGGCCGGACTTCTTGCGCCCGATGCCCAGGTGTTGACCCATTGTAACGCTGGAGCACTTGCAACCGGAGGCCATGGGACGGCTCTGGGGGTTATCCGCTCGGCGTCCGAACAGGGAAAGAATATCACGGTATGGGTGGATGAAACGCGCCCCTATCTGCAGGGGGCTCGCCTGACCATGTACGAGCTCATGGCCGAGGGTATCTCGTGTCAGCTGATCAGCGATAATATGTCGGGCTTTGTTATGGCCCAGGGGCGCGTCGATGCGGTGATCGTGGGTACCGACCGAACGGTCGCGAATGGAGATGTGGCCAATAAGATCGGCACCTATACCCTGGCCGTCTTATGTGCCCGCCACAAGATCCCATTCTATGTGGCCTGTCCTTTGAGCACTCTTGATTTGAGTACTGCGTCTGGTGCGGACATACCCATCGAGGAACGGAGTCCCGACGAGCTTCTATTCGTTGGAGGAACCTCCATTGCACCCGTTGGCGCCCAGGGATATCACCCGGCCTTTGATGTGACCCCGGCGGAGCTGGTGACGGCGATCATCACGGAAGCTGGCGTCGCACGGCCGCCCTACTCCGAGAGTCTGGCTGCACTTCGCTATGATGGCGATACGAGCGGAGATAAGGATTGAGCCATCCGCCTCAGATCGGTCTATTGATGACCACTGGGATGAGCCTGGAAGCGTGGGCCAAAGCAGGCTTTCTCGACCGCGAACTGGCCATCTATCGGCGGTTGGCCGACCGCATGAATGTGCGAATTGTGTTCATCAGCTACGGGGGGGCAAACGAGATCGAGTATCTGCGCGGCGAAGAATGTTTTGGGGTGGTGCCCAAAGCCTCACCGCAATTGTCTGATCTGGCCTACAGTTTTACGATGGGAACCACTCTTCGGGGCATATGGCGCCAACTCTCGCTATTGAAAACCAACCAGATGCGGGGCGCATGGGCCGGAATTCCGGCGCGTCGGTTCTGGAAGGTCCCCTTTGTTGTTCGATGTGGGTTCGAATGGTTGCAGTACGCCTCCTATCGACAGGAGGAGTCCATTGGTAGAAAGCGCCCCCTCTATTTCAAATTGGTGGCCGGTGCGGAACGTCGAGTCTATAAACGAGCCGATGCCATCATGCTACCGGGGCAGGCGGCGTATGATTTCGTACGGCAGCGGTTCCGGATCTCCGAGGACAAGATGCATATCTTCTTGAACTCTATCGATCTCAACCGCTTTTCTGCCCGTCCGGAGCTGCGGTCCATCCCCGGTCGGGTTGTTTTTGTCGGGCGATTGAATCGGGTGAAACGGCTCGATCTGCTGATCCGCGCGATGGCGAAGATCGAAGGATCCGATCTTCAAGTTGTGGGTGATGGCGAGGACCGGCAGGAGCTGGAGGCTCTGGCCGGTGAGTTGGGCGTCGCCGCCCTGTTCCACGGACGTGTGCCGAATCAGGTGCTTCCGGAAACACTCGCCTATGGGCAGGTCTTTGTCTTGCCGAGTATCAAAGAAGGGAACCCCAAAGCTCTTATGGAGGCAATGGCCTGTGGACGACCGTGTATTGCGACGGCCGCCCCGGGGAATACCGATCTGATTCAACATGAAGAGAACGGGCTATTGGTTTCCGACGATCCAGACGAGATTTCAGCTGCAATACGTCGCGTTCTGGACAATCCAGAGTGGGCAGCGGGTCTGGGGCAACGGGCGCGAGCCTTTGCCGAGAAACATTTCGATATCAACGCCAATCTGGAGCGCGAAGCCGCACTATTGAGTGGCTTGATGCGGACGGTCGATTAGCGACGAAACCGAGCCACCAGGGCGTTCCATGTTCCCGGTGGCAGAATATAGCCCCGAAGCTGCCAGTAGAAGATGTGCAGTGGGGCTTTTCGGAGTACCCGGCCGGTACGATGCTTCTTTTTTGCGTTCAGGGCGGCTCCGACCTGGGCTCGAGCTTTTTGGCGGCTGATCCGGTTGGGCCCCTGGTATAGATCCACCAGCGCCTGGTCTAGATTGGCAGCCGATCCACTCTCCATCAGGGCCAGCCAGAGCTCGTAGTCTTGCGCCTGTTGAAAGGTGGGATCATAGCCTCCGACATCCAGGACGGCTTGTTTTCGAAACATGGTAGAAGAGTGGAAAAAGATGTTTCGTTTGCGCATATGACGAGCGATCTCGACATCATCAGACGGCCTCGTCACGGTCTTGTAGGGGCGACGTTTCCCATCCAGTAACCGCACGCCTGTACCCAGGAGGACAACCTCGGGATGGGAGGCCATGAACGAGACCTGTTGCTGGAGTCGTTCGGGATGACTGACATCATCCACATCCTGCCGAGCGATCAATGCACCTCTACAATGCTCCAACCCAGCGTTAAGGGCTCCGGTCAAGCCGGTATTTTCCTGCTGAACGACGACGAGCCGCTCGTCGGTCTTGCGATAGTTGTCCAAGATGGCTGCGGTATCGTCGGTGGAACCGTCGTTGACCACAACAAGCTCGAAGTTCTCGAAGGTCTGGTTGAGGATACTGTCCATCGATCGGGCAAGATCAGCGGCACCATTGTAGACGGCCATCAATACCGAGACTTCGGGCGCGGTCATGAGTCGTTACTCCGAGCCTGCTCTTCAGCCTCCCGGTCGGGGGTCCAGCTGCTGAGTCGTGCGCCATGTAACCAGCGCCAGAAGCCCACCATAAAGGCGGCATTCGTGGCAGCGAAAAGTACGAGAGGTCCGGTTCCTCGTATTCTTATGCCTCTGGACGCGGCCAGGACACAAAGGCCGGCCACACCATATAGGCCCAGGTGGAGCGCCAATAGCGGGACGAACACACCGCCCTCTAGCAGGGTCAAAACCAGATGGGTGGTCAATGCGATCATAAGAAGATGGGGAGAGAACCAGCGCAGCACTTTATGAAAGAACAACTGGGCTGTGTAGCGTTCATCCTGGACCTGGTCACGTTGCCGCAAGAACCATTCGAGAAAACTATAGGCACGTACAGAAATACGGGTGCGTGCCTTGAACTCGTCTTGAACCCGCAGACGACTGATTTCGAGACTGGTCGCGTTCGGTTCGTAACCCGTTCTGCGGTTGTGCATCGCCATCATAGCGGGAACGACCATATCGTAGGAGAGATGGGCTGGGGCCTTGCGGAAGTATTTTCGCCACACGGCGTGGATACTCCCGGAGACACTTGTGGCGGTATGGATGTTGGGGTCGGCCTTCCGTTGTGCCACAACCCAGCGTTGATATAGCTTGAAGCCCTGGGCGGTTGTGCTCTGGTCGTAGTTGTAGACCACTCGCCCGGCGACCGCACCAAGCTGCTCATCATTCAGAAGGCCTCTGACCAGCAGACGAACCGACTCGGGATTGTAGAGTCCGGTGGCATCACTGAAGACCAGAATGTCGCCGCTGGCGGCATCCACCGCCTGATTGGTTGTGGCCGTTTTCCCCCCCTGTTCTTCATTCCGAACCAGGCGAACCCGTGGATCCCCATAACCGCGTACTATCTCGTCGGTGGCGTCCGTTGACCCATCGGATGCCACCAGAATCTCAAAGCGGTCGGCTGGATAATCGATCTCCAATGTGTTCGCGATCTTCTCGGCAATCGAGCTCTCCTCGTTGTATGCGGCAATGATGAACGACACGCGAGGCAGGTCGTCATCGTTGACGTCTTCGGGAGGCGGATCGGGTTTCAGCCAGGCTCCAACTACAACCATGACCGGATAGGCGGCGTAGGTCGCAAATAGGCCGAAGAGGGCAAGGGAAAACACGGAAAAGAAAAAGACGCTCATATCAGTAGAGGTAGGACATCATTTCTTGTACCTGGCGTTCCAGGGTGATGGGCGCTGCATAGGCTCGAGCCTCTTCGCTCATCTTGCACAGCCCCTCCGGGTCTGCAAGTAGTCCAGTCAAGGTCTTCGCCAGGGTGCCGGGATCATCCACCGGCACGATCCGTCCACGTTGATGGGATTGTCCGATGAGACCGGGAAGTCCACCTACAGCTGTGCCTACGACCGGTGTTCCGAAGGCCATGGCTTCACAGGCGGTCTTGGGAACGCCCTCGGTTCGCGACGGCATGACCAGAAGTTTTGCGCTTATATACCGTTGGAATAGTTCGGGGCCGAAATCTATATGGCCATCCATGATCACCTGATCGTCCAGGCCCAACTCCGTGATCTGGTCTCTGAGCTCTGCTTCCTGCGGACCCGAGCCCACCACCCGGAGAATTGGATTGCCTTCGGGGGTCTCTATGGCCGACATGGCCTGGAGAAGCAGGTCCAGTCCCTTTTCCGGGGTAAGTCGCCCCACGAATAGTAGATCGGACTTCAGAGCCTCCGAGGGAGAGGGTGGTTGTTCAATATCCTGGGCATGAAGAAGGCTATCCATAAAGGGGTGGACCCGAAGACCGGCACGTTCCAGGCGCTGTACGAGTTCCTGGCCATAGGCGAAACAGGGGATCCGACGGGCGGCCGCCATCCGTGAAAATCGAGCGAGGTTGTTCCGCATAACCTTTTCAGCGACCCACCCCACCACCGGGGGACCACCGCTTCGCAGTCGAGCGTCTCGCTCATAGGCACCGCGCATAACGCCAAAACAGAGCAAGCGAGGAATACGTTCGCTTAGTTTCAGGGCTTTCAAACTGACGGGATGCCCGAAGTTGAGCCATAGAGCATCCAGCTCTGGCAATGTATGTTTAAGGACGCGCTCAATACCCGGCATATAGCGCATACGGTGGGTGTACAAATGCACAATTCGAGGATAGGGCGGGAGACGTACGATGCGGATCTTTTCCTCAGGGAGCCGGTACAAAGGTGTCTTTTCGTCGGGAACGTCGAAGACGCGGCTTATTAGGACGACTTCATCGAAATGGTCTGCGAAGCCCAGCAGAAACCGAATAAATGGAGTCTCCGCGTACATGCCATCGCTGGCGCGGAAAAGCCGCTGATCATTCAAAAACCCAATTCGCGAGGCCACGGTTGTTCCCATCCCTTTGTTGGCAATAGCGTGGTTTGAACCTTCAAAAATGTCAACGATCGTTCTGATGTTGTTGTCGACTTATGGGTTCGCCGACACATTTTTCTTGTAATTAATATATCAATTGATTAATTAATAATATATCGATTGATTAATTCGGTGAGAGCACGATGGCACGACCGGTAAATGCGAACCCAGAGCTGACGAGATCACGTGTATTGCAGGCGGCGCTCAACCTGTTTTCGGATCGTGGGGTAGACGGAACGTCTATTCGCGATATCGGGCGAGAGGCGGATGTGAGTCTAGCCACCGTCCACCATTATTTCGGCTCGAAAGAAGACCTGGTAGAGCATTGTCTCGACTCGGTATACCTGGCAATGGCGGAGTTACAGCCGCGCCTGGAACCAGTCCTCGCGGCCGTAACATCGCACGAGGAGTTGGTTGAAAAGCTGGTGCGTACCTACTTCCGGTTTGCCCGCGAACACGAAGCGAATGTGCGTTTGTTGATGCGGACCGTGATCGATCAAGGCGAGCTGGATGAAAAACGCAGACGGATCTACCAGATGCCTTTTCTGGCAATAGGGACGGAGCGTTTAGCGGAGGTTTTGCAAGTGCCGTCGGCTTCTTTACGGCTTCGGCTGCAGAGCATCGTACATATGACGGTTCGTTACGCTTTGAGTACCGAGCGGGAGATCCGCGAGATCGCCGGAATCAAAGGAACCGATGCCGATGTGGTTGTCCATATTGAGGAACATCTTGTCGATATGGCCAAACGTATTTTGTTGAATTGAAGGAGTATGTTGATGATGTCTGCGAATGCCGAACCAAGTACCGTTATGACAGAACCAAGTATCATTATGAAATCCGATTTGCCGCCACTCGGTACGGTATTTCGATTGGGGTCCGAGATCACGGAGGAGCAACGCGCCTTTCTGGATCTATGGGGCTATCTTCATTTCCGGGGAGTGGTTCAGCAGGATGAGGTAGACCGGGTCTTGTCCGAGTTGTTGCGGATTGAGGAGTTATGGCTGTCGGAGCGGCGTACCAAGGTGAATGGAGTACCGATATTTTTCGGCCGTGATGTGGACGGGTCGCGATTCGTCCAGCGTTTTCCATTCACGTCGGAGTTTTCGGACGATATACGAACCCTTGTGCGCTCCGAACGGTTTGAGCCGATTCGAAAGATGATCGGCGATGATATCCGGGTTGGGGATGCGGAAAAGGACGGGGTGGTTATCAATCGCTACAAGAATGTTCCCGGCAGTGTATATCCAAGATTGGGGTGGCATACCGATGGCTTACGGGATTTGTTCTATGGCCGTATGCCCCAACCGATGTTGAATGTCGGGGTTCATTTCAACGAGGTCAGCCGAGCCGATGGCGGACTCCGTTTAATTCCCGGATCGCAGAACCAGGGATTCTGGAGGATGGCTTTTGCAAAGCCCTACTTCGTCTGGCATCGCGAGGACCCACGGGAGATCTGCGTCGAAACCCAACCCGGTGATGTGACCATTCATGACGGTCGCCTCTGGCATCGAGTGGGGCGTTCCCAGAACCGGGGAAATGCCAGTCTTCGACATTCGATGTATGTTCCCTATCTGAAAGGCCCGTATGAACCAAAGACCGAATGGACTCGCACACCAGGATACCACCATCTCGGGCGGATCCTACGCGCCGCACGGATGGCGAACCCACGGTTGTGGCCAACCCATCTACGGGCTCTTAGCCGCTGAACGGTCGGGTCAGGGGCAGATACCCACCTTTGGAAAACCATCGGGTGGCGAACATTGACTGGGGACGGATCCGCAAAGATCGTTACAAACGGTCGGTGCACCCTCGGGAACC
>Ga0310121_10006212_pt1 | contig 10050 bp, 8 predicted proteins | sample CB27_Tmax_986_MG_FD_203504 | JGI IMG/M metagenome (GOLD analysis project Ga0310121, IMG submission 203504) | Marine microbial communities from Western Arctic Ocean, Canada - CB27_Tmax_986 | ecosystem: Environmental > Aquatic > Marine > Oceanic | place: Canada: Western Arctic Ocean | collected... | reverse complement strand
GACCGGCCATGCCGATCGCGATGGCCAGTCCGTCCAGCGTGCCCCCGTTGTTCGGGTCGATAACGGGGAACGCGATGGTCCGGAATACGTCACCGGCGTGCAGCACGTCCGAGGCCCTGAAGTAGATGAAGCTGTCCCCGTCGGTGTGCGCGGGCGGCACGGGAAAGGCGTGGACCTCCTCCCCGTTCAGGTGGATCGTGATCGCGTCGCTGTAAGTGAGCACGGGGAGCGCGTCCGCGCCCGCCGTGCTCATGAGGCGCACGCGGACCTCGTCCCGGGCCAGGATCAGGACGCCCATCCGCCCGAGGTTCTCGTTCCCGCCGGTGTGATCCCCGTGCACGTGAGTGTTGATCACGAAACGAATCTCGCCGTCGCTGATCTCACCGATCGCGGCGACGATCCGGTCGGTGAGGGGCACGAACTGATCGTCGCCCGGTGGAGCCATCCTAGCGGTGCGGAGCGACTTGAACGCTCCTTTTCTGGGATGGCCCCGCCCACGACGCTCAGCTGCCCGTAATGGCCTCCTGAATGGCTCTTACTGTGATGTCCGTGCGGTATTCGATAAGCCGATAGCCATTGGCCAGCGTCTGCTCCAGCGGGGCGAAGCTCACTCCATTGATCGAGAACAACCCGGTCTTCGTCCGTTCGTCCGCACGAATCCGGCGCGGGTTGGTTGTCGCCACGATGGCCGAGTAATGGTAATCATCGTGGAAAAGGTCCCGTGTGGCGCTGCAAACATCTGGCTGTTGAAGAATCCCGAGATCGTTCTTGATAAAGTCGCAGCTCCAGATGTCATCACGGTAGTAGGGTTCGATGAAGTGAACACGGGCTGGTCGCCCTCCCCATTTCGCGTTCAACTCCTCGGCCACTTCCTTCATTGGGGTCTGATTGCCCCCGTTGTCACCGAAGAGAACGATGTTCGTGAATCCCTGTGCCTTAAGACTGGTTGCCATGTCCCGCAGTACGGCCCGGAACGTCTCGGGAGAGAGCCGGATCCCACCCGGAGAGCTCGCAGTCTCCGGGTCGCCTGGCTCGATCGTGACGATGGGCGCCACGAGCGCGTTACCGAGCCTATGCGCGACGGCTTCCCCAACGGCCTCGAGGACGTAGTTGTGCTTGCCGGTGACCAGGTATGGCCCATTCTGCTCGATCCCGCCTGTCAGGATCAGAGCGGTGGTCTTTCCGTCTCGGATGGCGTCCCGGATCTCCAAGACGGTCAATTCCTCCATCCAGACCTCGTTGGGGGTCTCGAAGGGCCGCGGGTGAGTGTCCATATCCGCCCTGTTGTCTGGCTGCTGCGCCGCCGCCCATGCCGGGTCACCGGCGGAACCAAGCGCAACCGCGAGTGCCACCACGAACCCGATCCTCATGGTCCCCTCCTTTAACGTGGAAGTCACTTCACCTGGAAGGATGAGACTCGGGGCTGGCATCCAGTTACAGAACTTGCGGAGCCTCCGCTCCTTCCCTCATCCCTCATCGTTCGCCACTCTCGTAACTGATCACCACTCCCAACAGCTTTTTGCGGCATCCAAGCGATCCGCTTTGGCCCGCCGGGTTCCGCAGTTCGCCTCTCGCTTCAGACCGTCAACGGACATGCTCTGCCCTGGCTCGCTCTCGAGTTGCAGACCGACCGGGTCGAGGTGATGAGCCCTTTCCGCGGAGCACGAGGACCTTACCGCGGTGTTTCGCGACAAGCTCGTCCTGATGCCCAACAAAGAACTCCATCTCCCGTTCGAGCATTTGGCCCCCCTCTATCGTCACGGACGGACCCCCCTGCTCGTCGAGCCCCAAGAATGCAGCCACCGCACCGCCAAAGCGATGGAGACGGCATTGCGGTGGCCCGCACAACCCTCGAATCCGCCGAACTGCCGCCCCTTCGTCTCCACGATTGGCGCGGTCGGGCCGCCAGTGGCGCACGACGGCGCGGCGGTCGGACGCGAGCACGCCGGCCGATGTTGGCGACCAGGATGCTCATTCGGAGGAGCGCGTGTGTCTCGTGGGAGGCCCGAGTCCAACTCCTAGCCGGTTCCCGGCCCCGGGGCACGTCAGACGCCCCGACATGGGCGCGGGGGCGCCAGATAAGCGTCAAGGCCGCCGCAGCGCCGGGTAGACGAGCCCGGTGCCGAACACGATGAGCACGGCCGGCCCGTAGATCCAGCCGAAGCCAGCGGAGACGAGCAGGAGCCCGCCGTAGTAGTGCGTGTCGCTCGCATCCAGGTCAAGCGCACGCCAGGCGCTGGCGAGCCGCGCGATCACTACTGGTAGTCCTCGTAGACACCGTGAGCCGCGGCGCTCCGGTCTTGGTGACGGACAGTCAGCCCCAGCCGCGCGCGTTGGGGTCTTCACCAGCCATCCGCATCACGTCGCCGAGCGCACTGACGCCCTCGCGCACCTGGGCGATCCGCCTTTGATCGCTCATCCGTGACCCCGTTTGAGACAGCTAGCGTTACACTGTCACAAGAATGAAAAAGGCCCCACCGGCTCATCTGCCGATGGGGGCTTGGCTTACGCCAGAGCGGGCGACCGGGCTCGAATCGGCGACCCTCAGCTTGGGAAGTGTGTCAAGAGAGGGGCCGTTTCGGCTAGAATAGCCGCCTGCCTACTCTTACGGGGGAGCGTAGCCGACTTGAATATGCCTTCTAGCCGGGTTTAGCCGCCTCGCGGGGCACAATTTGGGCACACTCTAGTCACACCACCGCGACGGCAGCAATCGCTTGCTAGAGTGCGTATCGGCACCCGAGCTTTCGCTCTCATTGGACCAGGACTATAGACACCGAGTTCAGATCCAGCGTCGGTGGACCGCAATCGAACGGAGGCGCGAGGCCCATTTTGCCGCTTATCGTCCCCGTAATCGTCGTTCCCGTGTCGTCCACCCGGCCCGAAATCCGAAGGCTCCCACAGATAAAACGGACAAGGCGCATCGACACGTCGCGGTTGGACTCGATGACCGTCGCGTCTTCGACCGCAAACCCGAAAGAGCCAAAGCTCCCGGCCCCACTTTCCTCAGATCCATCCGCCGTTGTGATGAAGAGACGGAACTGCTCTGAGACACTCCCGTCGACCGTCGTGTACTGCCCGACGGAAACCCAATTGCCAAGCACAACCTCTGGCTGAAATCCAGTGTCGGTACCAGTGTCGCCACAGGAGACGAGCATGAGGCCGGTGCCAAGTACCATCAGTCTGAGCGAGTGAGATACGGGTCTCCTTCTTCAGTGTCGCGAGTTGATGACGATAGTCCGTGGACTCATAGGCACCATGCCCTGTAGGGCTGCGCGGGGGTCGGCTCTACTGGACGGGTCACGCGGATCATGGCGGCCTGATCGCGAGAACGGCCGGCCCCGGTATTCCGGCGCCGGCCGTCCTCGTCGGCACGCCACCGCCGCGTCAGTCGGTCATCGGCGGCACCACGAACTGGCCGATCAGGCGCAAGCGCTCCGCACCCGGGCGCGGCACATACTTCTCGATCCCCACCTTCAGGTTCGAGAAGAGGGCGACGTAGAGGTTGCCCTCGGAGTCGACGCTGATGTAGTGCGGGCGGTCGAAATGACCAGTGCCGGTGCCCCAGGTGCCCCAGTAGGTCAACCGCTTTCCGGTCGCGATATCGTACTGGAGCAGGCGGTTGCCGCCTCTCGACACCACCCACGCCGTGCCGTCGGGCGTGATTTTGACGTCGCTCGCGTCGGTGATGTTGTCCCACTCGTCCAGGTACTTGCCGTTCTCGTCGAAGATCTGGACCCGGTTGTTGCCGCGGTCGCAGACGTAGATCCGCCGCTGCGCATCGATCGCGATCCCGTGCACGTGGCCGTTCTCCGCGAACTGGCCGGGGCCCGTACCCTCTCCGCCGAACTCGAATAGGAACCTGCCGTCCTTGTCGAACTTGGCGACGCGACGGTTGCTGTAGCCATCGGCGACGTAGAACGAGCCGTCCGGCAGGAAGGCGAGTGAGGTCGGCTGGCCGAGATGGGTGGCGTCCTGCCGGATCTCGCGCCGGGGATTGCCGCTGCCACAGCGGGGCATCGCGTCGGTGCACTCGGGCATGGTGCGGCGGTCCTGCCCCAGCGTCATGAGCAGCTGCTTGCCATCGTGCGAGAACTTGAAGATCTGGTCAGTTTCGCGGGAGACGACCCACACCGCCTTGGTCGGGTCGTAGGGGCTGATGGTGACGTAGTGCGGCATCACCATCAGATCCTCCCACTGCGTCCAGACCTCCTTCACGTTTCCGTTCCGGTCGTGGACGCTGACCAGCGCGCGGTTACGCGGGGGCGGAACCTGGGCGGCCGCGGCGTTGCCGCCGCCACCCCTGCCCTGCCGGGGCTGGGCGAACTCGAGGCTGGTGGTGACGAAGATGTGGTCGGGGGTATCCGCAAAGACCGAAACGCCCTTCTGCAGGAAGCCCTCCCGCACCGGCTTGAGCCAGTTGGCAACGGGCTGGTACGGGCCGAAGTCGTCCGATCCGCCTCGCTGGGCGCCCTGGGACGCCGATTGGGCGGCCACGGGAAGGGCCGCCACCGAGGTCAGCATGGCCGCAGCAAGGAACCGCTGTCTCATGGTGCCTCCTTGGGGGTGGAGCGGACAACCTAGGGGACGATGCCGGGCTCCGCGAGAAGCATGTGACGTGACCCCCTGAAACGAGACCAGTGCGGATGTTAGGATCTGGCACCTGGTCCCAGCTACAGCATGGGCAGGAGACGGCACACGCCGGGCACCATGGTCACGGCGGGCGGCCTCGTCTTCGAACGCGGATCCGGCAACCCATAGAGGCCGACGCTGTTGTACATGCTGTACACGCCGACTGAACTCCCGTATAGGCCCACCGTGTTCAGGGCCGGATGATACCGGACGTTCGGCATGTCCCCCACTGGAACCTGCCAGAGATGCTCGCCGCTGTTCAGGTCGATCGCGGTGCGAACGCTGTAGGGGGGGCTTGAGAAGCGGTAGCCCGTACGAGAGGCCCGTCTCCACGGTACTACGAGCCGCCGACTCCCGGCCTCAGCTCAGTCAGAACGCCAGCCCCTGGCGGTACTGGACGAAGACGTAGGTCCGCGCGCCCTCCTGCGTCGGCACCTCCACGTAGACGCTGACGGGAGGAAACCCGATCTCGCCGAGCACCGTGGTGGTGCCCGCCCGCGTCTTGCGGAAGGCTCCGATCATGATGGTTGGAATCACCCGGTTCACCACATAGCCTGCCACGCCGGTGCGGGGGTCCGGGGGTAGAGGCGAGGCTCGCCGAAAGGCACGCACCGGAAAGACGCGCGCGTCGAGGATGAGCTCGTGCGCGCCGGGAACCCTATCATAGCGCCCGCTCACCGCCAGCGCACCGCTCGTGTATCCGTGCAGGAAGATCGGCGGCCGGACGAAGCGCATGACGTCGCCCACCGCCTCGAAGGTCCTGCGGTGGGGCCACTGAGCCATCCCGAACTGGCCCCACACCGCAAAGTGGTTGAAGCTCGCGCGGTCCACCAACATCAATTCGGCGGCGTAGCGATCCGCACTCCTGCGCTCCGCGATCAAAAGGGCCCCCGGCGCCGTGCCTCGCTCCACCGGATGCCACGTGGCCGCGAGGTGTTGGAAGTCCACGCCGCCGGGGCCACGCGCCCCTCCCCAGGCCGCGCTCCAGCGCGCTCCCTTGAGGTAGAGCCCCGCGTGGCCGATGAGATCGCCGTTGCGGTCCCCCCCGCCGAGCCCCAGCTCGACGTTCGGCCGGCGCAGCTTGAGGTATAACCCGGTGAAGCGATCCACTCCGCGCTCGATGCTGCCGCCGAGCAGCGGCACGCCCCGCCCGATCTCGAACGCCGCGCCCACGTCGGTGCGGTCGGGCCGGTCCTCGAGGAAGAGCGAAGCGTAGCCGTCCACCCCCACCGCGGCGCCGGGAAGCATGATCCCGAGGCGCTGGAGGGGGTCCTCCTCCAGTTCGCGCTCGGCCCGCAGCACCGGGGACGTGCCGTTGTACAGCTCGACGCGCGAGATCATCCGATGCCTGCGCTCGATCTCAAGCTCCCCCCGGTACTGGGCCGCCGTGGGCGCCGGAGAGCAGAGCGCGGCGAGGGCGAGGGCGGTGACCCCGGCCCGCGTTCGCCGCCCCCGCCGAACGCCGCCGCTCAGCTCGGCCGCGGCAACCGCGGCGGCCGCACCGGGGTGGCTTCCAGCACGCGGTCCCAGATCCTCCGCCGGACCGCGTCGGCTTCGCGGACGATTTGCTCCTCGTCCATCGTGAGGACGCGATGGAGAGTCAATCCCAAAGTTAGTTGAAACGGGAGCAACCTCCGTCTCAGGCGACGGCATGTGAAGTGCTCTCGGGAAGGGTGATCCCGAGGTCCTTCTGGATCGCGGCCCTGAGGAGCGGGAGGTGTCGGTACCCGAGCAACCTCCGGAGCCGTGGCTCGTGCGCTCAAGATGCGCTGCGGCCCAGCAAATCATGAGCAGAATCTCAGCCGAACCGGGAGCACGATAGTCTCAGACCGAGGTTGCCGGGCAAGGAGCAGCAAGCAGATCGTAGGGGTGCATAAACGTGCAGGCAGAGGGCATCCAACCTTACACAATAGGCATTATGGCCCTCACCAACCGTTGTTCAAGATGACGAAGTGAACTCGTGCCGGATCCAGCTCGTTGCTTCGGGCCAGCTCTAGCAGGGACCGGTGTGTCGAATGAGGTCATCGAGGAGAGACGACCTTCCGCTCGTGCCGGAGGTCGTCGGCCAGGTAGACCGTCGCCCGGGTCGACCTCGGGTAACTCTCCGTGGTGTCTTACTAGCACTGTCCCAAGCGTCTCACTTGGTGTCCTCCTCGTCTTCTCTATAAAGGATGAGGAAGTATGACAGTGTGCCGAGAGCCCAAAGCACACCTAGTGTCCAATCTTCATTTACCAGCCCATCGTAGAATATTCACGCGAAGCCGGTGAGCGGAAAGAATAAGTTGCCAAGTACGATTCCGAGCCAGCCCGCCGTGGACCAGAAAAGTTTCTCGGTCTCTAAGAAGCCTAGGACCGCAACTACGCTAGCGAGCCCATAGCCCAGAAACGAAGTCAGGGTTCTCACGACTACCCGGTTATCCGGCCCGCCATGAACGCGATGAAGAGCAGTAGTAGCAGACTCGGAAGGAAGATGTACCAGAAGTTTGTTCTATCGTCCTTCGTGCCCTCCCAGCCCGGCCCGAGTGTCCCCCACACGCCTACGCTGAGAAAGAGGACGAAGGCGAGCACCCCTAACACGAGTGCGAATAGTCGCAACATTTTGGGCACAGTCGCCTGATAAGCGAAAGCGCCGCAGGGCCAGAAAGCCTTGCGGCGCTTGGCGTTATATGGAGCGGGCGACCAGGTTCGAACTGGCGACCCTCAGCTTGGGAAGCTGATGCTCTACCAACTGAGCTACGCCCGCGTGCAACGTAATCTACCGGGCGTACGCCCCGAATCCAAGCGGTCGCCGCCGTCGGCGGGCCGCACAACGTCCGCAAGAAGAACGGGGGGATCGGTTCAGCCGATCCCCCCGCGTCCCCCGGGAGACTTCCGCAGCGACCGGTTACTGCTGAAGCTGGTAGCCGTAGCCGTCCACCTGCTGATCCGCGGTGAAGACCACCCGGATCGGGGTGCGGGCGCCGGGCTGATTGTCGCCCGGTCCCGGCGCGCCGAGGGTGACCTGCGTGACCTGCGTCCCGATCGCGTTGCCCTGTCTGTCGTAGAAGGTGAACACCAGGTTCACGCGCGTCCCCGCGGGCTCGGTCAGGTTCTCGACGTCGCCGGTCACGGTGGCGCCGCCGTTCGGGTTGCGCAGGAGCTGGAGGTCGGTCACGCCCACGGTGAAAGCGTTGATCCGATCGAGGAGCTCCACCGTGCGGTCCTCGTCCCCGGTCTTGTTGACCGCCTGGATCAGGATCACGTAGCCGGTGCGGGTGTTCGGATCCAGCTCGACCCAGTGCCCTGCCGCGCCGATCAGCTCCTGGAGCGACGCGGGGGTCGCCGAGGCGGAGTCGCGCCCGTGCTGGAGCTGGAGGGAGCGGGTCCACATCTCGAACGCGTCCCGGTCGCGACGTGAAGCAGTCGCGGCGCGCTCGAATACGTCTGCGGCCTCCGGGTAGCGCTGCAGGTTGTAGTAGCCCCCGCCGATGTTGTAGAGATCTCCCTGCGTGAGGTTGGTCAGCCGCAGCAGGTTCTCGTAGATCCCGGCGGCCAGATCGGATTGGTTCGTCCGGACGTAGACCGATGCCAGGTTGTTCGCGTACAGGATGTTGGCCGGATTCTGCGCGACCAGCGAGCGCAGCTCGGCGGCGGCCTCGTCGTAGCGCTCGGCGCCGAGATAGGCCTGCGCGATCTGGACCGGGAGGTTCGCTTGGGCGGCGCGCCAGTCGGCGGCCAGGGAGGAGTCGACCTGCGGCACGCGCGCGTCGATCAGCGAGTCGGCTCGCTTGAGGTAGGTGATCGCGCGGTCGGGCTGGTTCTCCTGCACGTAGATCTCACCGAGCACGAGCATGATCTCCGGGCGCTGCGAATAGATCGAGCTGCCCCCCTCGAGGATCTCGGCGGCGTCCAGGTAGTCGCCCGCATCGAGCAGCGGCTGCGCCCGTTCGAACTGGTAGATCCAGGCTCCTTCGCGGATTCCCTCAGTCTCCTCCTGGACGTACGCCGGGCGGAGCTCCTCCGCCTCGTCGAGCATCTCGTCCGCCTCGCCCAGGCGGTCGAGCCCGATCAGCGCCTGCCCGGCGAGCTTGTACGCGAGCGGATTCGTCGTGTCCGCAGTGATGGCGGCCTGGGCCGCGGAGAGTGCCTCCTCGTACTGCGGTTGGCCCTGCTCGGAGCCCACCATGATGGCGAGATTGAGCGCCTGCTCCGCGGCCCGGGTCTCCGCGGTCTCCCGCGGCCGCACGCCACCGGCCCGAGCGCCTCCTCCTGCGGAGGCGCAGCCAGCAGCTGTTACGGCCAGCACGCTGGCCAGCACGAATCCGAGACGGAATCTCATCCGGAAATCCCTCCTTACAGGTTCTACGGGTTCTACATGTGGGCTCCGTCACGATACGTCGAGGAGGTACCGCGATTACACCGTGTGCCTTGAAAAGATAGCCTGGGGCCGGCGGACCCGTCAAACGTGGGGGGGTGCGGGCCGGCCGTCCGGAAGGGCCGCGGCCAGGCGGGCGAGCGCCTCCTCGCGCCCGAGCGCGGCCAGCACCTGGCCGAGGTCGGGCCCGCTGGTCGAGGCGGTCAGCGCCCGGCGCACGGGGTGGAAGAGGCGGGGCCCGGCCGCGCCTGCCTGCCTTCCCACCGCCCGCACCGCGTCGGCGAGGGAGGCTGCCTCCCAGCGATCCACCCCCGCGAGCCACTGCCACACGGCCGCCAGCACGGGAGCCGCGTCGGGGTCGCTCCGCAGCTCGCTCCACACCGCGTCGAGCGCCTCGGCCGGTGGGTGGACCAGCGCGAGGTGCTCCTTGATTTCACCGAACCGGTGCAGCCGCGACCGCAGTGCCGCGACCGTGCCGGGGATCGAGCGCTCGGAGATCCCGCTCTCCTCGAGCCAGGGGCGGACCGCGGCGATCAGCTCCGCGAGCGGCATCGCGGCAATGTGCTGCGCCGACACCCAGCGGAGCTTGTCTGGATCGAGCGCGGTGTCGGCGGTTCCCACGCGGTCCAGGGAGATCCGCTCCGCCAGCTCGTCCACCGCGAGCACCTCGCGGCCATCGGGGGATGACCAACCCAGCAGCGAAAGATAGTTCACCACCGCCGCGGGATGGTACCCCTCGCTCCGGAGCTGCCCGAGCGACTGGGCATCGTGCCGCTTGGAGAGCGGCTGGCCGTCCGGTCCGAGCACGGTGGGAAGATGGGCGAACACGGGACGCGGGCGCGCGAGCGCATCGAAGAGGAGCGCCTGCTTGTGCGTGTTGGAGAGGTGGCCCACGCCTCGGACAACGTGCGTGATCCCCATGCCGACGTCGTCCACCACGACCGCGAGGTTGTACGTCGCGCGCCCGTCGGCCCTGAGCAGCACGAAGTCGTCCAGGTCGGTCATCGGGAAGACCACAGTGCCGCGCACCGCGTCCTCGACCGGGACCGTCTCGGCGTCCGGCAGCC
>Ga0310121_10006211_pt1 | contig 10052 bp, 7 predicted proteins | sample CB27_Tmax_986_MG_FD_203504 | JGI IMG/M metagenome (GOLD analysis project Ga0310121, IMG submission 203504) | Marine microbial communities from Western Arctic Ocean, Canada - CB27_Tmax_986 | ecosystem: Environmental > Aquatic > Marine > Oceanic | place: Canada: Western Arctic Ocean | collected... | reverse complement strand
CGGATGACGTTGCGGCTGAGATCGAGCTGCTGGAGCGCATGCGGTCGCGCTGGATGGAGGGAATCGAGTTCATGAAGCAGGCGGCCGTTCTCGCACCGGAAAAGAACCTGCCGGCCGCGCTTCGCACCTTGGGAATTGGAGAATTCATCAGCAATTCCGTGCTGACAACCATACACGTTAAGAAATGGTGGCAACTCAAGCGGCGGGCACTGGACGAATCTGATGCCGAAAAACGTATTGCGATTTTCGATGAATTGATTCTATTGGGTGAGGTGGAAATCGCGAACGCGGAGGTGACGATTCCCCTCGTGGAGGCGGATTCGCGACTCGGCTGGGAAGCCAGCATGGAATACATGACGGACCGCGTACATCTGGAATGGAAAATTGCCCAGGTTCGCCGGGTTCTCGATGAAGAGATTCCCGCCGCGCGCCTGGAAACTGAACTCTTAAACAGGTAGTACCGAGAAATACCATGCGAATTACCGGTACTTTTTCGGACGAGATCGGTCACGACATTCCCGCGCAGAACTGGGGTCGCGCGGAGTTCCTCAGCATCAACAAAGCCCTGGCCGATAAACACGGCATAGAGTGTTGGACGAATTCCGAGTCGTTCGATCGGGACGTGCCGATCAAGGTTTTACCGGTCAAGCGGGAGAAGCTGCTGCTGAAACTCGAGGCGACGGAGCAGGCCGGATACCATCAGGCGGTCACCTTCGAATTTCCCCACTTTCTAAGCCCGCATTCCTGCTATCCCCAAGCTCACGGTTTATATCAACGGTATTTATTGTGAACGCTTTGGAATCGAAGCCGACTAGGTTCGTGCCCTTCTGCTCAAGCCCCCGGCGAAACGTGGCACGGGCATCCTGCCCGTGGCCCGCGGAGCCCGCAGCCGTAGCCGATGGGCTTTGCATTGGTTCGGTGCCGAAGGCTCCGCCGTGGGCCACGGGCAGGATGCCCGTGCTACGCCTCGCCACCGCACTCAAAATGGGCATACCAATCATTTTTTTTCTCGTCGCCGGTTTCCGGGCCGCTGCCTACCAGGAATCGCCGATACTGGCGAAGCGGGTTGAGACCGGAGAGCTTCCCCAGGTTGAAGATCGTCTGCCACCGGAGCCGGTCGTGGTGGAGCCTGTGCGGACGATCGGGAAATATGGCGGCACCTGGCGGCGTTTGTATGCAGAGCAGGGGGATACCTGCCTTGACCATCGGCTCGGATACGAAAGTCTCGTGCGGTGGGACCGCACGGGCAAAAGGATCGTCCCGGGGATCGCGAAAAGCTGGGACGTTCTGGAAGGCGGGCGCCGGTACGTCTTTCATCTTCGGCGAGGTATTCGATGGTCGGACGGGCATCCATTCACATCCGAAGACCTCCGGTTTTATTACGAAGAAGTTTACTCCAATACAGATCTCTGGCCGGTCTTCATCTCTTTCTTCAAGTCGGGAGGAACGCCCGCGACGGTATCGGCGCCGGATCCCTATACCTTCGAGTTTCACTTCACCGAGCCGTACGGAATCTTCCTTGAGTTTCTCGCCTACGAAGGCCACCGGATGCTTCGGCCGAAGCACTACCTTGAGCAATTTCATCAGAACTACACTGAAAAAGATGCGTTGGACAAGAGGGTCCGGGAGATGGGCTTCCTCGGATGGAGCGAGCTTTTCAGCCAGGTAATTACCCAGCCGGAGAAGAACCCTGATTTGCCGATGCTCAACGCATTCGTGATCCAAGTTCCGCCGCCGGCGGGACGAATGCTCGCCGTGCGCAATCCGTATTACTGGAAGGTGGATCCGGAGGGAAACCAGCTACCCTACATTGACGAGATAGCCTACATCGCGGTGCAGGACTACGAGATTCTGACGATGAAGGCGATTAGCGGCGCGGTCGATTTCCAGGCGCGCGGGATCAACTCGAACAACTATCCACTCTTCATGAGGTATGGCGAAGCGAGCAAGTATCACGTTCTCGCGGATCCCAAGCCTGGTTCGGTTGTGTTGATCGTGAATCAATACAGCAACGACCCGGAAATTCGGCCGATCCTGCAGGACCGGCGCTTTCGCATTGCGCTCTCCGCGGCTATCAATCGCGAGGAGCTGATCTTCCTGATGTGCTCAAACCTGGCCGAACCCTCCACCGGAATCGCGTCGCCCTACGACCCGTATTGGCTGCCTGAATTCAACGAGAAATATCTCGAATACGATCCGGAGCTTGCGAACAGGCTCCTGGATGAGGTGGGACTGAAACGTGGGCGCGACGGAATCCGGCGGCTCCCGAACGGCAAACCGTTCCGCCGCGTACTTAACGCCCAGCCCGGCGATCCGGCAGTCGGTACGATGCCCGAATTCTGGGAACTGTTGATGGACTATTTCCGCGAAGTGGGTCTGGATTTCAGTATGAAGATTCTCTCGCCCGAAGCCGCGCACCGGCAGGCGACGACCGGTGCGTATGATTTCTGGGGCTGGGGCTCGGTGGGCATGCACTGGGTGGCTTTTCCCGCGGGGTACGTCCCCTACTCGGGCAACAGCTACTTCGGATCGCGCTACGGCCTGTTCGTGTCCTCGGACGGCAAAGATAATAGAGGCGTCATGCCGCCTCCCGAAATGCAGAGAATGCTGGACTGGTACCGGGAACTCCGAGGCGCTGTCGGCGACGAAGACCGGAAGCTCGAGCTCGGACACAAAATTCTCCGGCAATGGTCGGAGGAATGCTACATGATCGGCATCTGTCGGCAGCGTCAATTGATGGTTGTCTCTGATCGCTTCAAAAACGTCCCGGACCGGATCATTCACGACTGGCTCATCAAGACCCCCGGATACATCGGCATCGAGCAGTTCTACATCGATGAAGAGGGTGTGCCATGATCGAGTACATCATCCGGCGCGTCTTAATCATGTTCCCCACGTTGTTTGTGATCTCGGTCATTGTTTTCACCGTGATACAGCTGCCGCCGGGCGATTTTTTGACGACGTACGCGATCAATTTGGAACAGTCGGGCGAACCCGTGGCGATGGAAGTGCTTGATGCCCTGCGCGAGCGGTACGGCCTGGACAAGCCGATGGTGGTTCAATACTTCAAATGGATCGGCGGGATTTTGTTGCGGGGAGACTTTGGGCAGTCCTTTGGCCATTGGAGACCCGTCAAGGACCTGATCTGGGAGAGATTGGGACTCACTGCATCGATCGCGCTCATTACCATCGTAATTACCTGGATGATTGCCGTACCGATCGGCATTTACTCCGCCACCCACCAGTACAAGCTCTCCGATTACGCATTCACATTTGTGGGCTACATTGGACTATCGATTCCGGCGTTCATGCTGGCACTCCTGGTCATGAACGCCGCGCACATGAAATTCGGACTCGACGTGGGCGGCTTGTTTTCCGACGAGTTTATTGACGCGCCGTGGTCTCTGGCGCGCGTAGTCGACTTGCTACAGCACATCTGGGTTCCCGTACTGGTTCTCTCGGTTGGCGGCACCGCCGGTTTGATCCGGGTCATGCGGGCGAATCTGCTCGATCAACTGGAACTGCCTTATGTCGAAACGGCGCGGGCCAGCGGGCTGTCGGAAACCAAGCTTCTTCTCAAGTACCCGGTCCGCGTCGCCATCAATCCCATCGTCAGCACCATCGGATGGATGCTTCCGCAGTTGTTTTCCGGGAGCGTGATTGTTGCCATGGTATTGAGTCTGCAGACCACGGGGCCGCTGCTGTTGAGGGCACTGATGGATCAGGACATGCATCTGGCCGGTGCGATGATCATGATCCTCAGCGCATTGACGGTCGTCGGGACGTTGATATCCGATATTCTGCTGGCTTGGGTTGACCCGCGTATCCGCTTTGAGAGGCAGACGTCATGAATGCCGGGATGTCCATCCCGCCGGAGCCGGAGAACGATGGGCGGCTGTCCGCCGATGATTCAATGAGCCAGGAGAAACTATACCTGGCTTCCCAATGGCGCCTGATGTGGTGGAAGTTTGTCGACCACAGGCTTGCATTGTGCTCAATGTACCTGTTGTGCCTGTTTTACTTCGTCGCCCTCTTTTGCGGATTTTTTGCGCCGCACAATCCTAGTCAGCGAGCTAGGGATCTCAGTTTCGCCCCGCCCCAGCGAGTTCACCTGGTTCACGAGGGACGATTGCGCGGTCCTTTCGTATATCCGCGGATTCAGCATTTCGACCAGGAGTTGGCGCTGCTGACTTACACGGAGGACCGGAGCCGCGTGCAGCCGATTCGGTTCTTTGTCCGGGGCGACACCTATCGATTCTGGGGGCTGGTCGAAACGAGCGTTCACCTGGTTGGACTCCGGGACGGCGGGCGGCTCTACTTGATGGGAGCGGACCGGCTCGGACGCGATCTGTTCAGCCGTATCCTGTATGGAAGCCGGATTTCGTTGTCCATCGGGCTGGTGGGAGTTTTTCTGAGCCTGGTGCTTGGCATTGTCATTGGCGGGATATCGGGCTATTTCGGCGGTGTTACCGACACCGTGATCCAGCGCTTTATCGAAATTCTGATGTCAATCCCCAGCATCCCCCTCTGGATGGCGCTTGCGGCGGCTGTGCCACCGACGTGGTCGCAGCTTACCGTTTATTTTTGCATGACGACCATCCTGGCCTTGATCGGCTGGACCGGCGTTGCCCGCGAAGTTCGTGGCAAGATTCTCGCCCTGCGCGAAGAAGATTACGCCATGGCCGCGCGCGCTGCCGGCGTAAAGGAGTTCAGGATCCTGATGCGGCACCTGGTCCCGGGTTTCACCAGCCATCTCATCGTGGTGGTGACCCTGGCCATCCCGGCCATGATTCTCGCCGAAACCGCACTGAGCTTTCTTCAGTTGGGGCTCCGGGCACCGACGATCAGTTGGGGTGTTCTCCTGCAAGACGCCATGAATCTGCAAGCGGTGAATCTCTACCCGTGGCTGATTTGGCCTACCGCCTTCGTGGTGTTTGTGGTCTTGTTGTTTAATTTCCTTGGCGACGGCCTCCGGGACGCCGCCGACCCATATCGTCACTGATGAAAAATCTGGTTGAAATCAAAAACCTCGAAGTCCGGTTCGATTTGAAGGAAGGCATCGTGCGCGCCGTCAACGGTGTCAGCCTGGACATCGCTTCGAACCGCACCCTGGGCCTTGTGGGGGAGAGCGGGTGCGGAAAGAGTGTTACTGCCCGGGCCATCTTGCGCATTCTGCCGGCGCGGGGCCGGATCGTCCGGGGCAATGTTTTGCTTCAGCCGCGCGACGAAGACGGAGACGAGCCGATCGACTTGACCACCCTCGATCCCCAGGGTGAAATGATCCGTCGCATTCGTGGCGCCGATATCGCCATGGTCTTCCAGGAACCCATGACTTCTTTTTCTCCGGTTCATTCGGTCGGGAACCAGATCTGTGAAAACATCCGACTGCATCAGAACGCGTCCAGGAAAGAAGCGCGCGGTATGGCGATCGACCTCCTCGGGCTGGTGGGTGTGCCCAACCCGGCACAGCGCATCGACGCGTATCCGCACGAGTTATCCGGCGGGCTTCGTCAACGGTGCATGATTGCAAAAGCGCTGTCGTGCCGGCCGCGACTCTTGATCGCGGACGAACCGACCACCGCGCTGGACGTAACCATTCAGGCGCAAATTCTGGAGCTGATCGACCGGCTGAAAAGGGACCAGGGCATGGCCGTGCTGATGATTACCCACGACTTGGCGGTCATCGCCGAAACCGCCGATGACGTAGCGGTGATGTACCTGGGCCGGATTGTAGAGCAAGCTCCTGCGCGGACACTTTTCGAGTCGCCTTTGCATCCTTATACCCGCGGACTGCTCAAATCGATCCCCGTTCTCGGGAGTGGACAACAGGGGCGCCTGGAATCGATCCAAGGCTCTGTCCCCGACCCATTTTCCGTGCCGGGGGGTTGTCCATTCCACCCCCGCTGCCCGGACCGGATCAAAGGCGTCTGCGACATCGGAGAGCCGCCGGAGTTGAAGGAGGAAGAAGAGGGGAGGAGCGTAGCGTGTCATCTGTATGGACGGGGTTAGGATTCAGGGGGCCACTGGCTGAGCCAGAGTTTTCAATCAATGAGAGAGAATATCGAATTCTCAATTTCGAATGTCCAAGAGAAGAAAATCATCACCTCCGATATTCGACATTTTCGGTACAGAAGCTTTAAATCTGGACTGTCAAAAAACTAAACACTAAACATCAAATACTCTGCCCACATGTCGCCTCTCCTCCAAGTCAAAGGCCTTAGCAAAACTTTTCCAATCCGGAAAGGTCTGATGCGCCGTGTCGTGGGCCAGGTTCGGGCGGTGGATGATGTCGACCTGGAAATTCGCGAGGGCGAAACCCTTGGACTCGTGGGGGAGAGCGGCTGCGGAAAGACAACGACCGGCCGGTTGATCCTGCGTCTTACAGAGCGTACGGCGGGCGAGATGACATTTTGTCTCGACGGCGAGGAGATCGACCTTGGAGGGTTGCAGGGAGAAGAGCTTCGCACCTTTCGGAAAAATCTGCAAGTCATCCTGCAGGACCCGTTCGCATCGTTGAATCCGCGCATGACGGTGCTGGATATCATCGCCGAGCCTCTCAAGGCCCAAAGTTTCGGAAGCCGAAGGGATATCGAGGATCGGGTGAAAGAGGTTACGGAGGCGATGGGATTGAACATCGCGCTCCTGCGGCGGTACCCCCATGCGTTTAGCGGCGGGCAGCGTCAACGCATCGGGATTGCGCGGGCGCTGGTGCTGAATCCGAAGCTTGTCATCTGCGATGAGCCGGTGTCGGCATTGGACGTTTCCGTTCAGGCCCAGATCGTAAATCTTCTCAAAGATCTACAGCAGCAGTTCGGTCTGACGTACTTGTTTATCGCCCATGATCTTTCCGTGGTGGAGAATATCGGCAACCGGGTGGCGGTCATGTATGCGGGGCGTATCGTGGAGACGGCGGAGACGTCGCGGTTATTCCATCATCCGAGCCACCCTTACACCGAGGCGCTTCTGGCGGTGGCGCCGAAGCCGGTTGTGAACGATGGGAAAACCGGGCGAATCCTGCTGGAAGGGGAAGTCGCAGACCCATCCAATCTACCGTCCGGATGCGCGTTTCATCCGCGCTGCAAGTATTGCCGGGACCGCTGCAAAACGGAAACGCCGCCGCTTCGCAAGGTGGAGGAAGGTCATTTCGCAGCCTGTCACTTCGCGGAGTCGCTTACCCTGCGCGGGGTATCCGGAGTGTAGTGGGATTTCTTTGGTTATGGATCTGACGGTTGCCTGTGAGTGCGCCGCCAGTGCAGGAATTCGACATTGTTCCGGGCCAATCGAGGTCCTGCGAGCCTGGCTGCGCATGCGCCCACTGATACCGACTACCGCACCGTCGACGACGACGCTTCGCGAGACGTGTTATGGATGTGCTCAGTTTCTGTGAACTCGCAGCGTAGCTGGTATACACACTGAGTGCTTTAGGGTTGTTGATAGCTCCAACGCTCATGATAACTTCCTTGTTAGTTAAGCGACCTCCTTGTCGTCTTGGTTATTGGGGTCTCTGACTTGTCTTATTCGCCCTGTTCTTAAAATCGATTTTCTCGCCGGTCATGTCCGTTTACTTTACCCTCTGTCCAACTACCCGCTTCCGTTGACCGTTTCAGCATCAAAATGGCCCTGGCGCGTGCCCGACGTTCCGGTGTCCTGTTCTCTCTATTGGCACGCCCGGATGTTTTTTTAGGCGGTCCTTTTCGATTTAAAGAGAAATGAGACTCCATGCCGGAACAGGGCGATTGGGTTCGTTTGTAACCCCTTGACCTTGAGGCTCCTGGGATTTAAGTCGCTTCTTTCCTCATCTATGCGAAGGCCGGCACACATTGGGCAAGATCGACCCTGATCCCGGTGTTGAACAACGGGCTTTCAGAATTGAAGTTCACATACGAAGATGGTGAACTGACATTCTACCCGAAATAGTTGTTATCACGGCAGAAGCGATCTCCGCTTTTTGCTAGACTGTCTAGCTCAAACGCCATGTGCCTATTCGTATGGGAACTGTGTTAACTCGCACGACATTATTCTTGCATTCTTTCCGACGTTGATCTACGTACCATTCCACTGAGGCAATACACCCGCCATCCATTTCGGATGAAAGGGCGTATTCGATTAACATAAGGAGAACAGAATGCCTACGAAAACCAAGAGTCCTTCAGCGACATCAACTGGTCCCAAAGGTCGGAATCGTAAAAACCCTAAAGACGCGCTCAAACTGGTTAAACCAGGGGGAAAAGCTGGGCAAGTTACAACTGATAAAGTTCTGATCACGTTTGCAGATGGATCGAAGGGTATCTACTGGGCGACACCCGCCGAGAAGAAAAAGCGACAAGCGGCAAGAAAATCAAAGGCGAATTCTAAGAAGACGGGCGCAAAAAAGAAGGCTAAGAAGACTGCCTCGAAAGCAGGAAGACCGCGACAGCGAGTTGCTGGAACGAAGAATCTCCAGGGCATGTCCAGCGATCAACTCATTGCTCTCAGGAGGACGATAGATGGAGAGATATCTGCAAGGATTGCTACAGCGGAGAAAGAGCTTGGGAACTTGAAGAAGCTGGCGTCGTAGCTGATGTTCTTGCTGTTTGCATTGACTTTCTTCTTTCGTGGTCAGGAGCAGAGTCAGCAAAATACGAGCGATGAAGAAAAAATAATTTCAGAGAAGTTGACGTTAAGGGAGTTGCTCGGGTCCATCACGATCAAGCAGCTATTTGCAGCAATCGCTTCCTCCACGGCTAATGTGGAAGCGGCAAAACCAATACAAGCGATAATCTGGACTTCTGGCCGGAACAGGGCCTGTTAGCCTGTCTGTCTAGCGACCCGCCGAGTACCCCGCCGTCCGACGACGGCGAGCGGATCGTCGAGCCGTACCTCGACGATCCGTTCCCGGCTGAACCGGTGATGGCTTGCGCGTACGACCCCGACTTCGCGGCGTGAGGGGAACAGTATTCGGTGGAGCCTTGGAGCATTGCTCCGGTTTTCAGGAGTGAGCAACCCACCCTTGTCTCGAACCTTGTCGAATCGAGTGAGGTTCGGGACAAGGTTTCTCAAACAAGTGTTCAGCTTCGGAGCGAAGCGGCCTGTGTCGAGCAACGTCGAGACAAGACTCTCCGTCGATGAGCGAAGTAGGATTCAGGGAATAGATCCGACAGTGCCAAATGACTGAGATTTCTCGTTGCGAAGGTCGCCACGGTTTGGACCACGAGCGGCATGCCGGCGGGAAGCTACGTTCTCAGCGTAACCGTCACGGACGCCACCGGCGAGCAAATCGGTGAAGATAGATTTGAGATAGAGCACTATGCCGATCTGCTGGAGGAATCGCTCGAGGCGCTGAGTGATGCGGCAGCTCAGATCAAAACGAAGGCCAGGATGCAGGACGACGCCCATCTGGCGTTGAGATCTCTGGATATCGATATCAGGAAAGCGGAGGCGGTCCGCCTCATTCAGGAGGAGGATGAGGAACGGGCTTTGGCATACGTGGCACAGGCCAAGGCGATCACAGACATGTTGCTGCAAGGCAAGGTTCCTCCTCGATCCTCTTCCCACGCTTTGCTGAGATTGACGGGTGATCTCAGTGCTGAGACCGTCATCGAAACTTGGAAATCGGAGCTCGGCGTGGGGATCTATGACGCGGGTATTCCGTTGGCCACTTTGTGGAAGCGTAGCTTCGCCTTCACCGAAGAGGTGGCCGAATCGTTGCAGGAGGCCCTGGAGTGGTGGGAAAAGGAAGAACTGCGAATCACGGAGACAACCCTGGGTGGTCACGTGATTCATCTTGGCAGCGACGATCATCGGGCCGTGGGGATGCTGACCAGAGGCAAAAAGCTGTACAGGGTGAGAGCGGTCAGCGAAGAGGCTGCCGTGGCTCTGTTGGACAAGGTCGTGTCCCTTGACCCCGGTCACGGCCCGGGACGTTGCCTCGATAAGGAACAGCCGGCAGTGGCATCGTACAGTCGACCTCGAAAAGGCGGCCGGGAACGTGTGGGAGTGGTGTCACGATTACTTTCATCATGAGTGGTACAAGGATCCCAGGGCAGCAATCACAAACACACCTGGCCCCCGCG
>Ga0310121_10006210_pt1 | contig 10053 bp, 6 predicted proteins | sample CB27_Tmax_986_MG_FD_203504 | JGI IMG/M metagenome (GOLD analysis project Ga0310121, IMG submission 203504) | Marine microbial communities from Western Arctic Ocean, Canada - CB27_Tmax_986 | ecosystem: Environmental > Aquatic > Marine > Oceanic | place: Canada: Western Arctic Ocean | collected... | reverse complement strand
AGTCAGAAGTCCTTGGGTGATTCGCTCCGGGCGTCACTTGCTCGATGTTCGGGGTCACATCCGCGTCCACCCCGCCCGTGGTCCATGTCAGGGCGCCCAAAACGATTTGTCTGAAAATCCCGTGGCTCCAAACATCGGTACGGTGTCCCATCGACGTGTAGAAGACGCGACCCTTGCCGTACATTCGAGCCCAGGTGGCTGGGAAGCGTGGCCGCTCGTAGCGGGGGCCCTTCATCTGTTCTGTTTCCTGGCTCAAGATCACATGCAGGTCGTCGGCGAAGTTTGATGATAGGAACCCTCGCCCAAAGCATCAACTGCCGAACGACCTTTTGAAGCGAGGTTTTGACTGAACTACTCCCGAGAAGGAGTCTTCAGAAGGGCTCTGGAGGCCGTCGACTCCCTCGGAACTCCCCGACCGAAGCCAAGCGCTGACAGACCGTATCAACAATCAAGTCATTTCGCGCATCGCCGGGCGTGGCCCGCCGGCGGGCCACGCCCGGCGATGCGCGATTGTTGACACTTTGAACCACGAGAGCGTCACTCCATCCATGCGTCACCAGGGGGGTCCTGATTCTCGGCCTCGGGATTCCAGATCGGAACCCCACTCCCCTGCTCTGAAAACATCTCGAGCTGCTTCGGCGGGCGCTCGCGCTCCCACGGTGGGCACCATTCCCCGCGACAGCGGAGGATCCTCTCGATGACGTCATCCTGGGCGGGCGATGAGATGGCCGAGAGCACCTCGAGTTTCGAGCCGCACTCAGGGCAGACTTCGGGATCGTCCTTCCAGACGCGGGCGATTAGTCGCGCCCAGTTGCGCTTTCTCACCTTGACGAACTCGCTCTCCTCGTCCTTCTCCTCGACCGTGATGACGTCCGGTGACGAGCTCTCGCCATCGTCTTCCTGAATCCACCCGAACCCTCTCCGGAATGTTACTTTCGGATCGTGGTCGAGAGGGTTGACGAGCGTTTCGTAGACCGCAATGACTGGCGGATCGCTGTGCGCGGCACAGGGATCGACCCTGCTCAGTGGGTAGTCGAAGACCTCGCGAAGGTGCATTACACGACTTCAGAGAACACGACCGGAGTCTCGAACACACTGAGATTGGACGTGGCATAGCAGAGCGGAGAAAAACGCAACGACCGCTTGCTGCCGTCGGACAGACGAACCGACACCTGTGCGGGAGCTCCCGCCACGCTGCACCGGGAACAGGGACCCTCGTCGAAGTAACTCCAATCCGGCAGCGGCGCCGGTCCGAATCGCAACAGGCCATCCGCATCTGCCGTTTGCTCCAGGGCGAGCGACGGGGTGCCCGGAGAAAGCGATTTGGGTATGTATCCGGCAGGGACCGTCGCATCGCCCGGCTGCGACGGTGCCGTGTCGTCCCAGCGATAAGTCAGCGGTGCCAGCACCAGAGGTCCGTACAGGAGCATCACACCCGGGTTGCACTCCTCGATCGTATGCCCGAGTTCGCCGGTGAGTGCGATGGTCCTTGTCCCATCAGCCGTTGTCCGGGAAAGCTGTGGTCGGCGAACACACGCGGGGATACGGACCTTGACGCCGGCGGCGTCCGGCAATCCCTTCACGGTCACGGTGGCACTGGCCGAGGCCGGATAGTCGGTGGCAATCGAAACCACTGGACTCGCGCCATCGGGAAGCTTCAGCACGTACGTGCCCGGAACGAGCAAGTTGACGCAGACCGTATTGTCGCGGAAGGTGACGGCGTGCCGGGTATATTCAGCCATGGCCATCCCGGCGTCGTGCAGGCAGCACCACCAGGATTCCTCGAGGTAGTCCGTTCCGTAGCCGTTTCGGGTCAGGCTGCGGTGTCCGAAGCCGCCCGTGACCCACTGGTTGAAGGCTAGCGCGTTGTAGAAGATCCGCTCGGCCCTGTCGTAGGCTGCATCATCGTTCGAGAGCCGTCCAGCGTTCAGATTGAGCATCATCCAGTCAGCGATCGAGCAGCCCTCGTTCCGCACACTGGATGGAAAGCCCTCGGAAACACACCCGTCGGGCATCTCGTATTTCCGCTCGATCACCATGCGACGGTTCAGCTCCGGCTTTTCGTTCCATGCCTTGTCGCCGGTCACCGTGGCGGCCACTTGCAGGCCGCGGAGCGTGCTCAGGAAACCGTGGGAGTGACACGGCACGTCGCAGGTGCCGAGGTGCTCCGCGATCATCCCCACAAAATCGAGATAGCGAGTCTGGCCTGTCAGGTGAAAAAGCCGGGCGAAGGGCTCGGTCACCCAGGCTTGAATGACCCTCCCCGAAGTCACCTCCATGTGTTCGTGCCACTTATCCTTCTGCGTCAGGAGACGTTCCGCCACGCCGGTGGCCGCCTCCAGGGCGCGGGCGTCGCCACTGGTCTCGTAGTACCGTATCAGGCCGGAGAAAAGCCGGTGGGCACCGCCGGTGAACTGATCTTCCGGTGGTATGTTCGACGCCGCTATATCGCCATAGCGGCCGAAGAGGCCGGAGGGGCGTCGCTGCTTCAGGATGCGCTCGAAGAACTCCGGGAGCCTCGGGTCGGAGCGACCGTCCACGCCTTCGGCACAACTCAGGAACTCCAGCAGCCGGCCGGTCAGGTCACCGGTGCACCAGTGGGCGTGCCGGCTGCACCCGTCCGGCCGCTCCAGGTCCATCATGATGAAATCCATGCTGTCCATCGGGTAGCTGGCTGAACGCCCCCGGGCGAGACCCAGGCGGAAGTCGACCTGGGAGCCTTTGACGTGCGGCCGGGAGAACACCACCCCGTCCCCCTTTCGTGTCGGCGCAGCCTCACGGGCTCGGGACTCGCCCGTGGCAAGCGCTCCGGTGGCAAGAACGGAAGCGGTCGAAGCCGTGCCTTCGAGAAACGTTCGCCGCGAGATTTTGTCGGTCATAGTGAGTTCCTCCGACGATTTCCTGTCATGGCGAATTCTATGCTGAAACTCACTGCGAAGTAAAGCCAGGCCCTACGGGCATGGTCCTGGCGAGGTGGAAACCCGCCGACAGACGTCCGGGTGGCCTTGCATTCGCCGAGACTTCACGCGACACTCATGATCGAGAAACTGATGATGTACACCTGTCCATGAACTCTGTCCGCGAAAGTGGTTGAAAGGATTCCTGACGATGAGAATATCCGGTCCCGTCGCCTCGGTGTGGATGCTTCTGTTGTTGCTCGGTGTTGCGCACGCCGAGGAAAACCCGCGCTCGACCCCAACCGATAATAGGAACCCTCGCCCAAAGCATCAACTGCCGAACGACCTTTTGAAGCGAGGTTTTGACTGAACTACTCCCGAGAAGGAGTCTTCAGAAGGGCTCTGGAGGCCGTCGACTCCCTCGGAACTCCCCGACCGAAGCCAAGCGCTGACAGACCGTATCAACAATCAAGTCATTTCGCGCATCGCCGGGCGTGGCCCGCCGGCGGGCCACGCCCGGCGATGCGCGATTGTTGACACTTTGAACCACGAGAGCGTCACTCCATCCATGCGTCACCAGGGGGGTCCTGATTCTCGGCCTCGGGATTCCAGATCGGAACCCCACTCCCCTGCTCTGAAAACATCTCGAGCTGCTTCGGCGGGCGCTCGCGCTCCCACGGTGGGCACCATTCCCCGCGACAGCGGAGGATCCTCTCGATGACGTCATCCTGGGCGGGCGATGAGATGGCCGAGAGCACCTCGAGTTTCGAGCCGCACTCAGGGCAGACTTCGGGATCGTCCTTCCAGACGCGGGCGATTAGTCGCGCCCAGTTGCGCTTTCTCACCTTGACGAACTCGCTCTCCTCGTCCTCCTCCTCGACCGTGATGACGTCCGGTGACGAGCTCTCGCCATCGTCTTCCTGAATCCACCCGAACCCTCTCCGGAATGTTACTGTCGGATCGTGGTCGAGAGGGCGCCATACGTTCGAACCTTCACCTCGTAGCGCAGAGCTACGTGAGGCACGAGCATGGTGAGAAACTTGACGCCGGTGAGGAGCTGGTGATCGCGCCCCAGTCCCGGGTGAAACCTGCTGCCCTGGTAGTGGACCATGCTGTCGTCGCGATACGTCAATCGCCTGAGAGAAACGGGTGGTCGCTCGATGTACTAGGTATGGCCTGGGAAGCGAAAACAAAGACCTGCCAGGATTCGTCGTACTCGATTGCGGACAAGCGCCCAGCGGGGGTGTTTACACTTGGAGCAGCGGGTTCCTGTCGGCCAGCCATTCGGGCGTAAAGTTTCTCAAAGGAAAAGTGTCGGTCGAGCAGCAAAACGCCAAACAGAGAGCCATCGGGCGGCTGAATCGCCAAAAGAAGGACGCCAGCGGCAACGATCAGCAGTTGGAATCGGTCATCGCCTCCTACGAAAAAGCAGCGCGCATGCAAACCGCCGTACCCGAACTGATAGACGTCGGCGACGAGTCCAAAGCAACGCGGCAGCTTTACGGCATGGACCATCCCAAAACCGAGCTCTTCGGCTCGCGCTGTCTGATCGCCCGCCGGCTTGTCGAACGGGGCGTCCGCTTCGTTGAAATTTTCTCTCCGCGCGTGACCGCCGATCGTTGGGATCAACACGGCAATCTCAAGCAGGGACACATTAACAACTGCCTGGCGGTCGACCGGCCGATTGCCGGACTGATCGGTGATCTTAAAGCCCGTGGTCTGTTGGACCAGACAATCATCCTCTGGGGCGGAGAATTTGGCCGTACTCCGTCAACCCAGGGCGGTACGGGCCGCGATCACAATGCATTTGGCTATACCGTTTTCATGGCCGGCGGCGGTTTCAAACCGGGCTACCATCACGGTGCGACCGACGAATTCGGCTATTACGCCCAACGTGACAAAGTCCATCTTCACGACCTCCATGCCACGATACTTCATCAGATGGCCATCGACCACGAGCGGCTGACCTATCGTTTTGCCGGTCGGGACTATCGATTAACAGATGTTCACAGCCGGGTGGTGAAGGAAATGATCAGTTGAGTTGGTTGCAAATGGTACGATTTCCTATTGCCGCTCGATCTCAATGCCAACCAAATTCGGCAATTGCCCCGGCGAAGCATCCTTCGCGTTGGGCGTCAGTTCAACCGTCAGATTACCAGTAACCGAGACGTCTTCAAAACGTCGTACGAGCGCCTTGTTGCTGCCGCCTGCGAGCTTTGCAACGTCAACATCTTTAGCCACCGCGACCCCTTGCAGCTTGACGGCAAACGTGCGATCACCGCCGCCTGATTCGACATCGGCAAACAGAAGCTTGACGGTGTACGACCCCGTCTGGCCCTTCTCAAGCAACGGAATCTCACATCGGCTTAGTCCCCGCGCCCCCGAGGCAAACACCCAGGGATTATCGGCGCCCTCGACGGCGACCGATTCCGCATTGCCGGCCTCAAAACGTCCGCCGGGATGAAACTGGGGCTTGATGTCGAGCAAAAACTCAAGCTTATTGTCCGCCCGAGGCCTGGGGTATCCAAACCAGATGCGCCCGTTCTTGTCCCGCCGATCGCCGGGCGCACCAAGGTTCAGGGCCATATGCTTGACCGGCATTCGCCCGCCGCCCGTGCTATAAAGACCCCACGCCGTGCGGTCGCCTCGCGGCTCCATCACAAGGGTCGAAGCAATCGAAAACAGGCAGACACATCCCGCGCTCGCCTCGGGAATTACCAGCACGCCGCCGGCCGGAATCGCATTGATCCAGCAGCCCAGCCGCTGGCCGGCGAAATGTTTGGTCCCGCTGTCTTCGCAAAGGTCATAATAGCCGATAAACCCGGAACGGAAGAACATCATGTTCGGCGTCGCGGTAATGATCCCACAATAATGCCCGGGACGGCTAAATTGCCATTTGATCTCTTCGCCCGTGAGCGGATGAATGCGAGTTTTTTCTTTACCGGTATGGAGTTCAAAGGCCCAGGGCTCGGCGATGATCTCCTGCCCCACGACGAGCGGCCGATTCATATAGTTGGCGTCTTTGGCCCAGATCTTCTCGCCCGTATCCGCGTCGAGTACGACCAACCGGCGGCGGCTAAACTGACCCGAAAGGAATTGGCCCCAATAATGTCCGTTGGCGTTCGCGCCACAAAGCACCAAATGCCCGTCTTGATACATCATGCACAGGCTTCCGCCGCCGGCACTCACATTCGTGCAATCGGTCACGTCGACCGACTTTTCCCACAGCTTCTTGCCCGTTCGCGCGTCGATTGCCACCGCCAGGCGCAGGTCGCGCCGTTTGATTTCGACTTCGGCCTCGTCGCGAGCCTTGCCGCTAAGCTGCTTCAGCGCCGTCTTGTCTTCGCGCAACAGGTCTTCCCGCTGCTGCTTGCTGAGCGAGGCGTCGACGAAAAAGACGCGGCCGTCGCCGATGGCGATCGTGACATGCAGGATGTTTTTGCCGCGATACGTCCAGAGACGTTTGCCGGTCTTGGCGTCGACGGCGAAAATGGCGTCGGTGTCGCTTTTGATCACACGGCCGCGCCGGCGTAGCGAACGGGCAAGCTCGCTACGGATGGTGCTGGTGCCAAACAAAACGCCGTTGTCGTAGGCGATGTATCCCCAGGCGCGCTCGATGCCGTCGGCCGACTTGGGTGTTTTGTGTTCGGCGCGAATCTTGCCGGTCGCGGCGTCGAGAATCGTGCAGGTATCACCGACGGCGACAAACAGGGCGTCGTCGCTGGCGGCCAGATTGTTGGTTTCCTGGTTATTGAAGACGCCGATGCGGATCGCGCCGGGGTTTTTATATTCCCAAAGGTAGCGGCCGTTGTAGGCGTCGTAGGCGCGGATGCTATCGGTGCCTTGGATGAACATCCGGCCGTTGGTTGAAAGCGGGGCGGACGCCGCTTGGTGGCGGTTGATCATCTGTGAAGGGCCGGGATCGCCGTACCAGAGCACGCCGAGGCCGCCTTTGAGACGGTGGTCGTTGCTCAGCGAGGTGTTGGCGACGTTGCCGTATTGATGCGACCAGTCGCCGGCGCCGGGAAGCTTGCCGCGGACGAGCGTGGCCCAGCGGCCGTTGGTTTCGATCTGCGGCGATTCGTTTATGTACATGCGGCCCAATGTGTCTTTGAGGCTGGCGACGGTTGTGTTTTGAGCCGCGGCGGGCGCATCGCTAGGGACGCCGATACAGACGACGCCGCCACACGGTTTGAGGAAGCCAGCCAGATCGGTGGCTTCGGCCGGCAGTTTACCGGTGAGCAACAGTGTGTCGGAGACGATCAGGTTGGCGAAGTAGCGGGAAAACGGCACGGATTCGGCGGAAGCGTTTACGATCGTAACGCGCGAGCCGAACAGGCCGGCGCGGTCAAGCGCCTCGCGCGAGGCGGCGAATTTGGCGGCGTCGGATTCGATGCCGTAGATGCGCAGATTGCTTTGTTTGGCAAGCTCGTAGGCCAAGCGTCCGTTTTCGCTGCCGACGATCAGGCAAAATCCGTCGCTTTGTTTGCTGCGGGCGAGGATGTCTTTGGCGGCCTTTTGATAGACCGGCGTCAAGTTGTCCTGGGGAAACGGCGAGCCGGTCTTGGTGGCGGGATATTTGGCGACGGTCGCGTCGTCGGGGGCTTTACCGGCCGAGGCGAAGCGGTAGATCTTGCCCAGGTCGGTGCTGACGACCAGCGTGTCATCGACGACGGCCAGTCCGCGGGCACGGCCTTCGACCGAGGTTTTCCAGAGTTGTTTGCCGCTGTCGGCTTCGAGGGCTAGCACTTCATCCTGGCCGCCGACGAAGATGAGTCCGCCGGCCTGAATCAGCGCGGCGTCGCCGGTGTGTTTGACGTTCCAGAGCAGGCCGGTGCGGGCATATTCGGCCATCTGTTTGTCGATTTCGGCGAGGCGTTTGCGGTCGCTGCGGTATTTGCTTCGCTGCAAATTCAGTTTTTGGCGCGGGACGCTGGCTTTGGTGTGTTTGGGCCGGTCGAGGCCGGCGATGATTTCGCCGGTGGCAATGTAGGCCCGGTCGCCGCAGACGGCCATTTGGCGGCCGGCGATCCAGGCATATCCGACTTCGCCCGTCTTTTGATCCATTGCCAGGAAGTGATGCGGGCCGGCGGCATAGACTTGTCCGTCGGCAAGGAGTGCTTTGGCACCACCGACCACGACGTCGGCATGGGCTCGCCAGTGGTGTTTGCGGTGATGCACGATTTTGCCCGTCTTGCGATCAAAGGCAACCGGCAGCGAACGCCCGGAGGGGACGAAGACCATTTCGTCGTTGCAGAGCAGATAGCCTTGCGGCGAAAGATCGTTGCGGCCGGCGTCTTGCTGGCTGATGGCGTCGTTGCGCCAGATAATTTTTCCGGTATTGGCTTCGGCGGCGCACAGATAAACCGTTTCGTGTGGAAACACGCCGGCGCCGAAAAACGCGACACCGTCGTCGACCAATACCGAGGTGCGAACCGGCCATCGCGAGATCATGCGGCCGCGGGCCAAGAGTTGTTCGTCACGGCCAGCAACTTGGAGTTTCCAAACCAAGCGGCCGTCAGCGGCGTTGAGGCAATAGACACTGCCGTCGTCGGAGCCAACGTAGACCTTGCCGGCGGCATACGTCGGAGCGAGGCGAATCGGGCCGCCGGTGAAGAAGGTCCAGTGCGGCTTGCCGGACTTGAGATCGACGCAGTACAGCTTGTGGTCGACCGACGAGCCGAAAAAGGCGAGGTCGTCGGCGATGACTACGTGAATCGCATCGTCGAACGCGACCCGGTGGCGCATCTCGTTGCCTTCGATCGGTGTGTTGCGCGGGCCGGACCAGGCTTTTTCGGGAGGTGCCGGCGAGGAGTAGACCCAGCGAAGTTGTAGCGGCGTTGAGAGCTTGGCGTCGCTTCCGCCAGTTCTGGCATTGTCGGCCAAATAGGTCGCCCAGGTGCCGGCTTGCGCCGAGCTGATGATCCATGTGGAGAGTACGCATGTGAAAAGAACCGCGCGGCGACTGAATCGACTCATCTTTAAACTCCTAAGAGATTTTTTATCGGCAACCACTGCAACATTGTTGGCCCTATGATAACCTTCTGCTGGCCCAACAATCCACCCTGACGACGGCGTGAATCTTGTCGAGAATGCCCCCCGATTGGTGTCTAGCCGGATAGCCGGCGGTTGACGTCGGCGAGCGTTGGGCCGATTCCTTCGCGGATGACCAGATCGGCGATTTCGTCGAGCGGCGTGGGGTCGCGATTGATAATTACCAGCCGGGCACCGAACCTCGATCGACGGGAACTGCGCCGCGAAGAATTCGCGTCTGGCGGCGTATGCGACCCTCGAGAGCTCGCCATAGAGTGCGCGGTCGAAGAGGAAGTGCTTGCGAAGCATCTTCGGGATCGTGAAAACCATTTGCAGGTAAGGCACATCGGGGAGGACTTCCGGACCATGCGCTCGGCCCAGGCCACGGCGCGTCGTTGCCCGCAACTCGGGCAGAGACCCCTGATCTTTCAGAAAAATGGCAAGAGCTTCTCGTGCCCACAGTCGGGACAACGCATCCTGAGAAAACCGAAGTGAAGATCACCACAACGGACGAAAGACTCGAAGAGCTTCCCGACCCGCGGGTGGAGGGGGCCGTAGGTCGAGAAGAAGCGCTCGTCGTAGACCTCGAGCATCTCTTCGACATGATCCTCGAGGATCTCCTTGAGAGGATTGGTCGGCGCGCGCGGTCGGTAGCGCGGGCAGGACTCGGCGGCGGAGTGGGGCATCGACGGCACGCCGCGGTGTCGATGCCACGGCGGGGCCCGGTACGCACGGCCCGACTTGCCGGGGACGGCGGTGGGGAAGGTCGAGCTCGGGGCCGAGCGTTGCGGGAGAAACTCTGGGAGAAGCTTCGACGAGGGTGCCGGGGCGGCGTCTCGAGGTAGGCGGGGGAGGTCTTACTCTCCAGGGGTGCCGGCGTCCAGGCCGCTTCGCCAGGCCGTGTGGGTGTCAACGGACGTGCGTGTCCCGGTTGCGGGACGCTTGCGTGGCGTCCAAGGCCAACAGGATCGACCGACAATTGGGTGTGGCCGAAGTTGCGGCGAGTCGTTTGGTCGAGCTTCGAATTTCACTTCCAGATGGTCGGCCGACGGCGTTTCGGCAAACTCGGACCATTCGCGCGGTCCGTCGATGCGCAGATGGTGCAACGGCTCGACAAGCACAA
>Ga0310121_10006209_pt1 | contig 10054 bp, 7 predicted proteins | sample CB27_Tmax_986_MG_FD_203504 | JGI IMG/M metagenome (GOLD analysis project Ga0310121, IMG submission 203504) | Marine microbial communities from Western Arctic Ocean, Canada - CB27_Tmax_986 | ecosystem: Environmental > Aquatic > Marine > Oceanic | place: Canada: Western Arctic Ocean | collected... | reverse complement strand
GCTCAACTCCAGTTCGCCCGTTCGCGTGGCGTAACAGATCGGCTGCCGGAGCGCGCCGCCGACAAAACGCAGCCGCTGGAAACAGCCGTCGTGTACCGCCGCCGTCTGCCAACCGCGCATCCCGCTCACGTACAGGTGGCCGTCGTGCGGATTGAACCGGCCGCGCATCGCGCCCGAGAGGTAGCGACCGGGGAGCTGCCACATCGCGCCCTGCCCGGGATGCGCCTCGTCCGGCAGGGCCAGCAGCGCGGTGCACCGGCCGTACGACAGGTGGATCATTCGCCCGCCAAGCGCGCCCCATTGCCCGGGCGGCACCCACACCTGCCCCCCGGCGGAGTTGTCGAGCACCCGCGGCACGAACGCAAACGGTGGGTCGTACGTCTCCGGTTTCGTGGCGCGATGATGCATCGGCATGAAGCCGTAAAACCCGCCCCGCCGCATCACGTCCACCCGCGTCTCCGGCACCCAGCCGCCCTGCTGATCTCCCACAGTGATCACGTCGCCGGGGCCGATGCCCAGCCCGTTCGGGTTGCGGAAGCCGGTCGCGAACACGTCCAGCTTCCCGCCGTCGGCGCTGATGCGGATCAGCGAACCGCCGTGCGCCGTGCCCTCGGAGCACTTTGTGAAATAAAAGTTGCCGCGCGAGTCGGTCTCGAGACTCGTCGCGTATGCGTGCCCGCCGCCGGCCGAGAGCAGATCGTTGTTGAAGCATTCGTAAAAGTCCGCCTCGCCGTCGCCGTTGAGGTCGTGCAGACGTGTGATCTGGTCGCGTCCGATGACGTAGGCATTGCCTCCGACCACCTTCAGGCCAAGGGGCTGAAACAGGCCGGTCGCGAAGCGGCGCCACGTCACTTTTTTAAGAGACGAGTCGATGCCGGTGAGCCGCCACACGTCGCCGTGCACGGTGCAGACCAACGCCGAGCCGTCCGGCAAAAAATCGTGGCCGGCCGTGAACAGCAGCGCGTTCCACGGGTTGTCGAACGGCAGCCGGATCGTGTCGATGGCAAACGCGCCGCGCGGTTTGCCGACGACGCCCCGCGTGGCCAGCGGCGGCCACAAGCCGGGGCCACCATTGGCCAAGCGCGACGGCGGCTCGATGACGGCGTTCGCCTTGGCCAGCGCAACGACGGACTCCGCGTGGCCAAGCGGCGCCTGCACGATGAACACCTTGGCCAGGCGCTTGGCTTCGCCCGGTTGCACCGTCAGCAAAATGCGGTCGTTTTTCACTGCCAAGCCGGTGCCTTGGCCAAGCGCGGCGACCCAAAGCGTTTCGTCGCCGGCGGGGAGTTGGGCCACGGCCAAGCCGCCGATCTTTTGCAGCACAGCAGTCGCCCCTCGCTTGGTGGCGATCAGGCCGGTCAGCGGCTTGGCTGCTTGGTCAAACTCGAGTGTGCGCGTGAGAAACAGCCGGCCATCGGCTTGGCCGGCCCACGGCGTCTCGAGCACCCCGGTTTCGCCGACGGTGTAGTTGAGCACCACCCGGTTACCGTGCCGGTACAGGCCGCGGTACCTGGCCCAGTTGCGCGGGAGCGAACCGAGCTGGCGCTGGCGCGGGTCGGCCAGTTCGCCGCGGTGCGCCCAGCCCGGCGTCATGCCGTTGGCGAACAGGATGCGGCCTTTTGGTTTTGTGCTCCCGGTCAAGCCGTACCGCCTCGGGTCGAACTCGAGGAAGCCGCCCGCCCACGCCGCGCTGTAGCCGAGCAGTTCGGTGTTGAAACAGACCGTGGCCTGCGCCGTGTCACCGACCTTGATGGCAATGCCCTTGAGCGTGCGCCCCTGCGGCGTGTGGATGGCAGCGCTCATGAACGGCCCAACATCGGCCTGGTTCCATCGTCCGTCCGCCCAGTCCTCCTCGACCTGGTCGGCCACAGCCTTCATCGCGGTCGTCGCCGGAGTGGTTTCCCCCGCTTGGCCAAGCGCGCTCAGCGAGCAGCCAAGCGACAGCACAGCGGCAAAAAATTTGCGGCGGGGAAAGGTCGTGAATTGCACGGGCAGGATGCTGGGCAAGTGCGGCGGCTTGTCAAGCAGCGGTACAAACGGGGCTTGCACGCTGCTGGCAACTGTCACACCCTTCCAACCCGTGAAGACATACTCGACTGTCATGCAGCATTTGGTCATCGTTTTTTTGACGGTGGCTCTGGCACTACCCGCCCTTGGCCAAGCGCAACCCGGGGATGCAGAAAAAGATTCCGCTGAAACCATGGATTCAGCGAGCGACGCATCTGCCCTGACCGACGATTGGCAAAGATTGCTCGGTGACTGGTCCCAAAAGATCGGCGTGTCGCTGCTGATCCTGTTTGTCTTTTGGGTATTGGCGGCTATGGCCCGCAAGGTGGTTCGCAAGGCCGGCGTGGCTGCGGGAATTGACTCGAGTGTGATCAATCTGCTCGCGCGCTCGGCGCATGTCGTGCTGCTGGTGATCGGTTTGGTCACGACGCTTGGCACGCTGGGCATCGATGTTTCCGCGATCGTGGCCAGCCTCGGGTTGACCGGTTTCGCGGTGGGGTTTGCACTGAAGGACTCGATCAGCAACCTATTGTCCGGGGTGCTGATCCTGATCCATCGGCCGTTCAACGTGGGAGACACGATCAAGGTCAAGACGTTCGAGGGGCTGGTGAGTGCCATCGACCTGCGCTACACCAAGCTGGAGCGGGACGGGGAGAAAATCCTCGTGCCCAACTCGCTGCTGTTCACCAACCCGATCAGCATTCAGTCCGGGTCGGCGAACGAAAATTGAACGATCACCCTATTTCGCCTGTCCCAATCGCGGGTGTGTCGCCCTCCACAATCCGGTTTTTATTGAAAACAACCGTCAAAACCACCGCCGCTCTGTCAGCCGTCCTGCTGGCCGGCTTGGTTTGTGCCCCGGCGGTTTTTGCGGATAAAGCCAAATTTTACTCGTCGAAGAGCAGTCCCTCGCTCAAGAGCCGAGCCATGGATACCCAGTCCGGTGTGGGGCGGAGCAGCCTCAACAAGGCCAAGTCGATGAGCGGGGTTGGAATGGCGCTTTACCCGAGCGGCAGTGCGTCGATGGATCGGGCGACCACCAAGAAATTACTCGAGCTTTTCGACCAAAAGAAAAACTGGATGTTTCAGGACTTGGATGAGAATGGCAAAACCGGCGACACCGGGGAGGAGTGGTCCAGGGAAAATGACCTGCTCGGCGATGAGAGGGGCAATCGGCAAAACCCATTTTTCAAGTCGCGCGGAGCGGTGGAGGATTTCCTTCGGTCGGACGAGCAGGAGAAGCGGCTCCGCAAAAAACCCCGGCGTCGCGGCCAACCGGAGAGATCGCCGTCCGAGGATGAGGAAGGCGAGTTGTCGGAGGAAGAGTTCGAGATGAGCCCGGACAGGCTCAAGAAGGGTGGCAGGAAAAAGGAGGAGTCACTGTTCCGCGCCAATTCGCCGTTTGCCGCCAAGACGGTGCTTGCTGATTTTTCACCTTTTTCTCGAAAGAGCAACAAGTCCACGGCTCGATACAGGAGTCCGGGCAATCGTGCGGGCCTGAATGGCGGACGCTCGGAGGCAGGCAAGGCGCTTGGCCAAGCGGGGGCGGCAAGCCGTGGCGGTTTTTTTCAACAACAGCAAAAAAGCGGGGGAAAATTTTTCAGCAACAAAAACTTTTTCACAACCAAGCCGGGTGCCTCGGGCAAGGGTGCGCTTGGCCTCGACCCGATGAGCTTTGGCCGTGGCTTCGCCCCGAAGCCGTCCACGCCGGTGACGGGGGTTGGCGTTGGCGAGATGTCGGCCGGCTTCAAGCTGCCGCCGGGCCTGGCTTCTCCGTCAGCGGCGAACAGTCGTTTCTCCTCATACAGTGTCGCGCCCCCGGCGACCGTGCGACGGGAGTTACCGTTGCTTTTCCAGTCGAGAGATCGGGGGCAGCCGAGCATTCGCAGCGGGCTGCTCAACCAGCAGTCTGGCGCCAATGCGAAGAAGCCGGGTCGGGGTTTCTGAGCGCCCGCTTGACCAATCCCTGCCAACTGTGGCCCACTCACCGGCCTTGAGTGAGCACGCTGCCAAGCCCAAATTCCCCGGAGGTATCCAAAGCCTGTTCTGGTTTTTCTTCCTCAATTTCATGTCGTGCCAGATCATCATGGACAGCCCGATCTTTCTGTACGCAGAGAGCCTCGGGGCCAGCGCCACCGTGATTGGCCTCATCGCCGGGATGACGCCGCTGATGGTCGTTTTCCAGATTCCCGTCGCCGCGCACGTGGGGCGCTGGGGCTACAAGCTGTTCGTCACCACCGGCTGGTCGTTGCGGTTGGTTTTCGTGTTCGGGCTGGTGTTCGTACCGTTGATGGATGGCGTGATCAACCAGCAGAGCCAACTCGCGCTGGTGCTCGCGCTGTTGTTCGCCTTCAACGTGGTTCGCGGCATCGCCAGTTGCGCCTGGTATCCGTGGATTCGCGGGTTGATCCCGGAGGACATCCGCGGCCGCTATCTCACGTTCGAGAGCGCCTTCGTCAATGCCGGCAGCCTCGTGGCGTTCCTGCTGGTCGCGGCGTACCTTGGCCAATCGCCGACGAGCGGGCAGTTCAGTGTCCTGTTCGCGTTCAGCTGCCTCGCGGGGGCGGGGAGCATCTACTTCATTCGCCGCGTGCCGGACGCCGCACCGCCAAGCGAGGAGGCCGGCAAAAAACAGGAGGCGCCTTGGGCCGAGATTTTCGCGAACCAGCCGTTTCGCAAGCTGCTCTGGGTGGAGTTGTTCATGGCGATCGCGCTGGGTGGTCTGGCCGCGTTCACGGTCAAGTACCTCAAGGCCGAGGCCGGCATGCAGGACAACCACATCATGCTCGCCTCGGCGGCCAAGTTTGTCGGCGCACTCGGGACGCTTTGGTTTCTTAAGTCGCGTCTCGACCGCATGGGCAGCCGGCCGATCATTTTTTTCGGCCTGGCCATTGGCTTGGTTTGCGTGGCGGTGTTTGGGCTGATCGCCGGCGGGGTGGTGCCGATCAATTTTTTCGCCGTAACCGGACTGTACTTCAGCTTCGGCTTCGTGCTGGCGAGTGTCACCATGTCGATGACGCGGCTGGCCATGGCGACCGTGCCGCGCCTGGGCAGCATCCACTACTTCGCCGTGTTCGCCGTCGTCGGCAACATGGCCATGGGCCTGTCGCCGATGCTTTGGGGGCTGATGATCGACATCCTGTCCGGCCGGAAGTGGGGCTGGCTCGGCGTTGAGTGGAACGAATACACCATTTACTTCGCCGGCGTCGCGGCGGTGCTGATGCTTACGGCGCTGGCCACCGTGCGGCTGGAGGAAGCCAAGGCCGCCCGGTTGAACGAGTTCCTCATCGACCTCATCCGACATTCGCCGCTGCGCTACTGGATGCGAAACTGATCGTCGGTTTTCGGTTTAATTTCCGCTTGGTTGCGGCGCTCAAAGAACGGCACCAGCAGCGAGTCAGCGATCAGTTGAATTAGGTGATACAGCGCGAGGGGAAGTGCGCCGATGGGGTTGTCGGCAAAGAAGTGCTGCCAAAGGTAGATGCCGTTCGGCAATGTTTTTTGCGAGCCGCAAAAGACGAGCGCTGTGCCGGTGCCTCTGTCCATTCGCAACAAAACCGACACGCCAAAGTTCCACGCCAGCAGGATCGCGTGCAGCAGCGCGGAGAGCGCGACAATGCGCAGCACGATGTCGGCGTTGCCGCTTATTTGGCCGGTGGCCACCGAGAAGCCGGAGTACACGAACACGACAATGATCATCTGCGGAACCAGGCGGATGCCCCTGAGTAGCGGCTTGGCCTTGTCCCACAAAAACCGGCGCAGCGCCTGGCCAAGCGCCACCGGCGTCACGACGACGAGCAGCATTTTGAGGATCATCTGGCCAAGCGGAATCTCGACCGAGGCGCCGATGCTCAACTGCAGCACGAGCGGCGTCAGCACCACTGTCAGCGAACTCGACAGCAGCGTGAAGATGAGCGCCAGTTCCTGGTTGCCGCGCGACAGCACGGTCAGCGCCAGCGCCGAGGCGAGGCTGCTCGCCTGCGCCGCCATGATCATCACCGCCGTCAGGAAATGCGGGTGGCCCGCCGGTTGCAGCCAAAGCGCCAGGCCGTACGCCACCGCCGGAGCCACGCAGTAGGTCGAGAAAAGCACCAGCGAGATCGCGCCGAGGTTGGCCGCCTGCCGGTGCAGTTTGCCGGTGTCCAGCGTGAAACCGGAGATGCCCATCATCATCCCCACCAGCACCGGCGTCACCCAGCCGGCGTCCTTGATGGCCCGGCCGCCTCCCGGCAGCCAAAGCCCCGCCGGGATCATCATCAGGAGCACCGCAAGAAACCAGTAGCGGCTTACAAGGGTTCGCCCCTGTTTTGCCGCTGAGTTTGACTGTTCCATACCGCCGCTCACAAGGCGGCGCAGTATGGACACCGGTTCCCCGTCGTCCAAACCAATTTCCATTGACAGGGCGGCCAACAAAAAACTTGCACGCCGCCTGTTCCCTGACTACAAAACGCCGCTCTCGACGCATCGGCGTCGGCGATTGGTGTGCCTCGGTAGCTCAATGGTAGAGCAGTTGACTCTTAATCAATTGGTTGTAGGTTCAAGTCCTACCCGGGGTACCATTTTTACTAATAAAAAAGCCGCTTGGGTGTAACCTGGGGATGAGGTTGGGACACACACCCAAGCAGCATTTGATCAGCTCTCCCGCACCACCACTTTTGGCACCTCGCAGAGGTCTGCGTAGTAGTCTGCGGTGACGCTGGGGTCAACTGTGCCCGAGGAGTCGCTCTGCGACATAGAGCCCGTAGCCTGTGGCTAATCTGAGCCCCGTACAGCTTGCGGAGTTCATGGGCGCCCTTCTGGGTTGTCCAGCCAACCTTGTCCTTCATCCACCTGTTGAGTGTGGCTATGTCCCGCAGAATGTTTGATAAACTCTATCCTCCGGCTTAGGCGGGGATTGGTAGGGTTTGAGATCCGAGCGATTTTTATAGGGCTCTTGCAGCGCAGTTAGGAGATCTTTCAGTGGTTTCAGGTCGCCATTCGCGGCAGCGTCCAGAACCTGTTCCACTTTATGATTGCGTGGGATCACAGCCGGGTTGTTGGCCCGCATCAAAGACAAGGAAGATTTCAATGGTTTCGTGTTTTTAGCGAGCTGCGCCTGCCAGCGAGTATACCATTCTTTGAAGGCCCTATCGTTATAGGGCTCGCCCTGCGGTGTTTTTTCTTCCGTCAAATGCTGGAAGGTGTTGGTATAGTCCGCGCCTGCTCGCTGCATCCAGTCAAGCAGATCAGTAATTAGACTTTCGTCCTCCGCTCGCGCGCCGAACAGGCCAAGTTTGGCACGCATCATGGAGAGCCATTTATCTTTATACAGTGCGCCAAAACCGTTTACGACTTCTTCGATTGTGTCTGCCGCCTTTTCGATCTCGTCATCCAAGAGGGGCAGCATGGTCTCGGCAAGGCGTGCCAGATTCCATTGTGCTATGTCTGGCTGGTTGGCATAGGCGTAGCGCCCCATATGGTCGATGGAGCTGAACACAGTCCCTGGATCGTAGGCATCCATAAAAGCGCAGGGACCGTAATCAATCGTCTCGCCAGATAGTGTCATATTATCCGTGTTCATTACGCCATGAATAAAGCCCACGCGCATCCAGTGGGTTATCAAATCTGCCTGTTTCTCGATGACAGCTTTAAGTAGCGAGAGAGTCTTATTGTGTTCCTCCTTAATCCACGGATAGTGCCGGTCGATGGTGTAATTGACGAGCGTTTGGATTATTCCCTTGTCCTGCTGCAATGCGGCGTATTCAAACGTGCCAATACGAATGTGTGAACTGGCGATACGTGTGAGAATTGCTCCCGGCAGGCCAGTTTCACGATACACCTTCTCTCCGTTTTTCACCACCGCAAGACTACGGGTTGTGGGGATGTTCAGTGCATGCATTGCTTCACTGATGATATATTCACGTAGCATCGGTCCCAGTACGGCGCGCCCGTCTGCACCCCGTGAATAAGGCGTGGGACCAGAACCTTTGAATTGAATGTCAAGGCGCTGACCTGAAGGGGTGATATGCTCGCCCCATACAATCGCGCGCCCATCACCCAGCATGGTAAAGTGGCCAAATTGATGTCCTGCATAAGCCTGAGCGAGCGGCTCTGACCCCTCCGGCATAATATTGCCGCTAAACAGCGCAGCTTTTACGTCCGTGCTTATGCCGGAAAAATCCAAACCCATATTGGTGGCGAGCGGTGCATTGAATATTACCATTTCTGGCTGGCGCACCGGCACCGGTGAAAGCTCTGTATAAAACGCCTTCGGCAGGTGGATGTAAGTGTTGTCAAAATTAAAACCGGAGCCAGTCATTTAATGCTACCTCATTAATGATACAGTTTCATCGCGTAGTCCTTTTCCTGATACCCCACCAAAAGCACGGCTGCGATTGTTGTGAGTAGGAGGTGTTTCATTTGCCTTCAGCTTTCAATTCTTCACCCGTCTTGGGTTACTACCATCACCTCACTACTCGTGACTGCCTTGCGTTCGTCACGCACATCAATATACCACACTGTGGCATTCTTAGGAGGAGCTGCCCCGTGGATTTTTTGGCCGTCGACGATGAGCGGCACCGTAGTCCATTGGCGCTTTCCGTTTTGTTCATGCGGGCCGCTAGTGTAATGGAGATTGGCACTAAGGAGTTTGGTCGAAGACTTCACAGTCGTGGAAACACTACCCTCCTTAATAATCGGCTGGGCGACTAACGGCATAGGTGTGCCTTTGCGGATGTATTGGTCCACAAACAAAAAGAATTCCGGGAAATCAAAAATGTGGCCGTGCTTCATTTGAAGCTGAATGCTATAATTCTTTTCACCCTGTACCAGCTTACAAGTTTTCGCGTAGCTGTCCATCGGATAGGCAAAATCATTGGTGCCGTTCAGAAACATTACTGGCATTTTCGCAGAGCCAATGTAGCGGGAGGGATCCCAGAGCCGATGCCATTTGTCCGACTGGGCCTGCGTCATCTTGCCGAACTCCTCCTTCTTCCATACGCTGTTTTCACGTAAATAACCGCAGCCATAAACCGGCATGGCTACTGTGAACCGGTCGTCCACTCCGGCCACAATGCAGGTGAGATAGCCGCCCCAGCTGATCCCCGTCAACGCGATGCGATCGGCATCCACTTCCTTAAAGCTGCGTAGCAACGAATGCCCTCGCACCACATTGGCCACCGCATGGTATGACCACTGGTTCTCCAAAGGCTCATCAATCGTGCTAAACATTTCGGTGTGACTCTGGTTCGGCCCTCCATCTGGAAGTCGTTGGCGGCCCTCACCGCAACCGGCCAAGTCCATAGCAATGGCCGCATACCCGCGCTTGGCCCATAACTCTACCCAATTTGCAAACGCTGTGCCTCCACCTCCGTGCACAAGCACTATGCCCGGGACGTTGTCATCGCCACCCTTGCCAAGCGTCTTGGGCGAAGCGTAGTACGCGAAGACGCGTGTCGGTTTACCACGATATTTTTCGCCCGCATATAACATCGAATGCACTCCGCTCTTTTGCCTTATCCACTCAAATGCTGGAACCTTCTTCAGTGCTGCCAAGTCCCACGGCGTCTCCTTGGGCAAAGGCAAAGATTCAGCAGCAAAACCAAGCGATTGGCTAAGTGTCACCAACAGCATGGCTGCTATTGTTGTTATTAGTATTTGTTTCATCGGTCAGAAACGAGAGTTGGCAGATTAATCGTTTATTTCAGGCGCTGAATGATATCACAGGAGCTGGCAATTGTTTCCCATTACCTCGCGAGGATCGTATTCGTGTAGAGATTAAAGTCGATCCGAATCACCCATATCAGAGGGCTTCAGTGCTTTATGAAACAAGGATGGGGACACCGTCCATTTTTCAGCCATGACACTAAAACCCAAACCGGGCTTTCTTTGGATAATCACAGCCCGGGGCTTATTAGGTTTTCGAAACTTTGATCCTTTATCGGGCTTGACAAGCAAGGGCGATATTGCGCTCATTTTGGCCTTTGCTGGTTTATGAAAGTTACTCCCTCCCGTATCCGGTTTCTGCTTTGCCTGTCGTTCTTCTTTCATGGTGCATTGGGACTGGCCT
>Ga0310121_10006208_pt1 | contig 10055 bp, 10 predicted proteins | sample CB27_Tmax_986_MG_FD_203504 | JGI IMG/M metagenome (GOLD analysis project Ga0310121, IMG submission 203504) | Marine microbial communities from Western Arctic Ocean, Canada - CB27_Tmax_986 | ecosystem: Environmental > Aquatic > Marine > Oceanic | place: Canada: Western Arctic Ocean | collected... | reverse complement strand
TGCGACAAAACGGACTGAAGCCCATTCGACGGCTATTTCGATACGCGGCACCGAAGGCCTAACCCCCATTGTAGCTAATCCACACAGGTTTCCCAACTCACTTGCGGTTACGCTTGATCCACACAAGCTATCCGGTTTGAGCCCAGCCGTCTGGTGATAAACCCGGGAATCTCCAGCAACTACTGGTCGACGATTTTCTGGTCGAAGCGACAACGCTGAAACGGACCTTCCACCGGCCGAAGTATTTTGAAGACAACCCCGTACTAAAGCCGGACCGGCCCTGGGATTACCATCCCCAAACGTTTGAGAATTCGACCAATGGGAGATGCCCAGCTATGGGGTGGACATGGCGGACGCCTGCGACACCACTCCACTGCTTTGGACAGACGGGGGGAAGGTTCACTTTTTCTGGGGCCTTCCGCGAGCTGTCGGCGGTTTCCCATTCCAGTGGACCACGTCGTCCGATAGCGGAGCAACGTGGTGTGAAGTTCAGTTTCCCCGGTTTACCAGTTCCATCGGTCCACACCGCCGTCAGCCGATTACCTCGGCACTCCGCGATTCCCAGGGCGCGATCTATGTTGCCAGCGACGGAATTGGGGCGTCGTCGGTGCTTTGGGTGAGCAAGGACGGCATGAAAACTTGGCAGAACCCCGGGGGGCGACATACCACTTGCGCGCTGCTGGCAAATGGCAAGACCATCCTCGGCATGGGCGGCAAGAACAGCCATATCGACGGATATATGCCTCAGTCTGTCTCAGCCGATGGCGGTAAGACTTGGCAAGTGTCGAAAACGCCGTTCCCCGCCCTGGGCTCAGGCCAGCGCCCGTGCCTGCTGCGGCTTGCCAGCGGCCGGCTTTTCTTTTGTGGAGACTTCCAGCGCGCCCCCGTCGCTATTCATTTTAAGAACGATCGCCCACAGCCGCCGGGGGTTAACGAACACGGCGCTTTTGTGGCGCTGTCGGAAGACGAGGGCCGTACGTGGCGCATCAAGAAGCTCATCGGCACGCAACCACACGAGGCCCCATCCTGGTACGGTGCGTCTGATACGCTCGGCTACCCCATAGTGAGGCAATCGTCCGACGGCGTCATTCACATGATTACCACGACGAACCGGCCGTGCCTTCACCTTGCCCTAAACGAAGCCTGGATCCTTTCGGACGCGCCAACGCCTGACGACGACGCTCGCCTCATGGCGAACACAGCCAACTCGATCCGCGACGTGAAGAGGAACGAGGAAAACTTCGCAGATGGCCGGCCCAGAATTGTCTGGCACGCAGGCGTCGGCAACGATGGCCGGTATTTGCTCCACGGGCAAGAGACCTGGTACTACCAAAACGGCGAAAAGCAATATGAAGCAGACTACGAACATAGGACGCAAGACCGGCCAAGAGACTCTCTATCGTGTGGACGGCTGTATCGCGTGGCAGTGGGAGCACAACGAGAACAGCGGTACGAGCGTCTGGACGCAATACTGGCCGAACGGGCAGAAAAAGGCCCAATCGTGCTGGAAGGGCAAAGCGGCCGATGGTCCTGCTTGCCGCTGGGATGTACGCGGCAAAGAGATCAGCCGCACGAAATTCTCTGGAGGCGTCCAGGTGAAAACGCCATAAAGTATCCTAGGCATTTACAGCTGCGTTTGTACATCGCGATCAGCGCCCCGCCGGGGCCCGCGCGAAACAACTACTCAACGAACGCCCCCGAAAGAGACTTATCACTATCAAACGCCGAAAGAGGTCGCTGCCAAGAAGCTGCGATGCAATTGATTCTTGACAGCGCCCAGAGTGTTGACAGCACGAACAGCTTTGACGAAAATGCTACTTGTACCGTTCAGCTGATATTTACCTCAGCATGGTTCTGAGAGCGGTGAGTGGTTATCGCGTCGGTCAAAAACGGCGAGAAGTTGAGAACAAAAGAGTCTTACAGGAAAGGCTCAACCAGCTATCCTTGGCCCTAGTCATGCGTGTGTGCAGACAACTGCACGGGCGAAGCGTTGACAGGGATACACGCAGGCCAGGTATTGAGCTGCGACATCAACTTGTCCGCGACGTCGACGCTGTTAACCGAGGTAGAAGGCAGCACGGAACGGGACGCCACGGCGAGTCCCGGACCGGTCCCGCGCAGTCGGAGACCCTGAGCATGTGTGGAAACTCTTCTCGCGGGAACCGGGAGATCCCACCGATGTCCGCCACCGGTAGTGGGGCGGACCGGTCGCGGGGACGCTTTTACGTTAAACACCCAAAGCAGGAGCCGAGTGTGGCAAATACCGCACACTGGGATCTGTACGGTGGCCGCTTGTAAGGGTGGTCTTAAGGCAACCAACTGGCAGATATTGAGGAGGGTGCTCCCATGAGACGCGTACTGACTATCCTGGCGACGATCCTTGCGTCGGCACCCGTGTGCGGCGCCGAGCCGATCGAGATTGGCTCGCAGCGAGAGCTGTTCGTCGATGATTTCCTGCTCGATCGCCGGGCAGGCGTGGAATTGCGGCTGCAAGCACCTGTGCCGCGCGAGGTGGTGATGGTGTATGACGCCCCGTGGGAGGGCAGTGGCTGCTGCTTTGCAACCGTCTTCCGTGACGGTCCCATCATCCGCAAGTATTATATCGCCCATGATCTGACCTGGAATGCGGACGGCACAAAACGGGTGTCGCGGCCGACCTTCGCGTGCTACGCCGAGAGCCGCGACGGCATCCGTTGGGTGAGGCCGGAATTAGGGTTGTTCGACTATAATGGATCGAAGAAGAACAATATCATCTGGTCGGGACCGAAGCTAGACAACTTCACGCCGATGAAGGACCCCAATCCGGACTGCCGGCCGGGTGAAGAGTACAAGGCAGTGGGCGTTGCCCTACGATCGTATGAGCTCTGGGCGTACAAGTCGGCCGACGGGCTCCATTGGTCGCCGCTGGTGGACAAACCCATCCTCACCAGGGGACGCTTCGATACCCAGAACAACGCCTTCTGGGATCCACTTCGCAAGCACTATTGGTGTTATATCCGCGATTACCACTTCGACGACATCCGTGACATCCGCGTTGCCACGTCGAACGATTTTCTCACATGGACGGAGCCCCAAAAGTTGCATTTTCCCGACGCGCCCGACGAACAGCTCTATACCAACCAAGTCCGGCCATACTACCGCGCCCCGCACCTGTTTCTCGGTTTCCCCACCCGATACATTAAACGGCCATGGACGCCTTCTTCAATAAAAGCCCTCCCTGACCCGGAGCATCGCCAGCGGCGTATGACGTTTAAAACAAACCCCATCGGCCGCTACGGGACGGCTCTCACCGACGGTCTGTTCATGACCAGCCGAGATGGCCGCACGTTTCACCGCTGGGACGAGGCATTTCTCCGGCCCGGGCCGGAACGCCGAGATAACTGGGTCTACGGCGACTGCTACCAGAGCTTGGGACTGCTCGAAACCCCGGCCACTGATCCGACTGCCCCGCCGGAACTCTCGTTCTACGTGGGCGAAAACCACTGGAAAGGCCCCGTGCGGCTCCGCCGGTATACCGTGCGCATCGACGGCTTCGTCTCGCTGCACGCCCGATCGCGGGGTGAATGTGTGACCAAGCCACTGGTCTTTCACGGCAAAGAGTTGACCCTAAATTTCAGCACCTCCGCGGCGGGCTACCTCCGCGTGGAGCTGCAAGACGCCGGCGGCCAACCACTTCCCGAGTTCACACTTGCCGACAGCGATGAGTTGTTTGGTGACTCTCTTGAACGTGTAGTGACTTGGAAGGGAAAGTCCAACGTTGCTGCGCTGGCCGGCCAGCCGGTCCGTGTTCGTTTCGTGATGCGCGATGCGGACCTCTACTCCTTCAGGTTTCAGGAGTAGCCCTGCCCGAGACAGTCGCATTTCGTCAGATGCCTTTTTTGCGTCCGGCCATCCAGACACCCAGGATAGTGATTCCTACCAGGTAAAGAATTATCACCGTTATGTCGGCGGGGTGCAGTCCAGCCACGCTAATCCTCCAAAACAAATTGCCCGGCGCGGTTCATTGTCCCGCCACGCTGACATAATCGTGATAAGCGGTCGCCAAATCTGGCGACGTCTCTTTCGTCGAAGCGTAGACCAGCACGCCATAACGCAGCCGCAAAGTGTTTCCGGGCTTGATTACGACCTTACTCTTCTCGCCCTTGCCAAAGGCGTCGCGTCCAAACGGATTTGCCAACAGCAGTCCGTAGTCGCGCGCGTGAAACCAGCTAGGACGAAAGTTGCTTGGATGACAGCAAAGCATTATACCGACATGTTGATCGTCGAGTGTCCCACTATAGTCACACCATCGAGCTGAATTCCCCCAAATCTCGTCGCCATTCTTGCGGCCCTCGGAGTCAATCATGGTGCCATTGCCGTCCGGAATGTTCTCTTCTTTTCCGTGTTCCACGCGTATCGGCGTTGCCACGCGAAAACCGATTCCCATTTCTTCCTGATCCCCGAAATAGAATTCATGATCAGAAGAGAATGTGGAATCCCAAAGAAGAAGAAATCCTATCGGCCGTGCAAGCACCGTGATTCTGCAGACTTCTGCACAGACAACATGAGAAGGGTCCTCTTGTCCCAGATAATGATTGACCACGGCGAACGATCCCTTTGCCGTCCCCCCCCGCGGCGGATTCGCCCAGCGGTCTTGTTTGACCGCCGCCTTGAGTCGCCAGTAGTCGTTACCACTGATGTCACCAAACGACATCCAAAGTCCAGGGTGATACAGCGGATGATCCGCCCGGTCCTGGCCTTCGGTCGGTGGATGTTTACGGGATGCCTGTGGCGCGCCGGGCGCGCGGAGATGCGCAAAATAAGGGCGAGAAATCTGATCGTCTTGGTACACGTAAACAGCAACCTGCTGTTCGCCAATCTTGATGGTTGTCTCTCCCTCGACACTGTTGTCAAAAGTAACAACCTTGTCGGCGGCTGGTACATGCTGTTCAGCCGATGGCAATATCGGGGCCAGGACGATAAGAAAGACGAGTTGTACACTCTGGATCCTTAGCATAATTGGTGAACTCCTAGGTGATCGGGCCCCCTCACATATGCGCAACAAGAGTGCGCCAATAACACAAGTCGCTTGAAGGGCGTTCTCAATTTCGCGGATTGTCCAATCAGAATCAAGGTGCCGCGCCGTTGTCGCGAGGCATTAGGGAAAAGTTTCTCGCTCAACGGCCGCCCGAATGTAACCGATTGAGCTAGATTTCGCAGTCGTCACGTAGGCGATCCCTAGTGGAATTCAAGGTGTTAATCCTCGTTGACCGTTTCATTCCAGTCGGGGCGTGACTCGAGAACTTCTTCAAGTTGCCGCTGGGCAGCTTGCACCGCGTCCGCGTCGTCGGTAATCGGGTGTTCCTCTAGCCAGTCTTTTTCGATGTTATAGAGTGTTCCGTTGCCGTACAGCTTAAATCTTCTGTTTTGTCCGACATTTCCCATTTGGGTTGAGCTTGGAACCGATCCAAGGTCGGAATGTTTTCTATTCTAACAATTTGCGCCCCCCTGTGCCCAGCGCGTGAGAGTTTTCCTCCATTTTCTTGTCTGCGGCCCCGATTTCGGAGTTCTTACACCTGGAACATACTCCTGTAAGCCCTTTCGACGGCACTGACGCTGGTGGCGCGCAGACTTTCCCCCGGGGCATCCAGCATTTTGGCCGCCTCAGGCTCCTACGCGCCGCACCCAGCGACGACCGGCGGCGGCAGCGCCAACCGCTCGATGCGGCTCACGATCAGGCTCCGCCGGAGCGATCTATGGAAGTTTTTACAAGAATAAATTTGACATCGTTCTACCTAGGCACTTATATCGAGCACTGTTTTTCCGAGGATCGAGCATGTCGCAATGTGGCTCCAATAGCTGCACCGGACTGGCCCCAAGACAGGCTACATCGAGAGGCTCGGAACCGGGGTCTCGTCGGTAGCAGACATCTTCCAACCACTGCGGGTAATGAGATCCATGCGATTCGGGTTCCCAGGTATCGGATCGGGATATCTAACCTACTCGGTCGATGTGACCGAGGCGACTTGGCATGTTGGGCCTGAACACATCGACGTGCGTCACCGAACGGCGCTAGCCACCGTCCATTTCGCACAGCGGACTTGTACACCGCTTCACGATAATGAGTCGCACTTCGGCGCGTAGGAGGGGGCGACCTGAGCATCAACCGCCCATCGGCTTGCGCGCGGAGGTGGTTTTCACCTCTGCGAGTTGGCGTCCACCCAACTCGCGTCGGATTGTCCAACCTCTGTCAATTCGACTTGTCGCGGAATGAGGTCGATCGATGGGACCGCCGCTATTTCCGAAAAGCCGTTTCCAACGGCGGTCACACTCACCGCCGCTAGTTAACATTCTGGTATTCGACACGTCGGTGGGGTGGCCGACGGGGTTACGGCCCCACCCTCAACTCGCGTCGGACGATGAAGCCGACGCAGTTTCGGAGGTTCCGCTTCTGCCCAAGGAGTGTCACTCCTGTGCTACTTGGCGAACCGCAGGCCGCCAAGCGTTGCCAAGTGCCATCAGATTGACTACACTTTTCGCTGCCCCGAACTGCCGGCGGTGAATTTCACCGCTGCAATTGCCGCGAGTGTGCCGAGCGGCGACATGCAATCGGTGGGGGAGACCGACGCGAGTTGAAAAACGTTCGTTTCCTACGGCGGTCGACCTCACCGCCGCTGGAAATCGCTGTCGCAATTACCTCAGCGGACGATTTCACCTCCGCAGGAAAACGCATGCTGCTAGGTGCAGTCGGTGTCGTGCCGACGCGCGCAACACAGGAGGAGAGGCCGCTGTCCAACTGGCCCAACTGCAAATATGTACAGATGCGTGTCAATAGACTAAACGAAGGCTATGTGCGATTCCTAGAGACGGCTGAGTCTCGATCAATTCACGCCCGATTCCAAATACGCCAACAAGTCCGCGATCTGTTCAATCGAAAGCGTATCAAGCAGACGTTCAGGCATTGGGGAGACGCCCGACTCATGAAATGACTCAATATCATCCTTTTTGATTTCTGTCGTTTCGTGTAGAGCCGTTGGGTCGGTTGCGACTCGCAAGATCGATTTTCTAAAGCCGTGGTAAACGACTTGCCCGTTGATTACTTTGCCATTCGTCAGGGTGATGGTGTAGTTTCGGTATTGCGACGAAACCGTCTTCGACGGTTCGACGATCTGTTCCAAGATGTGTTTGCGGCTGAACCTTGATACGACGGTGCTTAGGTCGGGGCCAAATGGTCGCCCCGTGGTTCCGAATCGATGGCAGCGATTGCAATTTGCGACCCTGAAAACCTGTGCCCCGTTTTCGACATCGGTCGAGCGTTCTACGTCCTTGAATTGACGCATGATCTCGGAAACGGTCCATCGATTAATGAATGGAAGAGACTTGAGTTGAGCAACGCTGTCGGTTGAATTTGTCGCAAACAAATCTCGATATCCAGCCTGCCGTGATTCCGCGACTTGGCGTATTGCTTTATCGAACAGCCTCTGGACTCGGTCGTCCAATCCCTCGTCGGTGATGAACAATTTGGCGCTGCTTAGTAACCGAAAGAACTCATCATGGCGATCCGTATTCCAACCTGTGGTCGCATCGGCTAAACAAACCAAATAGTGGAATTTGTCAATTTGGTTCGTTTCATCGGCCAAAACGTCAAGGGTGCGATCGACAATGACCTCGGATTGGTGTTCCACCAACAGCGGGCAAAGTTCTCGATCGACCGACCGTCGCCCGGTTGGGAAGCGTGAATCGAAACTCTCACGAATTGCCCTCGATCGCTCGTCATCTCTTGGCAGATTCCGATCGACTAGCGACTCAATTCGAATTGCCATTTGCAATTCGGACATCCCTGTTAACGACAAGGAGTGCAGTTTTTGATGGATCTTGGCAAAGAGCTCCGGCTTCCCCGTACGAACTAGTCCCAAGAGTGCTGGAAGGGCGAATTTTGGTTCCTGCTCATTCCACAAGCGGTCATGCCACGTTGATGGCGGTTGGTGTTCAAGCAGAATTCGGGCCGCGCTGCGAATGCCTAGATCAGGATGAGACAAGTTGTTCCACGCTCGATGAACGATCATTGGTCCTCGTTCGTCGTAAAGGGATTCGAGTCGACGTCGGTGCTCGCGCATCTTCTCTGAATACTTCGACCGATCCAGGACCTGTTGCGAATCGGGTCCGACATTGGTCCGCCTGCCGACGTAGCGAATTCGGTAAAGCCTCGATTGTGTGTCTCGACCACCGGTGATCACAAGCATCGAGCCGTCATCTGCGAAGTCTAAATCACAAACGCTGAAGGGACGTCCGCGCACCAAAACCTCAGCGTGTGCCGAATAGGTCGAACCCTTGGGAACCAAATGCACGGCTAGAATCCGACCGTAGGACCAGTCCAAGGCGCATAGTGCGCGGCGGTAGGCGGGAGGAAAATTGCTCGCATAGGCGAACTTCAGGGATGTCGGCGAACCACGTCCAATCGTTGCAATCGGCGGCATGGTATCGGGTAAGTACCCAGGCCAAGGTATCCCCAGGCTTCGCCAACCATAGTCAACGCCGGGCATGAGATGCACAATGCGCGTTGGACGATACCAGGGCAATCCAGTATGCGCCTCGGCGTCCGCATCATACGTAAAGCATTCGCCGACATCGTTGAGAGCTAACCCATACGGGTTTCGCAATCCAGAGCAATACACTTTCCATGTTGTGCCGTCCACATCCGTCTGAATGACGTGCCCAGCTTCAGGCTTTTTATTTTGGAATTCGTTGGTTGCAGGAACGAGGCTTGTGAAGTTGTGGGGGATCTGAACCGAATCACCATGGATCACGTAGATACGCCCCTTTGCATCCTGGACAAGGTCATGTCGACCGTGGTCCCCTTGGCTGCCGGCAGTTTCCTGCAAAAGCGTTACCTTGCCAAACGGGCTACCGTCGGAACTTTGATTCAGTCGATAGAGCCCCTGCGATCGATTGGCACTGGCAATGAGCCCATTTGCGTTCAGCAAGAGACCCTGTACGCCCTCTAATGTATTGTTCAGTGTCTCAAGGATCGGTTCGCTTTCAGAGTCCTTGGGAATCGTGAGCCGCAGGATACCGGAGTCCTCTTTCCCGAGTAAGATCCTACCCTGATCGTCAGTCGCCATGCTGACCCACGAACCGTGTTCGGACTTGGCACTGTAAACAAGTTCTATCTCAAAGCCATCAGGGATCTGAAATGAAGCGAATTCCTTTTCCGCCGAACCAGAGACCGCTTCCTCCCATTGGTTGTATTCATCAAAGACGCTAACGTTTGGCGATCGCTCGATGCTCCACCATGGTTCGTGAACAATATCACCAAAGCATTGACGCCTGGATGACTCGCACCCGGCATTCTCCGACTCGCGATCCGATGATCGCTCGATCTGTTCGCGTCCGTCTTCCGTCACGATTTGCAGTTCATAGGCGATTGCGGCCGGACCGTCGATCCTTTTCGCCGACAGACGGATTCGGTTGCTCCCCTGTTTCAAAAACCGTGAAGCGTCCACCGTTTGCAGACGGGTCGAACCGTGAAACTCGCATGCAACTTCATCGTTCAACCAAACGGTCGCGGTGCAGAAATCGACCGCGCACTTTAGACGGGCAGTCTTCGGTGATTTTTGCATATCAAAGGTTTCTGCCGTATCAAACCGCATTGAGCGACGACTCTCCCAGATCCATTGCGTTGAATCATGCGATTCAGCGTGGCAACCCAATCCCATGGTCGCTGCGAAAACTGCTGCGAGCATGCTAGAAGGATGATTCACGATTCTCTTCGCCGATTCAGATGCGATAAGTGATGCACGCAGTCTTACATCTCAACTGACGTTTCAAGACTTGGCGCGAGGAGGGTAATTTGCGTTGTCGACTGGGATAATGGTCCCAACCTACAACGCCGCGCATCCGCCTACAACACTTCATGACTGATAGGAAATTTGATTTCACTCCGTCTAAACCGACATTTCCCATTTGGGTTGAGCTTGGAGCCGATCCAAGCTCGGAATGTTTTCTATTCTAACAATTTGCGCCCCCCTGTGCCCAGCGCGTGAGAGTTTTCCTCCATTTTCTTGTCTGCGGCCCCG
>Ga0310121_10006207_pt1 | contig 10056 bp, 6 predicted proteins | sample CB27_Tmax_986_MG_FD_203504 | JGI IMG/M metagenome (GOLD analysis project Ga0310121, IMG submission 203504) | Marine microbial communities from Western Arctic Ocean, Canada - CB27_Tmax_986 | ecosystem: Environmental > Aquatic > Marine > Oceanic | place: Canada: Western Arctic Ocean | collected... | reverse complement strand
CCGCACTCTTTCGTCGAGTCGGCGACGAGAGAATCAACGATACGGGCTGAACAAATACTCTGCGGCCCTCTGCGCCTCTGCGAACTCTGCGTTTAATTTCGACGTCAATTATCTAAACGCAAAGAGCGCCGAGACGCAGAGGACCGCAGAGAAGAACGATGCGCGCACTGTGCGCGAGTCTTGATCGTTTGCGTGCACAGAAATCCGATCGCTGTGATCTGTGTTTAACTTGTTGTGCGCAGGCCTCTCATCGGCACCTAACTCCAGACGCGACAACGTGCTCCAACTGCCAACGAAAAACTTCGCCAAGAAAACAAAACTCGATGCATTTGCAATGCAGCGTGCCTGTCGAGCTCGACGCTTCATCCCAGCAGGCCTCGTACTAGGTTTCGCCATTCTCGGAGGCCAGAGAGCCATGAAGACGGCTCATGAAGAATAACCAACTTCGGACTCACCGCACTAAATTGAGGGAGCGACGCAAATATGGACCGACGACATTTCATCCAAACATCAATGACGAGTGCGGGAGTAGCACTTGCTGGTTTGAATTCCGAGAACGCTGCACACGCGGCAGCAGCAGTCGGACAAGGTAATGTGGCAAATGACGAGGTTGAAGTCATGCAGAACATGATTGGTGCTTATGGACCGTGGGCGGCGGAAATCGTGGGGGATGCGCCGGCGCGCCTGTCGTTTCGGAATCCCAAATTCAACAATTTGGAGTCCTGGAAACGGTCAGCACGACAGCGAGCATTAGACCGCTTGCTGCAACCGGACGTGGAACCGATTCGCGACGTTCGAGTTGAGCAGAAACTCGTATATGACGGCGTACAGATCGAAAAACTGAGCTGGCAGTTGCCCTACGGGCCTCGCACCGAGGCGGTGTTCTTAAAGCCCGCCGCAGCGAAAGAACGATTGCCGGCCGTGCTGGGCTTGCATGACCATGGCGGCAACAAGTTCTTCGGACACCAGAAAATCACGCGCGACCGGGACGACATTCACCCGATGATGCACAAGCACCAGGAACGGAGCTATGGTGGTATGGCGTGGGCCAATGAGCTGGCCAAGCGGGGTTACGCGGTGCTCGTTCACGATACGTTCACCTTCGGTAGCCGAAAAGTGCAAATGGAGGATCTACTGCCACAGGCTAGACGTGGCGTACAACCAGTCGATTCGGATACGGAAGAAGACATTCGGTCCTACAACACCTTCGCGAGTCAACATGAACACTTGCTGGCCAAGAGTCTCTTTTGCTCGGGGACAACATGGCCCGGGGTGTTTACGGTTGAAGATCAGCGGGCTCTCGATTACTTGGCTGCTCGAGCTGACGTCGATCCCGAGCGGCTGGGTTGTGCCGGGCTGTCGGGAGGCGGGCTTCGCACGGTCTACTTAGCAGGTCTCGATCAACGAATTAAATGCGCGTGTTGCGTCGGCATGATGACGACCTGGCGGGACTATTTGCTGAACAAGTGCTACACACACACGTGGATGATCTATGTCCCGGGACTGCCGCTCGAACTTGACTATCCCGAGGTCTTGGGCATCCGCGTCCCGCTACCAACGCTGGTCTTGAACAACAACGAAGATCCGCTGTTCACCCTCCCGGAAATGCGGCGAGCCGACCGGATGATGAGCGAGGTGTTTGCCAAGGCGGATGCTACCGAGGCCTACAGATGCTCGTATTATCCCGGTCCCCATAAGTTTGACCGGCCCATGCAGCGTGAGGCCTTCGACTGGTTTGATCGATGGTTGTAGGCGTGACTTGGTGCAGAGACTGACGCATTCGAACCACAGCAGGAGCGAAACGATGGCGAAGCCGAGGCTCCTTGTACCCCAGCACTGTTCTGGTCGGTGTGCCGTCGGCTGGCAGCTTGTCGCGCTGGTTGGCCTGGCGTTCTCAACGACTTTGTCGCGCGGGACAGAACAACCGTCGTCCGTGTGGTCCGCGTGGCTCCAACGCCAAGTCCTGACGGACGCAGATCCAAACGACACGCTTCGTCGCTTCGTCGAAGACCAGCTGAAACCGCATCCGTTGCCGGACGGCCGCGCCGGGTGGGCAGCGCGGCGCGAGACACTCCATGGACTCGTTCTTACGACGCTGGGGCTCGATGATTTGGTGCCACCGCGTTGGGATCTGAGTGTTCGTCCCAAGGGGACACTGCAAAGAGAGGGCTACTCGATCGAGAAGATCACGTTCGAGAGTTATCCGGGGATGGCCGTGCCGGCGCTGATTTACGTTCCGGAAAAGACGGCCGGAAGGGTGCCCGGAATTGTCTCGATCGCCGGGCATAACTACGGCGCCGGCAAAGCAGCGGAGTTCTTGCAACGGCGAAACGTGAATCTCTGCCTGCGGGGGTGTGTCGTGTTGTCGTACGACTACATCGACACTGGCGAACGGAATACCGGGCCCGACGCGTTGGCCGGCAAGCCGTACGGCGGCGGCAACGATCATTTCATTCGGTCCTTTTCGTTTTCCCGTCGGAATCCGACCGGCTTGGAAGTACTCGATGCGATGCGTGCGGTCGATGCTCTGGTCAGCCGCCCTGACGTCGACGCCACTCGCATTGGTTTCACGGGTGAGTCGGGTGGTGGCAACAGCACTTATTGGATTGCGGCTCTCGACCCGCGCGTGAAACTCGCTGTGCCAGTCAGCAGCGTGACGTCGTTTGATTATTGGATTCGGATGAACCGCAACTGGGATTGGCACCAACGCCCGACCGGTATCCGTCGCGTCGCCGACATTGGCGTGTTGCTGGCATTGCATGCGCCGCGGCCGCTGCTGGTGATTTCGAGTAAGCGCGGAACCGACGACCAGGAGTTCCCCTGGGAGGAAGCCCACAAGTCGGTCTCCTGGGCTAGGCACGTTTATCGGCTTCACGATGCCGACGACGCAATCTCGCACGTCGAATCGACCACGGCCCACGGTTATCAGGCGGACAAACGCAGACACCTTTATCGCGCCGTCGAGCGCTGGCTCGTGCCTGCGATACCGTTGGGCGACAAGGAATTGGCGTGCAATATCGAAGCGTTCGACGATCTGCGTTGCCGGCTGCCCAAGAACAACCTCACCTTCCTCGACATTTACAACCAGTGGCTGAAACCGCTGCCGCGAACACCAGACAACCCGCCGCCAGAAGACCTTCCGGCGCTGCGAACGTCTCTGCGTGATCGACTCGGACTTCCCGCGAGCGCGGGCGAGGCGACAGGAAAACAAGTCGGCAACGAGGAGCGCGACGGTTTTTACGCCGAGTTCTGGACGATCGAATCGGAGCCGGGCATCCGCTTGCCGTGTGTCCTGATTGGGGCTCGAAGAGCCCGAGAGACGCCATCGTCCATCGTGCTCATTCCGGGCCGCGATGCGGCGGCGGTCAAGCAGTCCTTGGAGGCGGGCCACCGGATCTTTGCTTTCGATCCGCGCGGGACGGGAGAAGTCGAAGCCGACCTTGGCGTGCTCCGGAACTGGTCCTGGTTTGCCGGTCGTCCCATCACGGGGCAATGGGCCTTGGATATTACACAAGCCGCCCGTTTTGCTCGCCGACAATTCCAGGCCCATGCCAAGACGAAAGATCTCTTCATCGTCGCGCGCCACAAATTCGGGTACGCCACGCTACTTGCCGGCGCCGCCCAGCCTGAGCTGTTTCAATCCGGCGAGGTCGTCCTTGCGGCCGCTAGTTTAAAGGAGATCATCGACGCCCAGGGGAGCAGTGCGCAGGCTCAAATCCCCGGACTGCTCGAACGCATCGACATTCGACAACTGCGAGCGATGTGGCCCAAGGTGAAGATTCAATAACCCGGGCGAGCCTCCAAGCAAACACAGCCTTGCTACCAAACTTCGCACGAAGTCTTGGCGCCGCATCGTCGGCGCTATACTATGTCTCGCATAGTATTTGTCACAAAGTACCAGCGGGAGGTGCGGAGTGCGGGTCGAACGTGAACTGATGCGGGGGGCGGGGCCTGTCGCGGTGCTGAAGTTGCTGGAGTCCGGCCCCAAGTACGGCTATGAGCTTGTCGAAGCGTTGCGCCGCGAGACCGAGGGCGTGCTTGAAATGGGGCAATCGACTCTGTATCCGTTGTTGTACAACCTCGAATCGCAAAGCTTGATCAAGCCGCGTTGGGAGGAAGCCGCTTCTGGCCGCAAACGGAAATACTATTCGCTGACGGCCAAAGGCAAGAAGCGGCTGGTGCGCGAAGTCGCCCAGTGGCGCGCGGTTGCGCAGGCGATGATCGGCTTGGGTGTCTTGTCGCCTCAGGAGAATCCACGCGTCGAGGTGGCGGGAGGACAACCATGAACGCAACTCGGGAGCGCGGTTTTCGTCATCCGTCTGCTTCACGATTGGCAAGGTTGCGCGATACGCCGTTGCGCGATCTGTTGCGTGGACGACTGAGTGCCCGCGCCAACTATCGACGCCGAATCTCCGCGGCGGATCTGGCGCCCTCCCTGTCCGCGGCGATTGATCGCTCTGTCCGCAAGCTTGCTTGGCGGCGCGGACGGCGGTTGCGGCTGGCCGATCAGCTGATCGAGGCGGTTCGCGCGCGATTGGCTTCCGGCAGCGATCCGGACAAGTTGGCAGCGGCCTTGGAGGCAGCATGCCGGTTGCCCCAACATCGCGGCATCGACCCGAGCCTCTATCTTCGTGACCCCTTGCCGGCGCCCCTGCGGCGGACAATCGACGAAACGGCCAAGCAAGTGCGCGGGCGGCGGGCTCTGCGCAGCGCCACGGTCGAAGCGGTCTGGAAGCGGTTCGCAGCGGAACATGACGCAGGCATCCTGCCCGAGCAGATTGTCGACCGCTTCGGCGACGCTACGGTCAACGCAGCGCTGATCACACAACTGTTTTCCCCCGAGGTGGTCGCCGCCGCGACGTTACCCGACGAGATCCTGCAGCTGATTCGCGACGTCGTTCAAGGTACGCGGCTCTGGCCGCGTGAAAAACAAGAGGTCGCCCAGGAGCTTTGTGAACACTTTTCAGACGGACTGGAGGCCGGGCAGAGCAGCGAGCAGCTGCGCCGGCAGTTTGGCCCGACGAAGCTCGCGGCGCGGCTCGTCCGCCGCGCGAAGATCCGTTGTCGCCCGCTGGCTTGGTGGGCTTGGTGTCGCATCGGCCAGGCCGTGGCGGCGTCCGTCGTCGCACTGTCCTTGGTCTGGTTGTGGCTGTTCGTCCCGTTCGCAATGGCCCGGCCGAGTATCAACGTCGACCACCTGGCCGAATTCGATAAGAGGCAGCAGGCGATACCGCGTTCCGAGCGGGCCTGGCCACGCTATCGGCAAGGTCTCGAGCAACTCGCGCCGCTGGAATTAGATTGGGAAGCGCAATCCGACCTAACTGCGAACGACTCCGCGAGTCAGCATTGGCCGACGATGTTGGCCTACCTGGACGCCAGCGGCGAGTCCATCGAGCGATTCGTCGAAGGTTCGGCCGCGCCCAAGTTAGGCTTTGTCTATCGCGATCCCGCAAATGGCGACTGGCTTCGCAAGGTCAGCGATCAGTCGGTCGCCGAGTTCAATCCGCCCGGCACGATGGTCATCGCAACGGCGTTGCCGCATGCCCAAGGGATGCGCGAGGTCGCTCAACTGTTGCGGATGATGGCGGTTCGCGCGAGCAGCCAGCAGGACGGGCCGTCCACGATGAAGTACCTGCAAGCGGCGTTGCGCGCCTCGCAGCACGCCGGCGAGTCGTCGGACTTCGTGGTGTCGAAGCTCCTGGGCAGCGAATGTTACCGCCAATGTACGGCGCTGGTCACGCGGTTGTTGCAGGACCATCCGAATCTGTTCCGCGACGAACAGCTCACGCACCTCGCGCACGTGATCGCGTCAGGCTTCGCTGATCAGGTGAACTTCGGATTCAAAGCTGAATGGCTATTCATCGAGGACTTTCTGCAACACACCTATTCGAACGACGGGACAGGGGAGGGTCGGTTCACGTCGGACGGGCTGCGCGTACTGACGCAGGCTGGGCTGATTCACCAGCAGGACCAGCATCTGTTCGCGCCGTTGCCGCGAATCAAAGCTGACCGGGATGTCTCGTCGTTGTCGATCAACGATCGGATGCGTTTCAATCTCGTCGGACCAGGCGTCTCGGCTTTCTTCGCCGATCGTCGTGAGATGCGCGAGAAGTTTCGCGAGATGTATGGATTGTTCCTGGCCGAGTTGGACCGGCCGTTGTGGTACGATCGTCCTTCGGAGTTTCATCGCGAATTGCGGCGGCTGCAGGAGATACGGAGTCTGCGTCGCCGATTTTTGCCGGTGGTCGTCGTGATGAGTTGGTTTGAGGCGCCGATGGTCGTCGACAATCGGAAATATCACGCCCGCGTGCTAATGGAGCGCGATGCGAGCTTGGTGGCGATTGCCTCCGAGTTGTATCGTCGGCGGAACGACGCCTGGCCGACTTCGTTCGATGATCTAGTGCCGCAAATCCTACCGCAAGTGCCGATCGATCACTGGGACGGCCAGCCGCTGCGTTATCGTTCGCGCGACGATCAACCGTTGCTCTATTCGATCGGTCCGGACCGGCGCGATGATGACGGTTGGCCGCAGAGTGGCGATGGCGACCCGTTTGACACGGTGGGCGGCGACTGGGTGTTGCTGCCGGTCGAAGTTGATTGAGCTGTGATCGCGCCCGCGATGGGCTCCTTCAATCGCTCGCCGATCACGGGGGCCAAACGTCGGCGGGCCGCGAGGAGGTCAGCTCATGATCGGTGTCGCGGGACGTGCCGCTGGAAATGCTTGAGCAACTAGTAGATTTCCAGCTGACGCTGCGCTCTCAACTCCATCCCATGCGGTTTGTGGCTCATTGCTCGCCATGACAACGGAGTAGTCCCGTAAATCGTTCGGATTGCGGTGTGTTCGAAGAACCTCTGACCAACCGTTTCCTGCGACGGCGTCAATTGCCTGTCATGTACCACCCGGTTAGGGGACGGAAAGGGGCAGCGGTCGCAACCGCGCGTTCCAAAATCGGTGGTTTTTCGAGACTACGGGGCGATGTTCCACAGCCCGAAGGAAATGTTGCCAATCAGAATGAGGGCGTTGCCGGGAACCCGGTCCGGCTGCGAAATCACCTACGCGTCGGTGACCTCTCAAATTGAGATGGCGTCTTGGATCGAGACGACTTCTGGGCGGTTTCCTGGAACGTTTGATCGTCTGTGGACTTCAATCGAGGCTCCAGAACGCTGACCCGGCTGGCCGGCTATCTAGTTGAGGTTTCCAGGGTGCTGAAGCGAGCCAAGTAGCCACGGAATGTCTTTGCCGCTGCGGTCCCGGCTTTTGTGATCGGTGATCAGGTGTTGTCAGGTGTTGTCAGATGTTCAGTCAAAGGAGACAATCGAACGGGCGATTGAGCAGGCGAACCGGTAATCACACGAGGAACGAGGTGACGATCAACAAGCGGAGAGCGATCAGAAGCACTCTTGCTCGGCTGGGAAGGCACTCCACGCCGACACAGGTTGTCGCGGCGCTGGAAAGCTACGGCATCGAAGTCAGCGAGAACTTTGTCGCCCGAGCCGCAATCGCCCTCAGCAGAGGAAGATTCCGTCTGCCCGATGACGCTACGGTGGAAAGGTGACTTCTCACATGCCAGGCCAACAACCGCAGGACGACACACGGACTGACTCTTTGGTGCTCACCTCACTCAGGAAAGGACGCTGACGCATGCTGAAACGCGCGGTTCCGATCGTACTCGCGGTGCTCTTCTTTTTGTTCCTCCTCGGGGGCAGTCTGATCGGGCCGTACACCGACTGGCTCTGGTTTCGGCAGATGCAGTACTCGGGCGTGTTCCTCACCGTGCTCACCACGAAACTATGGCTTGGCGCGGCAGGAGTGGCACTCTTGTTCTGCTTGTTATGGATCAATCTGCGTGTCGCGCGCCGACCGACACACGCGACTCTGGAGTTCCAAGGCCGGAATGTTCTGGCAATTCCCGACCGGCACCTCGTGGAACCCCGGGTGAACCGTATGCTCCCCGTCGCCATTCTGCTGGTCTCTCTGGTCGCCGGTCTGGCCGTTGGGAATTCCCTCTGGGAACAGGTGCTGCTTTGTCTGAACCCGATGCAGTTCGGCGAGGTGGACCCGTTGTTCAACAACGATCTGGGCTTCTACGTCTTTCAGTTCCCCCTGCTCAAATCGCTTTATCGATTCTTCATGGTGGCTATGGGCTTGTGCGTGGTCCTGAGCGCAGCGGTGTACATCTTCGACGAAAGAGTCGCCGTGACCGAAGATATGGAATTCAGCAGCCTTCCCAGGGTGAAGCGGCACTTGCTGACTTTACTGGGCATCATGTTCATGGCCAAGGCTTTGAGCTACCGCCTGACCATGTATGAGCTGCTGTATTCGCCGCACGGCGTGGCCGCGGGAGCCAGCTACACCGATGAGAAAATCCTGGTGCCTGTCCTGTGGGCGCTGATATTCGCCGCCGTGTTCGCCGCGATAGGCGTCATCTGGTTCGGCTTCCGCAAGGGACGGAAGTTGGCGGCGGGGCTGCTGGCGGTCTGGCTAGGAGTGTCAGTGCTTGGCGGCTGGGCCCTGCCGGTCGCGGTCCAAGTGCTCAAGGTGACCCCCAACGAACTGAACGCCGAGCGGAAGTATATCGCGTGGAACATCAACTTCACCCGTGCTGCCTACAACGTCAACGACGTGGAGGAGAGGGACTTCTCCGCCGAGGAGTCGCTGACGCCCGAACTGCTCGAGGCCAACCAACTGACGGTCGAAAACATCCGCTTGTGGGACCACCGCCCCCTGCTGAGCACTTATGCCCAGTTACAGGCGATTCGTACCTACTATGACTTCCACGATGTCGATAACGACCGCTACACGATCGACGGCAAGTACCGTCAGGTCATGCTCTCGGCACGCGAACTGAACTACGAGGCACTACCGAGCCGAACCTGGGTGAACGAACAACTCACCTATACCCATGGCTACGGCATCGTTCTCAGTCCGGTGAACCGCATTCTCCGTGAAGGGGAGCCCGCTTTTTTGCTCAAGGATATTCCGCCCGTGGGTCATTCCGATCTGAAACTCGACCGCCCGGAAATCTATTACGGCGAAACCGTAAACCCTTACGTCTTCGTCCGAACCAATGCGCGCGAATTCGATTACCCGGTGGGTGACCAGAACAAATACACCCACTACGAAGGCGACGGGGGTGTGCCTGTGGGCGGCTGGCTGAAACGGCTGCTGTGGGCCTTCCGTTTAAAAAGCATGTCCATTTTGATGAACACCGATGTGCACGCCGAAAGCCGCATTATGCTCTACCGTCGCGTGCTTGATCGGCTTCAACGGCTCGCTCCCTTCCTGCTCTTCGACCAAGACCCGTACATCGTCCTGAGTGGGGGAAAGCTGTACTGGATCTGTGACGCCTACACGCGCACGTCCTACTACCCGTATTCCCAGCCCATGGAGGGCCTCAACGGCAACTACGTCCGCAACTCGGTCAAGGCGGTCGTAGACGCCTACGACGGGACCGTTGACTTCTACGTCTTCGAGCCGGAAGACCCCATCATTCTGAGTTACCAAAAGGTTTTCCCCGGCATGTTTAAGCCTCTGGAACAGATGAGTGCGGACCTGCGGCGGCATATCCGGGTACCGAAGACCCTGTTTGAGATCCAGGCGCGGATTTATGCGAAATATCACATGACCGATCCCCAGATCTTCTACCAGAACGAAGATCTCTGGGAGTTTCCTAAGGAAACGTACCGGCAGGACGAACGAGAGATGGAGCCGTATCACAACATCATGCGTCTACCAGGCGAGGCTCAGGAGCAGGAGGAGTTCGTGCTCATGCTCCCCTTTACTCCGCAGGGAAAAAACGTGTTGCGTGCATGGATGTGTGCGCGCAACGACGGCGCCCAGTACGGAAAGTTGCTGGTGTATAACTTTCCGAAAGGAGAGCAGGTCGATGGCCCCTACCAGATCGAAGCACGGATCAGCCAGAACGAACAGATTCGGGAACAACTGGCCCTGTGGATTCAAGGAGGCGATGTGGTCATCCGCGGAAACTTGCTCGTCGTTCCCATTGCGAACAGCCTGCTGTACGTCGAGCCGGTGTTCCTGCAGGCCGCCCGCGG
>Ga0310121_10006202_pt1 | contig 10062 bp, 9 predicted proteins | sample CB27_Tmax_986_MG_FD_203504 | JGI IMG/M metagenome (GOLD analysis project Ga0310121, IMG submission 203504) | Marine microbial communities from Western Arctic Ocean, Canada - CB27_Tmax_986 | ecosystem: Environmental > Aquatic > Marine > Oceanic | place: Canada: Western Arctic Ocean | collected... | reverse complement strand
AAAGACAATAGCACCTGTGGATGGGATTAAAACTATAACTACTCATGATACTGTTTTTATTCACAATCATATTGATGAATCCCGAGATGGCCACATATTGGGGGCAAGATTAATTCATCCTACCTTAAATCAAGGTTGTATATTGATTCCTAAAAGTGGTTCAAGTTCTTTAAAAAATATTGGATTTGCCCAAAATTATGAATGGCTTCAAAATACATATGAATATAATCCTAATCTTAGATTCATGGCAACAATAAGGGAACCTTGGGAAAGATATATCTCGGGATTTTATGAATATTTAAGCCGAAGTATGAGTTTTGAAAACATATTTAACTTAAGACATCATCCTGAATCTCAACTTTTTATTCCTGAAGACCATAAATTTAAAGCCTCATTATATTGGAGGCCTCCTGGTTCAGAAGAATTATTGGGAGAAAAAATAAAAAGATTTTGCGATAATGCTTTATTTAATAACAAAATTCTTTTTGATGAACATACGATGCCTCAATATTATTTTTTAAAACCGTTCATCCAAAATCCAATCACTATAATGAAAATGAAATCGATTGTTGAACATTATCCATTATGGTTTGGAGAAGATTATGAACCACATCATACTTACCAAAGGTCTGAAGAATATGTATATACTATCATAAAAGATTATCTCAATGAAAAAAGAAAAAATGATGAAGAGTGGTTTAATACTTGGATTAGTTATTTTGGAGGAGATTATGAATTATACAATCTCGATTCGAGTAAAGAATATAGAATACTATTAAATAGGTCATAACACCCCTCTAAAATTATGGTAGATGTAAAGCAGATAGAGGCTTTCCTAGCAGAAGTAGAAGAGGACCGACCAGATACCCCCCTAGCAAGATTTGTTAGCAGGGATAAGTTGGCTGTGCCTATTAATGAGGAAACTGGATATAGCGACCTAATGGATGGCTATATTCTCGAAGGCTACACCGGTGGCATCGAGGGACAATTCGGTGATAGCACCGCAGTTAGACTCATTTCTCCAGAGAGTGGTCGGCGACTAACTCTGTGGCTTACTGGTTTTGAGCAGGAACACCTAAAGAGCCATCTTTCCAAGTGGAGTGACGATGGAGCCACATTTCCTATGGAAATTAAGTTCCTGAGGCACAAGGTGTCATCCAGAAATGGAAGACTATACAATAGGTTTAGTGCAACCCTTAATGCCTACGGGGATGAGGTGGTAGTTCCACCAGTCCCTGATGACCAGTATGAAACGGTTGAAAACTGATTGTATCCTTAACCATTTGGTAGGTTTCAATTACCCTTTCCCCTTAGGGGGTATGGGTTTAATTTTATTCAAATAATAATCTTCATTTTTATATAGGTGAAAACTAAGTGGTGTAAGTATGCCTGAGGATATTCCTAATGAGATTTATAATTTTATTCTATCTTGTGTGAATACTTATGAAGATAATACTACCACTATGGAATATATTTATCACAATACAATTACTTCTAATAGTGTTAATGGTTCAGGTTTTTGCATCAAAATAGTCACTAAAGGATTAACTCATGAAAGTGCTGGAATAGGGAGAAGTATCATAAATTTTATTATCTCTGATGGTGAATATTCAGTTGAATGTATTGCTCATAATGCCAAATCTGATTACTTAAGTAATCCTATGACAGATGAAGAATTAACTAATTTCCTCATTATATTAACTAATAGTCAAAAAAAGGGGAAGAAAGTAGATATTTGTGGCCATTATATGAATTATGGAAAAAAGAGAATTTTATTATGTGAATCAGTTATGATAGATGATGGATTAAAAGAATCTCAAATGACTAAAGAACAATTCCTTCAATTTAAATCTATTTGTAAGAAATTCAATCTTTCTCCTTTAGAGTTGATGCTTTCAGACCAAACCATATGGGGTGAAATATATGCTAAAGAATTCTTAAAAAAGGCAATTATGTTGTTTTGTATGAATCCACTCAAGAAACAAGACATGATACACATTGGTCTCGTTTCGGCGCATGGTGAAGGTAAAGACCACTTAGTAGAAAGGGTGATTCAACCATTAGTTCCATGTAGGATGGCTGGAAGTGGAAAGATGTCTACTATCCCTGGATTATTTGGAGCCATGAGTGGTGATGACTTAAACACAATTGAAATTGGATTATTACCTAAAATGAATCATGAAAGAGTGGCAGTTTCGGAATTTCAAACATGGAGTGATGAAACTTTTGGTGAATTAATGAATATGATGGCTAATGGTAAAATAGAAATGCAAAAAGGGGCATTAGATGTAATAAGAGAAACGAATCTAAATCTTTTGTTCATGGGAAATCCACCACATTATTATGATGAAGACAAACATGATAAAAGAGTGATGTTAGATGCCTTTGGACAATATACATATCAGATTATTTCTCGGTTAACTTTAATATTCACCCAACTTTCTTTATCTGGCGATTCTGCGGTAAAAGAAATAAGAAATTCTATAATATCTGCCATAGATGAGGATTTTAGCAGTAGTGGGAAAGAAATAGTTTTCAATAATTGGAGAGCCTTCTTTAGGGAATATCTTCGATATGTTTCTAAATTGAACCCTAAGTTAAGAGATTATGTTCCTCGAATAAATAGCACTTATGATGAAATAGAAGCAAGGCCACAATTCCAAAATGCATTTTGTATAAGGAGTGCCATTGATAATCGAAAATATCAAGAGTTTGCTAATTTAGTCAAGGCTTTTGCCCGATTATATGGTGATGATAAAATTAACTGGCATCACCTTAGTGAAGCAAGAGACTTATTCGAAATCAGCCTTCAAACCTTAACTGAAGAATTCCCATTAGCGGCTATGATTGAAGGTGTGGATAATGAGTTAATTGAGATATACAAAAAATTGATGATTGAATGCCCTATCTCCGATTCTATCAAGGAATTAAAAAGTGCCGTCAAAATAACCAATAACCAATTAGATGTATTAATCAGAAGTGGGGCCATTACTAAATTTGATGATGGGAAATACTTCATCAATGACGGTTGGTTAGATAAAATGGAAGGGGGTGTATAAAATGGCTATTGAAAGCAAAGAAGAATTGGAAACTTGGCAGTATCTGAGAGCAAGTTATTATCCTCGATTTGTTGAAGGTGTAACTGCAATACCTTGGGACCAAAGATTCGATGTATTAAAAGAAATACATGGAAATTGGATTGATAGAGGGGAGGACCCAATTGAATCTATGATGGAATATATTTTCGAGAAAGGTTATTTCAATGTCTTCTGTAAAGGAATTACAGTATATGAAGATGGTTCATTCAGATTACATCCTTTAATCTCTGTAAACTTAGGCAAATTAGGAATATATGATGATTGTTATTAAATAGTCGAAAGTATAATTATTATGTATGGTAGTGCAACATTTTCCTCCTGAAGATTTTTCCCGAAGCGAGTGGCCTGGACAAGCCCAAAAGATTATGGATGATTTAAAGTTAAATCATGACGATTTCACAAAAATTAAATATACTAACCCCCCTATTGTCCCTGGGGAGGTTTATTTAGGGAGAAAATATACACCCTCAACGAGTCAAATAAAATTATTCTATATCCCCCCCAATTTTATATCAGAAGCGTCCGGTGAAGTATGGGCAATGTTTGGGGAAATTTATCCTCCAAAATCATTTAGTCCCAATTCGACCCGATGGGTGGCGGGCGATATAGCCACTAAAATGACAACGATTGATAATGAAATAGAAGGGTGGGAAAAACCCACCCCTGCTGATATGAAGGAAAGAATAGAAAAAAATTTCCCTGAGTATATCTCTTTAACCCAATTGAAAAAATTATTTGAACCAATGCAATTTATGAATTGGATGTCTGAAAGGCCATTATCTCCTAAAGAAGAACCCAAGATAACAAAAGAAGAACCTAAAGAACCTACCCACCCTTCGCAACCAAAATACGCTTTCGACGATATCTATAGAAAGGATGAAAGATATTATTGGAAATATGAACCTTTTAAATAATTTACATAATATTAAATAGGTAAAGACCTTAAATATGGCTATGCCCATTGTGATGTCTCCCGAAGCCCAACAAAGAGCCTTAAGAGCCATATCTTTGATGATTCAACGGGGATATGGTATCATGAGAGCCGCAAGAGAGGCTGGTTCTTCTCGAAGGTCAATTCATAAGTATATGAAAATGATTGGGATACCCTACAGAATGGCAAGGGGAAGGATAGTTATTCTCAAAACTCTGCCTCAAAAGATATATGAATTTATTATCCATATGGAGAGGGGAGATACGGCTACTGCGGCGGCAAGGAAGGCACACACACGGATAAGGACGATGGTTCGACAGAATATCAATGGGTATCCCATTATTAAGAAAGAGGGATGGATGTGGGTGCTGAATGCTTATCCTCTATATAATCATAGTTTGGTTTTCTATGGCCATATATTGGGACTTGGGGACCACATACAAGGGAGATATGATGTGGGGGGAGATATCAGGTCTCCTGATGCACCTGATATTTGGTGGCAAATAGATTTCGATGAATTCATCTCTACACTTCCTGATTATGAAGTAGGTGAGTTTTGGAAAGAGGCTATCGTGGAGTGGTTGCGAGAAGAATTACAACTGCCTATTGTGGTTAATGATATCTTATCAGACAGATTTACCGGAAATGATGATGTTCTCGACCATGCCGAAGAATATGAGAGGATTGGAGCAGATGGGAAGATTATGGTAAGTAGATTGGAAAATATGCTCAATAGGTATAATGTTAGACTTAATGATTATGTAAATTATGGTATTGATGATAATCACGAAGCACGAGGGGTAAGATTGATTGCACAAGAAGAATTAGGCCCTATGCAAGCAGTAGGAAAGTTTCAAGTTTTCTTTGTTAAGGATGAACCTGTGGGTTATCCATTAGAAGGGCCATTAGAGATGATATTTGAATATGACCTCATCGAAGAAAGACTTTAAGTAGTCGTGAGACTTAATATTGAATATGGCTAATGGTAATTTTGCACTAGGTATCGGTGTGGTGGCTGGTCTTGGATATCTTTTCACAAGAATGAGAGATGATAAAGAAGAATTTAGAGAAGAAGAATGGTATCCTCGGTTTTATAGGGAGAGGAGGGCATTAAAGAAAACTCGAAAACAAACTAAAGATGCTGAAATGGTTTATAGGAAGTATAAAGGAAGGAAGGGTCCTGCTCTTTCAGCCACCTCAGTTAAGAGGGGAACGAGAAAGAGAGGGAATGATGGAAATATGTGGGAGGTCCGAAAGTCCGGTAAATCCCAAAGATGGTTCAAAGGTGCAGAATCCTTTGAGGCAGACCTTCCGACTAAAGAAGGTTGGCCTATACATTCAAGCCGAAGGAAGTTATGTGATGATTGCGAATCCGAGTATTGGCCTATTGACGAAATGGAAAGAGTAGGGTCAAAGTATTACGGCGATTGTTGCGCCCTAAATGAAGAAGATGAAGAATCAACAGGTTGTAGGACTTGTGGTTATACTGAATGCGAATGTGCTGACGCAGAATCCTTTGGGGCTGAAGAGGATGAAAATAGAATTGGTATGATTTGGTTTGATGATGTCTCGTCCTACCCTCAGGAAGTCACTTTTATTGAAGATGTTTCAGATTTGGTGTGGGGGGATGCTTCAGATGATAGGGAACCTTATACAATAGAAGAAACTATTGAAAGATTGAGAGAAATGGTAAATGTGGAATCCGAAGAATCCTTTAATGCCTATAATAAGACACCATAACCTTAATCATTAAATAGTCGTGAGGACTTAAATTCACTATGGATAAGCGAGATATGGGCATTGGACTCGTCGGAATCGTAGGTGTTGCCTATTTTGTTTCTAATAGAATGATGTTTTCTAATTTTGTCAAAGGGAGAAAAAATAAAATTTCCGAAGGCGAATCCTTTGAAGCGCATGAAACAATATGCTTGATGTGTGGGGATTACAAAGACCCTAAACAAACATATTGTTGTGCTGATTGTTCTCGATATTCCAATGAGAGGGTAAATCCATTGGGAGGTAAAAGGGGCGGTGGTTTTCCAAGAGGTGATATTGCCAAAGCGGTGCTGACTCTAAAGGAATATGGGGGGGAGATGAGTGCTAATCAATGGAAAGCAAGAATAAGAGATATAAGACCAACAAGAAAGGAATTAAATACTAATGAGATACATAAATTAGTTAGGTATTTAAATCCGACTATTTACATAAAAACGGAAGGAAAACCCCTTACTTATCAAATTACAGGAGGAAATTGCTATGATGATTGGGCAATGGAAAGATACCAAGCAGAATCATTCGGTGCTGAAGACACCAAAGGCTATTATGAACCCTACGCTTTTTGTGAGTGGTGTAGTGATGAGATTCAAAAAGAAAGTGATGCTGTATCGATGAGAGGCGAAATCATTTGTAAGGGTTGTAAGGAGGCTTGGGGTGAGCAACCTGTTGATGGTGGTTTTTGGGCTGAATCGAGGGTTGAACTTAAGAGAGATTCCTGTTGCTGTGGAGCGACTAAATCCAACCCTTGTGCCTGTATGATTAAAGGTGTGATGGAATGTAGTGCTGTTGAACCAAAGTGTCCTTGTTATGCCGCTAAAGATGCAGAATCCTTCTCCGCCGACGATTTTGAACCTATTGATTGGAATAAGATAGATGGGTGCAAATACTGTGGAGATTCATGGTGCGATTCTTTGGACGGAACAGGGCTTTGTCCTGTAAAGGACTCCGACCAAATGGGCGCAGAATCCTTTGATGCTGAAGTTAGAGGTCATACACTTTACCCACATAATGATTGTGAGGTTTGTGGTGAAAACTTTAATAAATTAATTATTTGTGATGGTTGTGCTTATCAAGTTTGTGATACCGATGCTAAGGATAATATGGTTGAATTTGATGGAAGTAAAAAGGGTTTGAGAAAGAAAGCACACTATTGTAAAGAGTGTAATTCTAAAAACGCAGAATCATTCGGCGTTGATGTTATCCACAGAAAAGATGGAAGAGAAGTATGGTCGGATGAAGCAAATGAATATGAATGTGGAGAATGCGAGAGTATTTATGATAATGCTTCGGATGCGACAATTTGTTGTAAGTGTCCCTTGTGTGCTAATCCCATACATGATGGAGAATGTATCAAATACGCAGAATCCTTTGAGGCTGAATATTCTTATTATCAAAGACATAAGGCTTTTAATAGGTTTCTAAAGAATATGGAAGAATCGGGGGTTTTCGATGATGGAAGAATAGATAAATACGAAGATTTGTGTGAAAAATATGAATTGCAAGGAATGTCTGAAGAAGAATGTATGTTTCAAGCCCTCAAGGATATGGGTCTTTATGAAGAAATGATGGAGGATGTTAATGTTGATGCCTTTTTAGAAAACTATAAAGCAGAATCCTTTGATGCTGATGCTTGTCCTCGATGTGGTGACACCGAAACTTATGATGTCATCAATACTTATTGCAAATGTGGGAAATTAAGAGATGAAGTCAATATGGCAGAATCCTTTGATGCTGAAGATAGTGTAGATGCATGGGATGATGGAGATATTTTGGAAATTAAATTAGGTTCCCCAGCAATAGGGGTTATGAGGTGGACTCCTAAAAACAATGTTTATTGTGGTTTTAGTATTGGTTATGATGGGAGACAGAGGGGATGTATAATTACAAGTGATGGGCTGAGACATTCTTTGGTATTAAAGTCGTTGAGTTGTGATAGGGAAAATCAAACTATTAATGGGAGAACAGTTGCGAGGGAAGGGGGAGTTCCCGTATCGGTAAAATTTGGAAACATCCAAAAATTTATCAGGATTTGTGCAATGATTGAAAATATATTTAATGCAGAATCCTTTGATGCTAAATCAACTATGTGGTGTGTATGCAAGGATTGTGGCGTGGAACAAGAGGTTCAAGGCGATGGGTGGAGATTGCTAAGTGGAATAACACTATGTCCTGGTTGTAAGACTTCTCACATGGATGATTATGGTTTTCCCGTAATATGTGATGATTGTGGAGTTGAAGCAAATTTGAAAGCCGATAATTGGGGATTACACTCAGGGGTTGTCGTGTGTGAAAGTTGCGCCCAATCCGAAGAATACGAATATCTGTTTGATGCAGAATCCTTTGAGGCAGAATGGGATTTTGGTGATGATAGAAAGTCATTGAGGAAAGGTGATGAACATTCCGATTTCAATAATGCATGGAGATGGATTTTCAAAACACAAAGAAGGGAATGGCCTAAATGGGGTCAAAAATTCTATGATAAATATGAATGGACTTTAGATGACCCTCATTGGAATCCACAATTGGATGCAGAATCCTTTGAGGCCCCAAGAGAAATGGAAGAAGAAGACTTCACCCCTATGGATATAACTCAATGCCATGTCTGTGCAAGACCCTATGAATATAGTAGGATTGCAAGAGCCTTAGTCCAACACTATTTGAAAGAAAGTAAGGATGGGACAATGGGGTGGAAGACCAAAGGCAATCCTGATGGGGCACGAAGGACGGTAAGAAATATCGCAGGTTATCAATTGTATTGGCATGGTTTGGGCGCAATAGATAATTATATGGGGGAGGGGAAAATAAGTAGAATGTCCCCATTGATTATAGAATTACTCAGAACGGCAATTGTCCCCAATATTATCGCAGGAGATGTAGTTCAATTCATTGAGAGTATGGAAATAGATGACATAGAAGACACAGACCCTAAGTTTTTCACAGATTTCTCGGACACCTGGGAGGCACCTAATGATAGATTGAAACCTGAAAGACCATCAGATGATACAGGAGATAGTAGAAAAGACCGAAATAAACCTAAAAAACCTTGGCGAGCCGAAACTGAATCAAGTAAATGATTTAAATAGGTAGTATAGGTATCGAGATATGATAAATGTATACTGAAATGGACTTTGAAATCATTAAATCCGCTGGCACGATATTTTATTGTGAGGAAACTAAGAGATATGGATTAGGTAAGAGGGGATTGGGTGTAACCCACCCCAATACATGGGGACCTGTTGGTGGAAACATAGATATGGGGGAGGAACCCTATGAAACTGTAATTCGAGAAGTAAAAGAAGAAATTGGCATCAATTTAGACCTATATAGATTAACAAAAATAGATTACCATGTTCATCCCGAAGGAATTTACACTCTCTATATCTATAATGTAGAAAAAGAGTTTATACCCCTTCTCTTACAAATAGACGAAGTATCCGAATTTAAATGGTTTAGATGGGATGATATGAGTAATCTTCATCCTGGGCTCCAACGGACATTAAACAAAAGAGAGAAACCTTTATAGGTAATATACTATTTCCCAAGTAATATGCACCCCGAATATCATGAAGATAAATTTAGGCCACATAAGATATATGACCAAGTGGTAATCTATTTTTCCCCTTCCTCAATAGCCCATTGTGTATTTGAAGGAGATAGAATATATATGCGGAATGTCCTCGTCCATGAAAACTATCAAAATCAAGGGATTGGAAGGCAAATGATGATAGAAATTAAAGAAGCATATCCTCAATATAGTATTTGTTCTGATTATACGGAAATTTCAAAAGGATTTTGGAAGAAGATGGAAGCAGAAGATATCATAGATGAAATCGTCCATGAACAAATAGATTTTGATTATGACTATCCTTCAGAAATGTGAAACTCTTAAAAACAAGAGATTATATAGGTGTATTCCCAATAATTAAGATATGGAATATTCCTCGTATATCTCTAAATTACAAAATGAATGTAATGTTGTATATGGAATTGCGGAATCGGCAAGGAAAAAGGGTAAAGACCCTCGAAATTTTGTAGAGATTCCTCAAGCCCATGATTTGGCTGATAGAACACAAAAACTCTTAAGTTTCTTAAATAGTAGACAAACAGCAGAACAAATTAGAGAATTAACCGAAATCCACAAAGGAAATCGAGAATTAGTGGCTATTGATATTGCAAGAATAGTGGCGGCTGAAACCTATCTGTATGGAGTCTCTGAAAAATGCATTAAATGTGATGGGAAAGGCTATACTAAACAAG
>Ga0310121_10006201_pt1 | contig 10066 bp, 5 predicted proteins | sample CB27_Tmax_986_MG_FD_203504 | JGI IMG/M metagenome (GOLD analysis project Ga0310121, IMG submission 203504) | Marine microbial communities from Western Arctic Ocean, Canada - CB27_Tmax_986 | ecosystem: Environmental > Aquatic > Marine > Oceanic | place: Canada: Western Arctic Ocean | collected... | reverse complement strand
TGGCAATAATTTTATCCCGCGCATATGTATCGGAGTCCTTTACCGTGCTAAGTTCTTTCTTCTTGTCTTCCAGGTCCACCAGGTCCTGTAGAATGGCCGCCTTTTCCTTCTCTAACGCCTCGTGTTCGGAACGGTGCTTGTAAAAAGCTGCCAGTTTCGCATCATCTGCCGAGCGAACAGGCACAATCACAACATGATAATCGTATGATTTCAGGTTGTTTCGTGACCGGTTTAAATGGTTTTTCAGGCTAGCCTGCGAGCCTTTCCCCGTACCATCGAGCCAGAAAAGGCGCACGCCTGCCTTGGGATCCTGGACAACAGCCTTGAATTCATCGCTCAAGCGACCGCCAGTTTCTGTGTCTAACACCAGCAGCTGGGGAGACGACGCAACCGTACGAGCGACACTCGCTGGGTTTATCTCCCATGGATCCCATAACCCCGGTGATCCCAACCGAAACAGAAGTACCACCGCGCTCAGAACAAACGTGGTCAGAGCCAGTTTTCTGGTCAGTGTTCCAGTGTTCGGTTGTGCATTGTCTAACATGAGGACCGTGGCTAGAAGATCCAGGGGCGGTGAAACATAATCGCTGCGGCTGTGTTTCGCAACGCAGGAAGACCGAATTCAGCGGGTGTCAGTCCCTACTCCTTCCAGAGCAGCTTCCATGGGTGACGCTTGATGTCTCGAATGGCTTCCTTGATGTCGTCGTAGAGTTCCGGGTCATTTAGAAGGGCCCCCACCAAACCTCGACCCTCACGCACATTTCCAACGAGTTGTTCCGCATGTTTGACCATAGTGTCCAATCGTTCGAGCATTCCCAGAATCCGGGACCGGCCCTTTTCTCCAATCTCACTGTAATTCGTAACGGCGCCCTTCAAAACGTCCAGAGTCTGTTCAGTATCGCTCAGAAGCCCTGGTATTCGTGTTGCCAATGCTGCTGTAACCACCCGACCATTCTTTACGGTGTGGCGACCATCAACGATCAGGTCGTGGACCTCGCTACCATCTCCCAGGGCCGCGTTAAGGGACCCGATAAGAACGGTGGTCTCCTTAATCAATGCTGTGACACCACTTAGGGTCCCACCCATACCATCCTTATTGGACTTAACCAGATCCGCAGCCACCTGAAGGGTTTTGTCGGCATTGACGATCAATGAGCCGATCGAGTCTTCGTTCTCCGACAATAGATCTGTCATGCCATCAAGTAATTTGATCGCCCGACTACTTACCGCGGCAACGCTGAATGGCTCCTGCCCTCTCATTATACTACCGGGTGGTAGAGGTGGCTTATCCGCAGATCCCGGATCGATTTCTATGTATTTGGAGCCCAACACACCCGAAGTGGTAATCGTGAAACTTGCATCCTCACGAACACTACCCGCCTTTTCAGTGGCCACTCCAATCTTCACGCGGACCAGAGGCGAATTACGGCCCGTTGTCCCCTCAACCGGACCGATGAATTTTATGGCCTGGATCTTCCCAGACCGAACACCACCAATCTTCACCGGAGCACCGGGAGCCAGACCACCCACTCGACGAAACTCAACATAGTACGCCCGTTGTTCCTCAAAATGGATATCTCCCAGCGCAAAGACAAAGAGCACTAGCAAGACAACTGAGGATAGAACGAGGAAGCCTACCTTTATTTCAATGGCACGTTCCTTCATCGAGTGCTGATATCAACCTTCCCTTCCGAGTGGCGCCATTTTACCGACCGGCCCGAAAAGGGCAATGAAAACATGACACGGGATCCCATAATCCCCAACGTCAAAAAAAAGGGCGGGGTTTCTACCCCGCCCTTTTTATGGCTTTATTTGCATTCTGGGCAATCTATTTGCCGCAAGCACCGGCCGGAGCACGGCCACCAGGGGCCTGACCAGAAAGCTTCTTGTCGCAGTTCTTCAGGCCCGGATTGTAGATACATACATTCTTACGAATCGTCTCTGCATCCACGCCACTGAACTTATGCTTATTGTTCGCAAGCCAGGTGGGGCTGGCGCTGATCCCAAGACTCTTAGCAACCTTGATATCGTTACCATGAAGAGCCTTGCCCTCTACTCCAGAGGCGCACTTCTCGATGACCTTGGCATCAATTCCCTTAACCGCACATTCCTGCCAGTTCTCAGACCGGATATTCTTATTCCGGCAGAGGATGTAGTCCATGTACTTATGGTTCTTGGTGTAGTGCTTGATGGCGCAGAGCTCGCGAATATTCTCGCGAACCTCGGGCTCACCATGAAGCGCACGGAAACCCGACGCGGTATTTGCATCCACGTCCGCGATGAAGTGGATCTCGAAATCAAGACCATCCCCGAAGTTCTTGAGAACCTCATCCATGGCGTCAAGTGCGCGGACCCCGTAGGGGCACTGGCTCATAACGAATACATCCAGCTTATTCTTCTGTTCTTTGCGACAAATAAGTTGGGCAGTACATGACGGATCGTCACAGTCCACCTTGCCATTGCCCGTATTGTCGACCTTGTCATCACAGATTTCAGAAGTGGGATCCCACTTCGCACCAATCGCCAGTACCAGGTACGGGCCAAAGGGCTTAAGGTAACGCTGTACACGCTGATATCCTTCACCCTCTTTTACGTTGTCAGTGAAAAGAAGGGCTGGAAGGAGAAGGGGACCATTGGCCTTGACCATCTCGTCGTACTTGGCTCGCCCCGCGTCGGTTGCGTAGTTGTACGTGGTTTCGGTCAATCCAGGGAACAGGCTCTTAAGCCGTCCCACAAGCCGCTGGGAGTTACATGCTTTGCAACGGGTGTCCGTCAAGACGATCGTCGCGACCTTGACCGGCTCAGGAATGTTTGCACATGCCTCGGGACGCGTCCCTTTGAACTCATTGCAAATAGACCGCATGAAATCATTCTCGGTTCGGCCACCACCATAACGGCGCCCGGACAGGAAGATCGTGGGGCTACCAGTAGCCTTCTTACTTTGTGCTTTCTGAATGGAAGCACCGTAAAGGTCCTTACCTTCCTGGCCTTCCGCACAGCCCTTCATCTTGGCGACATCCATGCCAACTTCTTTTGCACAGCTTTCGCCATTCGTGGGGATGGCGCGCATGTTCTTATTCTGACAGAGAATAAAGTCCATGTACTTGAAGTCAGCCGCATAATGGTTAATGGCACAAAGCTGCCAGATGTTTCCTTTGACTTCGCTCTGGCCGTGCATCGCGTTGTAACCAGTCTCCTGGTTCGGGTCTTTATTGCCGATGAACTCGAGGTTGAAATCAATATTGGCGCCCATTTTATCCAATACCGGGTCAATCGCTTTTTCGACCTGTGTTCCAAAGGGGCATTGGGACATCACGAAGAATTCTAATTTGACCTTTTCAGAGGTCTTTCCGGTCTTTACCGCAGTGGCGGCCGGAGCGGCGGCCGGTGCAGCCGGAGTGGCGGCAGGGGCGGCAGGGGCGGCAGGGGCGGTAGCAGGCGCGGCCGCAGGATCACTCGGAGCGCTCCCTGCTGGCTGACCGGCTTGGTCGTTGTTTGTATTCTCGTTAGGCTCTGACTGTTTATCGTCACTCGGTCCCGCAGCGTTGTCCTTGCCCTTCTTCTTGCAGCCGGCAAGCCCAAGAGCCATCACTACACTTACCATCACGACCAGACAGATACCGGTTTTCAAGATGCGATGCATGTTTCTTCCTCAGTAAAATTACGTATTAGAACGGGTTTGCTAAACTTATATAGTTAACGTCCCCGTTTGGCGGAGAGACGGGTTTCTAACAGAACGCCTCGGTAGGAGGCAACAGATTTGAACAAAAAAGATCCCCTTAACATTCCGTATTACTAGAGAATCGCGAACAAAGACCGTAGGATTGCGCCTATAAGAAACACCGGGAACCACAAGAAACACTTTAAATAACAATGTGTTGTGAAATCGTTGGCGATCCTATTGGTCTCGGCGTACACTAGATCAACACACCAGAAATATCTGGTTTAAAGAACACAGGCCCATATCTAATATGTCTCTACAAACAATTCTGCGACGCTCGCTGCATCGACGATCATTCCGAACGGCTGGCTTTACGCTCATCGAGTTGATGTTCGTGGTCATTATTATGATGATCCTTACATCGGTGGCAGTGGTCAGTTTCCACGGGCATAAGCGCCGCGCACAAATGACGGAGGCCGTCTCCTTTCTCGGCGCAATTCGGATACGGCAGGAAACCTATTTCGCGACCTATTCGCAATACGTAGATACTGGAAACAGCTACAACGACTTCTACCCAACCACCATATGGCCTTCTGGCTGTAAACAAGATCCTGCGTCGTGGGATATCGGCTGTCCTTCCGATCAAGCGGCGTACCCTGGTTGGTGCGCCCTCGGGGTCAATCCTGTCGACCAGGGAGCGACGTATTTTCAATACGTTTCCATCGGCTGGGCTCCGGGCGACACTGTACCCGGTTGTTCATCGGGAGGCACCTGCCTGATTCAAGAACCTACGCGGCCCTGGTGGGTCGCGATTGCACAAGGCGACCAACATTGTACCTCGGAAAGCGTTTATTCCGCGGCCATAATGTCCAGCCAACTCCGCGTTGTGATTGTGTTGGATGCCGGTGAAGGCACAAGTACGGACGACTGGTCTACAATCGGTCAAGAGCAGGACTTCGGTGGCGCCTTCTAGATCTTCAAACCAAACGTAGCTGCCGCTTGGCACGTTCCGATAGAGTTTGCAGCCCAAACCTGGTTTTGGTTGACCCTCGACCTTATGAGGCTAGAATGCAGCCATAGATCCCCGTTCGCTTTCGAGTTTTTTATGTACTTTCGCATTATAAGTTTCCTGCTTATTGCTTCGCTCTGGATGGGTTGTGCTCCCGATGACGGTTACGAACAAAGTGCAGAGGGTGGCGGGATCTCCATCGTCTGGGCTGGGTTATCCGAAGATGGGGTCTGTTCATCCACGGGAACCCCTGGAGCCAATGATGCCGAACAACTGGTTCTCGGAGATGGGTTTCCAGCCGATATAGACCGACTCGTAATACGACTTTTCAACGGCCAATCCGTTCAAGAACGCGTGTTTCAGCTGGACTCCACCACCTTGTCGGGGCGGGGTATCCTGCTTGCGGACCAGATCCAACCCAATATTCCCTATACGCTGCAGGTCTTTGGCTGCCTGGGCACAGAATCTGCACCTCGTTGGAATGGTCTGTTAACCAACGTTCAAGTTGAAAAACATACGAAAAAGGGGCTCCACGTATTACTTACGCCAGAGGACGCCCTTGCCTGTCCGACCGAATCCGTGCTGGTGGGCGATATCCACGTGGGGCAGTCCCAGCCACCGCAAACAGTAAGTTTCCCGGCTAGCGCGAAGCTGTCCAACGGAAATACCATTCTCGCCGGTGGTAGCCAGGTAGAGAACAACGCTTTCACCATGTCCGATGCAGTGGTGTTGTTTCATAGTAATACGGGCACCTACGTACCACTCTCGGGAAGGTTGAACATTCCTAGAGCGATGGCGAATACGGCACGACTCAATGATGGCAACATTCTTGTCATGGGCGGAACCACCTCTCTAGAAACGAAGGGAAGTGACCTTTCCAAACCGTTTTTTCATCCGGGAGTCGCGCCAACTCCTATAACCGCCGATCACTTTGTAGAATACGTCGACGTCGATACGGGAGTAAGTACGGCCCTTAAGATCCAGGGGGCGTTTACAGCGGGAATCCATTCCCTGCCGCTGATGGCCACAACCACCTACGACGTGGTGAGAGACAACTTGTTTATCGTTGGTGGGATTGATGCCAACCTCCTACTACCCTTCTCGAAGATGATTCGTATCCACGGCCTGCTGACCAATCCCGGTGCTCCCCTTATCGAGGTTGTAGAGACGGTCGCCCCTCGAGTGGGTGGTCAGGTTCTTCTGCTCTCCACGGGCGATGTCATCGTCTTCGGTGGGAATCCGGATGGCGACGGGGCCAATATCGTGGAATGGATGAACGCGGCCGGTACCGAAAGCGGAATTCTTCCTATCAGCTTCAAGGGGGGCTTAACGGTGGAAACCGTCCGATGCCCAAGCTATGGAAGCATGGTTGCACTTCCCTCCTCAGGGGATACGCACCGATTCCTGCTCTTTGGGGGAATGGCCCCCACTGGAGGCAGTTATCTGTCGACCATCGATCTGGATACTCCATACGAGCTGACGGTCGATACGAGCAGCACGGAACCAGAACTTACCCTACGGCCGATCCCCCTGGACGAGACAACACTGGGGCTGACCCGACGCTCCTTCTTCGATATGGACACTCTTGACTCCAAGCGCGTCGTTCTGGCCGGTGGCATCGCTGGGCTGGACACCATTGAAGGACTCGAAGGGTGTGATCCGGCCCTGAACAACCTTGGCCAATGTCTTCGTAACGACGCTGTGGTCATTGAATACACCGATTCGAGCAAATCAAACGGCCCATCCATGGCAATCAAAGCCCAGGCAATCATCGGGCCGTCCGTAGGGATTCGAACCAATGCCCGGACAGACGGGGCCGTACTTTTCACAACGGGCCTGAACGTTGTCGGGGGAGGCACCCCATCCCTAGGCGCGGTTTCTATCCTCTGGAATCCTTTGCTTCCAGGTGACGCGAACCTATGTGATGCGTCCAAGCCTACGCCCTGAGGACAATTCAATATCCCTGGGTTGATCCAAGCCGCATCCGCATGTCATAAGCAGCGACATGCTGTTCGAGGAAGAGAATCGGGAAGACCATCCCCACGTTCTGACAGGCCGGGTAAACCGGGTGGTCTTTCGATCGGAAGACGGCTTTGCCGTGCTTCGTGTTCTGGTAGGAGATAGTCCGACTACCACCATCGTAGTTGGCGCGATCGGCGCTCTTCATGAAGGAGATAGCGTTCGCATCTCGGGCTCCTGGCAAGAACATCAGCGCTTTGGTCGCCAGTTCCGCGTAGACAGCTACCAGAAGGTCATGCCTGAAACCGCCGTGGGCGTTGAGGCGTATCTGGCGCGTGTCCCTGACATCGGGCCGAAGATCGCTGCTCGACTCGTCGGCCACTTCGGCGTCAACGCCCTGGAGATCATCTCGAACAGCCCATTACGCCTACGAGAAGTGCCGGGCATCGGGAAAAAGCGTGCGACCTCGATAACCAAAGCACTGGATGATGACGTCCAGACCCGGGAGGCACTGATCTTTCTGCAGGGATTGGGAATTCCCCTGGGGATATCCCATCGTTTGTTGACCTCCTATGGAACCGACGTCATTGAGCGGGTTCGTTCCAATCCTTATGGTCTGGTTGAAGAAATCGGTGGCATTGGCTTTCGAACCGCCGATGGAATTGCACAGGCACTCGGACTTCCACTAGATCACCCTCATCGACTACGGGCTGGATTGAGTCATTGCCTGATAAAGGCCCGAGATACAGGTCATCTCTACCTCCCCAGAACGGAGCTGGTGGACGCGACTACATCGTTATTGGAGGTCGCCCAGACTGATGTTGAGTCCATACTCCTGGAAATGACGGATGAGGGGCTTCTCTGCAATGTGCCGGGTACCGACGACTGGATCGGGTTGATGGAGCATCTTGAGCTGGAACGCCTGATAGCTTCACGATTGAAGCAACTTCTGGATGTTCCAGGTGGGCCGGTCCCCAAATCCGACGAGATCAGCTTTGCGCAGACTCAACTCGGTTTGACCCTGAATGAAGAACAGATCGCCGCCATTGAGACCGCCGTCCGCAACCCGATTTCGGTCATTACCGGTGGGCCTGGTACTGGCAAGACGACCATACTACGAGGAACACTTGCCCTGCTCCAACGTCGCGGTCAGCTGGTGGCTTTAGCGGCCCCGACCGGTCGTGCAGCCCGACGTCTTACAGACATGTCCGGTGCGCTTGCAAAGACCATCCACCGACTTCTGGAATACAGCCCGCAAACAGAGTCATTCACGCGTGACGAGGACAACCCGCTGCCGGCCGATGTTGTGATTGTGGATGAAGTTTCTATGGTCGACGTTCCGTTGATGGTTTCGTTGTGCCGGGCATTAAAGCAGGGGGCATCCCTTATCCTGGTTGGCGATGCAGACCAGCTGCCTTCGGTAGGGCCGGGCCTGGTTCTGCACGATATCATCGCCTCAGACGTAGTGCCCGTGGTCCGACTCAGGCGGGTCTATCGCCAGTCGGATGAATCCCTGATCGTTGAGAATGCCCATCGAATCCTCAACGGCTCCCAACCCACAACGACCGACTCCAATAGTGGGTTGACCGATTTCTATACCGTCCACCTGAATGATCCGCAGGACATCCGAACCGCCATCCAGGCCATGATTATGCGCCGTATACCCGAACGGTTTGGACTCGACCCGAGAACCGATATTCAGATTCTCGTTCCTATGCATCGCGGTCTTCTGGGAGCGGAGAGCTTGAATGAATGGCTGCAAGACCTACTGAATCCCGATGGCATGGTGATCAATAAGCGAGGCAACCTACGTGTTGGCGATCGGGTGATCCAGATACGAAACAACTATGAGCTGGACGTGGCCAATGGCGACGTCGGCATTCTGATGGGACCCGGTATTGACGATGGCTCGGTCATCGTGCGCTTTGATGGGCGGGATGTGACATTCCCCCCAGACAGGCAGGACGGTCTCCGACTTGCCTATGCCCTGTCGATCCACAAGTCGCAGGGCTCAGAATACCCCGCAGTAATCATACCCCTCCATACCCAACATTATATGATGCTACGTCGGAACCTCCTATACACTGCGGTAACCCGCGGTCGGCGCCTCGTGGTATTGGTTGGCAGTAAACGTGCCGTAGGTATTGCAATCTCCAGAAATGATGCCATCGCTCGATACACATTGCTCGCAGAACTTCTGCGAGCACACGTCGGTGGTTGACCGCAAAGGCCAATTCACCAGCCAGTTCAAATCCGTTAGAAAATCCATGGACCGTCAACATTTTACAAAAACACTTCGTGAAGCCCTGGATGAACGACGCCCGGTAGAAACCCCGTCCGAATCCTTGTCCGAGGCAATTGCGTTGCTAGAGGTCCTGGCCGTTCATACGGACGACCATCCCCGTTGGAGATTCGCCGAAAAACACCTCGCCCCCGTCCTCCAACGTGGTACCTACGGCCTCGATCGTCTGGCCTACGAAGCACTGGTCCAACTGGGAGTATTCAGCCCCCACGAAAATCGTGGACTACGAAAACATGGACGGCATACACCATTTTCCGATGAGGTTATGCAAGACGCCGCCAAACTGGCTGACCAAGCCAAAGACCCGGCCGCCGACTCTACCAAGCTTCGAACATTCGCCATCGACGATGCGGAAACCAGCGACGTTGACGATGCTCTCGCCATCGAAAAATCGGGCGAGACATATATCGTTCATATTCTGATTGCAGATGTTGCCAGCGCCGTTCCCCTGGACAGCCCCACCGGACAGCAGGCCATCGAACGAGTCGGTACTCTATATCTGCCAGATCAGAACGTTCCAATGATCCCGACCTGCCTTTCTGAGGGCGTTCTGAGTTTGAGTGATAGCCGACCCGCACGCGTGTTGGATTTTCAGGTCGAGCTGACAGGGGATGGAGAACCAATCGGGATTCAGGTCGTCTCAAAAGCTGTCCAGATCACGCGCCAGCTTAGCTACGACCAGGTGGACACCATACTGAAAGACGATCCCCCCAAAGACGATCCGGAAACGAACGACCTTCGACTACTCCAGGGCTTTGCCAGCAAGATCCGCGATCGACGGCGTCGGAATGGAGCCGTGATCTGGCAACCGCATACATTCCGCGTACATGGGAGCGCAGACGGATCCATACGAATCGAAAAACAACCCAACAACTCGAAAGCCCGAACTATGGTTTCGGAGTATATGATTCTGGCCGGCACCATGGCGGCCGAATATCTGGCGGCCCGGTCTATTCCCGCCATTTATCGAGTACAAGATCTACTCGACATCAGCATAGAATCTGCCGATCCACCTTCAGACCACGCCGAGATCTTCGAACGCTTCCGTCAACTTCGCCCTGCGAAAGCATCGATACATCCCGGCGGACATAATGGGCTTGGCGTACCGTCCTATGTGCAGGCAACAAGTCCCATC
>Ga0310121_10006199_pt1 | contig 10069 bp, 8 predicted proteins | sample CB27_Tmax_986_MG_FD_203504 | JGI IMG/M metagenome (GOLD analysis project Ga0310121, IMG submission 203504) | Marine microbial communities from Western Arctic Ocean, Canada - CB27_Tmax_986 | ecosystem: Environmental > Aquatic > Marine > Oceanic | place: Canada: Western Arctic Ocean | collected... | reverse complement strand
AAGCGGTGCCCGCCACACGTTCCATCGTTATCCAACAGCGGGTCATATGCAGGTCACGGATGAAGTGATCGAAAGGGCGCTGGAGTTCATCCGCGAACATTCAACGTAGGTAGCTTCATTATCGAAAATTCACCCGTTTGCTACCCTATTTAGGAAGCACTGGTACAACCCTCTCCTCTCCGCATAAGGATAAACATGTCAAATGAATTTGCAGGACAAGTCACGCTGGTTACCGGTGGTTCCCGTGGCATGGGGCGGGCGATTGCTTTACAACTGGCTCGTGGCGGGGCGGATGTGGCGATTGGATACGGAAATGGCCCAAGTCGTTCCGGCCGACTTGGTCGCCAAAGCAGTCGAGACAACGCCACTTAGGCGCATCGGGCAACCCGAGGAAATCGCTGAGCTGGCCTGATTCTTACTGAGCGAACGGTCCAGTTTCATGACCGGCCAGACCGTGATCTCTTCAGGAGGTCGTGTCATCCGGCGTTAAGGCCCACGATTAATCATTGGTCAATAGCAGGAACCGAAGCGTCAGGGCACGGATCAATAAATGCGACGAGGGGCTCGTGAGATTCTAACGTTTAATAGCGACGCGGCCAAAGTCTTACGACTTCAGCTACGCCCGAGTCTCGCTACTATTCGGTCGCCTGCATGAGGGCACGTATGTAGCCGTAGGCAAAGAGCCGCCCCTTCATGGTGTAACCCGGCTCGCCCTCCGCCTCTCCTACCAGCTGTGGCACGTGATCTGGGCGAATGGGTCCGTCAAAGCCGACTTCGCGGTACGCCTTCATGGCGGCAACCATATCGGTGGGACCGTTATCGTGGAACGTCTCGGTAAAGCATTCGGAGGTTCCCCGGACATCGCGAAAATGCACATAGTGGATGTGTGGACCCAGTCGACGAATGGCGTCGGGGATGTCGGCACCCATGGCCGCAAAATTTCCCTGGCAGAAACAAATGCCGTTGCTGGGACTATCGAAGTGTTGAACGAACCGTTCAAATTTTTCGACGCTGTTGAAGATCCGGTCCTTCCCCATAAAAACCGGTAGCGGCGGGTCGTCCGGATGCATCGCCAGCTTCACTCCCGCCTTTTCAGCAACGGGCAACAGTTCGTCGAGCATTCGCTGCAAGTTGTCCCACAAGCTGGCGGCGTCGATGGTGTCAATCTCCGGACCGATGTGCGTGGAAGCGCTGTCGTGTCCCAGCAACACAGCCTGGTCGATGTCTTTCAAGTCGAACTTGGTAACTTTCGCGCCGCCACGCTCTGGGGCATCCAAGGTCGTGCGCGTCCAGTCCGTACCGGCCATGAAGTTGTAGCAAAGGATGGGGATTTCCAACTCACCCATGGTGCGTATCAGCTGCTTCATTGCCGCCATTTCCGTACCATCGTCTTGGCCTACGATGAGGCTCTCCATGGGCAAGTACCCTTCCAGGACGGACAACTCCAAACCGAACGAATTGACCTCGCGCTTCACCGTTGCCAATTGGCTCGGCCCTTCCTGCGGATAGCGGGCCACAAAATCGGTAACGCCGCATTGCGCGGCCAATTCAAAATGCTCCGGCGTGGGAGGAGTCAGTACACTGGCAAGTCGCATGGATTGGTTCCTTGAGTTCTGAATTGGAAGCTGGCGTGCCCGGTTTCGTACTCAATCGGCTGACGCATTTCGAAAGAAAGACGCTTGCCGGCGGGTGAATCAGTTTTTCATGCACCTGACTGGCGCGAAACTAGCGTGACTTCCGGACGGCGTGGACAATTTCTGCCAAGTCTTCGTCGATCACAGGTTCGCACCGATTGGTGGAGGTTGTAAACCACGCAGATTATAGCTGTAAAAGTAGGGACCGTCACGCTGGACTATATCGTTTCCCTCGCGTTATCCATCGATGAGGCGGGAGCAATCCTCCAATCATGGAGCGACACGCCGAGCGATTGCACGAAAATCCATGTCGAGTTACGAAGAACAACAGTCACATACGACGAAATTCGACCCTATTCACTTTTGCCATTCCGTTATCAATTGATTAAACTATCGCTGACACGACAATCGACTTCATACCTCGAGCATCGCAGTGCTTCGTTTCTTTGACAGTGTGATTTCGCAACGCGGCGCGCTCTCGCGGCGCGAATGGCTGCGGATTGGCAGCGTCGCGGGGCTGGGCCTCAATGGTGCCATCCAACGAGCTTGCTCCGCCGATTCCGAGTTGACGCCGATACCAGGCTTCGGCCGCGCCCGCTCGGTCATCCTTGTTTTTGCCAGCGGTGGCCAGAGCCAGTTCGAGACGTGGGATCCCAAACCGCGCGCGCCGCTGGACGTGCGCGGCGAGTTCGGCGCGATTTCAACCGCCACGCCGGGAGTCGCACTGTGCGAACACCTGCCCCGCCTGGCTCGGTTGACCGATCGATTCACGATCGTTCGCAGCATGTCGCACGACGATTTGGACCACGGCTCGGCGGCCTACCTGGCGCTCACTGGCCAATTTCACAAAAACAAATCGGGAAACCCCTCTCCCGCCCCGGACGACCTGCCCACCTATGGCGCCGTGCTGAAACGGGTCCGCCCCAGCGATCGTTTTGTCAGCGACGCGGTACACATAAACGGCCCGGCGCAGGTACCGGAAATTGTCGCGCCGGGCCAAAATGCCGGGCTGCTCGGTCGGGCCTTCGAGCCCCTGGTGCTGGGCGATGTCACAAGCGGACCGATCGCCATGCCGGGACTGGATCCGCATTCCGGCGTGCCGGTCGAGCGACTTTCCGCACGGCTCTCGCTGAAAGAAACCCTGGAGAGGCATTCCACCGCCATGGGCAAAAACCGTCGCGCGCTGGAAACGGATCATCTCTATCGACAAGCGTACGAGATGCTCTCGTCACGCCAATGCCGCGAGGCATTCAACTTGAACGCGGAACCGGTCGAGCTGCGTGATCGCTATGGGCGCCATCGCTCGGGTCAGGCGTGTCTGCTGGCACGGCGACTGGTGGAAGCCGGTGTACCGCTGATCACGGTCATTTGGAATCATACGAACCGAGGTCAAGACAGCTCGCCGGACGTTACTGATGAATACGGCTGGGACACGCATAATGACATATTCCATGCGCTCAAGGTGCATCTGTTGCCGCGGTTCGACGTGAGTTTTTCAGCGCTGGTCGAAGACTTGGACGAACGAGGTTTGTTAGACGAAACACTGTTGATCTGCATGGGAGAATTCGGTCGCGCGCCGCAGGTTGCACTTGAACGGAGATTTACGGGCGTATCGCCGGGCCGCAAGCATTGGCCTTGGGTCTACTCCATCGTCATGGCCGGTGCCGGCGTCCAGCGTGGTGCTGTTGTTGGCGCCTCCGACCGGATCGGTGCCTATCCGGCGACCCGAAGCTATGGTCCCTGGGATGTCGCGGCCACCATGTTCTCCGCTCTGGGAATCGATCCTGGCAAACATTACCTGGATGCCTTCGGACAGCCGAAAAGGATTACGATTGGCCAGCCGATCGGGGCACTTTACGGGTAAGGACTGACGCATTAATAACTGTCCGATGGCCCTTCGCCCAAAAGGGCGAGGGGCCATCGGACAGTTATTAATGCGTCAGTCCTAAGACGTTCAGGGAATCTCCAATTCATAAATCAATATTTCCTCTTTCCCGTCGGTGTTGCTTTGGGCCAGCAATTCGCCAGTGGCCGAGATCACACCGCAGCCACCGTCGCATTGATACATCCAGGAATGTCCGACTCGGTTGGACACCAGCACTGGCGCGCCGATTTCTTTCGACAGTTTGCGCTTGCGTTCCCAGTCGGCATCGGGTGTCGGATTTATATGGTTATTCGGATGGAATACGACCTGTGGATGGAGGTCCCGCAATCGCTCGATGCAGCGTGGTGCGCTGGCATCCGCGCAGATGAAGCAGGCTGCGCGAACTCCGTCGATCTCAAACAGGCTAGGACCGGTACCTGGATCATAGCGGGCAAGTTCGTTTCGATATCCCTTGTCCTCGTCCGTCCGAAACAGCCAGGTTTTTCGGTAGCAATGCACCAACCCATGTGGGCCGACGAACACCTGGGAGATATGAAATCGATCGCCACTGCGCTCGTTCAGTCCAAAGGATAGGTAGCAATTGAGCTCGGCAGCCAGCTTGATCATGCGTTGTGTAGACTTGCCGTCAGGCACCGGCTCGGCCTGGGTCTTCAACTGTGGAGTGTAGTCACCCACGCACCCCTCGTGAAACTGGATCCACCGTGCCCCTCGATCGACGGCGCTGCGTGCCAACCGTTCCATTTCAACCAAGTTTCGATCGCTGGCCTCGGGAACGGCGTCAAACTGCACAAGCGCCACGACCACCTTACGTGGCGAAGTTTCGTCAGACGGCGGAGGCTGGGCGAAAGCTAGGGCTTGACACATGGTGATAATTAGAAGGGCAGCTAGAAAGGCAGCGGCAACATGTAGTCGGTCAGTTAGGCGGCTGATGACATCTTGGTTGGTCATAAGATTTACTGCTGGTGACGGATATTGATTTCCATGCCCATCACTCCTTGAATTTAGACGACAGTCCGGATCTTTCAAGACTACTCCGCGGCTTTCATTCCATTCAATCTCGGATCGGGGACAGATTGTCGACAAATCCCGCGTCTGTCTGCCGAAGTTTCTGCAACTCCTACGTCAGCCACCAACAATGCAGTTTGCACCGCAAGCCAATTGGGAGCTGTATGAATCGCTAACGCGGGACCAGGATGAAGCTTGGCTGCCTGGCCTGACTCACGATGAGCTTGAGGACGCTCTAGGACTCAATCTCGCTAATCGCGTCCGTAAGCTCCGCTTGGATTCGAATTCGTCCTGACGTTTTCCGTCGGTGTTTCGTTGAACCAGCACATCGCCGGGTGCCGAAATCACCCAGTCGCCAGGCGTGGAAAAACAACTCGAGCTGTGACTGGAAAGTTGCCTGGATCGCAGATCTGACAGACCTGGACATCGGCCCGGGCGCTCATCAGCATGTAGGCGTCCTCGAAGGTGAGATCGAATTGTCGTTGGAGAAAACAGACCATTTCCTCGGCTGCGATTCTCAGAGCTTGTGCCGGGTCCATATCGTCGCCGGTAGTCACCCAGGCATCGGCGGTTTCAATCCAAGGACGGGAGATGGAGACACCTTTTTGCAGGCTGATCCGGACCGTGACTTCCGCGCAGATCTCCAGACCGATCATCGTTATTTCACCGTCGCCCATACTGGCATGGACATCGCCCATCCCCAGCAAGGCCCCCGGCACAAATACGGGCAGATGGATTTTAGCGCCCGGTTTCACATAGCGGTTGTCCATGTTACCGCCGTGCGGACCTGGATAGGCCGTTCCCATCCCGTCTCCAGCAGGTGCCGTACCAATGACTCCCACCATGGGTCGAACCGGAAATTGGATGTGCTGGTTGAAGCAGACGGTATTATTTTCAATGGGCACAATTCGGGTGGCATATTGATCTGCTTGTTCAGCTAACAGGCCAACCCCCTGCTTAACGGCCAAAAAGCCAGCTGGGGCCAGGTCGATTTTCTGGAGCTCAACGATCAGGCTGTCGCCGGGTTCCGCGTCTCGAATCGCAAGCGGGCCAGTCGCCGGGTTCGCTCCGTCTGGATGTGCGTGGTCCAGCAAATCGGTATTGGACTGGATCGTACCCGACCTGGCGTCATAGGTCTCAATTCGCACGGTTTCGCCGGAGTCGATCTCGAGCACCGGCGGATCGGCTTTGTCCAGCCGGTAAACAATTTGGTCTCGCGTTATGATTTGCATGTAGGCGTCTGCACCTGGGAAATAAATAACATGTTGTAACTAAGGGCTCACGCAAGTCAATTGAATTTTTAGGTTGGGCACTCTTGCCCGACCTGATGTTGACGGGCAGGAGCGCCCATCCTACTGCCAACAACGAATGACGTGAGGTACTCGACTGTAGTCTAACAAACGCAGATATAAATGCAGGCACCCGACTTTCAGCCACAACGGGCAGGGTTGCCACAGCCGCAGGAGCCGATCAGTCTAGCGCCTGGAAAATCGTGCTCGTTTGACCGAGAACTGGATCCCGGAACCGGGCCAGTATCCCGTTTGATTGATTGCGGTCACTTACTGTTCGTCGCGACGAACCCACGTGGGTACCCATGTGGGTCGGTCAGATCAGAGATCATTGACGCACCGGCCGCGGTTGGAGAAAGAAGGACATGGTGGGTCGCTCAGGAAACCGTAAAGTGCCACCATATTGCCCCGGACGCTGGTAGTCAAGCAAACGTCGGCCAGGAATCAGAGTTCGTGCCAAGTCCTAACCTGAGCAATGACAAGCTGTTGTGGTTCGGCTGAGTTTTTTTACCTTACGCCTTAAGTCGTACGGGAGGAATGCAAGTCACTGGCGGGAGTCACCGGGGTGGATGAGCATGCCAACTCTCCATGATAAACAAATCCTCGCCACTCGACCAATTCAGCCCATGGTGGCTCCGCGGCAACAAGCAGGCCAACAATGCCTGCCGCAATTGTAACGATCGCCCTGTTTCGGCCTCGGTAACCCACTTTTGAATAGTGCGTTTAATGCACGGCCGAAGAAAACCCGGTAATTCCCATCTAGGCAGAAGGTGAGGACTCCCGCCGGCATAAAGCCGGGGGCCTCTACAGTGCTATCGCTGCCACCTACAAAGGGCTGACCTAAGCGCCAAACCCCCCGTCGCTAAACCCCCCGTCGCTAAACCCCCCGTCGCTAAACCCCCCGTCGCTAAACCCCCCGTCGCTAAACCCCCCGTCGCTAAACGCTAAACCGAATATTCACGATATCACCGTCCTGAATCACATAGTCTTTCGGCTCTTGACGCATCAGGTTGGCAGCTTTGACTTCGCGCTCGCTGCCCAGTCGGACGAGGTCGTCGCAGCTAATCGTTTCGGCGCGGATGAACCCGCGGGCCAGATCGCTGTGGATTCCGTCGGCAGCTTCCAATGCCGTTCCCCCTTGGTGGATCAGCCATGTGCGGACCTCTTTGTCGCCTGCCGTGAAGAAAAGCATCTGGCCGGAAGCGTCCATCAATTTGCGGATCAAGCCATCTCGGTCGTACCCCTTCACACCCATCTCCTGGCGAAATTGGTCCTGCTCGTCCGCTTCCATCTTGCTCAACTCCAACTCCAAGCTGATTGGCAGCGCCAAGATGGGGGTCTCTGCGGTCGATGCGGCTTCGTATTGAGACCCGTCTTCGTCGTCACCCAAGTTGACGACAACCACGCAAGGCTTTTGAGTCAGCAGGCAGAAAGAACGGACCGCCTTTTCCTGTTCTTCGTTCAGCTCGATTTCATTCACCGGTCGGCCCGCTTCGAGATGGTCGACCAATGGCTCGATAGCCGCCAATTCGGCTTGCTCCTGTTCACGATTGGGGCGCGGCTTTTTGACGCTCTCCCGAAGTCGATCGCAGCGACCGGTGACGATCTCCAGATCGGCCAGTAGTAGGTCTTCCCTAAAACTGGACGCGTCGGCAATCGGGTCCGAACCAACAAACGATCCCGCTACCAACACCAGGCACCCAGCTTCGCGGATCACGGCCAGTCGCTGGGCATTACCTTCATGCTTGCGGTCGAGCCCCGGCGTGTCGACCAACTCCAGAGAGGCCAGCGTCACTTTCTTAGGCGAGTAGATTTTGCACAAGGGATCGACCCGCTGGTCAGGAATCGTCGCCATGGCGGATTGCGACGAGTGTGCCAAAGAGGGATCCGGCGCGATGCCAGTCAACCATTCGAAGAAGGTGCTCTTGCCAGATCCTTGGTAACCTACGAGGCCAATTTTCATTTTGTGGGGTGTGGGGTGTGGGGTGTGGGAGGGTAAACGGTTACGCCCGCTCAAGTAGGTAAGGCCGGTTTTGAACGTCGAATTTTGAATAAGGAATTTCGAGTCATGAAGTAAACAAACGAGAAAGGCAAAACAGGGAGCCACGATTCGTTATTCGAAATTCGGCGTTCGAAGTGATAACGTCGAACATCCTATCACGCTACCCCACTTGCACGGTATTGCCCTTGACCCCTCGCTAAACGCGGCTTCCCCGCTACGAACGCGCCAACCAAACTTCCAGCCTTTTCAGCACGTCGTCCATTTCCTGGACCTCGGACTCGCTAAGCGATTGGCCGCCAAAGCGGACGCGGTAGAAAGCTTCGGTGATCTGTTGAGGTTGCTCAGAGAGGGATGTGCCGCCTTCGAGCAGTTTCAGTTTGGACACGGCCAATTGTGCGAATTCGCGATGGGTGGTGTTGGCATCGCGGCGGATGCCATGGGCGGCCAAGACGCGTTCCAGCCGATGATAGAATTCGACTCGCCAACGCTGCCGGTGTCGGGTACGCGATCGCCAGCGACGCCAACGCTTGGCCAGAAAGAGCCAGGTCCACCGCACCGGTCGACGCAAGGCACGATACAGTGCCAGGCAAATCAGCGCCAGGCTCATCAGCATGGGGATGGCGCGCCAGTTGAACCAGCGCTCGTAAAAGTCCTGCCACGACGTCAGACCAATCCGCTGGCGAAAATTTCTTGCGAACAGCTCCCTCCATTCGGCGTTAAAGAGCATATTCCGAATCGAATAGGCGATTTTGGCCTTCAGTGGCTGATAAATGGCTTCGCGCTGGCGATCTGGGTCCAAACCCAACACGTAATCGTCCCACAACATCTGAAAATAGTCGCGGACGTGGTTCAGTCGTGCCAGGACCGTTATTCCCATCATGGCTTCGGCGGTGCTGACTTCCGCTGGCGTGGGGTCCAATCTGAGCCAGGCACCGCCAGCAACAACTTCGTCAGGCTCCAGTTGGTTGTGCGCTACGTCCTCAGAACGCAGATAGGCTTCGACCCAGGCGTGCGCGTTTCGCTGGCGGACTTGATAATAGTTACCCACCTGGTTTAGGTCGCCACCGCGGAAGCCGACCACAAGTCGCGCGGGAATTTTTTGGCTGCGGAGCATCAAAGCCAAGGCGCTGGCAAAATATTCACAATGACCGGTCTTCGTCTCAGCGACGAAATGCTCTACCGGATCCACCGCCGAAGAGGGGGGGATGAGTTCGCTCGAATAGCTATACTGCCGAGAAAATCGCAAGTAATGTTCCAGCACACGTGCGACACGGATCCGCTGGGTCGCATCAATTCCCGAATCATTAAGGATTTCACCCGCCAACTCACTGAGCCGAGGGAATGTGATGGCGTCGAATTGGCTGCAAACGTCCAATTCAGCCCGCAGCAGACTACGCTCGTTATAGGAGAGAGGGGATAGTGCATGTGGCGTGATCTCACGTTGCCAGCCGTTACGAAAAGCAGTTGTTTCCACTGCGAAATGGAGGTGCGACCAGGCGCCGGTGCCATCGGCTTCACCCAACGACAGCTTGCCCGTGTCAATCCTCCGTTTGATCTCTGTGGGCGTGTCAGCTAACCGATAGGTAGGCTGGACCGAAAAAAGTGGTGCTGAAGGGCCCACAACACTTCTCATCAGCACGGACTGGCGCACGCCATCCTCAGGCTCGTCTCGACTCGGCAACTCCTGCCACCAGGTGGATCGGCCCCGAGTCGCGACGGGTGGATTCCATTCACCTTTGCGCGATTCGTATGTATTGAGCACGGCACCTCGAAAGTAAGGTTCGTTTCTCAATTTGTACGGCGCTCCGCCATCGAGTGTCGTGAATTTGACACGCATTACCAATTCCGGGTTGTCCCGAATACTGGTGAGTTCGGACAAACTTACTCCTTCATGGAAACCGACAACGGTTTTTCCACCGCCATGACCTGATCGCCAGCGAGAACTTCCCAACCGCGGTGTGAGAAAAAAGACAATAATCGTAACGGCGAGTGTGGTGACCCCAAGCTGCAGAACATGGCGGGCCAGTCGCCAATTCATCATCAGCTCGGCCGGATTCGGATCATTCAGAGAAATCAGATCAATTTGGTTCGTCCCTTCTTGGAGCACCCCCCCTTGGAGCGCCCCCTCTTGGAGCGCCCCCTCTTGGAGCGCCTTTGCCTCGATCGGCATAGGGTCTGATCGGGACACTCGCCAAAAGCCCTTGAGCGCCGGAACTGAAGCAGACTCGTTTTCGTGCGACGGGTCGTTCCCAAA
>Ga0310121_10006197_pt1 | contig 10071 bp, 6 predicted proteins | sample CB27_Tmax_986_MG_FD_203504 | JGI IMG/M metagenome (GOLD analysis project Ga0310121, IMG submission 203504) | Marine microbial communities from Western Arctic Ocean, Canada - CB27_Tmax_986 | ecosystem: Environmental > Aquatic > Marine > Oceanic | place: Canada: Western Arctic Ocean | collected... | reverse complement strand
AGGGAAGGAGACGGTCCAGAAATATTCTGGTTGAGAAGAAAACGCAGAGGGAAGGAAATGCCAAGAAGCGAAGGAATCGCCCTGATCGGGCGATGCCCTCTAGGCCGCTGGTAGTGAGGCTCTTTCCGCCGCTGCTCCCAGCATATCCCTGGTCAATTGGGACCAACCGTATTTGCAGTCGGTGAAATCGCCCGACCGCATCTTAGCAAGCTGGCATTCATGCGTGCGGATGCCCCCGAGCGTCGAAACGCAACTTGCTTAGTAGCTGAGGTATACAAGACCGATGCACTTTCGGAATTTCCAAAAAACGCGTCAACTTCATCGTCCGACTTTGAGGGATGGGCCGAACCCTAATCACAAAGGCGCTGGACATCGTGTGCGATGTTTACGACAAGCGGGGCCCGAGAAACAGGGGGGCCCCAGACATGCAGAGTCTCAGATAAATGGGGCTCGAGAAAAACAGACTAGGCGCGGATATCTCATCCGGTCGGGCACCGAAGCGCAGCTTTGGTCGGCGAGGCCCTTTCTGTCAGCTTACATTTGGCACGTGCTTTCCTGGCAAGGCATGTGAGGCTTGCGACCGCAGGCGTGTTTCCCCGTAGCAGGGAAAGCGGCGTTGAGGCGACCACGGCTTCGCAGCGGTGCCCGGGGCTGAAGCATAACCCGACCAGGGAAGGACTTAGGCTGCCGCAGTAGAATCGGATGAAATATGCGGACTAAGCCGAGATCTTCGCGATTTTCACTTTTGTGTAGACCGAGCGGTGTCCTGTCTTGCGGCGGGAGTTCTTACGCTTGCGCAGCTTCTGGACGACCAGCTTCTTGCCTTTTTCGGCACCGACCACCTCAGCCAGTACACTAGCACCTTCAAGCGTCGGCGCACCCAGTTTGAGGTCGCCTTCGCCGTTGCTGACGGCTAGCACTCTGTCGAACGTTAGCTGCTCGCCGGCCGAGCTATCGCGAAAATCGATCGTCAGCTCTTGGCCCTCTTCGACTTTGTATTGGCGGCCGCCGTCGGCAATGATTGCGTACATGGTATTCTTGGTGAGTGAGTGGTGGTCTGTGGGCGGGTGGTGGTCTGTTGGGGGCTCGTCGGAAATGGCGATTCTCCTTGGCTATTCGCCGCTGAGAGCCCCATAGTGTAGCGGGTTTTCCCTTGACCGTCGAGGGGGGCAAATCACTCGACTCGACCCCGGGTGCAGGAACGCACTTCTCTGGGGATAGCCAATGCTAGAACTGAGGTGTGTGAATTTGGAGGTGTCGGATTAGATTGGTGACGAGGGTGGGCAAGCTGGAACCTTTAGAAAGGAATCTACCATGGGCAAGGACGCTCGTAATCAGGACCTGGACCTGGCTCCGGAGGTGAGAGAAAAGTTTGAGGAACTTGTATCGATGCTATCAGCCCACGGTTTTGGACCGGATGGCCCGCCGATCGATACGACATTCGCTCAGATCGAAGCATTCGGCCATCAAGCAGGTAGGATGTTAGCTCGGGCGATCGATGAGCAGGTTACCGAGGAGCACAGCGAATACTTCCGCGATGCAAAACAATGCCCCGTTTGCGAAGGACATACCGACGGTGAGCCCCAGCAGAAGGAGCGTTCTTTACAGACAGTCGACGGAGATGTGACGCTCAATGAGCCAGCGTTTCACTGCCCGGCTTGCCACCGGGCTTTTTTTCCCTCAGCGGCTCAAGCTGCAGATTGACGGGCGTTCGTACAGTCCCTGCACGCTAGAAAATCTGGTACTGTGTGGAGCGCATATTCCGTCCTACGAATTAGGGGCGCAACTTCTCGAGCAGCTAACAGACATTCGCGTTTCAGGGCGCCATCTGCAAAACCTCACGTCCATGATAGGTCAAGAGTTGGCCGACGAACGTGACATCGCAGTCGCCGCATACGCCAATCAGCCGCTTCCTCGCCGACCTACTCCCCCCACGACTCCCATCGGGTTAGCGTGCATCAGCGTTGACGGCGGCCGGATGCAAACTCGGCTCGACTCCGCCGGTCCCGGAGTCCACTCGCCGCATTGGCGAGAAACGAAAAACGCCTTGTTTATGCGAATGACAGGCGTTTGCTTCGCTACCGATCCTCATCCCGAATTGCCTCGCTGCTATGCCGACAAAACGCGGATGAAGTCGTTGCTTTCCGGCTTGGAGCAAGAAGTCGCCACAGACAACAAGGACTTTGAATCGTCCGATAAATGGCGGCCCGAAAAACTCTTTCGCACAACCGTCAGCTCGCTGAGCGATAGCCAGACGTTTGGACAGATGATGGCTGCGGAAGCGGACTGCCGGGGCTTCTACTGTGCAGAGAAGCAAGCCTTTGTATGCGATGGATTGCCCTACAACTGGACGATCCAGGAGCGACACTTCAGTAGTTTCACACCCATACTGGACTTCGTCCATGCCGTCGAACACGCCTATGCTGCGGCTCGAGCATCGACAGAAGAAAACAACCAAGCATGGGATCTTTTTCGCAACTGGGCAGCTGCGTTATGGCAAGGCCGGGTCGACCAAGTTGTCGCCCAACTGCAGGACTGCCAGCAATCGCTTGGCCTACCCGACCCCCACGCCGAAGACAATGATCCCCGAAAGATCGTCGCCGATACCATCCGCTACTTCCAAAACAACGCCTCGAGAATGAACTATCCGAAGTACCGAAAGGACGGCCTTCCGACTACCTCTGCCCATATGGAATCGCTCGTCAAAGAAGTCAACTATCGAGTGAAGGGCAGCGAGAAGTTCTGGAACGACGGGCCCAACGGAGTGGCCATCCTGCAAGTCCGCGCCGCGACCCTCTGCGACGACGACCGACTCTCGAACCACATGAAACGTCGGCCCGGCAATCCATTCAGGCCCAATGTCAAAATTACGCCAATGCTAGCCCTGGCGGGCTAGAAATAAGTGCGTTCCTGCACCCGAACGGTTACGAAAGATTTTACGGGCTACCTCGACCGTCGACGCAATCACATCTATATCTACGACCTCGAAACGGACAAACTCTCTCAAGTCACGTCCGGCGATTACGACGACTCCAGCCCCGCGTGGTCGCCCGATGGAAAAACCATCGCTTTCAGCAGCAACCGCACCGAAGAACCCGACATCAACGAGAATAGCGACATCTGGCTCGTGGATGCGGATAACACGGACAAGGGTAGAAATCTGGTTCAACGGACTACTTCCCTGGGGCCCGATTCTTCCCCTACGTGGCACCCCGATGGAAAATCCATTGCGTATGTTTCGGCCGACGTCACGGCAGGAGCCTATGCCACTGGCCATCTTGCGGTGATCGATTCGCGCGGTGGCGCACCCAGGCTCCTTACCAAAGATCTCGATCGAAACGTCTCGAACCTCGAGTACTCTGACGACGGAGAATATATCTACTTCGGCCTCGAGGACAGCGGCGAGAATCACATCGCGCGGATCCCCGCCGAAGGCGGCAAGATCACCCGGCCCATCAACGGCCACGTCAGCGCATCGGGTTTCGAACTCGCCAGCGATGGCACGTTGGTCGCTCAGATCAGCAAACCCGACCTGCCTGGTGAGCTCTTCATCACCGACCAACAGGACCCTCGCCAACTGACCCATGTCAACGAGGAACTGTTTGCTCAGATCCAGCTTGGCGACACCGAGGAAATACATTTCAAGAGCCACGACGGCCTCGAGATCGAAGGCTTTGTTACGAAGCCCCCTTCCTTCAATCCGGCTTTTCGCTACCCCACTCTCTTGCTCATCCACGGCGGGCCCGTCAGTCAATATAGCTATAACTTCTCCTTCGATGCCCAACTCTTCGCTGCGAACGAGTACATCGTTGTGCGTGCCAATCCACGAGGCTCGTCCGGCTATGGCCAGAAGTTCTGCCTTGGTCTCTATCAAGGTTGGGGCGAGAAAGATTACCGCGACGTCCTGGCCGCGGTCGATCGCGCGATTGAACTCGGCTATGCTGACCCCGACCGCCTCGGTGTCGGTGGCTTCTCTTATGGCGGCATCCTAACCAATTACATTATCACCCAAACCGATCGCTTCAAGGGGGCCGTCAGTGGTGCGGGCGCCGCCCTCTATCTCGCCAATTACGGGCATGACATGTACCAGCATTGGTACGAAGTGGAGCTCGGCCTGCCCTGGGACTCGCGCGAATTATGGGATCGTCTCTCGCCCTTCAATCATATTCAAAACGTCACGACGCCCACTATGTTCGCATGTGGCGAGAAGGATTGGAACGTCCCTGTCCAGAATTCCGAACAGCTTTATCAGGCACTCCGCCGCCGCGGTATTACCACACGCCTCGTCGTCTATCCGGACGAACACCACGGTGGGTGGACCGCTCCGCATAAAAAAGATTTTCTCGAACGACGTCTCGCTTGGTACGCTCAGCATGTGAAAGGCCAGACTCCCGATTCCACCGGCGAATCTTCCCAAGCGGGAAGATGAGTTGACGCGACGACCATCTAACCCACTGCGGGGAGGTGAGCTGAGTGACGACGCTAAGCATTGGACTTGGGAACAGCCCACAGGCGTTCGATAGGTTTCGATTTGCAGATTGAAGCAAAGCGCGTTATCCTGGCTAGCGCCCTCTCGTTTGTTGCAATAGTTCTTAGTGATCGTTCTGATCCTTCACTACAGGAACGTCTTACTCGATGCTCGATCTAATCGGACAGCCGTTTCGCAACTGTGACCGTATTTCACGGCGCAACGTCTTGAGAGTTGGTGCGCTCGCGCTGGGCGAAGTTTCGCTTGCTAACTTATTGCGGAACAACGCTTTGGCCACCGAGTTCCGCGAATCGCGTCGGGATACCGCGGTCATTCAGATCTTCTGCGGCGGTGGGCCCAGTCATATCGATATGTATGACCTTAAGCCCAATGCGCCAGCCGACATCCGTGGTGAGTTCAAGGAAATCTCCACGAGCGTTCCGGGAATTCGCATTTCTGAGCATCTGCCGCGTCAAGCTGCCATTATGGACAAGCTGGCAGTCGTACGGACCGTGACTCACACCAACTCGATACATCTCCCAAGTTCCCACCTGATGCAGACAGGATATGTGAGTCCCAATGCCGTGGCCGGTGAGAATATTCACCCGTCGACCGGATCGATCGCGGCAAAGTTGCGCAGCACATCATCAACAGGCATGCCAACTTATGTAGCGGTACCTCGCGGCCAGGCTTTTTCGTCTGCCGCCTACTTGGGGGCGGCCTGCAACCCATACACAACTGACATCGAACCCAATGCTGAGGATTTCGATGTCCCCAACCTACGGCTTCCAGTAGGAATCAATTTCGAGCGTGTGTTGCAACGCCGTGACTTGCTCAAGCAGTTGGACAAATTTCGCCGGACTATCGATTCAGCTGGGCAAGTGAGTGGGATGGATCGATTTCAGCAACAGGCGCTGAAAATGGTCTCGAGCCGTCAGGTGGCCGAGGCGTTCGACATTAGGTACGAACCCCGCGAAGTGCGCGATCGCTATGGTCGCACGTCGCTGGGGCAAAACTGTTTGCTCGCCCGACGACTGGTCGAAGCAGGCGTGAGCTATGTGAGTTGTCTGTCGGGTGGCGGTTGGGATACCCACATCGACAATTTTCGACCACAAAAAGAGCTGTTGCTGCCGCGGCTCGATCAAGCCATTTCGGCACTCGTGACCGATCTGCACGAGCGTGGCCTCGACAAACGCGTACTGGTGAACGTGATGGGTGAGTTCGGCCGCACTCCGCGGATCAACAAAGATGCCGGTCGCGACCATTGGCCCGGCACCTTCTGTGCGCTGTTTGCCGGAGGTGGCCTGAATATGGGGCAGATGATAGGCAGCACCGACGCCCATGCGGCCTTTCCCACCAGCCAGCCCTATTCGCCCGGCGATGTTTTGGCCACGATCTACCATGTACTAGGCATCGACTACCGACAAGAGTTCCGCGACGACACAGGTCGCATTTTCCCGATCCTGCGCGAAGGCGAACCGATTCCCGAATTGGTCAGCTAGTTGCTGGGTGTCTGGTTGACGATCTGTAAGAAGCGTAGGCACAGATGTCTCTGAGTTGAGAGAGATAACCGGTTGATCGAACTTTGCTCTGTGAACTCGGTGGCTCCTTTGCTAAATGAGCTTCTCTAGAATTGGCAAACACCTCATCAAGCACGTCAGTCGACAACGCTTCGTTACGAATAAAAAGGGGCAGATAAGTCAGGATTGAGCCCTGCGATGCAATTGGATTCGCTCATCGCCTGTGTACCTCGGAAACGTTGCTGTGCGGTCGCAACGGCACATTGGATGCGTCGACCGACGCGGCAAGCTTGAATCGTCGGTCGCTCCGCCTCGCGCATCGGCGGCCGACTGGAGGAAAATGCCAAAACTGTTCTCATGGAGCGACGGACAGTGCCAAACTGATTCTCGCCGCCAGCCGTCACTTCTTCGCCACTTCGATATAGAGCAGTTGAGGGTCGAGCGCCTCGAGTTCGAAGAAATCGCGCGCCCGCGTCCCGTCGAAAAGGTTGGTGATTTGGGCGATCGGTTCCGGCGCCACGATCCGCACCGGCTTCTCGTGGGAACGGTAACTGGTCATGTTCAGTAGATAACCATTCTTGTACCGCGTCGAACGGTAGGAAACGCCTTCGACAAGGCGGCCTTTCTCATCCGTGACACGTATCGGACGGGCAACGTTGAGGTCCGTCATGAGGTCTTCCCCAAGGGTGCGGTATCCTTGGGCGCTCCAGGGGGCGGGGCGCCACATAACCCGACCTTTGCCAACGGGACGCGCCGCGCCAAGCGTCGAGAGCGAAGCGTCGCCGCGGAGTGAGGGGGGTACATCGCGCGTTTGGCCATATTCATCCATGGCGAAGGAATCGCCCGTCACCACGACGGTTCCGCCCTGCTCGGCGTATTGTGCCAAGTGGCTCACCACGTCGTCTTCGACGCGCTTGGCGGCAGGAACGAAGACAGCTTTGAACGCGCTCAGGCCGCCGTTTCTCGCTTGGCGGTCCGTGACAAACCCGATCGGCGCACCCAGGAAGTACAGCGCGTCGTAGGCTGTTTTCATTTCGTCGAGGTAATCTTCAGAGAATGGTATCGAAGCCGGCGTTAACAGCAGCGCGATTTCGGGTTCGATTTGTTGCAGTGTCACCACCTCGTTCCCCAGCCGCAGCAGGTCGAGGGCCACCTTCCCCAACGCCTCGGTGCAATTTGCGCGCGTCAGTATGCAGTGGCCCAGACTCTCGCCCGGATCCCGCTGCCAGACCCACGTGGTGGTGGCGCCTTGGCCGAGAATCGCCCCTTCCCAATACATGGTGCGCAAGTGCCGGCCGGCTACCCAGTAGGCACCATTGTCCTCGATAGGGTGGTTTTCGCTGTTGAAAATGGGGTGGTCCGGAGCAACGCTCCGTTGGAAATTGTAATACATCGACTGGCGGAGCCAGTTGGCCGAATAGCTCCCTGAGTTCTTGCGGTAGTACGAGTAGTTGTCATTGCCGGAAATATCGCCTTGCGATGCCCATTGCTCGTGATCGATGCCCGATGAGAAAACGCGATGCGTGCCGAACAGCATCGCCTGTACTTTCGCATGCACCGGGGTGTCGGGATCGAGCGCATGGATGGTATCGATCATCCGCTGATGCACTGCCCCAAACCGCTCCTGGTTGAATCGGGCCCAGTCGTACCACAACGGGCGGACAGATTCGTCCACGGGGTTTGGCAAGTCGTCGAAGGTTTTGTAGGACGCGTTGTGCCGCTGGTTGAGTACGGCGACCGTGCCGTGCTTGGCTCGCATCCAGTCAAGAAATTTTCCAAAGGAATATTCCGAATGGTCGTCATAGCGTGGCTCGTTGAACAGGCAATAGCTGAACAACGCAGGGTGGCCGGCTATTTTTGGAATGAGGATGCTCCAGTACTTGTCCAGAATCTCCTGGGCCTTGGGATGGTCGATCTTAAAGTCGATCCAAATCTTTTCCTTCTCCAATTCGGGGTATTTCTCGATCGCCCAGCGCGGCCAACCATGCGGCTCGAGCAGCAAATCGATGGCAACGTTGGCCTCCGCCGCGCGGTCGAGTACTTTGAGCACATCCTCGATCGGCTTGAGGTTGATCTCGTCTTCGCCTCTAAGCACTGACGACACGCTGATCGTGATCTGAGCGATGTTGAATCCGTAGTGCGGAAAGATTGGGATGTCGCGGCGGACATCGCCGAAATGCCCCATGCCGACAAAGAATCGCGGCTGCTCCTTCTGCCAAAATGCCCCTCGTTCAATGCGAACCGGGCCCGTGGTGTAGCGGGGCACCTTGCGTTGAAGGGATGGACGGCGCAGGATGGCTTCGGCTTCGGCGAGCGCCGCGGGCACGGCGCCTGCCAACCAGTCCGCATTCCACACGCCACGCACGACATGTTCCATGTCGTCGGACGCAAGGTCCTCGAGGGCGTACCGGTCGAAGTTCTCGGCCACGGTGAGCGTCACGCGCTGGTAGGAGAGATCGACGCCGCGTTTATCGGCGCCTTGCATGATTTTTTGGAGTGCTGTTACTTTCGGGGCCAAGGTTGCCAGACGTTCCGAGGTGATGCCCTCGGCGAGCCCGATGACCCTCTGGCGGAATACGGATTCTGCCTTTTCAAGCGACACGAGGAAACCGTCGATATTGCCGAGGCCCAGCGTTACGGGGTCGAGCGCGGCGAGGGTCGCCAAGATTCCGTCAAGCCACAGGCGTTGATTGTTTCCGGTGTGGATGAGCTCCGTAGCAAACTGAACTCTCTCGAGCAGAGCGTCCACACGCGGCAACACCTCCGCGGCGGTGCTGACTTCGAAACCCGCCAAATTGAGGGCGCCAGGCCAGGGCCTGAAACCGGGGTAAGGCGCGCTGTCGCCGCGAATCGCGATGACCACCCGGTCGCCCGGACGGGCTGATTCCACGAGGACTACCGGCTCTTCGCGACCCCATTCGAATTCCTGTTTCAGGTCGCCGTTCACATAGATGCGTCCGCAGTTGTCCATTTTCAGGCGGATGGAGACCTGGGCGCCCGCAATCGGTACGCCGCGGATGATCTTCGGAATTTCAATCACCCGCCGCAGCCAGCAGATCGAGTCGGGCGTCCACGTAAACCCTACATCCGCGCGGTGCCAGGCAGAATCGTCGAAGTCGGGAGTTTCGGCGCCAATGGGATCGCCTTCATGTGCTTTCCAGCCGTTTACCTCGCCGTCGAACACGCGCTCGATGGCGGCGAGTTGCTTCCGGATGTCGAGCACCGTTGTATCACCTTGTGCTGGAAGCGAGGGGATCAGCAACGATTGGACCGCCACGAGAAGGTACTGCTTGAGGAATTTCACGGGTAGTAATATGGTTTCACATGTCATTTTTGATCCGACTGATAGGAATTCGTATGATGAAACGGTCAAGGCAAGTCAAAGTCTATCGTGTTGTCTTGATCTTCAACCGATGCGGTAAGCCCCGAAGACTTGTGCGACGAGAATTCCTGCGGCAGGAGATAGGTTACTGAAGTCTTGCCCGTTCCCCCAAATTGCATCTCTTCTTCCAGCGAGGCTGGAGCTGGCCCGATCGCCGTCGAATCTATGGCCTCAATGGCGACTCTGTACCGACCCGGCTTTGCGCCGTCGCCCGGTTCAACGGTGGCGAGGCGGTAGGTCCCATCTGGCTGAATTTGTCCGACCGCGGGTCGACCGCCCGCTGCGGGATAGAAACGAACGCTTCCTGTGGGAAGTGGTTTCCCTTCGAACGTCACCGTTCCGTGAACGGGATTCAGTCCCGAGTCGGAGCATCCGACGATCAACGCAAGGGCGCCGGCCATTACCACTACGTATATGCGAGCTTCCATAGTTAATTATTTTCCAGGATAGGCAGAAGTTTTACACCACGTTCGGCATGGAGGTTGCGCGGGGTTCGAGGCGCGGAGGATCGAATGGTTGGTGCCATCGTGCCAATCGATGTAGAACGACGCTCCAGTGACCGGTGCCACGACAACGCACGGCGTTAGGCGACCGGCAGCTGGGAATTTACCCGCCGCGTATCCTCTTTGGTTTGATGGTGATATCGTATTTGGGTAGCGTCTTCGAGCGTTGGAGCCTGGCGTTGATGGTTTTCATTTCAG
>Ga0310121_10006192_pt1 | contig 10077 bp, 7 predicted proteins | sample CB27_Tmax_986_MG_FD_203504 | JGI IMG/M metagenome (GOLD analysis project Ga0310121, IMG submission 203504) | Marine microbial communities from Western Arctic Ocean, Canada - CB27_Tmax_986 | ecosystem: Environmental > Aquatic > Marine > Oceanic | place: Canada: Western Arctic Ocean | collected... | reverse complement strand
GACCCAACAAGCAGTACGCGCCCTCCTGCAGCAGGCCGCCAGGGCAATGCCGGCCAAATCACGACTTCTGGGCCGGCGCCTTTCCATCACGCTTCCAAATGACCAGGGAGCCCCGGTCCGTATGATTATCACCCCACAACACGGAGATATGCACCGCGTTGCATTCATCGTCTCTTCCCAAGCCGCGCAAGACGTGCTGAAGCGCATGTTATCGGAAATCAAAAAGGTCCTGACTTCATTTCCTATAGAAGTGTCCGATATCTCCATAGTGACCGAATCATCCACGCAATCTATGGAGCCAACCCGTGTCCATAATATTGACATGTCCGAGGTGGGCTTCGACCCGAGCTTTGAGGAGGCACGACAATGATTGTTAACGAAACGAGCCCAGGTGCGAGCACTAGCGCTCAGACCTCCTCAGCATCCGCCACGAATAAGGCCGGACTTGGAAGGAATGACTTTTTAAAGCTTCTGATCTCCCAGTTGGAGAATCAGAGTCCTCTAAACCCCATGGACAGTACAGACTTCGTGGCTCAACTCGCGGAATTCTCCAGCCTGGAGCAGCTCACGCAGGTCAACGATGGACTTGCCGCCCTTTCCATGGGTCAGGCCGGAATGATCAATAACCAGGCCGTCAGCCTGGTGGGACGAAAAGTCGTCTACCCTGGATCCGACATCACGGTCGGCGATCAGGACACAACCGAATTCCGCTACCGACTCGATGGCGAAGCCACAGATGTAACCATCACCATCAAGAACGCCACTGGTGAAACAGTACGTACGGTGAAGATGGGAGCACAGACCTCTGGTAGCCAGGACTTCTCCTGGGACCTCAAAGACACCAACGGGAATACAGTGCCGAAGGGTAGTTACTCCTTTGATGTCAACGCCAACAACGAGAAAGGTAACGAGATACCGGTACAACACTACGGCATTGGCGTCGTCGACGCGATTTCCTTCGACAACGGATACGCCGAATTAATCATTGGAAAACTTCGGATCACGATGGCGGATATCATCGAGATACAGAAGTAAACCAAGAGGGAAACGAAGGAGAAAACAATGGTCAGTAACACTATGTATGCCGGACTCTCGGGTCTCGCCGCCAACAGTACGGCGATAACGGTCATCGGCGATAATATTGCGAACGTAAATACCGTCGGGTTCCGACGCTCTCGAACGCTCTTTGAGGACGTTCTGACGCGAAGCGTTCTGGGATTGGGCCAACTCGGGGGAGGTACCAACATCAGCCGGATCGACAAGGTCTTCACCCAGGGCTCACTTACAGCGAGTGTACGTTCCACCGACATGGGTATCAGTGGACGAGGGCTATTCGTTCTATTCGGAAAACATGAAGGTATCTCCAACTTTTATTTCACTCGTGCTGGCGGTTTCAGCGTTGATAAAGATGGCTTCATCGTAAACCCGGAAGGACTCCGTCTTCAGGGTTACGACGCCGATTCGGCCGGGAACATTCTTGGGGCCTTGACGGATCTGACGGTCGACCCACCCGTGGTACCACCCCAGTCCACAAGCAACATCAACATCAACGTCAACCTGGACCCAACCACTGCCCCGACGGCCAATCCCTTTGATCCCTTGAACGCATCGGCCACCTCAGAATTCTCAGCGTCGGTACCGATCTTCGACTCTCTGGGGAACCAACACGATTCAACCGTTTTCTTCAAACGCACATTGGCTGGCTGGGATTATTTCTCGTTGGTCGACGGGTCGGAGGTCGTCGGTGGTGTACCCGGCGATCCAACGATTACCTTGTCCGGCTCACTTCAATTCACAACAAATGGGGAACTGTTAACCCACACTCCCTTGACCAGCTCGATCGATTTCCTGGGAGCGACTGCCGGTCAGACCATCGCACTCAACTTTGGCGATGAGGTCACCCTGGGCGGCACAGGACTCCAGGGAACCACCGGCTTTGCGTCTCCATTCGTCATTAACGCTCTCACGCAGGACGGACACCCACCCGGAGATCTGGTAGACGTCTCCGTCACCGGTGATGGCATCGTTACGGGTCACTATACGAATGGATTTGCCCTGGTTCTTGGACAGGTCGCCCTCGGAGATTTCCGAGATCTGCAAGGACTTGAACGTGTCGGTGGATCGCTATTTCTCGCTACGCCCAACGCTGGCGAACCGCTGATCGGTTTTCCCGGCACCGGTGGTCGAGGTTCCGTTGAAGGCGGCGCTCTGGAACAGTCCAATGTGGATATTTCAGAAGAATTTGTCGCGCTTATTGTGCACCAGCGTGGTTTCCAGGCCAATACCCGAACCATCACAACCGCCGACGAGATGATTCAGGAAACCCTGGCCCTTAAACGGTAGTTTCGTATGGGGTGGCTCCAGTGCTACAATTTCTACTAGCCTTCATCCTGCTGCTTGGGCACATCGGTATCGCGCAAGGACGAGCTGATAGTGCACATGCAACGGACAAATGTCCCGAGGAACTGAAGCGGCAACTCAAGGCCGGCGAGGAGTGTCAGCCCCATCATCTCCATCTCGGTGCCAATCTTGAATTGATCGCGAAGATCTACCACGTAACAACAGACCAGATTCGCGAGTGGAATGGACTCCAGCCAGACGAAGCACTCGCCGATCGTTCGGTCGTGTGGGTAATATGGTCCAAACGACCCGGTGGACATTATGAAAGACATTCCGTTCGGCGTACGAAGCGTAGCACACGCTCAATCGAACAGGGTCGCCGCGACACCCAGTCCTGGTACAAATCCAAGGGAAGCCATACCAACGGAAAGCTCCTTGGGGGACGGCAGATCCCGACAGGACGCGGTTATGTGGTCCGAAATCCAAAGGAAAGCTGGGGAACGCCCAAAACCATTGCTCTCATCCAGCGAGCAATACATTGTGCTCATGCCAAATCAGCGGATCTCCCCCCGGTTGTCGTAGGAGATATCAGTCTCCAAAACGGAGGGAAATTCGGAGGTCACCGATCCCATCAGAACGGTTTGGACGTCGACATCGGGTATGTTGCAAAAGACCGGTCATTGGACGGGAATTTCTTCCGGGGCACCCCAGAAACAATGGATACAGAACGATCCCTGGACGTACTTCAATGCTTCCTGGATACCGGACAGGTCACTCATATGTTCATTGATTATGATGTCCAGAAGCTCTTATATCAGGCCGCAAAGAAGCGAAAGATGTCTAAAAAGGACCGCAGGGAACTGTTTCAATTTCCACGAGGAAAAGACGCCTGGGCCAGGATTCGGCACAGCAAAGGTCATAAGAACCATTTCCATGTGCGTTTCCGAAAACCAGACGAAGAGCTCGCTCTCCAATCACGGTAGTGGGGCCGCCAAGCTCAGATGCTGGCGAATCTGCATCGATTCAATAAGACGGCGAGCTTCCGAACTCAACTGCGACAGATCGGATGAATCCAGCCCCAGGAGTGGCAGTGCGCTATCGTTCAGAGTAGGAGTCTGTCCACCCTTCGGGAAAGTGTAGCGGATTTCATGGCAGAGAAGGTCTGCCAAATGAATGATAGCCGTTGCATTGTCAACGAAGGGCTTCGTGTCATGATGACCGTGCAGTGGTATCGCTAGATGGGGCTCGAATCGGAGTCTCTCGGCGACCATCGCGTTTACATCGGCATGCGGCAGACAGACCAGATGTTTCTCCAGGGTCGAGACCATAAGATCTCCCGTCCGCAATAAACGCCGCAATTCCGTATATTCGGATTGAAAGGTGCATAGAAGAACGAGTTTGCCGATATCATGAAGCAATCCCGCCGAAAAAATCAGGTCTCGTGGGGCGCCACTTCGCGTCGCCAGAAGTTCCGCGATATTTGCACAAGCGATACCGTGGGCCCAGAACGCCTGTGTTTCCCCCATCGTTTCCATTTCACCGGAAAAAAGCCGCATCGATACGACGGTTACCGCAATATTCCGAATGCTATGAAAACCAAGTAAACGGACCGCATCGTCCAGGTCATGGATACGGCCATGCGTCAGAAACAGAGGGCTCTGCGCAATCTGCAGGATCTTCTCCTGGAGGAATTCGTCTTTGGCAATATGTATCGCAAGATCGTGAGCAGACGTCCGCTGGCTCGTCACTACACGCATCATCTCGCCGATCACTTCCGGAATCTTCGCCAGCCCATGGGCTTCGAGAATGTAGCGGGAGACACGCTCCAATTCCTTTTCGCGGTGCGTGCCCAGGGGCAGAATATCCAGTTGCTCCCGTCCCAGAAACATCAATCCCAACCCAACCAGACCGGACGGCCTGGCTCGGATACCTACAACCCGAACCGAGAGTTTGAGGGCTGGCTTACCGGAGTCCAGCTGAATACTCAGAATCGCATGCGCGCCTTCGACATTTTCAATGGGCAGGCTTTCTACCAACCCTCCACCACCACTGATATTAAGGATACGCCCCCGTTTTGGTCCCAGATGCGATAAGTCTGGCCCCTCAGAGCTGGGCACAAAGCGTAGCCATACATCAAATCCATCCGACTCTTCGAACCGGGTAAATCTCCGCCGTTCCGTACTCTTCATCGGAGCCACCAGCAGCCCAATCCAGGCATTTCTACACCAAATTCAGATCACGCTACGAGATCAAACTTGATTTCTCCTGGTTGTGCAACCACGACGGCCTCAGGCGCATTAGCAAAGGAGACATACCGCACGACCGCCTCCTGACGTGGCAGTGCCCCTATTGTTCGTTCACTGTTCTCATTCGCCGGGGTCGCGGCTAAAAAGCGTATCGCCTCATCCAATACTCCGGCATGCACGCCATCCGCAGATACCTCACCATTGTCGAACAGGTCCTGGTATCGCTCCCTGCGATTATTGAGGCTCATATGGAACCCATCCATACGCTCGCGTAAGAGCTCAATCTGGTGTTCCGCTTGACGAAGATTGGCCTCGACCCGACGGGTAATCTCGAAGTCGAGCACAGGCATCTCATTTTGGGCCTGCACCAGACTCCGCGTTACCTTCATCTTCTTGACCGTGCCGACTGGATCAAACCGAATGGGTGAGGTGTCCGGCGTCACATTTGCTCTCGGCGGCCTGTCCACCGAAGCGGACTCGACTCTTTGACGCCGACGGGACCGTTTCGCCTTTCGCTCTACCTGCTCAATAGGCTGCTGATTATCCCTTTGTTCAACCGAGGATTTCCCCGGCTCGGTCTCGTTGTCAGGCGTCTTCGAGCTCTCCAAAACCTCCGCTAGACGTTCAATATTTCGATAGATCTCGGGCTTTGCAGCCTGTTCTCGATCGGCCGCTGCTTTTGATAACTGTGTGGCCGCCGCTTCTGCATTTGCATTATTCGCGGTGTGCGCCACAATTGGGTACGATGGTACCTGGGAAATCATTGTCTGGCACCGGTTTATTGAACATCCTTGTACGTATAGAATGCCAGAAACCGGCAATTTCATCAAGGCATGTTATAAATTTGACAAAATTCGCGGATCGGCTACGCGCATACAAAACAGTTCTATCGCGTGTGTATGGGGTAGCCGACGCAGTGAGCTGACACCCGATTCAGGCGGCCCCACGGGTCTGCTTGGTCTCGAATCGACCGAGCGAACCGCGTGCACGTGCGAGCGCTTCTTGCACATTCAACTCTTTACCGAATTTCTCGGTCAGGTCTTTTCGTCCTACATGCTCTCGTGCCCCGCGATTCGGTATCACTGCATGTGCTGCAATATCAGCCACCTGTACCATTGCGGCCGTACGCCGCTGTTCGGTGCGCGCCGCCAGAGGGTTGTGATGGAATCCCGCACCGATCTTCACAATTTCGCCCAATTGCCAGGCCTCAGCGACGATTACTCCAATCGAAGGATGGTATTTCTTGATAATCTGCTCAACGGTTTCAACCGTGGGTCGATTTTTGGCATGGCGGACCGATGCCATCCGGTAGGTTACCAATTTCCCTACATCGTGCAGCAGACCCGCCATATAGAACGGGCCACGCGCGTGCCCCGAAACCCAGGACACCACATCTGCAGCGATGATTCCGTGCTGCCTTACTTCTTCCACCTCATCCTGGAACCCGCGAACCCGAAACACCCCTTCGTGTAGACAAAGAGACATCCCCACCTTCCACAGCTCGTCAAAGCCCAGTCGTGCAATCGCAAGGCGCAACGTCTCCGGTGGTTGGGAATAATGCGCGCTCTTGGCGCGAGACCATACGCGTTGTACGAAAGCAGGATCTTGCTCCACAACTCGTACGATCTGGGCCATGGGTGGATCGGGTCTGCTCAAAAGCTGGTCTACCTCAAGAGAAGCGTTGGGAAATGGCGGTAACTCCAAATCCGGAACTCGGGTAAGGTCAATAAGGCGCTGAATAAACGCCCGATCCGCCGCATCGTTGACTCTCCCGATTTCCACTCGAAGGGAACGGGCGAGGTATTCGCGCAACAGATCGCAATTCAACGATGGAACTACATATTTGTGGTTCCAGGGACGAAGTTCGAAACTATCATCCGAGACGTTTCTTCCATCAAATGCAAGAGTATGAACAGAACCATCTCGCTTCGAGCTCGGCACCGTAGCCTCAATTTGGCCCGTATGCCGGCGACCAAAACGATCCCGTGGATCGACCGCCCGTCGCCAACGACGGGGTCGTTTCCATATTCGTGACATCCATGTCCAGAATCGACTAAACACGTATTCGTACCCCAGCTATCCCACCAGTTATTCTGCATGGATGGAGGAGCTTCGTCAAAATAACATGAAACCACTGGCGCCTCCTACAGCGGTCAGTCCTCCTTGATAAGATCGAAAAACACCGTTGGTCCGATCTTCTACGCCTAATAGTCGGTCTCGATAAAAATCCACCCGGGAGCATTCTGTAAAAGTTGGATCCGCGTAAAGCCCAACTCCTGAATTTGGCCATGTGGGGCCGGCACCTCCGGCCGTGGAATGGGAACCACCACCGCCGAACGGATTCCGTTGGCAACTTCCAGGGCGATTTTGACCAACCGTTCAAAACGGTACGAGTCCGCCGAGCAGGGGATCGTATTGGCATCATCTCCTGTTTCGTGGCATTCCACCGTAACCTGACTATTTCGAACATCCTCGACCGATTCCCCGGGCGCTGGCAACCGAACCCCCGATAAAAAGGTCAACGACGTATTACTCGCATCCGGCAACAACTGTACGGGCATCGTGCCGTGAAGGCGTAGAGCTCTATATGTGTCGTCTTCGTGGCGGAGGACCACATACACGTCGGGCAGAAGAAGTGTAAGACCCTGCTCATCATGTACCGGCCGTAGCACCGGAGGCATTCCCAATCGCAACTCACGAACTCCATATCCACTGACCGAGACCGCATCCCGTACCGAGGCCATCCATTCATCGGGAAGTCCCTTGGCCAACCCTCCAGCCCATAAACGAACCATGATGTAATTAGACAACCGGTCGGAAACGAGGAGATAGGGGCGTGTCGAGTGCGGACGGGGCCGTTCCCCGGCCCAGGCAATCGTACGAAGCGGTTCATCCGTTTCATCAGACTTGAACGCAACGTCCCATACAATCGCCACCGAATGGTCATCCGTTACTTCCAGTGCAGACAAACGCACCCCGTATTCAAGTTCCTGACCCAGAGCCATGGCGGATCCGGTCAGATTCCCAAGCCTGTCACCAAAGACCCGATCCATCTCGTCGGCGATCGAAAGAATCGGCGTCGAAAACTGACGATTCAGCCACTGTTGGAAAAGGCCATTTCTAGCAATATTCAGACAGATCTTCTTGAAACAGAGCTGTTCAAAGGCAACTTTAAAGCTATCGGGCTGTATACTGGCTCGGATCCCACCACTCGGATCCAGTTCAAGGGCAACATCCGCCTGCAAACTACCGCGCCCACTTAATTCAACCCCAATCGGGGGCGATGTTAAGCCCAGCTTGACGTAGGCCTCACCAGAGGCCGCCAGCTTCTCGAACGCCAGATGCACCCGGATCAGGTTGGGTTTCTCGGGTGATAAGGTCAGACGGAATGCGCCTTCACAGTCTGAATCGCCACCGCATAAACGGATGTCGTTCACCTTGATACCCATGCGTAGTTTCCACAGGGATGCCTCTATATTCGGGATTTTATCCTGGGCAAGACGCGCCTCTATCTCTGCGGCTACAATCTGGTTTAAAGACTCCTCCAACATCGGAACAAAGTTAGAATATCCCTTCCGGAAAAACGTCTCCGGCAAAACCAGAACACCCGCCTCTCGCACCACATCAAAGGACCCGTCCCTTTGTACCAGGCCGTGTCTTGCACGACAGCTCCCATAGGAGCAGACCTCATCACTGGCGCAGCCTTCCGCCAAGGTACAGGCCCTTCCTTTCGGCTGCGGATCGACATAGTAGGCACGTGCGAACTTCTGCCCGTGTCTCCCGCCCGGAACAACACAGTTCAGGATCCACATCCCCCCTGTTCCCGGTGTTTCCAGGGACATAGAAAAGGACCCATCAACCCCTACGGCTACGGTGGTATCCTCACAGCGGACCTGGGTCGGTAGATCGTGTGTAAAGCGACCGTCCACCACAATCTCTGTGTCCATGGGCAATATGGAACCCGGCGCGGGAGATTGAAGCTCCAGCCCCACCGGGTTCAAAGCAGGTCCTGTCCCGCGAACAAGAAAAATGTACACCAACGCTACAACCGCGAGGGTTGCAATCAGCCTATGACTCCGTTCCCTGCTCATGGCATCACCCCATCAAAGCTGGAATACGAGCCAACAGCTCGGCAAAGGTCACAACAACGGTTCCCAGGATGATGGCACGGGTAATCCCGTTCGCTACATCTTCGCTGGTCCGTTTCCTGGCCAGCCCCACAAGCGTGATCACGGAAGCCAGCATCATACCGTAAATCGGTATCTTGGTACTGGCCTGATGTAGCTCATCGGAGTCGGCGACCAACGGGTTCAGAATCTCCAACGCACCCGGCTCCAGGAATACCGCTTCCGCCGTAGCCGCAGCCCCCAACCACATGGCCAATAAGAAGACCATGGAGGTGACCACAAAGCTCGCGAACGCTCCAAGCCAGATGGGAACCCGAAGATAATCGTCTGGGGGCACATTCAGAGTACGTAATGCATCCACCTGTCGGCTGTACACCATGCCACCCAGCCAGGCGGTCAAGGCCGAGCCAGAGCGCGCAATATACAAAAAACCCATCAATGGCGGAGTCAACGCAATGAGTGGCGTCCCCTGCACCAACTCCAGGGTATGCGCAAAAGGCAAGGGAGATGCCAATTTCAAAACAACCATGATGATGGAGCCGATGATGAGACCGATCAGGCCATAAAAGGGGATACCCGATACTCCCGCCATCCATAGCGAGCGCCATAAAATCAGCATGAAATCAAAGATATAGGCAACAGAACGGGCAAAACGTCTGGCGACGCACACAACCTCTAAAACCAGATCGCCCGGGAGTAGAAATCGATCGAAACCACCCAATAGCGCACCCTTTGTCCGTTCCACCATGGTCGGGGGTTCCGTCGCTACCGACGGGCTGGTTGCTTTCAGTCGGCCCTCAATCCCGCTCTCAATGGTTCGTTGTCGTGCCTCGATTTCCTTAAGATCCGACGGATCCACCCGCTCTCCGAAAACAACGACCGGCTCAAAGCGCCCGTCCGTAAGAAGAAGAACCCGATCGGCCGTCATAGCCGCAAGTAGCGGATCATGCGTAACGATCACCCCACTTCGCCCATCGCGACCGCATAAGTCTCGGATGAGTGCCCCCTGGTCCCGTACATTATCGATGTCGAGGCCCGCTGACGGTTCATCGAAATATAATAACCGCGGACCGGTGGCCAAAGCCCGGGCAACCGCCAACCTTCGTTTCTGCCCTCCCGATAGTGCATGGGCCGGCAAATCCAGGGCCACATTATTCAGATTGACCCGGCCCAATTGCATTCGAATTGCATCATCGTCGGTCGGCTGCCCCAAGCGAGAAAGAACAATCCTCATATTGCCGCGGACAGAAAGATGGTCGAATACGGCACCTTCCTGCAGCAGAAGAACCGAATCCGGGTTTCGCTCAATCTCACCAGATTCCAGAGCAGTCTCACAAAGGCCGAAAACCAACTCTGCCAAGGTT
>Ga0310121_10006191_pt1 | contig 10078 bp, 6 predicted proteins | sample CB27_Tmax_986_MG_FD_203504 | JGI IMG/M metagenome (GOLD analysis project Ga0310121, IMG submission 203504) | Marine microbial communities from Western Arctic Ocean, Canada - CB27_Tmax_986 | ecosystem: Environmental > Aquatic > Marine > Oceanic | place: Canada: Western Arctic Ocean | collected... | reverse complement strand
ATGAATGGGTTGTAAGCTTGTGTCGAGAGCACCGCGAGCGACAGCCCGAGTAAACCGATCACCGCTCCAGCCTTAAGTGTCGTCAAGCGGCGTGTCCAGTCCCAAGTTTGCGGCGCGCCCCAGGTTATTACCGAGGCTAGAACGAAGGTGCCGACGTAGTAAGGGTTGTAGAACACGCCGCTGACGAGCATCGCTCCATCCGCCGGTTCGATCAATCCGAACATGCTTCGAAGGTAACGTGCTGCGCTCGGCAGGTCGGCCGATCGGAAGAACACCCATGTGATTAGCACCATCACGAAGGTCGCAAGGGTGCGGCCTACCCGTGGCAATCGGTGATACATAGACGCCTTGCCACGCATCCGCTCGATGGACAGTAGACTGCCATGCAGCCCCCCCCAGATCACGAAGTTCCAAGCTGCACCGTGCCAGAGCCCCCCGAGTAGCATCACGATTCCGAGATTTAGATATGTGCGCACGTCAGATTTTCGGTTCCCGCCGAGTGGCACATACAGGTAGTCGCGCAGCCATGACGACAGAGAGATGTGCCAGCGCTGCCAGAATTCAGTCATCGACTGCGACAGGTATGGCGAATTGAAGTTCTTCGGGAAGACAAACCCCAGCATGAGTCCGAGCCCAATCGCCATATCGGTGTAGCCACTGAAGTCAAAGTAGATCTGAAAAGCATAGGCAGTTATGCCATACCAAGCATCGACAACACCAAGCGAGCCAGCCTCGAAAGCCAAATCGGAAATCCGCCCGCACGGGTTCGCCAATAACACTTTCTTTGCTAGTCCAAGGCTTATGAATGCGATTCCGCGGGCAAACTTCGTGACCGTGAGGGTTCGGCTAGACAGCTGATCGGCGACCTCTGAGAATCGGATGATCGGTCCTGCGACGAGCTGTGGAAACATGGAGACGTAACAGGCAAAGTCGACAAAGTTTCGCAGTGCCGTCGCGTGGCCTCGATAAACGTCGAGGGTATAACTCATTGATTGGAATGTGTAAAAACTGATACCGAGTGGCAAGGTAACTTGGAGCGCGGTGCCTAGGGAAGGTTCTAGTGGTACACCCAGCCACGCGGCCAGTGCGCTTAGGTTCTCGCTAGCGAAATTAAAGTACTTAAAAAATCCGAGTAGGGACAGGTTCGTGCAGATCGAAACGACGACGGCCACCCTTTGCCGCGTGCTGTGATCGCGGACAGGGTTAACCGCGTCGAGAGGTTGTCGCCAGCGTGCGGCCAAGCACGGCCGGTGAAGGAGACGTGCGACCCAGACAGGGCCACGGCCGGCAATCACTAGGCCGCAGAAATAGTCGATGATGGTCGAGCTGAAGAGCAAGATGACAAAAAGTGGATTGACCCAACCATAGAAGACATAGCTCAACATCGTAAGGACGGCGTGCCTGCCTTGCCGAGGCATCGAGTAATAGAGCACGAGGGTCGCTGGAAGAAAATAGAACAGGAAGGCGTGCGAGCTGAAAACCATCAGTGGCCACGCGAGCCGGCCAAAGTGTAGCACCCGGGGGTGGACACGGCGCCGGTCTGCCGTTTGACCCTATTTGAGGTGCATATTAGGATCAGATACCCCGTTGGTTGGACTCCATCTTTACTCCTAATGTCGGCAACAGTTTCGGCGTGTCGTCTCGTCGTGTGCGTGGCTGTGTGTGCGAGCCTCGGTTCGTGTAGCGAATCGTCGTTGGCTTTACCCACGGCTCCCTCATCCCTGTCAGTCGACAAGGTTGGCGAGTTGACCATTGTCTGCCCTGTGGACATTACGGTGCAGTCGCAAGACGGCCAGTCGGTTGCGCTCCCGTTTTCCCCGCCGATCGTTAAAGGAGGCCAAGCACCTGTCATTAGCAGTTGCAGCCCGCCGTCTGGGGAGATGTTTTCCATAGGCACGACTGAAACCCGGTGCACTGCCTCTGACGCGCTGGGACAAGCGGCGAACTGCGTGTTCACGAGCACTGTCTTGTCTCCCGCAATGCTGGCGGTGACAAAGTTTATGGCGTTCGGAGATAGTCTCACGGCTGGGGTTACGTCGCTCCCGATCGTAACAATTTCCCAACTAGAACCAACAGAGTCCTATCCCTTTAAATTAGAGAGCAAGCTGAGTCAAGCCTACCAAGCCCGGGAGATCGTGGTGGCCAATTCCGGTCTGCCGGGTGAAAGAGCCAGCGAGGGGCTCGGACGGTTTCAGACCGAGCTGGCGCTCAAGCAGCCCGAGGTTGTACTGATTATGGAGGGCACCAACGACTTGAACCAGCCCCTCCCCGTGCCGTCGGCTGCGAGCGCGGCGGTCGAATCGATGATTCTGGCAGCTCGGGCCGCCGGCGTCGACCCAGTGGTGGCTACGATCCCGCCAGCGCGGGCAATTTCAGGCCATGAAACTCTCGCGACGCTGGTGGTGCAGTACAATGACCTAATCCGGGCCGTGGCTGCCCGCCACAGTGCTCCTCTCGTCGACATTTTCAGCATCGTGGAGAACGGTGTTTGTCCAACGCGGTCAAGCACGTTGCCTTCGCTACTTCCCGATATTCGCACCGTCCATCAGTCCATACCGTGTATCGGCGATGACCATATCCACATAACCGCGGAGGGGTACGAATTGGTTGCCGATGCTTTTTTTGACTTGATAGTCGAGACATATCACGTCCCACAGTCTCTTGGGGTTGTCCGTGCTTCGCCGACCGGAGAGATGTTCGCTAGGCGTGGACTAGGCGTGGAGAGTGTGCAAGGACGATGACGTGAACGAGTCGAGAACGTTAACGTCGGTGCGGTTCGTTTGCTTGATACTACTGACGATAGTGGCATGGGTCACGCTCGTCACGCGGCAGGCCGAGGCCCAGCCATTAGCGCAAAACAAGCTTTCGAAGGCAGCTGAATGGCTTGAGGGTCGGGTCGCGGTGCATGCGAACGGTGGCTACCAAGCTGGTTCGCGTGAGCTGCGTGACACGTCCTATTACCGTGCGTACGGTGAGAGTGCGCGTTTCGAGTCAGTCCATGACATCACGGGGATCGGGATGCTGGACTTCGGCGCCAGCCTCCGGCTATGGCGCCGACTTGCGGCAGGTGTATCCTATAGCCGAGTTTTTGGGTCCGATCGCGCTATCGTGACCGGCTTCGTTCCACACCCGATCCTATTCAACAGCGCGCGCATCATCCAATCGAAATCTTTCTCTCTCACGCACGTGGAGCAGGCCGTCCATTTGCAGGTAGCATGGGCCTTACCGATCCGGCAGATCGAAGGAGTCGACGTGACGGTGTTTGGCGGCCCGTCGTTCTTTAACGTGACGCAAGGGATCATTACCGCCGAGGCGGTCGGAGAGGCAGGAGGGCCGCCGTTCGCTAGCGTCGTCGTCGATCAGACAATGACCAGCGAGCATCGGAAGAACGGTGTTGGTGTGCATGGTGGAATTGATATCGCCTACATGGTGACGAGCCATATCGGTGTCGGATTCTTAGCCCGGTTTATTGGTGGCTCTGTTGCTCTGCCGTCGGCGGGCGCGGCCATGATTCCCATAAACACTGGTGGTATTCAGGCGGGCGGAGGCATCCGGTTCAGATTCTGATGGCAGATCGTGACTTCTAAAAACTCCCACGAGAGTCCTGCAGCTTCTTCGCGCGAACACGACGCGAATATCACTGTTATTCAAGATGAGCTCTTCCGGCCCGGCAGGTCGAAAGCTCGCCGGTACGCCGACCTCGTCATCGGACAGCCCGGGCTCTGGCCGCTCATCAAGCACGAAGCGATCGTCACTCTCTGCAGCGCGTTACCAGGGGCCATCGGATTACTGCTTCGGTCGTTCCTCTACCCTCGTCTGCTTGGGCGCGTTGGGCGGAACGTAACCTTCGGAATGAACGTCGTTCTTCGGCATCCCCATAAGATCCAGATCGGGAACGACGTTGTGATTGATGACGGGTGCTGTCTGGATGCCAAAGGCACCAACAACAAGGGCATCGTAATCGGTGACGGTGTCTTCATCGGACGCAACACGATCTTGAGCTGCAAAAACGGCGACATTGTGGTCGAGGATCACGCCAACATTGGCTTCAACTGTGAGATCTTCTCTGGTTCGCGCGTTCGGCTTGGCAAGAACGCACTGGTGGCCGCCTACACGTACCTAGTCGGAGGCGATCATTTACACGATCGCACTGATGTGCCGGTGCTCCATCAGGGCCGAACGGCGCAAGGGATCGATGTTGATGATAATGTTTGGCTTGGTGCACACGTCGTGGTGGCGGATGGTGTCAGGATTGGCCGGGACGTAATTATAGGCGCCGGAGCAGTCGTCATCGGCGAGGTGCCTGACTTCCACATTGCAGCCGGTGTGCCGGCGAAAATCATGCGCGACCGGCGCGCAGCATTCTCGGGGAATCGCGATCCATCTATTTGAATCAGTTGGAGGCCTGGCCCGAGTATCCTCGCCGGACTTACGTGCCGATCGGAACGGTTTGCCAGCCGTCGCTTTCGGTGAATTCCCGTGCCGCGAAGCTCCAGATAACCAACCGTTTTTGCTCCCAGTAGTTGTCCGTTCCTTGAGCACGACGCATCAGATTTAGACGAGCCGGTGTCGCGCCAGAACCTCGCACGGCGAACAATTCCACGGGGACGCCGAGTTCAAAGGCGATCTGATCAACCAGCCCGGCGCCGACGGCATGCATGTCCTTGCCCGCGTGAAAGACGAGCGCGTGACTGTCGCCGAGGAGGACGATTGGGCTTTCGGGATCGGTGGTGATCGCTCCTGATCCAGGCCCCACGCTACCCGCGATCCCTCGAAGGCGAAGCTCCTCGCGAGGCAGGTTGGTCGCTTTGAAGTTTCGCCATAGATCTCCGGTGATGGTCGTGGCGTACCAGCCGGATAAATACCTGCCGGTCTCAAGTTCGCCGAACCAGTCCCGTTGCCTGACAACGGTCGCGATCTCTTGAGCGGCTACGACGCAGCCGGTGCCAGACCAGTGAGTATCCAGCCGGCAATAGAGCGGTCCGTCCGGATGGAACCGGTCCTCAAGGAAGCGTTCGGTCAAGTCAAGAACCTCGACGCCCTGTTCGCGCAGGAGGGTGTAGAAGTCCTGGTGCGCCGTATCGAGTCGTGGAGCCGGCATTGGGATAGAAAGGTCGGCTGACAACTTGTCCGGGTAGATGACACTCTTAGGTGGCACCGGCACTAGGAGGAGTTCAACACCAGCTTCGTCCAGCTGCTGCTTGAAGTTTAAGATCGCCGGTAAGGGATCCATGGCGTCGGGTCGGCGCGCTCGACTCGCAGCTGAGGCGTTTGTACCCCAGAAGGCGCCAACTGACACATGCCGCAGCTCTGGACCGAAAAATAGCCAATCGTCTAGACCGCGTATTGCGATCGACTCATCCGTGTCCAAATTTCTGGCGAGCTCGGCGCAGACTGCTCGAAATTTTACGATTAGGCCTTCTGGTAGGGATGAGCCACAGGCGGCAGTGACTGTCACGAGGGTTAGAACCGCAAGCCGGAGACAGGGGCGGTACGTAGTGCCGAACGGCGTCAAGCGTCCGCGCTGTCTGGAACGCCGTTGTTTTCCTAAGGTCACGCCGTATGCTGACTGAGCGCGACTTTCGCACGGCGGTTCCTTGATTTGTCGCTCGACTTTCACCACGGACCGTCCGCATTGTAGCATCGTGACGGTAGGCCGCCTCCCGCCCGTCTCTGGTTACGTTTCAAATGTGTGGAATCGTCGGTATTGTCGAACGCGATCTTCAGAAGCCAGTCTTCCGAGACGAGCTGACCCGTATGGTGCGATCGCTCCGGCACCGCGGCCCCGATGACGAGGGCCTGGTGGTGCTGCCAACCGGCGTCGGCCTGGCTATGCGCAGGCTCTCGATTATCGACGTTGACGGTGGCCAGCAGCCATTTCAGTCCGAGGACGGCTCGGTCCAGCTGGTTGCCAACGGAGAAATCTACAACTTCGAAACGCTGAGAAACGAACTCACCGGCCTGGGACACCGCTTTCGAAGCCGCAGTGATGTCGAGGTGCTCGTGCACGCGTACGAGCAGTGGGGTGAGGCGTTTCTTAAGCGCGTACACGGCATGTTCGCCTTGGCCCTGTGGGATGGGAGGACACGCACGCTGCTGGCTGCTCGGGACCGGGCGGGGGAGAAGCCCCTCTACTACACCGAGACGCCCAGGGGTTTGCTGTTGGCGTCAGAGATTAAAGCGCTACTCATCCGAACCGATGTGGATCGCGAGGTTGATCTTGAGGCGTTGGACCAATTTCTAACCTACGAGTACGTGATTGCACCGCGGACGATTTTTGCCAGGATTAAGAAGCTGCCGCCAGCCCACTATCTAACGTATCACGACGGAGCGGTGGCGGTTAGGCGGTATTGGGACGCTGCCGATATTTCGCCGCGTCCCTGGACGGATGACGAGGCCGCCGACGCGCTCCGCGAGGCGTTGTCGCGTGCGGTGTCGAGACAGATGATGTCGGACGTGCCGCTGGGGGTGTTCCTGTCTGGCGGGATCGACTCCAGCTCGGTCGTCGCCCTAATGGCTGACGCCTGCTGCGGCAACGGAGGGTCGGTTAACACTTTCAGTATGGGGTTCGCGGACGGCAGCTACAACGAGCTACCGTATGCTCGTGAGATAGCGAACCAGTTCGGGACCCTCCACCGAGAAGGTACTGTCGAGCCGGATTTGCTCGCTCTATTCGAGAAGCTCGTGGTGCATTTGGATGAGCCATTTGCCGACGTGTCCTTGTTCCCGACGTATCTGGTCTCACAGATTGCCCGTCAGCACGTGACCGTGGCGTTGTCGGGCGACGGGGGAGACGAATTGTTTGGGGGATACGACACGTACGAGGCGGATCAACTGGCTCGACGGTTTTCCCGGGTCGTTCCAAGGTCGGTGTTGCCGGTATTGGCTGGGGTCACGGCCCTGTTGCCGCCTAGTAAGCGAAAAAAAGGTTTCGTTAATAAGGTTAAGCGCTTCATGCAAGGTGTGACGGAGGCGCCGCAGTCGATCGAGCACTATCGTTGGATGACTTTTCTGTCGGCAGCCTCCAAGAGGCGCCTCTATACGCAGGACCTACAGGCGTCCCTCACTGACTCGGACGTCTATCGTCCCGTTCGGGACTGCCTTCGGGCGGCCGGCACGGACGACCTTCTTAATCGCCAGCTCTACACGGACCTCCGCCTCTATCTCGCGGAAGACATTCTCGTGAAGGTCGATCGCATGAGTATGGCCGCCTCTCTTGAGACCAGGGCGCCGTTTCTCGACGTCAATGTCATGGAGCTGGCATTTTCGATGCCTGGGCATTTGAAGATTCGCCGGGGAGAGCGGAAGTACGTGTTGAAACGTGCGTTTCGCGACATCCTGCCGGCGTCGGTCATCCGGCGCCCCAAGGAGGGCTTCAGCATTCCGATGAAGACCTGGCTTAATCAGGAGCTCGCTCCGCTAATGGAGGATTTGCTGTCCGTCGAGCGGATCGGCCGTCGTGGCTGGTTCAAACCAGCTGAAGTCCGGGCGCGAGTGGACGATCACCGAGCGGGACGGGAGAACCACGCGCACACCCTGTTTAGCTTGATGGTGCTGGAACGCTGGGCTCAGGAGTTTATCGATCGACCCTAATGAGGTGGTAACTGGCAGTCCCTTCTTGTTCCTTCGTGCTGAGAATCCAGCCTTACACACTTGCCAAGAACGAAAAACCTAGCACGAAGAACTGACGCTAGTCTGATGCTGTTAGGCTAATGAGTCACTAGGGCGCAAGGTGCCGGCCGTGTCACGCAGGAATGTCGTACAAGCGCTCCACGTCTTCTATTTCGTCGTTGATCCGCTGACGGTTCCATCCCAGCTCGTCCGCCATTACCTCGGCTGCAGACCTGAGCTCGTCGTTTCCTGGGTGTCCGGCCGAGCCAGCTTCTGTTCGTCGCATGACCGCATCTGACAACCGGACCGCTGCCTCTTCGCTTACGGCGTGGCGGACTTCGCCTCGGGTCACGTCACACGAGGCGCCGAGCGTCGCTCGATCCGCTGGGTTTTTCCGGAGCGCTTGTAGTACTCGGCTGTACGCCGTGCCGTACGAGCGCGCCAAGTGTCGGCGAGTCTCGGTATTTACTCCTGGCGTCTCGGCCTGTACCGCGTCGTCGACGAAACGCTCAAAGTCAACGATGTCGCCGCCGATTAGCGGCGTGTCGCTCGTGCGGCAAGGGGGAGGAGCTTTACCGAGCACGCCACACACCGCGTCGATCGCCCGCTCGGCCGTCTCACGCGCCGTCGTGTACCGAACACCGAGGATACTGACCAGCCCATCGATGCCGTCGGCTCGGTGATCGCGAACCGCACTTGTCTTCAGCAACCGAACGCGGTCGTTCGAGTAGTTGGCCGTAGGGAGCAAACCGCGGTGCACGAGCCGGACATCCGGGAGCCCGACGCCCAGGCCGGGGAACGCAGTGTTGACGTCACTGAGAAACCGCTTAACTTCCGATCGCCTGACGACCAGTTCGTCCGCCGTTCCATCGAACCGATCGTGGCTCGTCCCAACGAGCGCATAGCCACGCCAGGGGGCCATGAAGAGCAGCCGGGATGCGGCAGGGCCGCCGACGGCGTGGCTGCCGATCGGTTTCGTCAAGATTACATTCATCGCTTTGGAGAGCACCGCCGGCAAGGAGGTTCCGAGTTCGGGAGCGAGCGTTCGGAGAAGGGATGGGGCCCAAGGGCCAGTGCTGTTCAGAACGACCCTCGCGCGGATGTCAAACCGTTCATCGCCAATCCGGTCGTGCGCCACCATGCCTTCCACGCGTCCTTGTCGGCGTGCGAGACGCATGCCCTCCACGTAGTTCGCGGCAACCGCTCCACGGTCTACCGCCGAGAGGAGGAACGAAAGGTTGACGCGGTCGCTGTTGTACATTTGACAGTCGAACCACTCAATTCCTCCAGTCACGCCGGTAGGATCGATGAGGGGATTCAGAGCGAGACATTCGTCGCGGGACAATAGCCGGCTCGAAGGCAAGTGTTTCGCCGGATCGGGTATTTGGTTACGGTCATGCGCGAGGATGTCGTTGAATGCGAAGTAAAGACGCATCAACCAACGGTTGCGAGACAAGCCCTGATAGGTTGGAATAACGAAGGGAAGTGGGTGTACCAGGTGGGGTAGGATGATCGATAGGACACGACGCTCGCGGACAAACTGCCGGAGCTCGGCGATGTTTCCAGATTGTAGCGCCCGGACGCCGCCGTGCACCGTTTTAGCGCTATTGAAAGACGTGCCGCCGCCAAAGTCGGCCCGGTCAATGATTGCGACAGACAGTCCACGGAGGGCGGCGTCCCATGCGGCCGTTGTGCCGTAGATACCACCACCGATTACCAGCAGGTCGAACGTCGTGTCGGCGAGGCGCTGCAGGTCTCGTTTCACGAAGCATATACTACACGTCGTTTCCTTTACCGGGTGCGGAGGTGTACGAAGCGATAGGCCTGATGCGATCAAGCGGTGCGCTGAGTGATGTCTGACATGAATCCACTGATCGACCAGATATGCGAGTACTGGAACGCGCATATCCATGATCTTGCTATGACGGATCACCCGGTCGGGTCCCTCGAGTTCTTCGATGATCTGGATGAATACCGTTTTGACAAACTACGGTATCTACCGGTGGCGGTTGACTTCGATGGGTATCAAGACCGCGCGCTGATTGAGGTCGGTTGCGGAATCGGCACCGATCTGCTCCGTTTCGCCCGCGGCGGCGCTGCGGTCACGGGTGTCGATCTGGCGACGCGCTCCATCGACCTAGCGCGTGCCAACTTTGCCCTGCATGGACTGTCGGACGCGGCGGATTGGCGGGTAGCTAATGGAGAGGCGCTCCCGTTCGCCGACGGCACGTTCGATGTCGTTTACGCGCACGGCGTCCTTCAGTACACGGCCGATCCGGCCCGAATGGTCAATGAGTGCCGGCGGGTGCTGAAACCCGGCGGCGAGGCGATTTTCATGGTCTACAACCGGTACTCCTGGCTTAGCGTGCTTTCCACGCTCACACGTGTTGGGTTGGAGCACGGGGACGCGCCGGCACTTCGCCTGTTTTCCATTGGCGAATATCGGCGACTACTGCGGGACTTTTCC